>Ga0222428_100257_pt1 | contig 34012 bp, 19 predicted proteins | sample 2B5Ametagenome_FD_182471 | JGI IMG/M metagenome (GOLD analysis project Ga0222428, IMG submission 182471) | Enriched microbial communities from leaf-cutter ant dump, University of Wisconsin, Madison, United States - 2B5A (version 2) | ecosystem: Environmental > Terrestrial > Nest > Insects nest >...
AACAGAAACTCTCGCTGGAACGCCAGGCATTCGATGCACGCATGGTGATTCGCAACGGCATGGATGCCAGCGCGCTCGGCAACGTCAGGATCGAGCTGACTTACCTCGACCAGAACCAGCAGCCGGTGGCCGCCACCACCGACCCGAATGCCGTGGGGGCGGTTTTCTTTCAGCGTACCGACCAGATCACGGGCCTGGGCGCCCTGGACGGTTCGGCAAGCATCGCACCCAAGAGTACGGCCGATGTCCATTGGCTCATCATTCCGGCGCAGGGGGCCGGTGGAGATACCGCCTCCGGCCGCATGTATTACGTGGGTGCCAAGGTCACCTATACCCTGGACGGGGAAACCACCACCGTGGAGGTCACTCCCGACTATGTGGTAGTGCGCCCCCAGCCTTCGCTGGCGCTCGATTATTTTCTGCCCGGGGATGTGTATGGCGACGACCCCTTCACGCCCGAAACCGAGCCTCCCGTGCCATTCACCTTGGGCGTGCGCATTCTCAATGCCGGAGCCGGCATTTCGGCCAAGACCAGCATTGAATCGGCGCAGCCCAAAATCGTCGAAAACAAGCAGGGGCTGCTGATCGACTTCCAGATACTGGGCGGCTACGTCGGCAATGCCATGCAGGGCAAGAGCCTGCTGCTGGATTTTGGCGATATTCCCGGGCAGCAGGCCCGCATGGGGCGCTGGGCCATGCAGACGTCCCTGTCGGGTCGCTTCACGGAATTCGACGCCAGCTACACCCATGCGGATTCGCTGGGCGGGGCGGTCACGTCCTTGATCCAGGGCGTGCGCACCCACAGGCTGGTGCATGACGTGCTGATCGACCTGCCGGGGCACGACGACGTGCTGGACTTCCTGGCCGAGGCCGGCAGCGACGTCCATGTGTACGACTCCCTGGGGGGCGATGCCTCCGTGGCCGACGTGTCGCGCCAGGCCGGGCTTGCCAGCGCCAGCGGCGGCAAGCTGCGGCTGACCTTCGCCCCATCCCCCGGCCTGGTGCATGCCAGGGTCGCCGACCCCCATGGGGGCGCCTTGTCCATCGCCCGCGTGGTGCGCAGCGATGGCAAGGTGCTGCCGCCGCAGAACCACTGGCTCTCCAAGACCCGCAATGCCGACCTGAGCTGGTCGCACTTCCTCCACATTTTCGACAGCGGCTCCACCGGCGACTACACGCTGGAGTTCGCCCAGGGCGGCACCAGTGCCACGCTCTCCGGCCTGGCCTACCGCGACGCCAATGGCAACGGCACACGTGACGCCGGGGAGGCCGCCGAGGGCAATCTGGCCGTCACGCTCAAGGGCGTCGATGGGCTGGGGCGCAACGTGCTGGTGACGGCGCATACCGGCGTGGACGGCGCCTTCAGCTTCACTGGCCTGGCGCCTGGCCGCTACCAGCTCGAAGCCGCTTCCGTGAGCGGGTGGATCGACGGCGCCTGGGCCGCGGGCTCCGCCGGCGGCACGGCCCAGCCCGGCGCGATCACGGACATCGTTCTCGCTGCCGGAACCGCCGCCCAGGGCTACTGGATTGCCAAGCGCCTGCCTCAGCCGGACACCGGCGAAACGGCGGCCGACTTGTCGATCGCTCTGAAAGCCGTGCGTGCGCAGTTGCATGCCGGGGAGACCACGACCGTCACCGCCACGGTGCGCAACCTGGGCGAGGGCAAGGCGCAGTCCGTGGCCGCGCAGGTGGCCGTGCCCGCGGGGCTGAGCCTGCAAGGCAGCGCGGCAGCGCTGGGCAGCTATGCCAGCGGCACATGGAGCATCGGCGACCTGGCCAAGGGCCAGGAAGCCACGCTCACCCTCACGGTGAAGGCCGACGCCGTGAGCGGCGGTAAGGACGCGGCTATCTCCTGGCCGGCCAGCGTCGCCAGCCAGACCCCGGACCCGCAGATGGCGAACAACAGCGCGCTGCTCGGTATCACGGTGGCCGAGGAAGCGTCCGCGCAGTTCGGCCTGACCCAGAGCCTGCCAGCGCATGCCGACGTGCTGATGCTCGTCTCCTGCCCCTCGCACGCCGCGCAGGAGCAGGCCGCGTGCGAATCCGGCCTGCAGCAGCAGGCGCATGCCCAACTGGCGGCCAGGGTGCGCCATCTGGCCGTGGTGTCCGACGCGGCAGCATGGCGCACGGCGCTGCGCGGCGGCCGCTACAACCTGCTGTGGCTGCATGCGGGCGCGGGCAAGCTCGACGCCCAGCAGCTCGTGGAAGTGCGCGCGGCTGTGCGCCGTGGCGCCACCCTGGTCATCGAAGGCGCGGCCGTGGACGAAGAAGCCGGGCAGCCCCGCAGCCACCACCTGGACGACGTTTTGGGCGCGCGCCTGGTGCTGCCGTCCATGGGCAGCGGCCAGCCGCTGAGACTGCCTGGCGAAGCCCTGGCGCAAGCCACGGCGGGGCCGCTGCACGCCCTGGAGGCCCTGGCGCCTGGCGCCGTCGTCCTGGCCCAAGGCGGCAGCGGAGACCAGCCCGTCATGGTGAGCCACCGCTTCGGCCTGGGCCAGGCGTGGTTGGCCGGTTTCGACGTGCTGCAAACGCTGCAGGGGCCAGCCGCCGCCTTCTGGGACGGGTTCCTGAACCAACGGCTGCAGGCCATGACCCCGGCCGGCCGTGGCGACCCCGCGCTTGCCGGCGCGCGCCTGGCGCTGCGCACTGCCGTGGAGAACATGGCGCCGGCCAGCACGGCGGCCCAGGATGTCAGCCTGCGCATCGACATCCCCGACGGCGTGGCCCACGAAAACGCCATGCCCGCGCCATCGCAGGCGCAGCCCCGCCAGGTGCAGTGGAACATGCGTCTCGCGCCCGGCCAGACCCAAGCCGGCGAAGTCACCCTGGTGCTGCCCCAGGCATCGTCCAGCCTGCGGCTCCAGGCCACGCTGCTGGACGCCATGGGCCAGCAGGTGCTCGCCACGCAGGACATGCCTTTGCAGACCGTGGGCCTGGATACGCTCGCCCCGCAAACCACCGCCGCCCTGGCGGCGCTCGCGGGGGCCGAACCGCAGACCCAGGCGCTGCTCCAGCAGGCGCGCGACGCAGCCGCCGCTGCCAACGCCGGGCAGCAGGCGCAGCCGCCCGATTGGGACGCGGCGCTCACGGCGCTCGCATCCCTGCAAAGCGCGCTGCGCCAGCTTGCGCAGCCTCCCCATGGCCTGGCCCTCGATGCGCTCCAGCTCGACGCCGCGCGCTGGATGGGCCTGGCCCAGGCACGCTGGCAGCCCGGCACGGGCACAGACACGGGTGCGGCGCAGATCCTGGTGCAGTCCGGCACGGGCCAAAGCGCCCGCGTGGGCACGGCCTTCGGTGCGCCTCTGGTGGTCAAGGTGGTGGACGGCCAAGGCAACCCTGTTGCGGGCGCGCTGGTCCGCTTCCGGCTGCCCGAACAAGGGCCCGGAGCCGTGTTCGAGGCCCTGGCGCAGGCGCAGGACGTTGCGACCGACGCCCAGGGCCTGGCGCAAAGCCCGGCGCTCATGGCCAATGCCACCGCCGGCAGCTACCACGCCACGGCCTCCGTCGAGGGCGTGGCGCAGGCAGCCCGCTTTGCGCTGACCAACCTGCCCGCCAGCACGGGGCCGGTGCCGGCGGCCTTGCGCCTCGTATCCGGCATGGGCCAGGCCACCCAGGCCGGCAGCGCCTTTGCCGCCCCCCTGTCCGTGCAGGCGCTCGACGCCAGCGGCCTCGCCGTGCCAGGTGCCAGCGTGGAAATGGCCTTTGCCGGCGCGGGGCCCAGCGCCACCTTCGCGGGCGGGCGGCAACGCATCATGCTGGTGACCGATGCCCGTGGCATGGCCACTTCGCCCCTTTTCACCGCCAACGCGGTGCCGGGAACGCACCAGGCCCGCATCACGGCGGCAGGCGCCGCCACCGTGCTGACCGCCGACCTGGCCAACCTGCCCCTGGGCAGCGCGGGCAAGCAATTCGACGGCACCACGGCTACGGGTACCGGCGCCGTGCAGGCCCAGGTCAGCGGCGGCGGCGATGCCTGCGCGTTCAACCCGCTGGCCACCCGCATGGTGCCGCCCGAGGGCGTGTGGACGCCCCTGCAGAAATTCCTGCTGCCGCACGGCCTGTTCGACTTCGAGCTGGTGGGCTGCCAGCCCGGCAGCGAAGTCACCGTGAGCGTGACCTGGCCCGACCTGCGCGGCATGAGCGGCTACCTCAAGTACGGCCAGACCCCGGCATCGCGCGGCCGCGCCATCTGGTACGTGCCCAGCAACCTGCGCATCCAGGGCAACACCGTCACCTACACCATCCGCGACGGCGGGGTGGGCGACGACGACCTTGTCGCCAACGGCACCATCCGCGACCCGAGCGGGCCCGCGCAGGGCGACATCGGCATGGACGACGGCTCGGCGCTGCGCCCCATTCCCGGGCTGGCGCCCTGGGCGGTCGCGTTGCTGTCCTGCGTCCTGGCATGGATGGCCGTTGCCGGGTGGCGCGGCCGCCGGGTGTGATGGGCCGCCCCATGCAATGGCGCTTGCGCCTGGCCGCGGCAGCGCTCTTGCCGCTGGCGGCCAGCGGGCCAGGCACGGCTGCGGCCGATCCTGCGCCCGCCGAACAGACCTGCCGCCGGGCCGATGCCGAGGCGCCTACCCCCGTCGATATGCCGCTGGCGCCGCCAGCACCCCCCGCGCCCTACACCGAGGCCGAGCGCGCCTGCTGGATCGGCTGGCGCGAGGCACGGCAGCGCGCCGCCCAAGGCGCATCGTGGGTGGATGTGCGCGAAGCCGGGGCGGCCCAGCGCCTGCGCCTGGCGGGCGCACTGGCCGTGCCGCGCGCCGAGGTGGCCGACAAGGCCGCGCTGCGTGGCCTGGACCTGCTGGCCGTGGGCGACGCGGGCGACCTGCGCGCACTGTCGCGCGAGTGCGCCGCCTGGCGGCAAAGCGGCCGTTTCGGCGCGGTGCACGTCGTCCTCGGCGGCGTGCGGGCCTGGCGCCTGGCGGGCATGCCGGTGCAGCCCGACCCGCATGCTGCCACGCCGCCGCAGCCGCCCACCGTGGTCTCCGCCGCCGAATACCGGCAGGGCGTGGCCGATGGCCTGTGGCGCGTCGTCACCCTGGGCATTGCGCCGGAGGATGCGCATGCCCTGGCACAGCCGCCCGTGCTCGCCCTGCCGGCTGCCAACGCTGCAGGACTGGGCGCGTTGCGCCAGGGGCTTGCGGGGGCGGGTGATGCAACGGCCAGCGAGAAGGCACCTCCAGCGGCCTGGCTCGCGGTGGCCGCCGATGCTGCGGCGCAAGCCCGGCTGCAGGCGCTGTGGGAGCAGCGGCAAACCGCCCAACCCGCATCGGCACCGCCCGTGCTGTGGCTGCAAGGGGGCCTGGATGGCTACCGCAGCTACATCGCCCAACAACACCGGCTGGCCGCCCATGCGGGCCACGCCTTGCCGCGTTTGTGCGGCTTCTAGAACAACCCATCAACGGAAACATCTCCATGCGCTTGACCTGGAACCCCGTGAACTTCTTGCAATGGTGCTTGCGGCTGTGCTGTGCCCTGGCGTTGCTCATGGCGCATGCGCATGCGGCCACCCCGGTGTCGGGCCTGATCGGTTCCTCCACCACCTGGCGGGCGGCGCAGTCGCCCTACGTGCTGCAGGGCGACGTGATCCTCGACAACAACGCCACCCTAGTCATCGAGCCCGGCGTGGAAGTGCGCATGGAGGCGGGGGCGAGCTTCACGCTCAGGCGGGGTGCGTTGCAGGCCTTGGGCACGGCTGCGCAGCCCATCGTGGTGACATCGAACGCAGCCACCCCGGCGCCCGGGGACTGGAGCCAGTGGCGCTTCACGGCCGGAACCGTGAGCGCACAGACGCAACTGGACAACGTGCGCATCGCCTACGGCAGCGGCGTGGTCATCGAAGGCGCGTCTCCGGTACTGAACAACGTCGCCATCCAGAACCACAGCGGCCCGGCCATCGGCATCGACCTTGCCGCGTCCCCCATCGGCAAGGGCCTGAGCGCCAGCGGCAACACGCTCAACGCCATCGCCGTGCCCAGCGGCACCATTCGCAGCCAGGTCGTGTGGGGTTTGGTCGGCATACCCTACCTGGTGCAGTCCGGGTTGGTGCAGGTGGGCCAGGCGCCGCTGGCCCTCGACCCTGCCCGGCTCCGGTTGAGTCCGGGCGTGGTCGCCGTGTTGCGCCTGTCGTTGAATGCACCGGCTCCGGCGGGAGGCTTCAATGTTGACCTGACCAGCAGCGTGCCTTCCGTCGCGTCCGTGGCGGCCCGTGCCACCGTGGCTGCAGGCCAGGCGGGTGCTGACGTGGAAGTACAGGCCAACGCCGTGGGCACCACCACCATCACGGCCAGCCAGAACGCGCTGGGCACGGCAGTGGCGCAAGTGGAAGTGGTCAACCTGCCCATGCTGGAGATTGCACCCGGCGCTCCCACGGTGGGGGTTCAGCGGCCCTATCCCATGCTGCTCAAGCTGCCGCAGCCCGCGCCTACTGGGGGGCTGTCCGTGCTGTTGAGCAGTTCCGACACCTCCGTCGTGCGTGCCCCCGCAAGCCTGTTCGTGCCAGCAGGGCAGCAGGGCGCGAGTTTCGAGGTCACCGGGTTGGTCGAGGGTGTCAGCAGAGTCAGCGCCCAGGCTGAAGGCTTTGCCACTGGCCTGGCGACGGTGACCGTGCGCAGCAAGTCGCTGGTGCTGCCGGGGAGCGTAGTGGTTGCCCCCGGTGCCCAGACACCTGTAACGCTGGAGCTGACCGAGCCCGCGCCTGCAGGCGGCCTCAGCGTGAGCCTGAACACGGGCGCGTCATCCATTGCTTCCGCTCCTGAAACCGTCACCGTCGCGGCGGGCAGCAGCCAGGCCAGTTTCAGCGTCGCCGGTGTGGCCCTTGGCTCCACCACCTTGCAGGCGAGCGCAAGTGGCTACCAGGCAGCGCAGGCCACGGTGCGGGTCGATGCCATCGGAATCGATATCGAGCCGGGCGGCAACCTGGCACTCAGCATCGACCAGGTGCTGACGCGCCGCGTCATCCTGTCCAAAGCGGCTCCGCCGGGTGGCGTCATCGTCAAGGTGGCTTCGGCCGATCCCGCCATTGCCACCGTGAGCCCGGCAGAGGTGTTCGTGCCGCAGGGGCAGATCCTGGGGCTTGTTCCGCTGACGGTGAAAGGAATCGGGTTGGGGACTGCGGCGATCAATTTGTCCGCGCCGGGGTTGATCAATAAGGCCGTGCCTGTCGTGGTGCGCGAGAAGGTCGATTTGAAGTTTTACCCTATCAGCAACAGGTCAAAAATTGTAGTGGGGGCGGGTTTGAGAACCTATGCGGTCAATGACTCCTCGGCAGAATTCTTCATCCGGCGTTTAGTCAATGGGGTGGTTTCCAGCGGATCCGAACTTTTGACTGTCAACCTGCGCTGTGTAGATACCAGCGTATGCGCTGTCCCAGCCACGGTAACGATTGCCGCCAACAGCAGCCAGGCCGCCATTCCAGTGATGGGCACAGGCATTGGCAGCACCATGATCGAAGCCACGGCCGAGGGTACAACAGCGGCATCCATGCTCGTGGAGGTGGTGGTACCCACGGTCAATTTTATTAACCTAGATGGCAACCGTACCACGGCTAGCGCACGGGATAATTTCTACGTGCAGTTGACCGTTCCAGAAGCAATATATCCGACCATGCAATATGCACCGAGTGCTTTGGCCGTTAATCTGAGCCTGGTTGATCAAACACCCGAGGGAGTGGTGAATGGCATCTATAACGCTGGAGCGGGCGGGGCGTTGGTAAATCAGGTTGTGATTGGGGCCTCGAGAAACGAGACGAACACAGTCTATGTTGCGCAGCCCGCCCAGGCGGGAACTTATCGGGTCAAGGTGGACATTGTGGGCGTGGTGGAAAGCCAGTCCGCAGTACAAACCGTGGCGGAAGCCAATCTGGGATTGAAGGTATCCCAGTACTACAACTATCCCAAGGTGCTGGTTGGCAAGGGGCTCATGACCTATACGCCCAATGATTCTTCAGCAGAGGTTCTTATCCAGCGGTTGATCAATGGCGTGGCTGCAGCCGGGGCGCAGCCACTGACCGTGCATTTACGCTGCGTGGATGCCAATGTGTGCAGCGTGCCCGCCACGGTGACGATTGCCGCGAACAGCAGCCAGGCTGCTATTCAGGTGACGGGTACCGGCGTTGGAGTTACCTCCCTTGAAGCAACGGCGGAAGGCGTCACTGCGGCCGTTCCCATGCCAGTAGAGGGGGTGGCGCCCACGGTTAATTTTGTCAACCTGGATGGCAACCGCACTACGGCCAGCACGCGGGACAATTTTTATCTGCAGTTGTCTGTTCCCGGAACCACTTATCCCCACCTTCAATATGCGGCCACTGCACTGACCGTGAACCTGGATCTGTCAGAGCAAATCCCTGTAGGGGTGGTGAATGGCATTTACAACGCTGGCACGGGCGGGGCCCTGGTAAATCAGGTTGTGATTGGGGCCTCGAGAAACGAGACGAACACAGTCTATGTTGCGCAGCCCGCCCAGGCGGGGACTTACCGGGTCAAGGCGGACATTGTGGGCGTGGTGGAAAGCCAGTCCGCAGTACAAACCGTGGCGGAAGCCAATCTGGGATTGAAGATATTCCAGTACTACAACTATCCCAAGGTGCTGGTTGGCAAGGGGCTCATGACCTATACGCCCAATGATTCTTCGGCAGAAGTTTTTATTCAACGGTTGATCAATGGTGTGGTTGCAGCCGGGGCGCAGCCACTGACCGTGCATTTACGCTGCGTGGATGCCAATGTGTGCAGCGTGCCCGCCACGGTGACGATTGCCGCGAACAGCAGCCAGGCTGCTATTCAGGTGACGGGTACCGGCGTTGGAGTTACCTCCCTTGAAGCAACGGCGGAAGGCGTCACTGCGGCCGTTCCCATGCCAGTAGAGGGGGTGGCGCCCACGGTTAATTTTGTCAACCTGGATGGCAACCGCACTACGGCCAGCACGCGGGACAATTTTTATCTGCAGTTGTCTGTTCCCGGAACCACTTATCCCCACCTTCAATATGCGGCCACTGCACTGACCGTGAACCTGGATCTGTCAGAGCAAATCCCTGTAGGGGTGGTGAATGGCATTTACAACGCTGGCACGGGCGGGGCCCTGGTAAATCAGGTTGTGATTGGGGCCTCGAGAAACGAGACGAACACAGTCTATGTTGCGCAGCCCGCCCAGGCGGGGACTTACCGGGTCAAGGCGGACATTGTGGGCGTGGTGGAAAGCCAGTCCGCAGTACAAACCGTGGCGGAGGCCAATCAAGGCTTGCGGTTTTTCCAAGTGGAGAGCAAACCCAAGGTCATCGTTGGCAAATCACTCCGAAGCCATGCATCGGAGCTGCGCGTCCAGCGCGTCATCAACGGCACCGTTGCCTCGGGGGCCGATGCCGTCACGGTGAACTTGCGCTGCGTGGCGGAAACCGTGTGCACCGTGCCCACCACGGTGACCATTCCAGCGGGCAGCACCGAGGCCGCGGTTCAGATAACGGGAGTGGACGTTGGCAGTACCCAGATCGAGGCGACTGCCTCCGGCTTCGAGCCGGCAACCATCAACGTGGAAACCGTCTCGCCGCAACTGGTATTCATCGCAGCCTTGCCAGGCAGCATGACCGTGGGCCAGAAATTCACCTCCACATATTTCCACGCCTATGTGCCGGGTGCGACCTACAGCAACTACCACACGGTTCCGGCCCAGCCCATCACCATCACGCTCACCAGTTCCGTCCCTTCGGCGGCCACGGTGTCATCAAGCGTGGTTTGGTCAGCGGGCAGCAACACATCCGCCTACGGCACCATCACCGCCACAGCCCCTGGCACTACCCGCATCACCGCCAGCGCACCGGGCTTCGCCCCCGTGACCAGCGGCGACATCACCGTCAACCCCTGAGGGCCGCAGACATGCCAAACCTGATCCGTCTGCGCCATTGCGCCACGTCGTTTGCCGCCATGGTCCGCGCCAGCCTGGCCGCCGCAGCCCTGCTGGTGGGCACGCTGGCTACCGCGCCAGCCCATGCCGCTGATCCGGCACAGCTCACCATCGCCAACGGCGTGGTCGTCAAGTTCGGCCCCGGCGCGGGCCTGCAGGTGCGCGACCGGCTTTTCACCGGCGCCGGCGTCACCTTCACCAGCATGGCCGACGACTCCGCGGGTGGCCAGGTGCGGGCCGCTCCTGGTACGCCCCAGCGGGGCGACTGGCTCGGCTTGCTGATCGAAGGCAGCGTCACACCCCAGGCCCTGGGCATCAACGGTCTGGCCCTGCGCTACGGTGGCGGCTCCACCGGGCTGCCCGCAGGCGTGCAAGGCGGTGCGGCCCTGGTGCTGCCGGGCGGCGGCTACGGCATCGCCAACCTACAGGCCACGCACAGCACCGTGGGCGTGCGCGTCATCGGCAGCGGTGCGCCCAGCTTCTCCCAATCGCGCCTGGTGCAGAACGCCACCGGCTTGCTGGCCGAGCAGGGCGCGGCCCCGGCGGTGGAAGCATCCGACCTCTCCGCCAACACCGACTACGGTGTGCGCAATACCCAGCCCGCCGCCGTGGTGCGCGCGCAGGGCAACTGGTGGGGCCACGCCACCGGCCCGCGCGACCCGGTGGCCAACCCAGGCGGGCAGGGCAGCGCCGTTTCATCGGGCGTGGATTACGGCCAGCACCTGCAGGCCGAGCCTGTGCTCACCTGCACCGTGGCACCCACGGCGGGCTACTTCACCCGCACGCGGCAGATCGCGCTGCGGCTGGATTGCCCGCAGGCCGCGCAGTACCGCATTGCTGAGCAAACCCCTTTCACCACCGAGCCCTGGCAGAACATGGCGGGCACGCCCACGCTCGCCAGCTTCACCCTTTCGTCCACGCCGGGCGACAAGATGCTCCACGTCGAGTTCCGCACGGCGCAGGGCAGCGCCAACACCTTCTCCCTGGCGCAGCCCATCGGCTACGCCCCGGCGGGCCCGCTCGTCACCATCGACCAGCCTGCCGCCGGGGCCGTGCTGGCGCAAGACACCCTCGTGTCCCTCTCCGCCACCGACCCTGACGGCGTGACCAGTGTCGAACTGCTCCTGGGCACCCAGCGCCTCGCGCTCTGGAATGCCCCCCCTTATCAAACCACCTGGGCCTTGGCCAGCGTGCCCAACGGCACCTACGTGCTCAACGCCAAGGCCACCGGCACCAGCGGCATCACCAGCACCACCAGCCGCTCCGTGGTCGTGCAAAAGCAAGGCGGCCCCAGCGCCGTGGTCAGCGCCACCTTTGGCGGCAGCCCGCTCGTGGCCAACGCCACGCTCACCCACCCCGGCCTGCTCGCCATCACCGCGCAAAGCCCCGTGGGCGTGGCGCGCATCCAGGCCAGCGTGAACGGCGCGCCCCTCTACAGCCAGACCTACGCCAACACCCCCACGGCCACGGCCAGCCAGTTCATCGACTTCGCCCAGTTGCCCAACGGCGCCCACACCCTGGCCATCACCGCCACCGACGCCGACAGCGGACAGACGCTGCTCACCATCCCCTTCACGCTGAACATGAGCGCGCCGCCCGCGCCGGCCATCACCGCCCCGGCGGGCGGCGCCAAGGTCAGCGTGCCCCAGGTCGGCGTCGCGGGCACGGCGCAGCCCGGTGCCAGCGTGCAGCTCTACCTGAACGGCCAGAGCACCGGCAACCCCCTGGCCGCCAGCGCCAGCGGCGCCTTCTCCGGCCAGGTCACCCTGGCCGAAGGCACGCACCAGCTCAGCGCGCGCGCCAGCAACAGCCGGGGCCAGGGCCCGGCCAGCAGCGCCGTGGCCGTCACCTACGCGCCCAGCGTGCCCACCGTGGTCTTCGTCAACCCGCCCGAAGGCGCGGTGCTCAGCGCCAATACCACGCTCGAAGTCAGCGCCCTCGACGCGGGCGGCATCGCCAAGGTGGAATTCCTCGCCAACGGCCAGCCCCTGGCCACCCGCACCAGCGCCCCCTGGAGCGTGTCCTGGCCCGCCGCCACGCTGGCCGACGGCGCCTACACCCTGCAGGCCATCGCCACCAACACCGCTGGCAAAACCGCCCAGGCCAGCCGCAGCGTGCAGGTGCAGAAGGTGGTGCCCCCGCCGCCCCCGCCCCCGCCGCCCTACGTGGCGCGCAGCGTCACCGCCACGCCCGCGCTCTCCTTCGGCCAAAGCGCGGTGCAAATCCAAGGCGAAGCCGTCTCCAGCGAAGGCGCCCAGCCCATGCCCAACGCGGCGCTGCGCATGGTGCTGCGCGTGCAGGGCTTCGAGCGGCGCTTCAACCTGGTGAGCGACGCTGCCGGGCGCTTCGCCTACACCTTCGCGCCGCAGGCCAACGACGCCGGCAGCTACGAAGTGCGCGTGATCCACCCCGACGTCACCACCTACGCCAAGGACGCGCCCCAGGCCGTCTTCACCATCAACCGCCTGGGCGTGAACTACGCGCAATACACGCTGAACGCCATCCGCGGCTTCGCCAGCACGGCGCAGCTCAGCGTCACGGCCAGTAGCGGCACCGGCGCCACGGGCGTGCACTGGCAGGCGCTGGCCGCTGACCAGCCCTCGGGCGCGCTGCCGCCCGGCATCACGCTGGACCTGGGCAGCCCCGTCAACATTGCCGCCGGCACCAGCGCCCCCGTCAACATCCAGCTCACCGGCGGCCCCGGCGCGGGCGAGAGCGGCACCATCCTCCTCAAGCTCTTCGCCACCGAGAGCGGCAGCCAGCCACGCGCCGAACTGCGCCTGGACTACCGCCTGCACGAAGCGCGCCCCGGCCTCACCCCCAGCCCCACGGCGCTGGAGCTGGGCGTGAGCCAAGGCAAGAGCATCAGCGGCAAACTCACCCTCACCAACAAAGGCTACGCCCCCGCGCAAAACGTGCAGGTGGCCCTGCAGGCACGCGGCGGCGGCGGCGCCCCCGCATGGGTCAGCCTCGACAGCGCCCCCGACATCGGCGCCATCGACCTGGGGCAAAGCGCCCTGGTGCAAATCACCGCCCGCCCCGGCACCGACGTAGCCGACGGCTACCACCAGTTGCAACTGCGCATCAGCGCCGCCAACGACGCCGGCGGCACCGTGCCCATCACCATCGCCGTCGCGCGCGACGGCCAGGGCACCGCGCGCTTCAAGCTCGTGGACATCTACACCGGCACCCTCGACGCCCAGGGCCAGCCCGTGGAAGGCCTGGCCGGCGCACGCATCACCCTGCAAAACGAAGCCCTCACCGGCGACATCCGCAGCGCCACCAGCAACGCCCAGGGCATCGCCGAATACAGCGCCATCCCACCCGGCAACTACCGCTGGCGCGCCAGCGCCCCACGCCACCAGGACGCCAGCGGGCGCCTCACGGTGTACCCCGGCGTCACCGCCAACGAACGCGTCTTCCTCGACTACCAGGTCGTCAGCATCGAATTCAGCGTGACCGAGACCACCATCAAGGACGAATACGCCATCGTGCTCGACGCCACGTACCAGACCCAGGTACCGGCCCCCGTCGTCCTGCTGGAGCCCATGAGCATCAGCCTGCCCGCGCTGCAGCAAGGCGAGGAACACACCGGCGAACTCACCCTGAGCAACTACGGCCTGGTGCGCGCGGACAACCTGCAATACGCGCTGCCCGCCAGCGACGCGAACTACAAGTACGAATACTTCGGCCAGCTCCCCACCCAGCTCGCCGCCAAGAGCCGCGTCAGCATCCCGTACCGCATCACCGCGCTGCAGGCGCTCAAGAGCGGCGTGGCGCTGAACCTGGCGCCCGCGCACAAGCTCGAGCAACTCACCAGCGGCAAACCCCCGCAGCCCGCCGGCCCGATGCAAAACGCCATACGCGCCTTCCTGCGCACCGGTGACAGCCAGGCCATCGACAAAACCGCCAGCAGCGCCGCCACCGTGCAGGCCGCCGCCAAGGCCGCCAGTTGCAGCAGCTACCAGACGCAGGGCTGCGTGGCCTACGACTACGACTGCGCGGCGGGGGACAAGCGCAGCGGCAGCGCATGCAGCAGCATCAGCCGGGTCACGGGCAGCGGGTGCACAGGCACAGGCGGCAGCGGAGGCACCAGCGGCACGCCAGGAGGCAACGGCGGCGGCTGGGGCGGCGGCTGGGGTGGTGGCGGCGCCATGCCCCTGGTGCCCACCTGCATGCCCACCTGCACCGACTGCTCGGCCGGAGGCGGCCCGGGCGGAGGAGGAGGGGGGGGCGGAGGTGGAGGCTCCGCAGGCCCGGGAGGCGGGGGCGCAGGAGGCGGCCCTAGCACCAGCATGGGCGCCAACTGACAGACAAACAACATCACAGGACAACCAATGACTCTCAAAACAATAGCTGCCAGCGCTTTCTGCATAAGGGCTGGAGGCCAATTCTTCCTCCAATCCATTGCTGCCCTGGCCTTGAGCCTGGTCATCGGCCTTGCCCACGCCCAACCCAGCACACGCCAGGTCAGCCTGCCCAACCAGGACTACACCGAAAGCACCGAAGACCTGGCGGTCAAGGTGCTGGGCGGGCAAGTGGCCATCAACCGCACCTGGACATTCGGGCGCTGGTACCTCAACGACCGCTGGGCCGACCTGGTGCTGCAACCCGACCCGCTGGGCGGCGTACTCGCAGTCAACCGGGCCGACCGCATCTACACCCGCGTCAGCGGCACCGCGCAGCCCACCTACCGCTTCGACGAAAACAACACCATCAAGGCCACCGGCCCGGACGCCGCCCCCCTCACCGGCTGGCAGTGGTACGACCGCGAAGGCAACACCATCGACTACGACGCCACGGGCCGCATGCTCGGCTGGACGAATCCAGCAGGCGTCAAGGTCACGCTGGCGCGCGACAGCCAGGGCCGCCTGAGCGCCGTCAAGGACCACCACGGGCGCGAAGTCCTCACCCTGCAATACAACGCCAGCGGCCAGCCCGCCAGCATCAGCGACCCCAGCGGGCGCAGCGTGCGCTACGAATGGAGCGTGCCCGGCGCCAGCGCAGGCACAGGCCCCAACGGCAGCATCGGCACGGCGCTGCTCACCCAGGTCACCGACACACGCGGCGGCACCTGGCGCTACACCTACACCGCGGCCGGCTACATCCAGACCCGCACCGACCCGGCAGGCGGGCAAATCCGCCTGAGCTACATGACCCAGCCCGCGCGCGTCGTCATGGCCACCGGCATGGCCAGCACAGGCACCGGCAGCACCAAAGTCAGCCTGCCCCCGGCCCCGCGCATCGCCAGCCTGACGGATGAAACCGGCGGCGTCACCAACTACCGCATCGACTACGACCGCGTACGCCGCGAATACCTGGTCAACATCCAGCAGCCCGGCGGCAGCGTGCACCAGCGCCGCTACGACAGCGGCGGCAAACTGCTGCAAAACAGCGTGGACGGCATGGAGCTGAGCGTGGTCAGCAAAGTCAGCGCCACGCAGGAACGCATCACCGATGCGCGCGGCCTGGTCACCACCATCCAGTACGACAGCGCCAGCAGCAAAAGGCCCATCAAGACCATCCACCCGGATGGCAGCAGCGAAACCAGCAGCTACGACCCGGTGTACAACCGCAAGACCCGGCACACCAACGCCTTGGGCATCGTCAGCACCTGGGCCTACGATGCGCAGGGCAACATCACGGAATACGTGGAAGCGCAAGGAAAGCCGGAGCAGCGCACCACACACAGCACCTACGACCCATACGGGCAACTGACCAGCCGCACGCGAGGGGCAGGCGACGGCAGGGGGGCAGACGCCATCACCGAGCGCTACGAATACGACGACGCGGGCAACGTGACCAAGATCACGGATGGGGAAGGACACGCAACCCGCTACAGCTACAACAGTCTGGGTCAAGTGCTGAGCCAGACCAACGCGCTGGGCCATACCACCACCTACACCTACGACGCGGCGGGTAACCGGACCAGCAGCACGAATGCGCTGAACAAAACCACCAGCTACGGCTATGACGCCCGGGGGCGCAGGACGCAGACCGTCAGCGCGGAGGGGCGGAAACAGGCCGTGGTTTATGACAGTGCAGGCCGGGTTACCGAAACCATGGCCCCCGGACAAAGCGCAGGCCAGGGAACGCGCATCGGGTACGGCCAGGCAGGTAACCAGAGCCAGATCACCAGTCCGAGCGGTCTTGTAACGAAAACCAGCTACGACAGCCAGGGGCGCATCACGAGAACGGAAGACCCGGCGGGCAACGTCACCACCTACGAATACGGGGCCAAGGGCAGTCCGCTGGCGGGTTTACTCACAGCAACCAACTACCCCACGTACAAGGAAACTTACCAGTACGACCAGCGGGGCAGACAGACCGCCGTCACCCAGCATCTGAGCGTAGACCAGACCAGAACCCAGCGCCAGAGCTACGACGCCATGGGGCGGCGCATCAGCGGCACAGACCCAGGGGATCGCACGACTCTGTACCAATACGATGCCTTGGGCCACCTGACACAAACCACCGACCCGTTGGTGCAGCACACCCGGCAAGGATGGAATGCCCATGACCAGCGCATCAGCCTGACAGATGCCAATGGCAACACGCACCGGTTTGAATATGACAAGGCGGGGCGGCTAGCGAAAGAGACACGCCCCATGGGAGGCTCCATCCAATACGGCTACGACGCTAAGGGGAACCTCATTCAGCGAACAGATGCCGGAGACAACACCAAAACCTACAGCTACGATCAGGGCGGACGGCTGACGCTGGAAGAGCACAAGCTCGGCGGCACTACGTTGGATCAGCGCATTAGTTACCAATACGACGCCGATGGACAGATGACCGCCTACGAACAAAAGGACGGTAGCGGCAACCTGATTAGCAGTGCCATCTATACGAAGGACGCGCTGGGGCGCACTACCCAAAGCGCCATCACCTACGGGAAAGTCGAAGGTGGCACATTCAGCTTCATGTTGGGTCAGAGCTTTAACGCCGATGGTCAACTGGCGAGCCACACTTACCCGGATAGTAGCCAGCAGACCTACAGCTACAGCCAAGGTCAACTTGCCAAGCTAACGTTACCCAACCAAAGCGAGATTATCTATGACAACTACGCCTGGATGCGACCCAGCACCATCAAAACACCGGGAGCCACCAAAACCCAGCGCTTCGATGCTTTGCAGCGCTACACCAGTATCGAGGTGAAGAACGTCAACAACAAAGTATTGGCGAGCAAACAGTACCAATACGATAGTGCAGGCAATATCACGCAAATCGACAGCGACTTGGGGGCGACTAGCTACGGATATGATAGCCTTGATCGGCTGACAAAAGTAGCACCGGATCAAAACTTGCAAAACCTGGGTTTGCCCAATGAACAGTACAGCTATGACGCAATGGGCAACCGGATATCGAGTGCTCACCAGCCGGGAGTGTGGAGTTACAACCAAGACAACCAGCTCATTCAGTATCCAAAGACCACGCCGTTCAGCGCAAATCCTCTGAGAGAAATCCAGGTGAGCTATACGCCGCAAGGGCATACTCAGAAGGAAAAAGATAGCCAAGGCGAAAGAACATACATTTACAATGCGGCGGAAAGGATGGTTGAGGTCAGGCATGATGGACAGCAAACGATAACCTACCGCTATGACCCCATGGGGCGGCGCATTAGCAAAACGATGGGGTTGCTCTCCAGTACAAATTACTACTTTTACAGCGACAGTGCATTGATGGCGGAAGCCAATAGCCAGGAGGAAATAATTAGAGCCTATGGCTGGAATCCTGAAGCGAATTGGAAGGGGCTGTGGAGTACCGATCCAGTCTGGCAAGCACAGATTGACAGCGGTAGCCTGACTGCGGCATCGACTGAATATCACTATCTGCATACCGACCACCTTTATACGCCGAAACTGGCAACAAGCGAACAAGGGAATACAAGCTGGAGGGGTATCAGCGAAGCATTCGGGGCCACGGAAACCATTGCCAACGTGATTGAGGTGGATTTGAGATTCCCTGGGCAATATTGGGATAAAGAGGTTGGCACACATTACAACTTCTATCGGGACTACCTGCCAGGGAGTGGTAGATATTTGCAGAGTGATCCTATTGGAATGTATGGGGGGGATAATTTTTATGTGTATATTGAGTCTGGTGTTATAAATAGATTTGATTCATTTGGGCTGAAGTCAGATAAAGATCCAACACCGGGAATTATTGATTGGGCGAAGGATCATGCTTGCAGCAAAGGCTGTGATTGGGTTTATAAAAAATGCAGAGAAACCTGGATGAGATATTGTGTTGCCTTTGGAAGGAGTACTGCGTGTGCTGAGCTTTGTGAGTTTCAAGTTCCAGAGACTTGCCAAAGAGAGAAGGATAAGCGATGCCCGGATCCCGTCTCGTGCGTTGACCAAACCGGTGGCTCATTTGGGTAGAATTTTTGGAATTTTTTTTATCCTAATGGTTGCTTTTTTTAGTGTGGGGTGTGCTAATGATTTAATTCTTAAAAAGGAAACGGCATTGGATCTTATGTACTCCCCCTCTGTTCGTCTGTATGATTTGTCGCTGATGATGGAGAGGGTTCCGCTTGATGATGAAAGGTTGATATTTGTGGTTAATCGGATGGTGCTCGGGGAATTGGTCTGGATTGATCATCTTAAAATTTATTTTATGAGGCCTGATGCCAAGAGATTTAGAGCTTTGACTTGTCGTTCAATTGATGGGATTTTGGGTCGTGGTCTTTCCGGGGGATACGACGAGGCAAATGTCTTTCTTGCACGGGAGGTGAAAGACGATTTGTGCAGTGACTGATGGCGGGGTGATATCAACTCAGAGATGCAACTTCTTTCCGAAGAGAGATGTTATAGCTACGACGCCCGGAGGCTCTTCGTCGTTTTGCATGGAACTTGACTTCACACCCGCCGCACGACAAGGCGCAGGCGGTACGCTGCGGGGGGTGTTGTAGCGATGTGAAGCGAAATGGCGGAATTGGAAGTCGAAGGACTGTTCACGGCGGCGCTGGGGCTGGCCGATCCGTGGAAGGTGGACAAAGTCGAACTGAATACGGTCAAGCGGCGCATCGACTTCGAGGTGGTGAACACGGGCGGACGCATGGCGTGCCCGGCATGCGGGTCGCCGGGCCAGCCAGTGCATGAGCGGGTACGTCGCTCCTGACGACACCTGGACTTCTTTCAGTTCGAGGCCTGGCTGCACGCGGCGATTGCGCGGGTGGGCTGCACGGCGTGCGGCAAGACCAACCAGGTGCCGGTAGCGAAAGCCTAAGCCGTTGGGGCCACCAGGCCCTGGGGCACGGGCTCGGCCCCTTGAGCAAGCGCTACCGCGCACTCAACGTGCGGGAATATGCGCGGATGGCATTGATGTTCTGTCTGGATTAGGGGTTATGAGAGGCTCCCAGCAGTTGTGCCCACGGGCGTGCCCAGCCCGCCAACCAGCCCTCGGACGCCTCGCCGCCGGGGCACGGCAATCCTCAAAAACCGCTTGACCTTCAAGTCAACTTAAAGCTTATCGTTCGCCCACTGCAAACACGCATGGAGCACGGCATGGCATCGCCCACCCCTTTTTCACCGCTGACATTGCCCAACGGGGCTGTCATTGCCAACCGTCTGGCCAAGGCCGCCATGGAGGAAAACCTGGCCGACGCGGACTATGCGCCGTCGCAGGCCCTGATCCGGCTGTACCGCACCTGGGCCGAGGGCGGCGTGGTGCTGGAGTCGGCGCGGTTCGGCGAGCGCTTCGCGGCATGGGCGCAGGCGGCGCGTTCGCAGGGCGCGCAGGTATGGATGCAGCTCAACCACCCGGGGCGCCAGATGCCTGCGGCGTTGGGGCAGGAGACCTGGGCGCCATCGGCGGTTGCCATGGACCTGGGCAATTTCTCCAGGCAGTTCACGCCGCCCAAGGAGATGACCGAGGCCAGCATCCTGGAGGTCCAGGCGCGCTTCGTCCGGTCGGCGGTGCTGGCGCAGGCGTTCGGCTTCACCGGCGTGCAGATCCACGCCGCGCATGGCTACCTGGTCAGCCAGTTCCTGTCCCCGCTCACCAACCGGCGGCAGGACCGCTGGGGCGGGGCGCTGGAGAACCGGGCGCGGCTGTTGATCGACATCGTGCGGGGCGTGCGCGCGGCCGTGCGGCCGGATTTCGCGGTGTCAGTCAAGCTCAATTCGGCCGACTTCCAGCGCGGCGGCTTCAGCGCCGACGATGCCCGGCAGGTCGTCGCGCTGCTCAATCCGCTCGGCGTGGACCTGATCGAACTGTCCGGCGGCAGCTACGAGGCGCCGGCCATGCACGGCCAGGCGCGCGACGGGCGCACGCTGGCCCGGGAGGCCTACTTCCTGGAATTCGCCCAGGACATCGCCTCGGCGGCGCGCATGCCGCTCATGGTGACCGGGGGCATCCGCCGCTATCCGGTGGCCGCGCAGGTGGTGGGCAGCGGCATCGCCATGGCAGGCATGGCCACCGCGCTGGCCGTCGATCCCCACCTGCCGCGCGCGTGGCGTGCCGATCCTGCCGTGGCGCCCGCGCTCCGGCCCATCACCTTCAAGAACAAGGTGCTGGCGTCGGTGGCGTACATGGCCATGGTCAAGCACCAGATGCGCCGCCTGAGCCGGGGCCAGCGCACCCGCCCCAATGTGCTGCCCGCATGCGCGCTGCTGGCGCAGCAGTGGGACACCCTGGTGAAGAACCGGCGCTACCGCCGCTGGATGCAGGCCCCGGCGCGGTGATGTGCGTGCTTCGTTTTTGATAGCTTCTCGCGCTTGCTGCAAGCGGTTTACGGGCAAAAAATGCCGCATATTCCAAGCCTGCGGATAATCCCCGCCCATGACCAGCAAGAACAGAGCCACGCTCATCGGCCTCATCGCCATCGTCCTTTGGGCCTCCATCGTGGGGCTGATCCGTGGCGTCAGCCAGGGGCTGGGGGCCACGGGGGGCGCGGCCATGATCTACACCGTGGCCTCGGTGCTGCTGCTGGCCACGGTGGGCTTCACGCGGCTGCGCGACATGCCCCGGCGCTACCTGCTCTGGGGCAGCGTGCTGTTCGTCTCCTACGAGCTGTGCCTGTCGCTGTCCATCGGCTACGCCAACACGGGGCAGCAGGCCATCGAGGTCGGCATGGTCAACTACCTCTGGCCCACCTTCACCATGGTGGCGGCCATCCTGTTCAACGGGCAGCGCGCCAACTGGCTCGTGGTGCCGGGGCTGCTGGTGTCGCTGGCCGGCATTGGCTGGGTGCTGGGGGGCGAGCGCGGCGTGGACCTGGCGGGCATGCTGGAGAACGTGCAGGACAACCCCCTGAGCTACGGCCTGGCCTTCTCCGGCGCGGTGATCTGGGCGGCCTACTGCGCCGTCACGGCGCGCATCGCGCAGGGCAAGAACGGCATCACGCTGTTCTTCATGCTCACGGCCCTGGTGCTGTGGGGCAAGTTCCTGGCGGGCGGGGGCGGTGGCATGCACTGGAGCGTGCCCACGGCCATCCAGCTGGCGTTCGCGGCGGCGGCCATGGGGTTTGGCTACGCGGCGTGGAACGTGGGCATCCTGCATGGCAACGTCACCATCCTGGCCGGGGCGTCGTACTTCATCCCGGTGCTCTCGGCTGCGCTGGCGGCGGCGCTGCTGCGGGTGCCGCTGCCGGCCTCGTTCTGGATCGGGGCGTTCATGGTGTGCGGCGGGGCCATCCTGTGCTGGCTGGCGACGCGGGGCCGGGCGGCCTAGCGGCCTCGCCGCCCAGTTGCGTCACGCAGCGGACATGCCGCGCCGGGGCGGTGCTTCCATAATTTGCCGCATGACCACCTCCCTCCGCTCCACCCTCGACTTCCTGCTCTACGACTGGCTGCAAGCCGGGTCGCTCACCGCACGCACGCGCTTCGCCGACCATTCGCGCGAGACGTTCGACGCCGTGCTCGACACCTGCGAGCGCATCGCGCGCGAGAAGTACGCGCCGTTCAACCGCACCGTCGATACGCAGGAGCCGCAGTTCGACGGCGAGAAGGTCATCCTGCCGAGTTGCACCCACGACGCGCGCCAGGCCTTCGCCGACAGCGGCATGCTCAGCGCCGCGCAGGACTATGAGATGGGCGGCATGCAGTTGCCCTACCTGGTGGAGTCGGCGGCGGGCAGCTTCTTCGGCTGCGCGTCGATCAGCATCGGCTCCAACCTGCTGACCACGGGCAACGCCAACGCCATCCTGGTGCACGGCACGCCCATGCAGCAGCAGGTGTTCGCGGCGAACGAATTCAACGGGCGCTGGGCCGGCACCATGTGCCTGAGCGAGCCGCAGGCGGGCTCGTCCTTGAGCGACATCACCACGCGCGCCGAGGCGGACGGCGAAGGCTTCGCGGCCGACCCGCTGGGCCCGCGCTACCGCCTGCGCGGCAACAAGATGTGGATCAGTTCGGGCGACCACGAGCTGACCGAGAACATCGTGCACCTGGTGCTCGCCAAGATTCCGGGGCTCGACGGCAAGCTGGTGCCGGGCGTCAAGGGCATCTCGCTGTTCATCGTGCCGAAGAGGCTGGTGGACACCGAGGGCAACCTGACCGGCGAGCGCAACGACGTGGCGCTGGCCGGCCTGAACCACAAGCTGGGCTGGCGTGGCACCACCAACACGCTGCTGAACTTCGGCGAGGGCAAGTACCCGGTGCGCGCAGGGCAGGGCGGCGGCCTGGACGGCCGGGGGGCGGGCGCCATCGGCTACCTGGTGGGCCAGCCGGGCGAGGGCCTCAAGTGCATGTTCCACATGATGAACGAGGCACGCATTTCCATCGGCATGGCGGCCACCATGCTCGGGCTGGCGGGCTACTACGCCAGCCTGGACTACGCGAGGACGCGCCTGCAGGGCCGTCCCGTCGGCAGCGGCGGCAAGGACGCCAGCGCGCCCCAGGTGCGCCTAATCGAGCATGCCGACGTCAAGCGCATGCTGCTGGCGCAAAAGAGCTACGGCGAGGGCGCACTGGCGCTCAACCTGTACTGCGCCAGGCTGGTCGATGAAGGCCGCACGGGCGATGCCGAGGCCGCCGCCCAGGCCAAACTGCTGCTGGAAGTGCTCACGCCCATCGCCAAGAGCTGGCCCAGCGAGTTCTGCCTGGAGGCCAATTCGCTCGCCATCCAGATCCACGGCGGCTACGGCTACACGCGCGACTTCCCGGTGGAGCAGTACTGGCGCGACAACCGCCTGAACATGATCCACGAGGGCACGCACGGCATCCAGGCCGCCGACCTGCTGGGCCGCAAGGTCGTCATGCAGGGCGGGGCGGGGCTGCAGCTGCTGGCGCGCACCATCGGGGCCACCATCGCCCAGGCGCGTCAGCATCCCGCGCTGGCGGCCTACGCAGACCAGCTCGCCCAGGCGCTGCAGGACGTGGCCGAAGCCACCCAGGCCGCCTGGGCCACCGGCAACCCGGGCGAAGCCCTGGCCAACGCCGTGCCCTACATGCAGGCCTTCGGCCATGTGGTGCTGGCGTGGATATGGCTTGACGTGGCGCGCAGCGTCCTGGCTGCGGATGCTACGCTTTCAATAGCTGCCAACGCTGGCCGCGTGGGCGCTGCACGCTATTTCTTCCACTACGAGCTGCCGAAGATCGGCGCTTGGCTGGGCGTGGTGCGCACGCGCGACGCCACCTGCGCCGCGCTGGCCGAAGACGCCTTCTGAGGCCGTGAACACGTTCTGAGGCCAGCCCGGGCGGCCGTGCCGGTGCCAATCGCACAGGCGACAGCAGTGCCACCCGGCCCTCTTCACAATACCCCGTCGCAAGAACCACTACCAGGAGAACACACCATGGCGCGCAGCGTGCAACAACTTTTCGATCTCACGGGCCAGACCGCCCTCGTTACCGGCGGCTCGCGCGGCCTGGGCCTGCAGATGGCGCAGGCGCTGGGCGAGGCGGGGGCGCGCATCATGCTCACCTCGCGCAAGGCGGCCGATCTGGAGCAGGCCGCGGCCGAGCTGCAAGCCCAGGGCATCGACGCGCGCTGGATCGCCGCCGACTGCGCCAAGGAGGAAGACATCGCCCGCCTGGCTTCGGAAACGCTGCAGCGCCTGGGCCATGTGGACATCCTCGTCAACAACGCCGGCGCGAGCTGGGGCGCACCGGCCGAGGACCACCCGCTGGCCGCGTGGGACAAGGTGATGAACCTGAACGTGCGCGGCTACTTCCTGCTGTCGCAGGCCATCGCCAAGCACAGCATGATTCCGCGCCAGGGCGGGCGCATCATCAACATCGCCTCCATCGCCGGGCTGGGCGGCAACCCCGTGGGCATGAAGACCATCGCCTACAACACCTCCAAGGGCGCGGTGCTGAATTTCACGCGCGCGCTGGCGGGCGAGTGGGGCGTGCACGGCATCACCGTGAATGCCATCTGCCCCGGCTTTTTCCGCACCAAGATGGCCGAGGTGCTCATCGACACGCTGGGCGAGGACGAGATGAAGCGCCACGCGCCCCTGCTGCGCCTGGGCGACGACGAAGACCTCAAGGGCATCACCATGCTCTACGCCAGCGCGGCGGGCAAGCACATCACCGGCCAGTGGATGGCGGTGGACGGCGGCGTGAGCGCGCTCGTCGGCGGCTGATGGACACCGCCGCAGCACCGCACATGCGTGAATTCGGCGCCGACATTCCCTTCGTCCACACGCTGGGCTTTCGCCTGGCGCGGGCGCAGGACGGCGAGTCCGAGCTGTACTACGAGGCGCAGCCCGGGCATCTCAATTCCTTCGGCGTCACCCATGGCGGCGCCAGCATGACGCTGCTGGACGTCACCATGGCCATCGCCGCGCGCAGCGTGGCGCCGGGCATGGGGGCCGTCACCATCGAGATGAAGACCAGCTTCCTGCAGCCCGCGCATGGCCCGCTGGTGGCGCGCGGGCGGCTGCTGCACCGCACGCGCGCCATGGCCTTCACCGAGGGCAGCGTGTTCGACGCCCAGGGCCGCCTGTGCTGCCATGCCTCGGGCACGTTCAAGCTCGTACCCGCCGCGCAAGCGGGGGGCGCCGTGGTGTCCGACTGAGCCTCCGATGCATGCCGTCTTGGCATAAAAAACCCCTCCAGCCCTTGCCAGCAAAGCGCTGGCAGCTCTCAAAAACATAGTTCACCGACAAGGAGAAATCTCATGCCACAAAACCATCAGATCGTGCTCGACAACCGCCCGCAGGGCGAAGCCACGGTGGGCAACTTCAAGCTCGTCGCCACCGACACCCCGCCGCTGCAGGACGGCCAGGTGCTGGTGCGCCACCACTACCTGAGCCTGGACCCGTACATGCGCGGCCGCATGAACGACAGCAAGAGCTACGCCGCCTCCCAGCCGCTGGGCGAGGTGATGATCGGCGGCACCGTGGGCGAGGTGGTGGAAAGCCGCCACCCCAAGTACGCCGCGGGCGACAAGGTGGTGGGCATGGGCGGCTGGCAGGAGTGGGGCGTGGTCGATGCGAACCAGCCCGGCGCGCTGCGCAAGGTGGACACCACGCACGTGCCGCTGCAGGCCTACCTGGGCGCCGTGGGCATGCCCGGCGTCACCGCCTGGTACGGGCTGGTGAAGATCATCGACCCCAAGCCGGGCCAGACCATGGTGGTCAGCGCTGCCACCGGCGCCGTGGGCAGCGCCTTCGCGGCCCTGGCCAAGGCGCGCGGCTGCCGCGTGGTGGGCATCGCCGGCGGCCCGGAGAAGTGCCGCTACGCCACCGAGGAGCTGGGCTTCGACGCCTGCATCGACCACCGCGAGCACACCGACCTCAAGAGCATGGCGCGCGCGCTCAAGGAGGCCTGCCCGGATGGCATTGACGGCTTCTTCGAGAACGTGGGCGGCCACATCCTCGACGCCGTGCTGCTGCGCGCCAACGCCTTCGCGCGCATCGCGCTGTGCGGCATGATCGCCGGCTACGACGGCCAGCCGCTGCCGCTGCAGAACCCCGCGCTCATCCTCATCAACCGGGTGAAGATCGAAGGCTTCATCGTCAGCGAGCACATGGAAGTGTGGCCCGAGGCGCTCAAGGAACTGGGCACCCTGGTGGCCACGGGCAAGCTGCGTCCGCGCGAGTCGGTGGCGCAGGGCCTTTCCGCCGCGCCCGAAGCCTTCCTGGGCATGCTGAAGGGCAAGAACTTCGGCAAGCAGCTGGTGAAGCTGGTGTGAGGGCGCGGCCATGATCCAAGACTTCAAGGGCAAGACCGCCGTGCTAACCGGCGCGGGCTCGGGCTTCGGGCTCGAATGCGCGCGCATCGGCGCGCGCCTGGGCATGAACCTGGTGCTGGTGGACGTGCAGCAGGATGCGCTGGACGCCGCCGCCGCAGAGCTGCAGGCCACGGGCTGCGCGGTGCTGGCGCGGCGCGTGGACGTGTCCGACGCCGCGCAGATGCAGGCGCTGGCCGACGCCGTGCAGCAGCGCTTTGGCGCACCGCACTTCGTGTTCAACAACGCGGGCGTGGGCTCGGGCGGCCTGGTGTGGGAAAACACCGTGCGCGACTGGGAGTGGGTGCTGGGCGTCAACCTCTGGGGCGTGATCCACGGCGTGCGCCTGTTCACGCCCATGATGCTGGCCGCCGCCCAGGCCGACCCCGGCTACCGGGGCCACATCGTCAACACCGCCAGCATGGCCGGCCTGCTCACGCCGCCCAACATGGGCGTGTACAACGTCAGCAAGCATGCCGTGGTGAGCCTGTCGGAGACGCTGTACCAGGACCTGCGCCTGGTGACCGACCAGATCGGCGCCAGCGTGCTGTGTCCGTACTTCGTGCCCACCGGCATCAGCCACAGCGAGCGCAATCGCCCGGCCAGCATGGCCGACGAGAAGCCCACCAAGAGCCAGCTCATCGGCCAGGCCATGACGGACAAGGCAGTCACCAGCGGCAAGGTGACGGCGGCGGACGTGGCGCAGAAGGTGTTCGACGCCATCGCGGCCGACCAGTTCTACATCTTCAGCCACCCCAAGGCGCTGGGCAACCTGCAAAGCCGCATGGAGAGCATCCTGCGCACCGAGAACCCGGCCGACCCGTTCCTGGAGCGGCCCGAGGTGGGCGCGCAGCTCAAGGCGGCGCTGCGCGCCGCCTGAGGCCGCGCGGCGCTTCAGTCGTCGTCCTCATCCTCGCTGTCCGCCGCCGCCTCGGGCTGGGGCGGCTGCGGCGCGGGGCGCACCAGGCGCACGTACAGCGGCGTGCCCCGGCCGAAGTCGGAGCGCGCCTCGCCGCTGCCGGTGTCCACGGCCCAGCCCTGCACCAGCGACAGGTTGCTCTCGCCCTGGCCGCCGCGCGCCACGTTGCCATAGGCATAGGGGTTGACGGTGGAAGTGTTCACGTTGGCCGTGGCAGTCCAGTGCCAGTCGGCCGGCGCGCGCGGGAACAGGCGCGGGTTCAGGCCCGGGGGCTGGGTGCTCTTGTCCACCAGGCGGCGCAGCTCGGGCACGCGCGGCAGGCGCCAGCGCACGCCTTCGGCCTTCCAGCGCTGCGTGGCCAGCGCCAGGGCCTGCGCGTGCGTGAGCGTGCGCGGCGTGCCCATGCAGGTGCTGCCCGTCCATGCCATGCCTTCGACGCAGCGCGGCCACGCCAGGCGCGACTGGGTGTCGATGACGTAGGCGCCATCGTCGGAGGGCCGCAGATGGGGCTGGCTCGGCGTCAGCGGGGCGCCCTGGCCCCAGGCGCAGGCCGGCAGGGCGAGCACGATCCAGAGGCGGCGCAGGATGGGCATGGCAGAACACTCCTGTGGGCGGGGTTGTGTCGATTGTCGCCCATTGCACCGGGGATGGCAGCCCGTGCGTACCCTGGCTTGCCAAGCGTTCTCAGTGGCGGGAGCGCCAATGCGCGGGCAGCAGATCGTACAGAGGCGTGGGGTCCCGCACGTAGAGCTGCGGGCTTACGGCAGGCAGGGTGGGCAACTGTGCCGGCAGGGCTTGGGTGCCTTGGTCATGCTCTACGTCCAGCGTGGCCAACTGCTGCATCCAGGCGATGTCAACGCCCCCGGTACTGCTGGGGCGTGCGGAGATCAGCCCGAGCATGTGCTGTGCGGGCCGGCTGCCCGCGGCCGCGGCAACCTGGTACAGCCGGACGGCTTCGGCGTAGTTCGCTGGCACCCCATCCCCCCGGTGGTAGCGGCGCGCCTGCACGAACCAGTCCTGGGCGCTGCGGGCCGTGGGCGGGCGCTGCGCGGCGTCCATGCCGGCCAGGCGGGCGGCGAGCCGTTCGGCATTGGCGGCGGCGGCGGGCGAGCGCCCTGCCGCTTGGCGGAACTGCGCCAGGGCTTCCTGCAGGCGGCCAAGGGCGATGTTTTCCATCCCGAGCTCGACCAGGGCCTGCGCGTCCCCTGCCTGGGCTGCGCGCGCGAGCAGGGCGTGGCCTGGCTGCACGGAGGCTGCCGAGGGGCGTGGCTGGGGCGTTTGCAAGGGCATGCGGCGGGCTTGTGCCAGCCATTCGAGGTACAGCGCGCGCCCGGCATCGGTGGCGCGCAGTTGGGCGATGTAGGGGCGGGCGGATGCTGGATCGGGCGGCGGAATGCAACCGTCGATCCTGCACCAGGCCAGGCCTGCGTTGGCCAGGGGCTCGCCCAGCGTGCGTGCGCGCTCGAACCATTGCTGGGCTTGGGGGAGATCCACTGGGCCGCCTTGGCCGTGCAGGGCCAGCAGGCCCAGGGTCCAGGCGGCACGGGCTGCCTGCTTTTCCGCGGCACTGCCGCGCTTCGCCGGGTGGCTGGCGCTGGCGCGCAGCCGGGCCAGTTCATCGGCCAGGGCGGGGTCGTCCGGGCGTGTGATGGACAAGGGAGCGGGCTGGGGCTGCCCGGCCGGCTCCAGTGGCGGGGGCAAGGTGCTGCCGGGCACTTGCAGCGGTATCGGTCCCGGCGGTTCCAGCGCAGGCATGGCCGGCGAGGCGGGGGCTGGCATTTCGAGCCGTTGCACGGGCTGGGCGGCGGCCCGGGCATGCATGCCCGGGGGCGCCAGGGCCAGCACGAGCCAGCAGCACGTTTGGCGCAGGGTGGCGGGCGCGGCAAGAGGGATGCGCATCGGCGGCTCCTTGGGGCGTTGGGCCAGGGCGGCACGGGTGTGCGGGCGGGCGTCAGCGTGGCTTGGTGGCCGGGGCTGGGGCCGGAGCCGGTGGGGGCGATGGCGCACGCTTTCCCACTACCTGCCATTGCATGCCGCCGCGCGCATAGCCCTGCTCGCCCAGGCCCTGGCTGAATGCCTGGGCCACGTCGTCGAGCGAGCGGTAGCCGGGCAGGTTGGCGAGTGCCGCGCCCTGCAGCGGCGCGGGCAGCCGGTCGTGGGGGTCGGTGTCGCTGGCGAAGCAGCCGACCTTTTCCGTGCCGGGCTTGCCAGCATCGAGGATGAACGCCGGGTTGGGGGTCATCCAGTCGGGAATGCGCACGGCCAGGTGTGCCGAGACCAGGGCATTGGGGTTGACCGAGTTGGGCAGCAGCCGCATCACGTTGCCCTGGGCGTCCTGGAAGTAGCAGTAGAGGTAGGCGGTGCGCGATACGGTGGCCGAGAGGAAGACCTGGTCGCCTTCCTCGAAGGCCGGGCGTTCGCCCGCGGGCAAGGGGTTTTCGATCTGCATCGCGATGCGGGTGGCTTCGCTGGCCGTGGCCGGGGCGCCCAGGTCGTGGCTGCTCCAGCCCACGCGCGTGAGTTGCCCGGAAGGGGAGAGCGAGACGAAGTTGCGCAGCGCCCGTTCGTAGGTGGTGAAATCCAGCACGCCCGAGACGACGATGCCCTTGTCGGCCTGGAAGCGTGCCAGCGCGGCGCGCCACTGTGGGCCCTCGGCGGGCTGGGCCGTGGCGTCGGCCGGCAGGTAGCCCTGGCGCGCCAGCGCGCTTTGCACGAGCCGCATCTGCCCCTCGGGGCCGCTTTCGTCGTACCACTCGCGCATCTGGCGCTGGAAGTCGGGGTGCGTCTGGTCCAGGGTCAGGCATTGCCAGTAGGGGACACGCGCCCACTTGCCCACGAGTTCGATGGTGCCCAGGTCGATCAGCGTGCGCATGGCCCCGCCCGCGCCCTGGGTGTAGTCCCTGCCGACGTTGAACTTGACGCCGTAGGAGCCGATGCGCCCCGCCAGGTCCAGCCCCTGGCCCGCGCCGCCGATGATGACTTCGTTGGCTGAATCAAGCCCCGGGATCAGCGTGCGCGTGCGGAAGTCGCCCAGGTGCAGCTCCAGCGCGATGATGGTGGCATTGCGGCTGGCGCTGTAGCCGGTGTCGAGCCGGCTGGCCGAGGTGCCCACGTCGTAGCGGCTGCTGATGACGTTCTGGTCCACGTACGAGATGGCGCCGGAGAAATACAGCGCCGGGCGCTGCAACTGCATCTGGTTGTTGTTGAGCAGGATGGTGGTGAGGTTCTGCACCGTGTCCTGGCGCGCGATGTCCACTTCGTAGTCCACGAAGCGGAAGGCGTTGGACAGGCGCGACATCTGCGACAGCGCCGTGATCACCATGTCCTTGGAAGCTACCGGGACGCGGCTGGAGTAGTCGGGGATCTGCTTGCTCGTGATGAGCGTGGGCGGCAACTGGGCCTCGCGCAGCATGTGGTCCATGCACATCAATGCGTCGGAAAAGCTGGAGATAGAGCGTGTCGGGCGCACCACGGGGCGGTCCGATTGCGTGGCATAGGACTGGAATTCCGCGTCCTTGCGCACGTCCATGGGCGTGCTGCAGCCTTGCAGGGCGAGCAGGCCAGCCAGGCCTGCCCATGCGCACAGCCGGTGCGCATGGGCGAGCGGGCGGCGCAGAGCGGCTGTGTGCGTCATGGTGTCTCCTTGGCCGGTTGGCGTGGCGTCCCGTGGCCCGCCAGCGCTTCTGGGCGGCCACAGGGGGCGGGTGCGCTAGTTGCAGATGTTCACCAGATCGCCGCGCAGCACCACGATCTGTTCCTTGGGTGATCCAGCGGGCGTGGTGGTCGCCACGTTGCTGCCGATCGTTTGCGTGCAGGTGGTCTTGAACCCGTCGGATGTGGCGGTCGAGACGACGTCCTTGTTCGTCAGGATGTCGCCGGGATCGCCCGAGAAGGCCTTGGCTTCGTAGCGGGCGATGCGGGCTTTCTGCCACGCGGGCATTTCGGCGGAAGGGCTCATGTAGCCCGAGCGTGGCGCGGCGCCGTTGGGCAGCATCTGGACGGATACCTTGCGGTCGAGTACCACAGGGTCCTCGCCGGGCGCGTTTTGCGCACCGGCCCCCTGCAGCCAGGCAAGGCAGCCCAGTCCGACGCAGATCCAGGTTCGAGTGCGTGTGGGCATGGCGTGGCCTCCTTTGTCCGTGAGGGGCCGGAGCCCGGCCACAGGGTGGCGGCGGGCTCCGGCGCTGGTGCACCATCAGTGCTGGCCGCGCTGGCAGCGGCCGTCGGCGCAGGGGTCGCGCGGCTCGTTGCAGGCATCGTTGGAGGCGATGTTCTGCGCGGCATGGCTGTTGGCGCCCAGGGCCTGGTTGATCACGCTGGCGCTGGCCAGGTAGGTGGCCTGCGACGAGTTGCCCGAGATCGTCACGTTGCCAAAGTTGGAGGAGAGGTTCTGCGTGGCCAGCGCGTTGCTGCCGTTGGCCAGGTTGGACACGGTGCTGCTGGCGGCGCCCACGTACTGGCTCGACGTTCCGGAGATACCGACCTCCCCGTTGTTGCTGGCGAGGTTCTGCAGCGCATCGGCACCGCCGCCCTGTGCCTTGTTGTTCACGTTGGAGTTGGTCAGTGCGCTGGTCTGGTAGGAGCGGCCGCGCGTGTCGACGGTGACGTTGCCCGCGTTCGACGAGACGTTCTGGTTGGCGAAGTCGTCGCGGTTGACGGCTTCGTTCGTCACGCTGCCGCCCACGGTGGTGGCCGATTGCTCTGAGTAGCCCTTGATCGTGACCTTGCCGGAGTTGCTGGCCACGTTCTGCAGCGCATCGTTGTTTTCACGCGAGGTGTTCATCACGGTGGTTCCGGTGATGGACGCCGTCTGCTTGGAGGTGCCGCTGATGCTGATCGATGCCGGACTCGTCGGCTGGGCTGCCATGGCGGCAGCGGCGACGGTGCTGAGTGCGAAGAATGCGAGGGTTTTCATGGCGATTCCTTCAGTGGTTGGACTCAACGTCGGGTGGCTTGCCGCCCAAGCGGCGGAAAGCCACCCCCCGACTTCGCCGCAGGGAACTCCGCTGGGGGAGATCGATCCGGTTCCGTCTGGGGCCAGTGTCGGCGTGCCGCCGCACAGCGCCAATCGCCAATCGTGGCTACCCATTGCGAGGGGGCCGCGGGTGTCGTGCTGCGTTTGCCGCGAACGCGGTGGCAGGGAGAAGGCACCGACGTGCCATGCGGGCGGGGAGCGAGAACAGGGTAGTTACCGGGTGTGAACGAGGTAACGTTTGAAGTTTCCGGTTGTATCGTCTGGCGAAAGAGGTTGTTTTCTCGTAACGTTGCGCATCGCCACGTCGATTTCGGGGAAGGCGCAATGTCTGTTCTGCACGCCAGCATGGAAGTAGGGGAGCCGTTGATGACGGCCCAGGGAGGGCACCAAGGGGGCTTTGCCACGTACCGCAGTCCGCCCTCCATATGGCCGGACTTCCTGATAGGGCAGGTACAGACGCCGGTGCGCGTTCTGGTGGTGGACGACGACGCGCACATGCGCGCCGTCGTGGCGCAGGAACTGATGGCGGATCCGCGCACCCTGCTGGTGGCGCAGGGCGGCTCGCTGCGCGAGGCGCGCCGCCTGGTGCGCATGCATACCGCGGACGTGCTGCTGGTGGACCTGAACCTTTGCGACGGTTCGGGCTTTGAACTCATACGCTACGCAAAGACCGTGCGCCCCGGTGCCGAGGTCGTGGTGATTTCGGTGACCGACACGGAGCAGGACGCGATCCGCGCCTTTGAACTGGGCGCAACGGGCTTCCTGGTGAAGAACTCCTGGTTTGGCAACTTCGCGCAAGCCGTGCTGCAGGTGGCCAATGGCGGCGCGTCCATCACGCCAGGTCTGGCGCGGCGCCTGCTGCACCGTTTCGATCGGGCCCAGGGCGCTGGCGGGCACCGGGGGGATGGCGACAAGCTCTCCGGCCGGGAAAAAGACGTGCTGCGCATGGTGGCCGACGGCTACATCAGTGCCGAGATCGGTCAGCGCCTGTCGATCAGCAGCATGACGGTGAACAGCCACATCAAGAACATCTACCGCAAGCTGCACGTGCGCACCCGCGCGCAGGCGGTCAGCCTGGCGGCGCTGTGGGGGCTTTTGTAGCCTTGCCGCCATGGTCCTGGTGCATGTGCTCAAGCGCCGGCCCGTGCGCCGGCTCTGGATGGCCGGGCTGGTGTGCTGCGTTCTTCTTGGCCTGGAACTGGGGCTCGACGTGCTGTATGCCACGCGCGGCCCGGTGCATGGGCTGGTGCAACTGCTGACGCGGCTGGAGATCAAGGCCTTTCTGTACCTGGTCTTGTTCGGCGTGGTGCTGTATGGGCTGTGGTACGTGTACCAGCAGCAGCTTTTCATCCAGCAGGCGCTGGCCGAGGAGCGCCGCCGCATCGCGCGCGAGTTGCACGATGGCGTCGGCTTCCAGCTCGTCCATGCCCTGGCCGAATGCACGGAGCAGGCCCCCGGCGCGCCGCAGATGCGGCTGGCGCTGGAGCAGGCATTGATCGAACTGCATGCGGCCGTGGACCTGATGCAGCCCGACTCGTATTGCCTGGTGGAGCGCCTGGCGGGGCTGCGCTACCGCATCCAGCCAGCGCTGAACCGCCAGGCGATTGATCTGGCATGGCGGATCGCGGACGGCATGGAAACGCAGTGGCTGCCCGCGCAAAGCACGGTGCACGTGCTGAAGATCGTGCAGGAGGCGCTTGGCAACATCCTGCGCCACACCCACGCGACGCACGTGGAAGTGCTGCTGGAGCCGCTGCGCCAGCAGACCGGCTTGCTGCTGGAAGTGCGCGACAACGGCCACGGCATGCCCGCGCCGGATGGCCACACCGCCCGGGCCATGGGCCATGGCCTGGTGGGCATGCGCAGGCGGGCCCAGTTGCTGGGGGGCGCGCTGCAGATCCTTGGCCCGCCCGAAGTGCAGGGCACCTGCATTCGGCTGGTCGTGACGCCGCAATGCCTGCCCGAGCGCCGCCGCAGGCCGCGCCACGCGCCGCGTTGAGCCTTGCTTCATTTTGATGCCGCAGGAGGCCTCCAGGCCTTTGCTGGAAAGCGCTGGAAGCTATCAATCCAGGAGCATCAATCCAGGAGTGCCGCGA
>Ga0222428_100259_pt1 | contig 33766 bp, 31 predicted proteins | sample 2B5Ametagenome_FD_182471 | JGI IMG/M metagenome (GOLD analysis project Ga0222428, IMG submission 182471) | Enriched microbial communities from leaf-cutter ant dump, University of Wisconsin, Madison, United States - 2B5A (version 2) | ecosystem: Environmental > Terrestrial > Nest > Insects nest >...
CCATGGTCATCCACGGCAATTTCTTCATTTGCATCTCCATCCGTCCTTCTCGTTGCGTGTTGATAGGGTGGCATGCCGCTGGGAGGAGGCGCGGCGCCGGGGGCCAAGTTTACGCCGTGGCCGGGGTCTTTGGTGGGTTGGCGTCCAAAGCGGGTGCAAAGCACGCGCCATGGGCGTCACCAGCTATCGTTTTTGCGTCCGCGAAGACGCCCAGGTGTTGGAAAAGACCGACACCACGGGGTGGACGGCGGTGCTAACTTTGCGCCCCTCATCCCGACCCACCCGGAGCCAGCATGCCCAAGACCCTGATCGAACCCTTCCGCATCAAGAGCGTGGAACCCATCCGCATGACCACCCGTGCCGAGCGTATGCGGCTGCTGGAGGAGGCCAAGCTCAACGTCTTTAAGCTGCGCGCCGAAAACGTGCTGATCGACTGGCTGACCGATTCTGGCACCGGCGCCATGTCGTCCAAACAGTGGGGCGCCATCATGGAAGGCGACGAGAGCTACGCTGGCGCACGCAGCTTCTACCGCCTGGAAAAAGTCATCCAGGACATCACTGGCATGCCGTACTTCGTGCCCACGCACCAGGGCCGCGCGGCCGAGAAGGTGCTGTTTGGCGCCACCTGCAAGGCGGGCGATCTGGTGCCCAACAACTGCCACTTCGACACCACGCGCGGCAACCTCGAATACATGGGCGTGGAAGCCGTGGACCTGGTGATCCCCGAGGGCCTGCAGCCCGCGCTGGACTACCCGTTCAAGGGCAACATCGACCTGGCGCGCGTGGAAGCCGTACTCAAGGAGCAGGGCCACCGCATCCCCTTCGGCATGATCACGGTGACCAACAACACCGGCGGCGGCCAGCCGGTGTCGATGGCCAACATCCGCGCCTACGCCGCCTTGCTCAAAAAATACGGCAAGCCCTTCATCATGGACGTGTGCCGCTTCTCGGAGAACGCCATGTTCATCAAGATGCGCGAGCCGGGCTACGAGAACACGCCGATCAAGGACATCGTGAAGGAAATGTTCTCCTACGCCGACGGCGCCACCATGAGCGCCAAGAAGGACGGCATGGTCAACATCGGCGGCTTCATCGTGCTGCGCAGCGAGGAATGGCTGGACGCCGTGCGCAACGGCCTGATCATGATGGAAGGCTTTCCCACCTACGGCGGCATGGCCGGGCGCGACCTGGAAGCCCTGGCCGTGGGCCTGGAGGAAGGCATGGAGGAGGACTACCTGCGCTACCGCCTGCGCACTGCCGAGTACCTGGGCGAGCGCCTGGAGGCGGCGGGCGTGGGCTTCGTCAAGCCCACCGGCGGCCACGCGGTCTACATTGACGCCAAGACCGTGCTGCCGAACATGCCGGTGTCGCAGTACCCGGCCTGGGCGTTGTGCAATGCGCTGTACCTGGAAGGCGGCATCCGCGGCGTGGAGATTGGTTCGGTCATGTTTGGCAAACGCCTTGACGATGGCACCGAGACCTACCACAGCATGGAGCTGGTGCGCCTGGCCTTCCCGCGCCGCATGTACACGCAGAGCCACTTCGACTACGCGGCCGAGGTGATCGCCGAGGTGAAGGAGAAGGCCGCCAGCATCCGCGGCGTGAAGATCACCAAGCAACCCAAGTTCCTGCGCCACTTCACCTGTGAATGCGATTGGGCATAAAAAAAAGGCGCTGGCCCTTGATGGGCCAGCGCCAGCAGCTATTGAATCAGTAGCTTAAAGCGCAGGTTTACATGCCCGCATAGTTAGGCCCGCCGCCGCCCTCGGGCGTGACCCAGACGATGTTCTGCGTCGGGTCCTTGATGTCGCAGGTTTTGCAGTGCACGCAGTTCTGCGCATTGATCTGCAGCCGGTCGGTGTTGTCATCGTTCTTCACGAACTCGTACACCCCGGCCGGGCAGTAGCGCGCCTCGGGCCCGGCGTACTTCGCCAGGTTGACATTCACCGGCACGCTGGCGTTCTTGAGCGTCAGGTGCGCGGGCTGGTTTTCTTCGTGGTTGGTGTTGCTGATGAACACGCTGGAGAGCCGGTCGAAGGTCAGCTTGCCATCGGGCTTGGGGTACTCGATGGGTTTGCACTCCGCTGCGGGCTTGAGGTAGGCATGGTCGGGCTTGTCGCGGTGCAGCGTCCAGGGAATGTGCCCGCGCAGTACGAACTGCTCGAAGCCATTCATCAGCGTGCCCACCGTCAGGCCGTGCTTGAACCAGTTCTTGAAGTTGCGGTCCTTGTTCAGCTCGGTGTGCAGCCAGCTGGCCTCGAAGGCCTTGGGGTAATCGGCCAGCTCGTCATGCTGGCGCCCTGCGACCACCGCGTGGTAGGCCGCCTCGCCCGCCAGGGCGCCGGTCTTGATCGCGGCATGGCTGCCCTTGATGCGGCTGACGTTCAGGAACCCGGCGTCGCAGCCCACCAGCGCGCCGCCCGGGAACACCGTTTTGGGCAGCGAATTAATACCGCTGGCATTGATCGCACGCGCGCCGTAGGACAGGCGCTTGGCCGTGACCTCGCCCTTTTCGTTTTCGAAGTACCAGCGGATGTTGGGGTGCGTCTTCCAGCGCTGGAACTCTTCGAACGGGCTCAGGTAGGGGTTGGTGTAGCCCAGGCCGGTGACAAAGCCCAGCGCTACCTTGTTGCCGTCCAGGTGGTACAGGAAAGCGCCGCCATAGGTCTTGCTGTCCATGGGCCAGCCGGCGGTGTGCATGACGAAGCCCGGCTGGTGGCGCGAGGGATCAATCTCCCACAGCTCCTTGATGCCGATGCCGAAACTCTGCGGGTCGCGCCCTTCGTCGAGCCGGTAGCGCGCGATGACCTGCTTGCCCAGGTGGCCGCGCGCGCCCTCGGCGAAGATCGTGTACTTGCCCAGCAATTCCATACCGAGCTGGAAATTCCCGGTCGGCTCGCCGTCCTTGCCCAGGCCCAGGTTGCCGGTTGCCACGCCCTTGACGGAGCCATCGTCGTTGTAAAGCACCTCGGCGGCGGCGAAGCCCGGGAAAATTTCCACGCCCAGGCCCTCGGCCTGCTCGGCCAGCCACTTGGTCACGTCGCCCAGGCGCACGATGAAATTGCCGTGGTTGTGCGCGAAGGGCGGCAGGAACATGTTGGGCACGCGAAACGACGACGTCTCGCCCAGGAAGACATAGGCATCGTCGGTCACCGGCTGGTGCAGCGGCGCGCCGCGTTCCTTCCAGTCGGGGAACAGCTCGGTCAGCGCCTGCGGGTCCATGATGGCGCCCGAGAGGATGTGCGCGCCCGGCTCAGAGCCTTTCTCCAGCACGACGACCGAGACATCCTGGCCCTTCTCGGCCGCCAGTTGCTTGATGCGGATGGCCGTGGCCAAGCCTGCGGGGCCCCCGCCCACGACCACCACGTCGTATTCCATGGACTCGCGCGGGCCGTAGGTGCTGAGGATTTCTTCGTTGGTCATGAACGTCTCGTCGGGCGATTAATAATTGAACGATTTTGCGGGAGCTGGGCCTGCTGCACAGTCCTGCGCGTGACCGATTGTATTTTCATGTGATGAAAGACAATCGAACGACCGTTCTATTTTATCGTGAGGAGCCCCTAAATGGCCTACTGCCTTGATCTTTCCGGCCGCATCGCGCTGGTCACCGGCGCGTCCGGTGGCCTGGGTGCGCAGTTTGCATGCACGTTGGCGCGTGCCGGGGCCGCCGTGGTGCTGGCCAGCCGCCGCATGGAGCGCCTCAAGGATTTGCGCGCACGCATCGAGGGCGAGGGGGGCGACGCCCACGTGGTTGAACTGGATGTGACCGACATCGACTCCATCCGCGCCGCCGTGGCCCATGCCGAGACCGAAATGGGCTCGATCGACATTCTGGTGAACAACTCCGGCGTCTCGACCACGCAGCGCCTGTTGGACGTGCGCGAGGAGGACTACGACTTCATCTTCGACACGAACACCAAGGGGGCCTTTTTCGTGGCCCAGGAAGTGGCGCGGCGCATGATTGCGCGCTCGCGCGGTGCGGCGCCGGGCAGCTTCACGGGCGGGCGCATCATCAACGTGGCGTCGATGGCGGGCTTGAAAGTGCTCCCGCAGATTGGCGCCTACTGCATGAGCAAGGCTGCCGTGGTGCACATGACGCGCGCCATGGCGCTGGAGTGGGGGCGCTACGGCATTAACGTGAATGCGCTGTGCCCGGGCTACATCGACACCGAGATCAACCACCACCATTGGCAGACCGAACAGGGGCAGAAACTCGTTTCGATGCTGCCGCGCAAGCGCGTGGGGCAGCCGCAGGATTTGGATGCGCTGATTGTCATGCTGGCGAGCGACCAGAGCCATTTCATCAATGGCTCGGTCATTGCGGCGGACGATGGCTTTGCCCTGTGAGCCCTGCGAGCGTGGTATTCGGCAGATAAAAAGAGAGACAAACGGGGTTTTCCGCAATGAGAATTGAGATTCCCGAGCGCAAGAAGCTCGTGCATGAAATGCGTTTTGCCGTGCGTTGGGGCGAAATGGACGCCATGGGCCATGTGAACAACACGGTGTATTTCCGCTACCTGGAAAACGCACGCATTGCGTGGATGGAAGCCATTGGCTGCCATCCCGATCCGCGCGGCGAGGGGCTGGTGATCGTGAATGCGTTTTGCAATTTCTACCGCCAGCTGGAGTTTCCCGCCGAGGTGCTGCTCAAGCTCTACGTGAGCGATCCCGGCCGCACCACGTTCGACACCTGGGGCACCATGGAGCGGGTGGACCAGCCCGGCGAAATCTGCGCCGCGGGTGGGGCCACCATGATCTGGGTCGATTTCCCGCAGCAAAAGGCCAAGACGCTGCCCGATTGGATGCGGGCCCTGGTAACGATGGATTGAAATTTGAATGAAATACGGCTCCAGCGCTTATTAGGAAAGCGCTGGCAGCTATCAATTCAGTAGTTCATTGGCATGACCGGACCGGACAGTTGTTCTTTGCGACCTATGCCCGGGATGACTGGGGCCGGGCCCTTGAAATAGGCAGCGCCAACGCAATGGATCCCTGCGCGAATTCTGCCCGTCGCAGGTGCATTACGTGGGCCTGGACCGGTTTCCGGGGCCCGGCGTCGATCTGGTGGCCGATCTGAGCCAGGGCCTCCCCTGTGAGGCCGGTAGCTTTGACGTGGTGCTGTCTAGCTCGGCCCTGGAGCACGATCCGGCCTTCTGGGAGACCTTCTGCAACGCGGTCAGGCTGCTCAAGCCTGCCGGGCTGCTCTACCTCTGCGCTCCCAGCAACAACGGCTTCCACCGCTATCCCCTGGACTGCTGGCGCTTCTATCCCGATGCCGGCAAGGCCCTGGAAAACTGGGCCCACCGCCAGGGCCTGACGATCGAACTGGTCGAATCCTTCACCACCCCGCCGGAGCAGTCAGGCTGGTCGGATTTCATTGCCATCTTTAGCAAGCCGCCGCATCGCTTTCAAGCTAACGCACGGCTCTGGCAGCAGCGCCAGGCCCAGAACATTTGGGATATCGACCATGCCGCGTTGTTGCACCCCAGCGGCGATACCTTCTATATGCAGGTACATGCCCAACTGCAGGCCGAACTCGCCGCTTGCCAGCAGGAGAATCAGCAACTGCGGCGTCAGCTCGCCATGCAGTTGCGGGAGATCGATGCTGCCTACCGTGCCCTAGCTGAACTAGCGCCGCCGTCGGACTTTACCCCAGCGGACTGATCTCCCAGGCTGTCATGGCGGCCAGCACCACTGGCTGATCGCGACGAGTGGCCCATCGCGGTACTCCTCTGCGCTTCGACGCGAAGATGACCCGGATACGCATAGGCCCTCTTGACCTCCTGCGTCGTAGGCGCAGGAAGTACGCGAGACGACCGCCGACTTACTTCGGTGCGAGGCGGATGGCGCCGTCGAGGCGGATGACTTCACCGTTCAGCATGTCGTTTTCCAGGATGTGTTGCACCAGCTTGGCGTAATCCTCGGGTTTGCCCAAGCGGCTTGGAAAGGGAACGCCTGCGGCGAGCGCATCCTGCACTTCCTGCGGCATGCCGAACAGCATGGGTGTGCCAAAGATGCCAGGCGCAATCGTCATGTTGCGGATACCGTTGCGTGCCAGATCGCGGGCGATGGGCAGGGTCATGCCGACCACGCCACCTTTCGAAGCACTGTAAGCCGCTTGACCAATTTGGCCGTCATAAGCCGCCACGCTGGCAGTCGAAATCAGCACGCCGCGTTCACCTGTGGGCTCGGGATCGTTCTTGGCCATGGCCTCGGCGGCCAGCCTGATCATGTTGAATGTGCCGATGAGGTTGACGGTGATGGTTTTCTGGAACAACGCCAGGGCATGCGCGCCGTTCTTGCCAACGGTTTTTTCAGCGGGAGCAATACCTGCGCAGTTGACCAAGCACATGAGTTTGCCCAGCGAAGTGGCTTTGGTGACTGCGGCTTGGCCATCGGCTTCGCTACTGACGTCGCATTTCACGAAGGCGCCGCCAATCTCTTTGGCAACCGCTTCCCCCTTGTCAGCCTGCATGTCGGCAATGACCACCGTACCACCCAGTGCCGCCAATCTGCGTGCCGTGCCTTCACCGAGGCCCGATGCGCCGCCCGTGACAATGAATACCTTGCCTTTGATGTCCATGGATTTGTCTCCTGTAAGTAACGTTGACGTAAACGTCAATTATGCGGCACGCATGCCATGGCTTTGACGTTCAAAGTCAAAGCTTGAGAAGGCCCGTGTTGAGAAGCCTTGGCTTCCTCAGTGCGCCACGCTCAGTTCCGCCAGGTCGCGCTCAAGCAGGGCCGGATCACCGAGTTGCAGTTCGATGAGGCGCCGCAGGTGGGTCACGCTGTCGAGGTCGATGCTGTCGCAGCGCAGACCCATGCTGGGGCCTTCGGTGTGCACGACTTCCATGCGCATGGCGATGTGATCCTGTTCGCTGAGCTGAACGGTGAGCTGGCAGGGGGTGCCTGCTGCCAGGGAAATGGGGTTTGCGGCCAGCAGCAGGGCACCTTTGAGTGAGAGGTCCAGTACCTGGACGTCAAACACGCCCTGGGCGCAGGTCAGTTGGGCCGGGGAGTCGAATTGGACGCGGACAAAATGGCGGCGCTCGTGGGGCATGGATGGTTCCTAGTGGGCCGGTAGTGCAGTGCCGCCATGCTAGCGCGTGGACGGTGCTGTGCAAACACAGTTGTCACCTAAGACATCGTGCGGGCGTAAAACACTTTCCGGGGCGTTCTATTGCAAGGTGCGGTGGCAAAAAAGAGATAGCATGTTTCTTGTTTTGTCTTATTGCTTGCTTTACTGAAGGAAAAAGCCATGTTCAAGCACATTCTGGTTCCCGTGGATGGCTCCGAGACCTCGACCAAGGCCGTGGTCAAGGCTGTCGGCCTGGCCAAGGCTTTTGGCAGCGTCGTTACGGTGTTGTATGTGATCGACCCCTATCCCTTCACGGGCGTGGGCGCCGATTTCGCCTATGGCCAGGCCCAGTACCTGAGCGCAGCGACGGCCGAGGCCAATCAGGCGCTGGATGAGGCCAAGAAGGTATTCGAGGATGCTGGCGTGCAAGTGAACACCCTGCTGGGCGAGGGCCATGCCGTGCACGAGGGCATCGGCCGCGTACTGTCCAGCGTAGATGCTGACCTGATCGTCATGGGCTCGCATGGTCGCCGCGGGCTGGAAAAACTGATGCTGGGCAGCGTGACCCAGCGCGTTCTCGGTGTCGTGCACGTGCCGGTTCTGGTCGTGCGTGACTGAGTTGCCTTGGGGCCTTCCCCCTCAGCGGAAGGCTTCTGCGCAAACAGCAACGGCTCCCTCGGGAGCCGTTTTCTATGGGGGCGCTGTTCAGCGCGAGAGCAGCCGGGCCAGCCAGCCTTTCTTTTGCTGGCGTTGCTCCAGCTCCTGCAGCAGTTCGGCCTTGAGCCGCTCCCGTTCCGCCTGCTCGTTGCCGCGCGCCATGCGCAGGTAGGTCTTGGCGGCATCGACGTAGCCGTGGTCCTCGTTGCGGATGTGGTTGAACAGCCAACGCGACAGCATGCCGTGCAGCTCGGCGGCCACGTCTTCCCCCGCGTCGAAGCGGGTCTGCATCTCGGACACGCGGCGCGTGAACAGCTCGTGCACCTTCTTGTGCGGGCCTGCGAACATGTAGCCCGCGTTTTCGATCAAGGTCTCCTCGAAGACGAAGTGCGAGAGGGTGTAGTCCACCATCTCGCCAATCACGTCGCCCAGGGCTTCCCGGTCTGGCGATTCGCGCAGTTCGTAGAGCTTGTTGATGTAGTCCACGATGCGCCGGTGCTGCCGGTCGATTTCGTCAATGCCGGTATCGAGCTCTGGTACCCAGGCCAGGATTGCCATGGAGTTCTCCAAGATCCAAAAATATTCTGAAAGTATGGAAGCCGTGTGACAGCTTTGTCTTGATGCACATCACGTTTGCTGCACTGCACACATCAAGCCTCTCCTGGCCTGGCAGTGCCTTTACATGCGCTCGAAGATCGCGGCAATGCCCTGGCCACCACCGATACACATCGTCACCAGGGCGTAACGGCCCTGGATGCGCTGCAGTTCGTACAGCGCCTTGACGGTGATCACGGCACCCGTGGCGCCGATGGGGTGGCCCAGCGAAATGCCCGAGCCGTTCGGGTTGACCTTGGCGGGATCGAGCCCCAGGTCCTTGGTCACAGCGCAGGCCTGGGCGGCAAAGGCCTCGTTGGCCTCGATGACGTCCAGATCCTGCACCGTGAGGCCGGCCTTCTTCAGCGCCATTTGCGTGGCGGGCACAGGGCCAATGCCCATGTATTTCGGGTCGACGCCTGCGTGGGCGTAGGCCACCAGACGTGCCAGCGGCTTGGCGCCGCGTGCCTGGGCGGTCTTGGCGTCCATCAGCACCACGGCGGCGGCGGCGTCGTTGATGCCTGAAGCGTTGCCGGCCGTCACCGTGCCGTTTTCCTTCACGAACACGGGCTTGAGCTTGGCCATGTCTTCCAGCGTGGCGTTGGCGCGGAAATGCTCGTCGGTGGCGTAGGCCACCTCGCCCTTCTTGCTCTTGAGCATCACGGGCACGATCTGCTCCTTGAAGTAGCCCGCCTCGGTCGCCTTCTGCGCGCGGCGGTGGCTCTCCACGGCCAACTGGTCCTGCTCCTCGCGCGTGATGCCCCATTTGGCGGCAATGTTCTCGGCCGTCACGCCCATGTGGATGGTGTGGAACGGGTCGTGCAGCGCGCCGATCATCATGTCGATCATCTTGGTGTCGCCCATGCGCGCGCCCCAGCGGCTGGCAAGGCTGGCATAGGGCGCGCGGCTCATGTTCTCGGCACCGGCGCCGATGGCGATGTCGGCATCGCCCAGCAGGATGGCTTGCGAGGCCGAAACAATGGCCTGCAGGCCCGAGCCGCACAGGCGGTTCACGTTGAAGGCCGGCGTGCCCTCGGCACAGCCGCCATGGATGGCGGCCACGCGCGAGAGGTACATGTCCTTGGGCTCGCTGTTGACCACATGGCCAAACACGACATGGCCCACATCCTTGCCCTCGACGCTGGCGCGCGCGAGCGACTCGCGCACCACGGTAGCGCCGAGTTCGGTGGGGGGTACGTCTTTGAGGCTGCCGCCAAAGGTGCCGATGGCGGTGCGTACGGCGCTGACGACGACGACTTCACGGGTCATGGTTTCTCTCCTGTCGAGGGTGGTGGATTACAAGGAAAATAAGGCTCCAGCCCTTGCGTGGCAAGCGCTGGCAGCTATTGAAGGCATAGCGTTCTCACGGCTGGCGCACATCGGCCACCGGCTCTGCGCCAAAGTCCGGGCGCTGCAGCCAGGCCAGCACGCGCGCGGCGGCGTCGTGTGGCGCGGTGAGCATGCCCGTGGCCTGCAGCTGGGCGAAGTTGGGCTGGTCAGGAAAGGCCGCATGGTCGGCGCCGCGCAGTTGGACCTGCATGCCGGTGTCGATAACTCCCGGTGCCAGCGAACACACCTTGGCCCCGTGGGGCTTGGCCGCCTCGTCCAGGGCCAGGCAGCGGGTGAAGTGGTCCAGGCCCGCCTTGGCCGCGCAGTAGGCGGACTGCGAGGCCATGGCCCGGCGCCCCAGGCCCGACGAAATATTCAGCACCTTGCGTGGTACGGCCCAGCCTTCGGTGGCGGCGAGGAAGGCGGCGGTGAGCTGCATCGGCGCTTCGAGCCCCACGCGCAGCGCGTGGGCCAGGCCGGCGAGGCCTTCGGCATCGGCGCACTGCGCCAGCGGCGCGATGCGCGGGATCACGCCCGCGTTGTTGATGAGGGTGGCGCTGGCATAGGCGCCAGCGGGCTGTGCCTGCAGCCAGTCGGCCAGGCGACGGGCGGCGGGCGCGCCATCGGCCAGGTCCAGCGTCCACTGCGCCAGCGTGGCGCCAGCGGGGGCCTGGAGCGCCGGGCTGGCGTTGCGTGCCATGCAGACCAGGGCGTGGCCAGGCTGCAGGAGCTGCTGCGCCATGGCCAAGCCCATGCCGCGCGAGGCGCCGGTGAGGATGTAGAGATGCAGGGGCATGGGGCAATGGTAAACGCCCGTTGCCCAGGCGCTGGCGCGCAGGCGACGCCGGGTGGCGCAGGCACTTTCCGTTAATCCGAATTTTGTACGCTTTTGCTCCTGAAAAAAGAGCTGTTAGCGCTTTCCAGTCAAAGGCTAGAGGCCATTTTTGCCAAATTCTGGTGGCAGCGTAAAGCGGCATGCCTGACCGCCCATGGGGTGCGCGAACGCCAGCGCGCAGGCATGCAGCAACAGCCGTGGCGCCATGGCCTGCGTGGCGGCGTCGGCGTACAGCGCATCGCCCAGGATGGGGTGGCCAATGCTGGCCAGGTGCAGGCGCAGTTGGTGCGAGCGGCCGGTGAGCGGCTCCAGGTCGAGCAGCGTCACGCCGCGCGCCGCGTCGTGGCGCACGCTGCGCCAGCGCGTCTGGCTGGGCTTGCCGTGTTCCCGATCGACTTTCTGCAGGGGGCGGTTGGGCCAGTCGGCGATCAGCGGCAGGTCGATCAGGCTCCAGCCGTCGGTGTCCCCAGCATGGTCATCCGGCTGTGGCAGGCCGCGCACCACGGCCTGGTAGCGCTTGTCCACGCGCCGCTGGGCGAAGGCGTCGCCCAGGCGGCGCTGGGCCTCGATGTGGCGCGCCATGAGCACCAGACCCGAGGTGGCCTGGTCGAGCCGGTGCACCACCAAGGCGCCAGGCCAGCGTGCCTGGGCGCGGGCGCTTAAACAGTCCTGCTTGTCCGGGCCGCGCCCGGGCACGCACAGCAGGCCGGGGGGTTTGGCCAGCACCAGCAAATCGTCGTCCTGGTACAGGCAGGTGATGCCACTGGTGGGGGCGACATCGGCTATGTCAGGGCGCGTCATGCAGAAGGCGGTCTACGGTGGCGCACAGCTCGTCCACGTCGTTGGGCTTGTGGATCAGCGCACGTGCGCCAGCGGCCAGCGCAGCCTGCTCGATTTCGGTGGTGACGTAGCCCGAAGCCAGCGCCACGGGCAGGTCGGCACGAATGGCGCGCGCGGCGTGCAGCAAATCCACGCCAGAGTAGCCGGGCATGTTGTAGTCGGTCACCAGCAGGTCGTAGCGCTGCGGGTCGGCCTGCAGCGCGGCAGTGGCCTCGTGGGGATCGGTGAAGCCGCTGACCTGGTAGCCGCGCCGCCCGAGCAGGCGCTTGACCAGGAAGACCAGCGCCTGGTCGTCGTCCACATACATCACATGGTGCTGGCGTGCCGAGGCGGGAGGGCTGGCCAGCACGGGTGCGGCCGGCGCCGGTGCGGGCAGTGTCCGGGCCTGCTCGGCCTCGGACGCCACCGGAAAGTACAGCGTGAAGCACGCGCCCTCGCCCGGGCGGCTGTGCACGTCAATGCCGCCGCCGTGGCTGCGCATCACACCATGCACCACCGGCAGGCCCAGGCCGGTGCCCTGGCCCACCGGCTTGGTGGTGAAAAAGGGCTCGAAGATGCGCGAGAGGGTGGCCGCATCCATGCCCGGGCCGCTATCGCGCACGTCCAGTGCCACGTAGGCACCCGCGGGCAGGCCCAGGCGCTCGCACTGGCGCTGGTCCAGTTGCACCAGGTTGGCCTGCATGAGCACGCTGCCGCGCGCGTCGCCGATGGCGTGAACGGCGTTGGTGCACAGGTTCAGCAAGGCCTGCTCGATCTGCGTCACGTCGGCCAGCACCGGGGGCAGGTGGGCTGGCGCCTGCACCTGCAGATCAATGGTGGGCGGCAGGGTCACGCGCAGCAGGCGCTCGGTGTCGTGCATGACCTCGGCCATACGCACGGCGCCGCGCTGCAGCGGCTCGTTGCGGCTGAAGGTGAGGATTTGGCGCACCAGATCGCGCGCGCGGCGCCCGGCTTTCTCGATCTCGCGCAGGCTCTCCAGGATGGGCGACTGCGGGTCTTGCGCCAGCGCATCGCCCTTGGCCAGTTCAACGTTGCCCAGGATGGCGCTGAGGATGTTGTTGAAGTCGTGCGCGATGCCCCCGGCCAATGTGCCCATGGCCTGCATCTTGTGCGACTCGCGCAGCTGTGCCTCCAGCTCGCTGCGGCGCTCTTCGGCCTTCTTGCGGCCCGTCAGGTCGCGCGCGAACACCGTGGTGGTTTCGCCCTCGCTGTGGCGCTCAAAAGAGACGCTGACCTCCACCGCCAGCTCGCGCCCGGCGGCGGTGCGAGCGGTCATCTCACCCAGGATGGCCTGGGTGGCGAGCTGGTTCAGCTCCAGCGCCCGCGCTGCCTCGGGCAGGAAGCGCTGCAGCGGGCTGCCCAGGGCGTCGCTGGTAGCGCACTGGAACAGCGCTGCGGCCGTGGGGTTGAAAACGGTGATGCGCTGGTGCTGGTCCACGCAGATGATGGCGTCCAGCGCCGAGTTGATGACGGCCTCCAGGCGCCGCTCGCTGGCGTGCAGTTGCTCGTTGCGTTGCTGCAGGGTCTGGCGCTCGGCGATCAGCGGACCCTGGTCGATCACGGCGCACAGGTACTGGCGCAGCGGCAGTAGGCTGCCCTGCTGGGTTTCAATACAGGCAATGTGCAGGTCGCCCGTCATGCGCGCGTTCTCACCGATGTTGAAAACCACCTCGGAGGTGTCGGCGCGCCCCTGCGTGCGTGCGGTGAGAAAAGCGCGGCGCACGCGCTCGGCGTCGGCGTCGCTGACGAAGGGCATGAGCGAGATGAGGTGCGGGTCGCGCTCGGTGGGCTGGAACGAGCGGTGCGCCATGGAGTTGGCCTGAACCACCATGTCGTGTTCGTCGATCACCATCAGCGCCAGCGGCACGCTGGCGAACAGCGCCTCGAAGCGCTCGGACGCGCTCTCGGCCGATGCCTGGCTGAAGCGCAGCACCTTGTTCTGCGTCTCGAGTTCGAACTGGTAGTTACGCAGTTCGTTCACCAGATCGTCCATCGGGTCGCGCGGACGCTTGGGCGCGCGCGGCGCCAGCGGGTCATCCCCGGCCAAGGGCTGTTCCGGCTCCGGCTCGTCGGGTGTCCAGTTCTGGAACAAGAAAGAAAGATCGGGGCGGCTCATGGCGTGGAGCGGGCAGGGCGCTGGGCGGTTCGTTGCAAGGATTGTCTCCGAGAACGCACGGTGCGGGTGCTGTCGGGCTGCGGGGCAGCGCGCAACGTGGTGGCCTGCGAGCGGCCAAGCTGATTCGCACTGTTGTTACTCGACAAAGCCCATGAGCCCTTCAGCCTAGAATCGCGGCCTTGCAGTGTGGGCACGGTGCCCGCGCGTTGCGCCCGTAGGTCTCTCGCCCATGCCCAGCCCCCGCCCCGTCCGCTCGCAGTATGAAGATTTCATGCGCCACGTGTTTACCCACGGCGTGACCAAGGGCGACCGTACCGGCACGGGCACGCGCAGCGTGTTCGGCCACCAGATGCGCTTTGACCTGAGCGAAGGCTTTCCTCTCGTCACGACGAAGAAGGTGCACCTCAAGTCCATCATCGTCGAGCTGCTGTGGTTTCTCACGGGCTCCTCGAACAACAACTGGCTGCGTGAGCGCGGTGTAACCATCTGGGATGAATGGGCGCGCGCCGACGGCGACCTGGGCCCGGTGTACGGCGTGCAGTGGCGCAGCTGGCCGACGCCGGACGGCGGCCACATTGACCAAATTCAGCAAGTGGTCGACACGCTGAAAAGCAACCCTGACTCGCGCCGCATCATCGTGAGCGCCTGGAACGTGGCCGAGCTGGACAAGATGGCCCTCATGCCTTGCCATGCTTTTTTCCAGTTCTACGTGGCCGAGGGGCGGCTGTCGTGCCAGCTCTACCAGCGCAGCGCCGACATCTTTTTGGGCGTGCCCTTCAACATTGCCAGCTACGCACTGCTGACCCACATGCTGGCGCAGCAGTGCGATCTGCAAGTGGGCGACTTCATCTGGACCGGCGGCGACTGCCACATTTACAGCAACCATTTCGAGCAGGTGCAGACGCAACTGGCACGCGCGCCGTATGCCTACCCGCAGCTGCACATCAAACGTCGTCCTGACTCGATCTTCGACTACGCCTACGAAGACTTCGAGATCCTCGGGTACGAGCACCACCCCGCCATCAAGGCACCCGTTGCGGTGTAGCGCCTTGCGCCGCTGCCTGGCATCCGCAGTGCTGGCCGGCCTCCTGGCGGGGGGCGCACATGCTGTGCTCGCGGGCCAGGCGGCGCCTGCTCCTGCGGCGGCACGCAAAGCGGTTGCCGCCGCCTTGGAGGGGCGACTGGTGGTAGGTGGGGCAACCTTTTACCGGGTGTCGCGTGTGCTGTCGATCGATGTGCAGGACGGCACGGCCACCCTGCATGCCGAGGTTGATCCGCTGTACGAGGCCCAGTATGCGAGCAGCCCCGAGGGGCGAACCAGCGACGGCCGCCTTTGTTACAACGTTCGCATCGCCCCCCAGGCCGCGTGCGGCCTGCCGGGCGTGAGCAACCAGCTCGACACCAGCGACCTCCTGGTGTTCCACCAAGGGGCGTTCGTCACGCTGCGGGAAGCCTTTCCTGATGCGCTCCTGCCCGCCTCGGATCGGCCCCTCAACTTCGTCACCCCGCCAACTCTTACCCGACTCCGGCAATGTGCTGAACAAATCGCGCAAGTGGCCGATGCCATGCCGTTCTCCCGCATTGCGGTGCATGCGGGCGCGCAGCGCATCGCTGAAGTCGGCCGTACCGCCACCACCGCATTCCACTACGAAGAAGAACCGGGTGAAACACAGATCGGTGCCATGACGCATTTGGTGATCACACCGAAAAAGCCTGCGTTGCCGGAGGATTTCACGGTCAGTGTGCGTGCGGTCTCCGTGATGCAGTGCGACTACGAAGGGCCGCACATTGAGCTGGACCGCTGGAAGCAGGGCCTGGGGCCGGAGGTGCCCCTGGCGCGCACTGGCACGAGGTTCGTGATTGCCCCCCACGCGCTGGCGGGCACCGCACCGCCGTTTCCCCGCTACACGCCGACGGAGCTGCGCCGCGCGATTGCCCAGCATTGGGGCAATGCCGGTCTGGCTTCGCGCGAAGAAGCCGGGCCCTGCCAGCCCTTTCTGCGCGGCTATCGTTTCGCTGTGCGCTACCAGTCTCGGTTGGTGCAGGAGGTGTTCATGGCCTTCGCAGGCGGTTGCTGAGAGACACCGATTGGAGTTATTCCCCCATGGAAATCGCACTCATCTACGCCCGCGCGGCCAATGGCGTCATTGGAAAGAACGGCACCATGCCCTGGCACCTGCCCGAAGACATGGCGCACTTCAAACGGCTCACGCAAGGCTGCCCCGTCATCATGGGGCGCAAGACCTGGGATTCGCTCCCGCCGCGCTTTCGCCCGTTGCCAGGCCGCGCCAATATTGTCGTTACGCGTCAACTGGATTGGAATGAAATCGGCGCTCAGCGCGCTAGCAGCCTGCGCGAGGCGCTACAAATGTGCGAGCAAGCGGCAACTGCGTGGGTGATCGGCGGCGCGCAGATTTACGCCCAAGCCTTGCCCTTGGCCCAGCGCGTGGAGGCCACCGAGATCGAGCGCGATTTCGACGGCGATGCCTACGCGCCCCTCCTGGATTCGCAATGGCGCGAGGCGGCACGCGAGCGCGTGGTCAGCGCCAGCGGGCTGCCGCTGAGCTTCGTCACCTACTTGCGCGCGTCCTGAGTCGCAACGCGCTGGTGCGCTCAGGTCGGACGCGGCTTGGCGGCCTTGGCCCGCGGTTTTCTGCGCGCCGCCGCGGCTGGCGGCACGCTGGGGGCCTGCATCTGTTCCAGCCAGAGCAGGGCATCGACATAGGGCACGAAGCGCTGCAGGTATTCGGGCGCTGTCTCGCGCATCAGCAGCAGGGCCCGGTAGACCAGATGGCTTGAATTCAACGGCCCGGCCTGCGGGGGCACATGGGCCAGGGCCTGCTGTACGCGCTCCTCGGCCGCCAGGCGCGACCATGTGGCGCGAAAGCGCTGCAGTGCCTGTAACTCTGGTGGCGAGGTCTCAGGCACCTGCAGGCTGTGTGGCGCGGTTTCAGGGGAGAGAGTCTCTGGCGTATCGCCGCCCCGTGCCAGCGCATCGGCCAGGCGGCCCAAAGGCCCGCGCGCGAGGGGCGCGGCCGGCAGGGCCGCAACATCCGCGGCGCCTTGCTCCAGGGTGGCCAGACGCACCGCGAGCCTGCGGCGCACGGGCTCGGGCTGCGCTGCGGCGCGGCGTGCCAGGGCTTCGGCCCAGAGCTGGCGCACCGCTGCGGCACCCGGCTGCAGCGCGGCGTTGTTGTGCTGGCTCATGGCGAGGCGGTTGCTTCGCGCGCAGGGCGCGCCATGGGGGCCATTTCCACACGGCGGTTCAGCGCGCGGCCGGCGGGGTCGTGGTTTGAGGCCACGGCCTGCTCGGCGCCAAAGGCGGCGGCAAACACGGCAGAGGAGGGGATGCCTTCGTCAATCAGCGCACGCGTGACGGTGAGCGCGCGTTGTGCGGACAGCTCCCAGTTGTCGGCAAAGCGCGCCGCACCACCAGCGCCACCGCGCATGGGCCGGTCGTCGGTGAAGCCGCTGACCATGAGGATCTCCCCGCGCTGCTGCAGGTAGGTCGCCAGTGGCCCCGCCAGGCTGTGCAGCAGTTGCCGTCCTTCGGGCTGGAGTTCGTCGGAGTTGAAGGCGAACAACACGCTGCCACTGATGCCGATGCGCCCATGGGCCAGCGTGACACGGCCGGCCGCCAGCGGGCCGGCCAGAGCCTGCTCCAGGCTGACGAGGCGCTGCGCTTGCTCGGCGCGCTGTGCCTGCTCGGTGCGCAGGCGCTCGGCCAGTTCCATCTGCATGCCCAGCGCCGCCACCAGAATGAGCGCGAACGCGCCTAGCGCCCCAGCCATCAGGTCGCCAAAGGCGGCCCAGACGGGTACGCTGCCTTCCAGTCCATCGTCGAGCGCGTCGCCACTCATGCTGCTGCCTCGCCGCGCGCGGCCAGTTGTTGCAGCGCATCAATGATTTGCTTTTGCGCGCCCACGCTCAACTCGATTACCTCGCGCGCTTGGGCCACGTAGTAGTCCAATTGTTCGTCGCTGCGCGCCAGCGCTTGGGCCAGCGCCGCCTCGACGCGCTGCAACTGCGCCAAGGTCTGCGCGTTGGCATCGCCAAAGAGCTGCACCGCACCGCCAAAGGCCTCGCCCAGGCTGGCAACTTCGACGGCACTGGCGCGGGCGTGGGCGCCGACGTCCTCCATCTGGGTGGCCTGGGCCTGCAGCGTGCTCTCAAAACGTGCGTGGGCTTGCGCCAGCATGTCCGTAGCGCCCTGCACCAGCGTATCGATGGCGCTGCGCTGCTCGGCGGTGGCGGCGCGCGCGGCCTCCAGCTGTGCGGCCAGTGCCTCCAGGATGCGCCCGCGCTCCTGCAGCATGGCGTCGTCGCGCGCCATGCTGTCGGCCAGCTTGGTGCGCAGCTCGCCCATGGCCTCGGCGGCGGCGCGCGGTGCCTCGCCTGCGGCCTGCAGCAAGGCCGCCACCTCGCCCAGGGTGCCTTGGGCCTGGGCATGCAGTTGGCGCGTGATCTCGCCCGCTGCATTGGCCAGCGCAGCACTCACCTGCTGCTGTTGCCGTGTGGCCTCGGCGGCAGTCTGGCGCAGGGCCTCGTGCTGCTGTACCGCCTGGGCCTGCAGGGCTTGCGCCCAGGTTGCCAGGCGCTGTTCGTCCTGCGCGGCGCGCTGGGCCAGGCCGTCCAGCAGGTGCAGGGCCTGGGCGCTGCCCTGGGTGTGGATGTCGTGGGCCGCGCGGGCCAGGGTGTCCTGCAGTTGCTGCAGATGTGCCTGCGTCTGTGCGCTGCCGTCCTGCCACTGCGTGCGCAGGGTTTCGGCCTGGGCCTGCAGGGCTTGCGTCCAGGCGGCAAGGCGCTGTTCGTCCTGCGTGGCGCGCTGGGCCAGGCTGTCCAGCAGATGCTGGGCCTGGGCCGCGTTTTGCGCGGTGATGTGCTCGGCCGTGCGCGCCAGGGTTTCGTGCAGTTGCCGCATCTCCCCCTGGGCCTGGGCACCGTGCGCTTGCCACTGGGCCAGCAGGCCTGCCGCCTGCGTCTGCAGGGCCTCGGTCCAGGCGGCCAGGCGCTGTTCATCCTGTGCGCTGCGTTGGGCCTGGGTGTCGGCCTGCTGTTGGAGTTGGGCGTCGCCCTGGGCCCGCAGCGCTTGCGCCGTCTGCGCCAGGGCTTCGTGCACCTGCTGCAATTGGGCATGTGCCTCGGCGCCTTGCGTTTGCCACTGGGCGTGCAGTGCGGCCGCCTGGGTCTGCAGGGCCTGCGTCCACGCTGCGAGGCGGGTTTCGTCCTGTGCTGCCCAGCGGGCCTGCAGCGCGTCGTGCGCTTGTTCCACGGTGGCCTGCAAGGCGGCGGCGTGGCCAGCCAAGCCATCGGTGGCGGCCTGTAGCGCCTGCTGCTGCTGTGTTGCCAGTTGCCCGGCCTGCTGGCTCTGCTGCGCCAGCAAGGCCTCCCAGCGCGTGTTTTGCGCTTCGGCCTGTGCCGAGGTCTGCTGCGCGAGCTGCTGTGCCAGCGTATGGGCGTGCTGTGTAAAGTCCTCGGTGAACCGCGTCAGTGCTACACCCAAGCCGTGGGTGTGCGCGTCCTGGGCCTGCTGGTGCGCAGCCAGCGCTTCGCGCCAATGGGCAGCGGTAGCCGCCGTGGATTGCCCCCACTGCGATGCCAGCCCGTCGAGCTGCTGGCGCAATTGCTGTGCCATCGCATCCTGCAGGCGCATGCTTTCTTGCGCCAGGCCGGCCAAGGCGGCCTGTACCGCGGGCTGGAGCGCGGCGCCTGCGCGCTCGGCGCTGTCGGCGGCACTGGTGCTCAGGGTGTGTTGTACGGACGTTGCCAGGCCGTGGAAGGCCTGCTCGGTGTCGCGGTAAAAGCGTGTTTGCTCGGCCTGCAGGCGCTCGCCCAGTGCCTGCTGCTGGCGTTCCAGGGCGTCCATGCAGGCCTGGATGCGTTCGGCCACGTCGGGCAGCAGGTTGGCCTGCTGCTCCATCAGGCGCAGCTGGGTTTCGCGCTGGTGCTGGCTGGAAAATGGCCGCAGGGCCGCAGACATTGCCGCGTCGAGCTGTTGTGCGGCCTGGATGCGTTCGCGTCGCGCCAGCGCAGTCATCAGCCCAAGCGCGGCCGAAGCCGCCACGCCTGCCACCGAGGTGCCGAAGGCCAGGCCCAGGCCGCGCACCGGGGCCGAGAGCGCATCGCGGATAGCGGCCAGCCCTTGCGCGCCTTCCAGCGCGGCGCCGGTGCCGTTCAGCGCCACGGCCATGCCGGCAAAAGTGCCCAGCATCCCGAGCAGCACCAGCAATCCGCTGAGGTAGGGCGCCAGCACCGGCCCGGGCAGCGCGGCGCGGGTGCCTTCGATGCGCTGCTGCACTGCGCTGCGCAAGGTGTCGGGCAGCGGCGCCAGCCAGTCTGCCAGGCGTTGGGGCGTGTCTTGCAGCGCCTGCAGGGCTTCGCGCAAGGCATCGGTGGCATGCATGAAGCGCAGCAGCTCAAACGCCCCCAGCACATAGAAGCCCGCGATGAGCAGCGTGGTGGCCAGCGCCAGAGGGTGCGACGCGAGGTAGCCTGTACCCACCCAGCCTACGACGGACAGGCCTGCGGCGAATGCAGCGGCGGAAAAAAGTTTCTTCATGGCGAAGGAGAGGTGGGGAAAGGACGCAGGGCTGCGATCAGCCCCTCGACCGGTTGCAATCGATGTTCCAGCTCGGCCAGCAGCAGCGCCTGCAGCTCCTGCCGCAGGGTGTCGGCCAGCACAGTCTCAGGCACGCCCTGCTGGGCCATGCGCTGGCTGCGCTTCTCCAGCCAGCCGGGCAGGCCACCGAGCAGGCGGCGCTCGTGCGGCGCCAGGGCCTGGGCCATCACGGCGTCCACGGCCGCCAGGCGGGCCTGCTGCGGGCCACAGGCGGCCAGGGCCTCGCGCACGCGTTCGCGCAATGGCGCAATGGCCAGCTCCATGGCCTGCTGGCGCGCCACATGGCACTGCCGGTAGGCGGCAAAGCCCAGCCCCGCCTCGAGCGGCGAGCGGCCCACGGCCTGCGTTTCGCGCGCAATGGCCTGGGCCAACAGGCTGCGCAGTTGCTCGCAGGCGGCATGCTGGGCCGCATAGCGGGCCTGTGCGTCCTCGCTGGCTGCCATGGGCGGCACGGCGCCCGGGCGTTCGAGTGCGGCGGACAGGGCAATCGCATCTGTCCAGCCGGTCCATTGGCTCAGGCCGTCCGCGAATGCGCCGCCGCGGGCATGCGCCTGCGGGCCGCCCATGCTGGACAGCAGGCGAACCAGGGCCGAGCTGGTAATGCTGGTGCGCTGCGCCATCGTGCCGGATCAAAAAACCCGCCAGTCTACACGGCCGCGCCGCATGCCCTGCCACGGTGGATAGGTCCACCGCCCCAGGGTCAAAAATGAGAGCTGCCCGCGCTTGCTGGTAAAGGGCTGGAGGCAAAACATCACAAATTCCCTTGCGGAACCTGGCGGATCAGTCAAAGCCATTTGACGGAATGTTCACTTTCTTTGTCATTGTCAAAGCCCAGCCCAGGCCGAACAATCGGTGCCACCTTTTACCCACCACCTGCCTGCCATGCCCCAGACGCCCCAAGCCTTCATCTGCGACGCCATCCGCACCCCCTTCGGCCGCTACGGCGGCGCGCTCTCCAGCATACGCACCGACGACCTCGCCGCCCTGCCACTCAAGGCCCTGGTGGCGCGTAACCCCGGTGTGGACTGGGCCGCCGTGGCCGATGTGCTCTACGGCTGCGCCAACCAGGCGGGCGAGGACAACCGCAATGTCGCCCGCATGGCCAGCTTGCTGGCGGGTCTGCCCTTGGATGTACCGGGTGCCACCATCAACCGCCTGTGCGGCTCGGGGCTGGACGCCGTGGGCAGCGCCGCGCGCGCCATCAAGGCGGGCGAGGCGCACTTGATGGTCGCCGGCGGTGTGGAAAGCATGAGCCGCGCACCCTTCGTCATGCCCAAGGCAGAAAGCGCCTTCAGCCGGGCCAACGCGGTGTATGACACCACCATTGGCTGGCGCTTCATCAACCCGCTGATGAAGGCGCAGTACGGCGTGGATTCGATGCCGGAAACGGCGGAAAACGTGGCGCAGGCATTCGGCATCGAGCGTGCGGCGCAAGACCGCATGGCCCTGGCCAGCCAGAGCAAGGCCCTGGCCGCGCAGCAGGCCGGCCACTTGGCGCGCGAGATCGTGCCCGTGCATATCGCGCAGAAGAAGGGCGAGGCCCTGGTCGTGGACCAGGACGAGCATCCGCGCGCGACCAGCCTGGAGGCGTTGGCACGGCTCAAGGGTGTGGTGCGCCCGGACGGCACGGTGACTGCGGGCAACGCCAGCGGCGTGAACGACGGCGCCTGCGCGCTGCTGCTGGCCGATGAGGCCGGTGCCGCGCGCCACGGCCTGACGCCGCGCGCGCGCGTGGTGGGCATGGCGGTGGCGGGCGTGGCGCCGCGCCTCATGGGCATCGGCCCGGTGCCGGCCACGCAGAAGGTGCTGGCGCAGACCGGCCTGGCGCTGGCGCAGCTGGACGTGATCGAGCTCAACGAAGCCTTCGCCGCCCAGGGCCTGGCGGTGCTGCGCCAGTTGGGCTTGCCGGACGACGACGAACGGGTGAACGCCTGGGGCGGCGCCATCGCGCTGGGCCACCCGCTGGGCGCCAGCGGTGCGCGCCTGGCCACGACGGCGGTGAGCCGCCTGCATGCCACGGGCGGGCGCTATGCGCTGTGCACCATGTGCATTGGCGTGGGGCAGGGTATCGCGCTGGTGCTGGAGCGCGTTTGAGGGCGGACCTGCATTCCAGGCGATGGGAACGGCCTGTGAATGTGGGGCGTGGTTGAAGGCTTCTGCATTGCCCCCGGGTGAGGTTAGGGAAATCTCGCGGGAGATGTCAGCCTGGCGACAGGTATTGCCGGCCAACGGGGGGCGCGTGACACTGCGGGCTTATTCCGGCGGGTATAACCAGGGCAGGGGAGGCAACCATGTTGAACAAACGCGAATTCCTGGCGGGTGCCGGAGCGGCGGCACTGGGTCCATGGCCGTTGGCGCACGCCGCTCAAGGTGAGAGCAACACAGAGAGCGTGGTCGGGCAGACGCTTGACCTGAACGGCCTGCTGGCCTAGGTGGCACCGGACATGGTGCTGGCCACTCAGGCTTGGTTTGATGCCGTGAACGCGCAGGGCGGTGTGCTTGGTCGGCTGTTGCGCGCTGTGGCATTTGACGACGGTGACCGGCTCGATGCCTCGGTAAAGCGTGTCCAGAGGCTGGTTTACATGCTGTCGGTCATGGGCACGCAGTCGGCGATGCGCGCGCTAGGGGCGTGCGCTGCGGGCCCCGTGTCGTTCATCGGCCTACAACCCTACATCAATACCAAGGTGCTGCTCGAAGGGCTGCGCTGCGCGGGGCGCGACCTGAGCCGTTCGCGCGCCGTGCAGGCGCTAGAGTCGCTGCGGCGCCTGGACATCGGTGGGGTTCGAGGCGGACTACGGCAAGCGCATGTGCCAGGGCCCGAAGTCCCTCAATTTCACCACCATCGGCGCGGGCGGGAAGTTCGCCCGCTAGGATGCCATTTGCTATCTATCACCATTCATTTGATACCTTGAAGGAGCATTTATGCTGGGTTTGATGCAGAGCCAACCGCTCTTGATTTCGTCGCTGATCACGTTCGCCGAACGCCACCACGGTGACGGCGAGATCGTTTCGCGCCGGGTCGAAGGCGACATCCATCGCTACACCTACCGCGAGCTGGCCCAGCGTTCGCGCCAGCTCGCCAATGCGCTGGAAGCGCTGGGCGTGCCGCAGGGCGAGCGCGTGGCCTCCATTGCCTGGAACGGCTACCGCCACATGGAGATGTACTTCGGTGTCTCCGGTTCGGGCCGTGTGCTGCACACCATCAACCCGCGCCTGCACCCCGAGCAGGTGGCGTGGATCGTCAACCACGCCGAAGACCAGGTGCTGTGCTTCGACATGACCTTCCTGCCCCTGGTGCAGGCCGTGCACGCCAAGTGCCCCACGGTGAAGAAGTGGGTGGCCCTGTGCGACGCCGACAAGCTGCCCGCGGACAGTGGCATTCCCGGCCTGACCAGCTATGAGGAGTGGATCGGCGCAGCCTCCAGCACCTACGCCTGGCCGCAGATCGATGAGAACAGCGCCTCCAGCATGTGCTACACCAGTGGCACCACGGGCAACCCCAAGGGCGTTTTGTACAGCCACCGCTCCACCACGCTGCATGCCTATGCCGCGGCGCTGCCCGATGTGATGAACCTGTCGGCGCGTGATGCGGTGCTGCCGGTGGTGCCCATGTTCCACGTCAATGCCTGGGGTATTCCGTACTCCGCCGCGCTCACGGGCTGCAAGGTGGTCTTCCCCGGCCCGGCGCTGGATGGCAAGTCGGTGTACGAGCTGGTTGAGGCCGAGGGCGTGACCTTTGCAGCCGGTGTGCCGACGGTGTGGCAGATGCTGCTCACCCATGTGCGCGCTAACGGCCTGAAGTTCAGCACCCTCAAGCGCACGGTGATCGGCGGCTCGGCCTGCCCGCCCGCGATGATTACGGCGTTCCAGGAAGAGTTTGGTGTAAATGTGCTGCATGCCTGGGGCATGACCGAGACCAGCCCGCTGGGCACCCTGTGCACGCTCAAGAACAAGCACCTGCAACTGCCGCGCGCGCAGCAGGAACTGCTGCAGCAGAAGCAGGGCCGCGCCATTTGCGGCGTGGACTTGAAGATCGTCGGCGGTGACGGCAAGGAGCTGCCCTGGGACGGCAAGACCTACGGCGACCTGCTGGTGCGCGGCCCGTGGATTCTGGACAGCTACTTCAAGGGCGACAGCCCGCTCATCAAGGACGAGAACGGCGTGGGCTGGTTCCCCACGGGCGATGTGGCCACGATCGATGCCGACGGCTTCATGCAGATCACGGATCGGAGCAAGGACGTGATCAAGTCGGGCGGCGAGTGGATCAGTTCCATCGACATCGAGAACATCGCCATGGCCCACCCCGCCGTGACCATGGCGGCGTGCATCGGCATGCCCCACCCCAAGTGGGACGAGCGCCCGATCGTGGCCGTGTCGCTCAAGCCGGGCGCCAGCGTGACACGCGAGGAACTGCTCAAGTTCTATGAAGGCAAGACGGCCAAGTGGCAGATCCCCGACGACGTGGTGTTTGTCGAGGCCATCCCGCTGGGGGCCACCGGCAAGATGCTCAAGACCAAGCTGCGCGAGCAGCTGCAGGGCTACAAGCTGCCCGGCTTGTGACCCTGGGAGAGTGCGCCATGCCCGGGGGGGCGCGGCGCACTCGTTAGTGCACGCAGTCGCATGGGCGATAGCCGGTAGGGGCAATCCCTGTGCGATGGCGCAATGCAACCTTGTACGCTGCGGCGTGTTGATCAATAAAGGAGACAAAGCATGAAATTCGCTATCAAAGCAGTAGCTGCTAGCGCAATCCTGGTAAGCGCTGGAGGCGCTTTCGCTCAAAAGGGCGAGACCGTCAAGATCGCCTGGCTGGACCCGCTCTCCGGCCTGATGGCCGCCGTGGGCACGAACCAGCTCAAGAGTTACCAGTTCATTGCTGAAGAGTTCAACAAAAAGAACACCTCGGGCGTGAAGTTCGAGATCATTGGCATCGACAACAAGCTCAGCCCGCAAGAGACCACCAGCGCCCTGCGCTCGGCCATGGACCAGGGCGCGCGCTACGTGGTGCAGGGCAACGGCTCGGGCCCGGCGCTGGCCATCATGGATGCGCTGGAAAAGCACAACGCCCGCAACCCCGGCAAGGAGGTGCTGTTCCTCAACTACGCCGCCGTGGATCCTGACCTGACCAACAGCAAGTGCAGCTACTGGCACTTCCGCCTCGACGCCGACACGTCGATGAAGATGGAGGCGCTGACCACCTACATGAAGGATCTGCCCGAGGTCAAGAAGGTCTACCTGATCAACCAGAACTACTCGCACGGCCACCAGGTCTCCAAGTACGCCAAGGAAATGATGAAGCGCAAGCGCCCCGACGTGCAGTTCGTCGGCGACGACATGGCGCCGCTGGCCCAGGTGCGTGACTTCTCGCCCTACATCGCCAAGATCAAGGCGTCGGGCGCAGACACCGTGATTACCGGCAACTGGGGTTCTGACCTGGCACTGCTCATCAAGGCCGCCAACGATGCGGGCCTGAACAACGTCAACTTCTTCACCTACTACGGCTCCGTCTCCGGCACGCCCACCGCCATGGGTGCTGGCGCTGCAGGGCGCGTGTACATGGTGGCTTACGCCCACATGAACCTGCCAGGGCCGCTGCACCAGATCGTCGTGGACTACAAGAAGAAGTTCAACGACGACATGTACACCGGCGCGGTGTACCACGCCTTCACCATGCTGGACACGGCGTTCTCCAAGACCAAGTCCACCGACCCCGTGAAGGTGGCGGCTGCCATGGAAGGCATGAAGTTCAACAGCTTCAACGGCGAGGTCGAGATGCGCAAGACCGACCACCAGCTGCAGCAGGGCCTGTTCATCTCCAAGTGGGAGAAGGCGGGCGGCAAGTACCCCATCGACTCTGAAGGCACGGGCTACACCTTCGTGCCGGTGAAGTACTACGAGCCCTACGTGGCGAGCACGCCCACGTCGTGCCAGATGAAACGTCCGTCCTGACCCTGGCGGTTTTTCTTGGAGGCCCGACTTTGCCTCGGGCCTTTTTTTTACCCTGCAACCAAGAGTTCCGATGAGCCTGGAATTTTTCACGATCTCGTTGCTCAACGGCGTCAGCTACGGGCTGCTGCTGTTTATGCTCAGTTCGGGCCTCACGCTGATCTTCAGCATGATGGGTGTCCTGAATTTCGCGCATACGAGCTTCTACATGCTCGGAGCCTATTTCGCCTACACGATCTCGGGCGTGGTGGGCTTCTGGCCCGCGCTCGTCCTGGCGCCCTTGTGCGTGGGAGTGCTGGGCGCCGCGTTCGAGCGCTACAGCCTGCGCCGTGTGCACAAGTTCGGCCACGTGCCCGAGCTGCTGGTGACCTTTGGCCTGTCGTACCTGATTCTGGAGCTGGTGCAACTGGTGTGGGGCCGTTCCACTGTGCCGTACGGGCTGCCCGAGCAACTGCAGGGGCCGCTGTTCACGCTGTACGGCACGCAGTTCCCCAAGTCGCGCTCCTTCATCATGCTGGTGGCGGTGCTGATGCTGGTGGCGGTGTGGCTGCTGCTGACGCGTACGCGCATCGGCCTGGTGATCCAGGCTGCGCTCAAGCATCCGCACATGGCCGAGGCGCTGGGTCACAACGTGCCACGCGTGTTCATGCTGGTGTTCGGCGGCGGTTGCGCGCTGGCCGGGCTGGCCGGCGTGATTGGCGGCAACACCTACGTGACCGAACCGGCCATGGCGGCGTCGGTCGGCTCCATCATCTTCGTGGTGGTGGTGGTCGGTGGCATGGGATCGCTGACCGGGGCCTTCCTCGCCTCGCTGCTCATCGGTGTGGTGCAGACCTTTGCGGTGGCGCTGGACTATTCGGCGGCGAGCATGCTGGCGCAGTTTGGCGTCACCGTGGACGAGCAGACCGTTGGCTGGCCGTTGCTCAAGCTCACCGTCTCGCAGGTGGCGCCCATCCTGCCCTACCTGTTCCTGGTTCTGATCCTGATTTTCCGCCCGAAGGGCCTGCTGGGCACACGGGAGGACTGAACGATGGCAAATTACTACCGCTTCAAGCCCTTGAACATTGGGCGCTTCGTGATCTGGACGCTGTTCGCCGCCATCCTGATTGCTGCCCCGCACCTGTTTACGAGCAGCCTGGCGCTGACCATGCTCTCGCAGATCGGCTACCTCATCATCATCTGCCTGTCCTACAACATCCTGCTGGGGCAGGGCGGCATGCTCTCGTTCGGCCACGCGGTGTATACCGGCCTGGGCTCGTTCATCACCATCCACGCGATGAACATGGCCGGGCGCGGTGAGCTGCCGCTGCCGTTGTGGCTCATGCCCATCGTCGGCGGGCTGGCGGGCATGTTCTTCGCCACGCTGCTGGGCTTCGTCACCACCAAGAAGTCGGGCACCACCTTCGCCATGATCACGCTAGGTATTGGCGAGCTGGTGGCCTCGATGGCGCTGATGTTCCCCGAGTTCTTTGGCGGCGAGGGGGGCATCACCACCGACCGCGTCTATGGCAAGGGGCTTTTTGGCATCACCTTCGGGCCTGCGCTGCAGGTGTACTACCTGATCGCGGTGTACTGTTTCGTGTGCACGGCGCTCATGTTTGCCTTCACTGGCACGCCGCTGGGCCGCATCCTGAACGCAGTGCGCGACAACCCCGAGCGCGTGGAGTTCATTGGCTACAACACGCAGCGCGTGCGTTATTTCGCCTTCATCATCGCCGGCTTCTTCGCGGGCGTGGGCGGGGCGCTGGCAGCCATCAACTTCGAGATCGTCACCGGCGCTGACAGTCTGAGCGTGATCCGCTCGGGCGGTTACCTGCTGTTCACATTCCTGGGCGGCGCCACGTTCTTCTTCGGCCCCATCATCGGCGCGGTGCTGCTGGTATTTGCCTCGGTGCTGCTGTCGGAGCTGTCCAAGGCCTGGCTGTTGTACCTGGGCCTGGTGTTCCTGTTCATGGTGATGTATGCGCCCGGCGGCATTGCCAGCCTGATCATGATGAACCTGCGCCTGGCTAAGTTCGGCAAGCTGCGCCAGCTCTGGGTGTCGTACCTGGGCCTGGCTGGGACGGGCTTGGTGGTGGTGCTGGGCGCCGCCGCCATGGTGGAGATGACCTACCACCTGCAGCTCAACGCCGCGTTGGGGCCGCAATTCAACTTCCTCGGTGCCACGCTCAACGCCACGGGGCTGGCGAGCTGGTTTGGCGCGGGCCTTGTGTTGCTCACCGGGCTGGGCCTGTTCGAGCTGTGCCGCCGGCAGTTCCTGCAGCAGTGGAGCCGCATCCAGGAAGAAATAGAGCATGAAATCCAGCGTGGGGAGGCGCTGTAAGCCATGGCCAATCCATCGACCTATGCCCTGGAGCTGCGCGAGCTGCGCAAGAGCTTCGGCAAGACCGAGATCATCCGCGGTGCCAACCTGGCAGTGCACGCTGGCGAGCGCGTGGCCATCATCGGCCCCAACGGGGCAGGCAAATCCACGCTGTTCAACCTGATTAGCGGGCGCTTTGCGCCCACCAGCGGCGAAGTATTGCTGCACGGCGCGCGTATTGACGGCAAGGCGCCGTTCGAGATCAACCGCATGGGCCTGTCGCGCAGCTTCCAGATCAGCAACATCTTTCCTAAGCTGAGCGTGTTCGAGAACCTGCGCTGTGGCGTGCTGTGGAGCCTGGGCTACCGCTACGCGTTCTGGCGCTTTCTGTCGAACTTGCAAGACGCCAACGAGCGCGCCGAGCAGCTTATGGAGATGATCCAGCTGCAGAAGAAGCGTGACACCCTGGCCATGAACCTGACCTACGCCGAGCAGCGTGCGCTGGAGATCGGCATCACCATCGCGGGCGGCGCCAGCGTGATCCTGCTCGACGAACCCACGGCCGGCATGAGCAAGAGCGAAACCACGCGCTTCATCCATCTCATCAAGCAGGTCACCGAGGGGCGCACATTGCTGACCGTGGAGCACGACATGGGCGTGGTTTTCGGCCTGGCCGACAAGATCGCCGTGGTGGTGTATGGCGAAGTGATTGCCTTCGACACGCCGGAAAACGTGCGCGCCAACCCGCGCGTGCAGGAAGCCTACCTGGGCTCCGTCATCGCCGCGCAGCAGGCGGAGGGCCACTGAACATGCTGAAAATCGAGAACCTGCACGCCTATTACGGCAAGAGCCATGTGCTGCATGGCGTGAGCTTCGACGTGCGTCCTGGTGAGATCGTGGCCTTGCTTGGTCGCAACGGCTCGGGCCGCTCGACCACGGCCAAGGCCATCATGGGCCTGGTGGATTGGGAAGGCACGCTGCAGTGGAAGGGCCAAAGCCTCTCGGGTAAGAAAGCCTACGAGGTGGCCCATCTGGGCCTGGGCTACGTGCCCGAGAGCCGCGACGTGTTCCCCAACCTCACGGTGCACCAAAACCTGCTGCTGGGCCAGAAGGGCAGCGGCAAAGGCAGCCGCTGGGGCTTCGACGACATGTACGCCATGTTCCCGCGCCTGCACGAGCGGCGCAACATCGAGGCCGGTGTGATGTCCGGCGGCGAGCAGCAGATGCTGACACTGTGCCGCACGCTCATGGGCGACCCCGACCTCATCATCATCGACGAGCCCACCGAAGGGCTCGCACCGAAGATCGTCGAGTTGGTCGGGGAGTACCTCACCAAGATCAAGGAGCGTGGCGTGTCGGTGCTGCTGATCGAACAAAAGCTCACCATTGCCCTGGGCATTTCAGACCGCACGCTCGTGATGGGCCACGGCAGCATCGTCTTTGAGGGCACACCCGACGAATTGCGTGCTAACAGCTACGTGCGCAAGGAGTGGCTGGAGGTCTAGGGAAATACCCTAGCCGGCGCTTGTCCCAGGCGGGACAAGCGAGCGCCAGCAGCGTTGTCTACAATAAAAATCGCACGATCGTTCTTTTTTACTTTCCAAGGAACAACAGCATGACCGCTGAATACAAAGTCCACGGCAACGTCGCCGTGATCACGCTGGCCAACCCACCAGTGAACGGTCTGGGCCTCTCCACCCGCCAGGGCATCGTGGACGGCCTGGAGAAGGCCAATGCCGACAGCGCCGTGAAGTCCATCGTCATCACCGGCGCCGGGGGCGCGTTCTCCGGTGGCGCGGACATCAAGGAGTTCGGCACCGACAAGGCCATGCAGGAGCCTAACCTGAACTCCGTGATCGCGGCCATCGAGAACTCGGACAAGCCCGTGGTTGCGGCCATCCACAGCGTGGCCATGGGCGGCGGCCTGGAGCTGGCCCTGGGCTGCCACTACCGCGTCGCGGCCCCCGGCTGCAGCGTGGCCCTGCCTGAAGTGAAGCTGGGCATCCTGCCCGGCGCCGGCGGCACGCAGCGCCTGCCCCGTGTGCTCGGCGTGGAACCCGCACTGAACATGATCGTGAGCGGCGAAGCCATCAAGAGCGAAATGCTCGCCATGCTCCCCAGCCAGAAGCTGTTCGACAAGCTGGTGGCATCGCCCGAGGTGCTGGCCGCCGAAGCCCTGGCCTTTGCCCAGAGCGTGGCCGACGTGCGCCCGCTGCCCCTGGTGCGCAACCTGCCGTGCAAGCATCCCCAGGGCGACGCGTACTTCCAGTTCGCGCGCAACATGGTCAAGGGCATGAGCAAGAACTTCCCGGCCCCCGCCAAGTGCGTGGACGCCGTGGAGGCCGCCACCAAGAAGAAGTTCGCCGACGGCCTGGCCACCGAGCGCGACATCTTCATCAACCTGATGTGGACGGCCGAGTCGCGCTCGCTGCGCCACCTGTTCCTGGCCGAGCGTGCCGCGAGCAAGATCCCCGACGTGCCCTCCGACACCCCCAAGCGCGACATCAAGGCCGTGGCCGTGATCGGCGCCGGCACCATGGGCGGCGGCATTGCCATGAACTTCCTGAACGCTGGCATCCCCGTGAAGATGCTGGAAATGAAGCAGGAAGCGCTGGACCGCGGCCTTGCCACCATCCGCAAGAACTACGAAGCCCAGGTCAAGAAGGGCAAGCTCAAGCAGGACAAGTACGAGCAGCGCATGGCCCTGCTGAGCACCACGCTCGACTACGCCGACCTGAAGGACGCCGACCTCGTGATCGAGGCGGTGTTTGAGGATCTGGGCGTGAAGGAGCAGGTGTTCAAGCAGCTCGACGCCGTGATGAAGCCTGGCGCCATCCTGGCCTCCAACACGTCCACGCTGGACGTGAACAAAATCGCCGCCTTCACCCAGCGTCCGCAAGACGTGGTGGGCCTGCACTTCTTCAGCCCCGCCAACGTGATGAAGCTGCTCGAAGTGGTGCGTGGCGACAAGACTGCCAAGGACGTCATGGCCACCGTGATGGCCGTGGCCAAGAAGATCAAGAAGGTGGCCGTGGTCTCGGGCGTGTGCGATGGCTTCATCGGCAACCGCATGATCGAGCAGTACGGCCGCCAGGGTGGCTTCTTGCTTGACGAAGGCTGCACCCCCGCGCAGGTGGACAAGGCCATCGAAAAGTTTGGCTTCGCCATGGGCCCGTTCCGCATGGGCGACCTGGCCGGTAACGACATCGGCTGGGCCATCCGCAAGCGCCGCTACCAGGAAAAGCCCGACATGAAGTACAGCAAAACCGCCGACCTGCTGTGCGAGAAGGGCCGCTTCGGCCAGAAGACCGGCGCCGGCTGGTACGACTACGTGCCCGGCAAGCGCGACGCCATCCCGAACGCCGAGGTGGTGCAGATGATCGAAGAGCACCGCAAGTCCCTGGGCATCACGCCGCGCAAGATCTCCGACGAGGAAATCGTGCAGCGCCTGGTGTTCGCCCTGGTGAACGAAGCCGCACACATCCTGGAAGAAGGCATCGCCAACAAGGCCAGCGACATCGACGTGGTCTACATCTTCGGCTACGGCTTCCCGGTGCACCGTGGCGGCCCGCTGAACTACGCCAACGAGGTCGGCCTGTTCAACGTGGCGGCCGCCATGAAGCGCTTCGCGCAAAACCCGCTGGACGACGCCAAGTTCTGGCAGCCCGCGCCCCTGCTGGCGCGCCTGGTGGCCGAAGGCAAGAATTTCCAGTGAGCGCGTGCGCACACGAATACTGAACGCAAGGATTTGACATGACCTCCGCAGTGATTGTTTCCACCGCCCGCACGCCGCTCGCCAAGAGCTGGAAGGGCTCCTTCAACATGACCCATGGCGCCACCCTGGGCGGCCATGCCGTACAGCATGCTGTGCAGCGTGCTGGCATCGACCCGGCCACGGTTGACGATGTCATCATGGGCTGCGCCAACCCCGAGGGCGCCACCGGCATGAACATTGCGCGCCAGATCGCGCTCAAGGCGGGCCTGCCCATCACCACTTCGGGCATGACCATCAACCGCTTCTGCTCGTCGGGCCTGCAGACCATCGCCACGGCCAGCCAGCGCATCATTGCCGGCGAAGGCGAGGTGTACGTGGCCGGCGGCGTGGAGAGCATCTCCTGCGTGCAGCAGGAGATGAACATGCACATGCTGTTCGACCTGGCACTGCAAAAGCAAAAGCCCGAGATCTACTGGAGCATGCTGCAGACCGCCGAACAGGTGGCCACGCGCTACGGTATTGGCCGTGAAGCCATGGACGAATACGGCGCTGCCAGCCAGCAAAAAGCCTGTGCTGCCCAGGCTGCTGGCCTGTTTGACGCTGAGATCGCCCCCATCACCGTCACCGCGGGCGTGGCCGACAAGGTCATGGGCCTGACGACCAAGCAGGTCACCGTGAGCAAGGACGAAGGCACGCGCGAAGGCACGACGGTCGACGCTATCCGTGGCCTGCGCTCGGCGCTGCCCGGCGGCTTGGTGTCGGCCGGCAACGCCAGCCAGTTCAGCGACGGCGCGGGTGCCTGCGTGGTGGTGAGCGAAGACTTCGCCAGCCGCAACAACCTGCAGCCCCTGGGCCGCTTCCTCGGTTTTGCCGTGGCGGGCTGCGAGCCTGATGAGATGGGCATCGGCCCGGTGTTCGCCGTGCCCAAGGTGCTCAAGAAGCTGGGCCTGACGGTGCAGGACATCGACCTGTGGGAGCTGAACGAGGCGTTCGCTGTGCAGGTGATTTACTGCCGCGACAAGCTCGGCATTCCCAACGATCGCCTGAACGTCAACGGCGGCGCCATCGCCCTGGGCCACCCCTACGGTGTTTCCGGCCAGCGCCTGACGGGCCACGCCCTCATCGAAGGCAAGCGCCGCGGTGCCAAGCGCGTGTGCGTGACCATGTGCATCGGCGGCGGCATGGGCGCCGCCGGCGTGTTCGAAGTGCTGTAAAACATCCGTTTTAGGCTCCAAGGCCTTCCCGCGCAAACCGAAAGGTTTACGCGGGTTTTTGCTTTTGGGTGCTTTGTTTTTGATAGCTGCTGGCGCTTGCTGGGCGGTCTTTTGGGGCAAAAATCCCCTGGTTTTCAAGCCATTTCCTGCAGCGGCGCGACTGTCACCGCCACGTGCAGCACGTGGCGGCCGCCGCCGTGGATCACGCCGCGCAACGGGGCCACGTCGGCGTAGTCGCGGCCCAGGGCCAGGGTGACGTAATCCTCGCCTGGCGCGCGGTCGTTGGTGGGGTCCAGGTCATGCCACGCCCCGCCATCCGGGCCGGGCGACCATACCGACACCCAGGCGTGCGATGCGTCGGCCCCCACCAGGCGCGGCTGGCCCGGCGGCGGCCTGGTCAGCAGGTAGCCGCTGGCGTAGCGCGCCGCCAGCCCCAGGCTGCGCAGGCAGCCGGTCATCACGTGCGCGAAGTCCTGGCACACGCCGCGGCGCAGGCGCAGCGCTTCGAGCGCGGGCGTGCC
>Ga0222428_100260_pt1 | contig 33729 bp, 30 predicted proteins | sample 2B5Ametagenome_FD_182471 | JGI IMG/M metagenome (GOLD analysis project Ga0222428, IMG submission 182471) | Enriched microbial communities from leaf-cutter ant dump, University of Wisconsin, Madison, United States - 2B5A (version 2) | ecosystem: Environmental > Terrestrial > Nest > Insects nest >...
CAAGGCCGGCGCCAGCGGGCTCGACCCGTACCAGCTGCTGGGCGCCGCGCTCGACCGCCTGGTGGCCAGCGGCGCCCTGCCGCCCGAGCGCCGGCCAGGCGCGGAGTTCCTCGCCTGGTCCGCCGTGCACGGCCTGGCCATGCTCGTCATCGATGGGCCCCTGGGCCGCGCCGTGGGCCCGCAGATGGACGCGGTGGCCCAGCGGCTGCTCGACATGGTGGAAAAAGGGCTGTAGGCGCCGCGCGCGCCTACAGCCCTCGGATATGAGCCAAATCAGGCTCTAGCGCTTGACAGGCAAGCGCTAGCAGCTATCGAAACAGAAGCATCTATCAGGACACCGTGCGGATGGTGTCGCGGCCCTGGCGGTCCTTGGCGCGCTCCAGGTCGTCGCCCAGCGCGCGCACCAGCTTGTCGGCGGCGGCGGCGAACGCATCGCCCACCTTCGCGGCCTCGGCGTGCGCGGCCACGGGCTGGCGGCCGGCGGGGCGGGCCTCGATCACGCAGCGCTTGTCGGCCGTGCCGCTCTTGCCCCCGTCCACGTCGGAGAAGAAGATCTCCACGCGCGTCACGTGCTCGCGAAAGCGCGCCAGCCGCTGGGCGGCCTCGTCCTGGGCCCAGCGGACGAGCGATTCGCCGCCCTGGATGTGGTCGTTGGTGTGCACCTGGATCTGCATGGTTTCTCCTTTCGTGAAAACGCCTCCATCATGCCTGTGCTCCGGGACAAAGGCTTGATAGGGGTCAAGCATTAGAGCTTGTCGAGCGCCACAGCGGGCTGCCAGGCGTCCGTGGCAGGCAGGCGGCGCGCCTGCTCCAGGCGCTCGGCCAGGCGGGTCGCCGCGGGGTCGCCGGGCAGCAGCGCGCGCAGGGCGTCCAGGCTGGCCCCGGCCTCGGCCCATTGGCGGGCGTGGAAGTGTTGCAGCGCGTCGCGGCTGAGGGCGCGCACGCGCGCGTCGTCGCACGGGGTGAACACGCGCACGGGCTCGCTGCGGCCCTTGACGATCACGTCGTCCAGCGCGCGCAGGCCCAGTTCGGGCGGCAGCCGCTCGGCCGTGGAGCCCGACATCAGGATGTGCGTGCCGAAGGCCTTGTTGGCCCCTTCCAGCCGCGCGGCGAGGTTCACCGCGTCGCCGATGGCGGTATAGGAAAAGCGCTGCTCGGAGCCCACGTTGCCCACCACCACGCGGCCCGTGTGCAGGCCGATGCGCATGTGCACGGGCGGCAGGCCGCGCTCGCGCAGGCGCCCGGCCAGTCCCTCCATGGCCTGGCGCATGGCCAGGGCGGCGCGCACGGCGTGCTCGGCATGGTGGGCGTCGTCCAGCGGCGCCCCCCAGAAGGCCATGACGGCGTCGCCGATGAACTTGTCCACCGTGCCGCCGGTGGCGTGGATCAGCGGCGTCATGGTGTTGAAGTAGAGCGTGAGCAGCTCCACCGTCTGCTCGGCGCTGAGCAGCTCGGACAGGGTGGTGAAACCCTCCAGGTCGGTGAACATCAGCGTCACCTCGCGCGCCTCGCCGCCCAGGCGCAGCAGGTGGGGCTGGGCGACCAGGCGCTCGACCACGGTGGGCGGCACGTACTGCGCGAACATGGCCCGCGTGAGCCGCGCGTGGCGCCGCGTGGCCGCGTAGGCCGCCAGCGCCATCGCGCCATAGACCGCGAGCACGGCGGCCATGGGAAACAGCGGCGCCAGCCACAGCCCGCGCGCGAACAGCGCCCACGACAGCAGCGCCACGCCCGCCGCCAGCGCGGCGGCCAGCGCGGCGGCCGCACCCGGGTGCAGACGCCGCCCCGCCGCCAGCAGCAGCGCACAGGCCGCGCCCACCAGCGCCAGCGACCAGCCCTCGGGCACGCCGCGCAGGCCGGCGCCGGTGAGCTGGTTGTCGATCAGCGTGGCCTGCAGCTCCACGCCGGGGAACAGGCGCTCGCCGCCCAGCGCCGCGAAGGGCGAGTTGAACAGGTCGGCCTGCGCGTGCGACAGCTCCACGGCCGAGAGCGCGGAGCGGCCCACCAGCACGGTCTTGCCCTTGAAGAAGCCCGGCGGCAGCAGGCCGGGCAGCAGCGCCTGGTAGTACGAGCGCGTGTCGAAGGTGCCGCGCGGGCCTCGGTAGACGATGTATTCCTGCGTGCCGTCCGGCGCCCTGCCGCCCGCCAGCGCGGCCATGCGCGCGGCGAAGCTGCCCGCGTGGTGGTGCGCGCGGCGCACGACGAAATCGTCGTCCGGCTGCACCATGGATTCGCCCGCGATCGCCCCGGCCTGCGCGAAGCGCGCCAGCGGCAGCACCTGCACCCACAGATCGGCGTTGGCGTTGTCGGCCCGCTCGCGTGCCGAGGCCAGCACCACGGGCGCGGCCTGCCGGGTGAAGCGGGCGATGGCCTCGGCGAAGGCGGCGTCCTCCTCCTCGCGCGAGGCCTCTGAGAACAGCACGTCGAAACCCACGGCCGCCGCGCCGTCGGCACGCAGGCGCTCCAGCAGCTGCGCATGCATGCTGCGCGGGAAGGGCCACGCCTGGCCGAGCTGCTGGAAGGTGGGCTCGTCGATCGCCAGGACCACGATGGGCAGCGGCGAGGGGCCGGGCGCCGTGACCGTGGCGAGCAGGTCGAAGCTCTTGAACTCCAGCGCATGCCAGACACGCGTGAAGCTCGCGGCCCAGACCAGCGCCAGGGCCAGCAAAGCCGCAGCAAAGGTCCTAGAAGCGGTAGCGCGCGTCGATGACATACCGCTCCGCGTAGCGCGGCGACGAGGGCGCGAACAGGTTGAGCGCCGCCACGCCCACGATCCAGCGCTTGTCCGCCGTCTCCCAGTAGGCCAGCAGGTCCAGGCCCCAGCCGGCGGGGCGGCGGGTGAGGTTCTCCTTGTCCTCGAAGCGCTGCGAGCGGTGGACGGCGCGCGCGCTCAGGTACCAGCCCTGGGCGCCGGCCCAGGTGGTGCCCAGCACGGCCGTGTGGCGCGGCATGAAGGGCACCTGCCGGCCCGAAAGCACGTCGCCCGAGCTGCCCTGCACGTAGCTGCTGCGGCTGTGCTGGTAGAGGTATTTGGCGTAGCCGGACCAGTGGCGGCTGAACAGGTGGTTCACGCCCGCGCCCAGCACGCTGAGGGTGCCGCGCTCGAAGTCCGGCGAGCCTTCGAGCACGTCGGCGGTGGACAGGTTGACGGTCTGCTGGTTGCGCAGCTCCTCCAGGAACGGCATGGAGGGCGTGCGCAGGTCCACGCCCACGGTGCCGGGGTTGGCGATGCGCAGGTGGTCGGCGCGCAGCGTGGCGAAGGTGCGCTCGCCCAGCTCCAGCCCCAGTTGCGCCACGCTGCGCCGTTGGCGGCCACCGGCCTGCACCAGGCGGTCTTCCACGGGAATGCCGGCGGTTTCCACGCCGGCCAGGGTGGCGGTGGACAGGGGCCGCTGCCAGTCCTGGTAGGCCACGCGCAGCGTGGCCCCGGCCGCCGGGCGCCACACCAGGCCCAGGCGCGGGGTGAAGGTGTGCTCGGTGTCGTGGCGCGTGGCAGTGTCGGTCACGACGGCCTGCGCGGCCACCAGGGCCACCATGTTCTCGCCCTGCACACGGTGGCGTATGCGCTGCCAGCCCAGGGCCGCATCCAGCGTGGCAGCGGGCGACAGCGCCTGCTGCAGCGCCAGCGTGAGGCTGCTGTAGCGCCGGTCGATGCGGTTCTGGCCGGCGAACAGCATCACGTCGGCCAGGCCGGCCGCGCCGTAGACGGGTCCGTAGCCTTCCACGATGCTGGTCTGTTTCTCGACGGCGTGCTCCAGCGTAGCGCCCAGGCGGGTGCCGGGCGCGGCATCCAGCGTGTGGCGCACCTGCAGCTCCGACAGGCGCCGCGCGGGGTCGGCCGCCAGCCCCAGCACGCCGGCCACGGGCGGGTTGACGAACAGCGCGGGGGCATTGGCGGCCGTGGTGTGCTCCAGGCTGCGGCCGAGCTTGAACCACGTCTGCTCCACCGGGCTCCAGCGGTACGACAGGCCCGCCGCGCCCTGGCGCAGGGTGTGGTCCATGCGCGTGTGCTCGTAGTCCTGCCCCAGGCCCAGCAGGTCCATCTGGTTGCGCCCGCGCAGGCGCATGTCGAAATGGCTGGCGTAGGCGAAGAGGTTCAGCCGCTCGGTGGGCTGCAGGCCCAGGCCCAGGGTGTAGACCTCGGCGCGGGTGTCGCCGGGGCCGGACTCGTCGCGCATGGCCGGCGCGTCGGACACACCCACCTCGATGGGCTCGCGGCTGTTGAGGGACTGGGCCTTGAGGAACCACGATACGGGCACGTGCCGGTTGTCCATGCCGTTGAGGGTGACGGCCGGCATGCTGCGGGGGTGGAACTCCTTCTCCAGCGTGAGTCCCACCGATCCGTGCACGCCGGGCTGCTGCAGCAGCGAGGAGTGGCGCTGGCTGGCGCCGAAGGCCATGGGATCGGTGAGGAAGCCCTGCATGAGGGCGGAGTTCTTGTTGAACTCGCCCGGATAGCGGTCGGCCAGGAACAGGTGGCTCGCGCCCCAGTAGGGGTAGTGGCTCTGCTGGGCCAGCTCCAGCGCCCAGTCCTCCAGGCCGAAGAAGGCCAGCGACGCGCCCAGGTTGGCGCTGCCCTGCTGGTCGTTGGCGATCTGGTTGAGCGACTTGAGGTAGGGCATGCGCGCCACGCCCTCGCGCGCGGCGGCCAAGGCGTCGCCGGGCTGGAACAGGTCGGTGTGGATGCGCGCCAGCAGCAGGTGGGGCACGGGGTCCTTGTCGTCGAGCGCGATGGCCTGCTCCAGCGCGCCCACAGCGTCGGCATGGCGGCCGAGCTGGTAGTAGGCCACGGCCGTCCAAGTCTTGGCGCGGGCGTAGCGCGGCTCCATCACGCCGGCGCGCAGGAAGGCGTCCAGCGCCTGCGCGGGCTCGCCGCGCTTGAGGTGCAGCAGGCCCAGGCCGGTCAAGGCCACGTAGTCGGCCGGGTTGGCGGCCAGCGCCTGGGCGAAGGCGTCCTGGGCCGGGTCGAAGCGGTTGGCCAGCGTCTCCAGCGTGCCCAGCTCGCCGGCCGCACCCGGCGCGCGGGCGGACAGGGCCAGCGCCTGCTGCAGGTGGCGGCGCGCGGGCACGGTGTCCTCGCGCTCGGCCTGGGCGCTGCCCAGGCCTTGCCAGCCGCGCGCGTCCTGCGGCGCGACCTGCGTGGCCTGGGTGTACTGCGCCAGGGTGGCGGGCGCGTCGCCGCGCCGGCGCGCGAGTTCCGCGCTCACCAGCGCCAAGGCCAGGTCCTGCGCGGCCTCGTGGCCCGCGAGGGTGCGGCTGCTGTCGTCCAGCCGGTCGGCCAGCAGCTGCGCGCGGGCGAGTTGCGCGGTGAGCGCGCCGTGGCCCGGGCGCTGGCGCAGGCCGGCGCGCAGCGTGGCCTCGGCGGCGGCGCTGTCGCCGTCCATGAGCTGCAGGTCCGACAGCATCAGCCACGCGGCGGCGGGCGTGCCCTCCTGCGCGGCGCGGGTCTGGGCCAGCAGGCGCTGGCGCGCAGCGGCGGCACCGCCCTCGGCCAGCAGCACGGCGGATTCGGCCGTGGCCTGCCAGGCAGGCGGCAGCGCAGTGCGCGCGGCATCCAGCGCCGCGCGGGCACGGGCCGCGTCGCCCGCCTGCAGCGCCTGCTGCAGGGGCTGCAGCGGCGCGGGTAGGGGCTCGGCCGCGAGGTGCGGCGCGGGGTCGGCCCGCAGGGCGTTGACCCACTGGATGCGGTCGCGCGGACGGCTCAGCACCAGGCGCACGGGGGCCTTGCCCACCTCGGCCAGCGCGGCCTCGTTGGCTGCCACGCGCACCTGGCCCTGGTCGTTGGACAGTTCCACCACGCCCGAGAGCACGGTGAGCACGGTGCGGCCGTCCGGCCCCACCTCGAGGTCCCAGTCGGTGCCGCGGATGGCGGCCACGGCGGCGGGCGTCTGCACCTCCAGCCCCGAGCCGTCGGCGCGCTTGGTCTGCGCCCAGGCGCGGCCCGCCCCCAGCACCAGGCGGGTCAGCGGCTGCGCGGGCGTGGCGAGCGACTTGACCTGCAGCGTGGTGTTCTGGTGCAGGCGCACCTGCGTCTGGTCGGCGAACAGCACGGCCATCTTGGCGGCCTCGCGCGTGCGCACGGAGTCGCCCGCCGCCAGCGGCTGCGCGGTGCGCGCGGGCTGCCACTGCGTGGCGGCGGCCGGGCGCTGGTCGCCCAGGCCCTGCAGGCTCAGGATCTCGGCCGCGGCGCCCGGCGGCACGGCGGCCGGCGCGGTGCAGGGCCAGGCCAGCGCGCAGGCCAGGCTGCAGGCGCTCAGACGCAGGGCGATGGTTGGCATGGGGGTCCCCTCTGGTGTTCGAATAGGCCGCATGGCCCTGTTGGGTGAAATTATCCCGTCGCGGCGGCCTGTTCCTACAGCCGAGCCGCACGCCCGGCCGCACAATAGATCACGAAAGTGCCCTTGACGATGAATTTTTCTCACCGCCTCAAGATCGGCCTATCGGCCTGTTTTTCGCATGCCGACCCCGCGCGGCCGCTGTTCACCAACAAGACCCTGCAGTACGTGGAGCAGTCCATCGCGCACTGGATCATGTCGGCCGGCGCGCTGGTGGTCATGGTGCCCTGCCCCACGGGCGAGACGGCGCGTGGCGACGTGACCCTCAAGCACTACGCGGAGTGGCTCGACGGCGTGGTCATGCACGGCGGCGCCGACGTGTGGCCGGGCAGCTACGGCGAAGTGCCGCTCAAGGACGCCTGGCTGGGCGACCGTGTGCGCGACCTGTACGACCTGGCCGTGGTCGAGGCCTTCGAGCAGGAGGGCAAGCCCATCTTCGGCGTGTGCCGGGGCCTGCAGCTCATCAACGTGGCCTTCGGCGGCACGCTCTACCAGGACATCGAGACGCAGCACCCCGGCGCCATGCAGCACCGCAACGCCAGCACCTACGACCAGCATTTCCACGAGGTGGACATCGTGCCGGGTTCGCGCCTGGCGCGCCTGTACCCCGGCCAGCCGCGCGTGACGGTCAACAGCATCCACCACCAGGGCATCAAGAACCTTGCGCCGGGCTTCGACATCGAGGCCTGGAGCTACCCCGACGCCGTGCCCGAGGCCATCCGCCGCCACCCGCGCCATGGGCGCGGCTACATCGCGGCCACGCAGTGGCACCCGGAGTTCCGCGCCGCAAGCGGTTCGGCGCTGGACGACTCGCCGCTGCTGCACGACTTCCTGGCCGCGTGTGCCGACGCGCGTGCGCGGCCCCGGCCGGGCCACAGCCCGCTGCAGATCCGCGACCGGGCTTCGCGCCTGCTGCGGCAGGCCCTGCTGCGGCGCTTCTAGCGGTCGAGCCGCAGGGTCTGGGACAGGCGGAACCGCCCTTCCGGATAGAGGCTGATGGCCACGTAGAAGCGCCCCTGGTCGCCCTCGCCGTGCAGGCGGTAGACCGCGCGCAGCGCGGGGCTCTTGGGCTGCACGCCTAGGATGGTGGCGACATCCTTGGGAATCTTGCAGGCTTCGACCGTCTGCTCGATGCGGTCAATAGGGTGCTGCTGCAGCTCGCTCAGGAACTGCCACACCGAGCCGCGCTTGTGGCCGATGAGGGGAACGATGCTCCGGTGCTCCGGGCGCAGGTAGAAGTCGGTCCAGGACGCCGCCACCTTGGTATCGGGCGAGTCGCGGTAGGTGGACACCTTGATCCAGGCCTCGCCGATGCCGCACCCCAGCTCGCGCGCGAGCGGGGCGTCGGCCACGACGTCCTCGGTGTTCACCAAGTGCAGCTCGGAGATCGACGAAAAGCGCAGCACATCGCTGGCGCTGTTCGTCTGCACACTGTAGGTTTCCTGCGGATTGCGCGCCAGCACCACGCTGCCCACGCGGGGCTTGCGGGTCACGTAGCCCTGGCGCTGCAAGGCGGCCAGCGCCGCGCGCGCCGTGAAGCGGCTGACGCCGTGCATCTCGCACAGGACCATCTCGGGGGGCAGCGTCCCTCCCACCGGATACTGCCCTGAAGCTATCTGCTGCTGCAGCGTCTCCGCCAGCTCTACATAGATGGGCTTGCCCAATCTCGGTCCTCGAATGGTGTGCGGCCAGCCGCCGGCGGCGCGGCGAAGCCAGCGGTTCAATGCGTGTTCGCGGGTGGCGGCACGTCGCACGCGATCATCGCGTCGAGCGCCAGCACGCCCTGGCCTTTGGGCAATACGATAACAGGATTGACATCCATTTCGGCCAGCGCGTCCGCATGGTGCGCAGCGAAGCGCGACAGGCAGACCATCGCATCGACGAGCGCCTCCTCGTCCGCCTCAGGCTGCCCCCGGAAGCCCCGCAGCAGCGTGGCGGCGCGGGTTCTCGAGATCAGCTCCCTGGCCCCTTCGGGGCTCAGCGGGCACAGCCCGAACGCCACGTCCTTGAACAGCTCGACGGAGATGCCGCCCAGGCCGAACATCAGCACCGGCCCGAACGCCGGATCGCGCTTGATGCCCAGCACCACCTCGACACCGCGCGGCGCCATCTCTTCGACGAGGAAGCCTTGGAAGTCCAGCTCCGGCGAACGCTCCAGCATGGTCCGGGCGGCGGCCTCGGCAGCTTCGGGGCTCTGGAGGTTCAGCGCCACCAGGCCATGCTCGCTCTTGTGGGCGATGCCGCGCGCCAGGCCCTTGACCACGACCGGCCGGCCCAGTTCCGCCGCGCACCGGGCGACGTCGTCCACCCGCGCCGCGACCTGGGAAGCCGGCACGCGGATTCCCAGCGCTTTCAGCAGTTCCTTCGACTGCACCTCGTCCACCAGCCCCTGTCGCGCGGGCAGCGGCGGGAAACGCCCGTCCGCACCGCCTGCGGCGGCAGCGGGCCTGCGCCGCTCGCGCGCCTTGCCGATCAACTGGGCCGCCGCGCGCAGGCTGCGGGCGATGGGGATGCCCATGGCCCGCGCGCGCTCGAAGCCCGGCTCCTGCACATAGCCGGACACGGGAATGATGGCGCCCGCCTTGTCGCTGGTGCCCAGCACGTCCAGCGCCTGGTTCAGCCAGAGCTGCGAGCGCTCGTCGCGCGGCGCGCCCACGCCGACCCACAGCACCGAATCGATGGCCTCGTCCTCCAGCGCGATGGCCAGCGCATGCCTGGGCAGTTCCGGATCGCTGAAGACCGCCCCGCCCACATCCAGCGGGTTGGACGCTTTCACATAGGACGGCAGGATGGCCTCCAGCCGCGCCAGCGTCGTGGGGGAGAGCTCCGGCAAAGGCACCTGCGCATCCGCGCACTCGTCGGCCAGGATGGAGGCCGCGCCCCCCGACAGAGTGAAGACGAGCAGGCCGCCGGTTCCGACCGGCTTGCGCTGCTTCCAGTGGGACAGCAGGGACGCCGTGGGCAGCAGGTCTTCGCTCTCGGCCACGCGCACGATGCCCTGCTCGCGGCAGACGGTCGAGAAAATCTCGTCCGAGCCCGCCAGCGCGCCCGTGTGCGACATCACCGCCTGCCGGCCCAGCTCCGACGTGCCAGCCTTGAACACGACCAGCGGCTTGCCCCGCTCGCGCGCCTTGCGGGCCGCTTCCACGAACCGCCGGGGCTGCCGCAGCCCCTCGATCATCAGGGCGATGACGTCGATCTGCGGATCGTCCAGCATGTATTCGACGATCTCCTCCATGCCGATGTCCATGGCGTTGCCCACGTGTGCGTACAGCCCCACATCGGCACCTGCGTCCTCGCCGTTGAGCAGCAGCCCGCCCATCATGGCGCCGCTTTGCGTCACCAGCCCGACACGCCCCGCGCGCGCATGGGCCATCGATTCGAAGCTGCTGTTGTATCCCAGGCTGAGCCCCTGCGCGGGATTGCCGGCGCCCAGGCAGTTCGGCCCGAGCATGCGCATGGACGCACCCTCCAGCAGGGCCTGCAGCCGCCGCGCCCGCCGCACGCCCTCCTCGCCCTGCTCCTCCCAACCAGCACTGCACACGACGATGGCCTTCACCCCGGCCTGCCGGCACTCCTGCACTGCGGCCAGCGTCATCTCCGCGCTGAGCGCGATGGTGACCAGCTCCGGCACCTCCGGCAGGTCCGCCAGCGCGCGGTAGCAGCGCACGCCGAACAGCTCCTCGTACTTGGGATTGATCGGATACAGCCCGCCCTGGAAGCCATGGCGCAGGCAGTTGCGCAGGCCCCGCGACGCGGGGGTGTTGGGACGCTCGGACGCGCCGATGAACGCGATGGACCGGGGGCGGAACAAGGCATCGAGGCTGGCGGCGGGATGCTGCAGGGCGGTGTGCTCGGCAAAGGTATTCACGGTATGTCTCACTGCTTTCTTGGTAAAGGCATCAATGGGAAGGGTGGACGGGCGAACGCGCGAAGCGCCTGCAGCCCTGCGCATCCACCGACGACACGAGCCACCCTTCGCCTTCGAGGAAGTTCAGATGGGCGATGGCCTCGCCGAGCCCGAAGCCGATCTCCTCGTTCCTCAGTTCCCTCCCGAACAGCGCGGGCAGGAACTCGTAGCCCGTCATCGGCCGGTCGCAGGCCTGCAGGACGGCGATCAGGCGCTCCTCGTGGTGCGCGCGGATTTCCTCCACGCGCCGGGCGATGCCGCGGAAGGGCTGTCGGTGCGAAGGCAGCAGCAGGGCCTGCGCAGGCAGATCCTCGAACTGGCGCAGCGACTCCAGGTACGACAGCAGTGGGTTCTGGTCGCCACCGGGCCACACGGCGATGTTCGGCGTGATCTTGGGCAGCACCTGGTCGCCACCGAGCAAAAGGCCCTCTTCCGCGCACCAGAGGCTCAGGTGCTCCGGGGCATGCCCCCTGCCGATGATCGGCGTCCAGGTCCGGCCGCCCAGGACCAGCGGCTGGGACACGTCGATGCGAACGACGTTGTCCGGCAGCCGCCCCACCTGCGTTCCGTAGCGCGGCATGTGCTGCAGCAGCGCCGCAGCGACGCTCTGCGGCAACCCGTGCTCGCGCCAGACGGGCGTGCGCTCGGCCACGACATCGCGCGCGGGGTCCGCATAGCGTCCGGCGACATGGAGTTCCCCGGGCGTCATCAGGATGGGCACCCCGAATCGCTCCGCGAGCCATCCGGCCAGCCCGATGTGGTCGGGATGGTGGTGCGTGACCACGATGCGGCGCAGCGGCCCCTGCGCGAACAGGGAGGAGCCGAACACGGCATTCCAGACATCGCGGCTGGCGGCCGTATCGATGCCCGTGTCGACCAGGGTCCAGCCATCGCTTTCGCGCAGCAGATAGACGTTGATGTGGTTGAGCGCGAAGGGCAGCGGCAGGCGCAGGAGAAAAATCCCCTCGGCCAGTTCGACCGGCGCGCCCACCTCCACCACGGCCTCGTCATAGGCCAGCGGCGCGAGCCCGGCGCGCCGCGTCCAGAGCGATGGCCGGATCGGCGAGACCGCCGCACCCTCCACGGAAACCGTCAGATCGCGCTGCATGCTCACAACCCCATCTGCTTGGCGATGATGGTGCGCTGGATCTCGGAAGCGCCCGCGCCGATCATGCCGATCCGCGAGTCGCGGAAGAACAGCTCCATGTCGTACTCCTTGAGCACGCCGTAGCCGCCCATGATCTGCACGCCGTGGTTCGCGATCTCGAACATCGCCTCGCTCGCCCAGAGCTTGGCCATCGACATCTCCTTGAAGCAGGGCAGGCCCTGCTCCAGCATCCAGGCCACGCGGTAGCCTAGCAGCCTGGCCACGTCGGTCTTGATCTGCATGTCGGCCAGCTTGTGCTGCACCGCCTGGAACTTGGAGATGGGTTGCCCGAACTGCCGGCGCTCCTTCGCATAGCGCGAGACGTAGTCGATCATGGCCTGCGACGTGCCCGCATACATCATGGCCACGCTCAGCCGCTCGATGCCCAGGCCGCTGTTGAGGTTGGCCCAGCCTTCGTGCAGCTTGCCCATCACGCGCGCGCGGGGCACCTTCACGTCGCGGAAGAAGACCTCGTTGGTGTGCGTCGCCGAGCGGCCCATCTGCTTGAGCGGGCGGATCTCGATGCCGGGCGCATCCGCGTCCACCAGGAAGATCGTGATGCCGTCGTGCTTCTTCTGCGGGTTGCGCAGTGTCCGCGTCACCGTCACGATCTGGTTCGCCACGTGCGCGTTGGTCGTGAACATCTTCTGCCCGTTGAGCACGAAGTGGTCACCCTCCTCCTGTGCGAACAGCTCCACGGCCGCGGCATCCGAGCCGACGTTGGGCTCGCTCAGGGCGAACGCCAGCCGGGTTTCGCCGGCGATCACCTTGGGCAGGAACTCCTGCCTTTGCTCCTCGGTGCCATACGTCAGGATGTTGTAGGCGCCCAGAACCACCGTCGTGAAGTAGGACGTGCCGGCGCCATACCAGCCGTAGCCCGCCTCTTCGAGGAAGATGGCCAGCTCCATGGGGCCGAGCCCCGAGCCGCCGTACTTCTCGGGGAACGGAATGCCCATCCATCCCTGCCGCGCCATGCTCGCGTAGAGCTCGTGCGGAAAGCGGTCGTTGTCGCTGCACGCCCGGATGTACTCGCGCGTGCACTCCTTGGCCATGAAGCGGCGGACCGACTCCCTCAACATCTGCTGCTCTTCGGTGAATCCGAATTCCATGGTGCTGTCTCCTTTCGTATGGTTCAACGTGGCTTGCGGCTCAGGAAGCGGGCGACCGCCGCGCGGTGCTCCTCGGACGTGAAGCACTGGCCCAGCGATAGCGCCTCCTGCTCCAGGGTGGCGTCCAGGCCGTTCGACTGCGCGAAGCGCTGCAGTTGCTTGATGCGCGCCAGCGCCTCCGCAGGCAGCGCAGCCAGGTGCTGCGCCATCTGCAGCGTGGCCTGCGGCAGGTCCTGGTGCGCCACCACGCGGTTGACGAGCCCGTAGCGCTCTGCCGTTTCCGCGCCGATGAACTCGCCCAGCAGCAGCAGCTCCATCGCGCGCCCCAGGCCCACCACGCGCTGCAGCAGGTAGGAGCAGCCGAACTCCGGCGTGATCCCGATGCGTGCGAACGGCAGGCAAAAGCGCGCCTGGTCCGAGGTGATCCGCAGGTCGCATGCCAGCGCAATGGTGGTACCACCGCCCACCGCGACGCCATTGACGGCCGCGATCACCGGCTTGTCCAAGGTCTGCAGCAGGCGAGCCAGCACGTTGGGGCCGTTGCGGATGCGGTCGCTCCACTGCTGCGCGGACATATCCCGCCCGCGCTCGAACGTGTCCTGCATGTCGCCGCCCGCGCAGAACGCATCGCCCACGCCCGTGACCACCAGCACCCTCACCGCGGGATCATGAGCCGCGTCCTGGCACACCTGTGCGATCTGGCGCGTGGTCGTGTCCCCGAGCGCATTGCGGCGCTCAGGACGGTCGATGCGCACCCAGGCGATGGCGTCGCTTTTCTCGTACTTCAGGTCGGTGATTTGCATGGCGGAAAGGGTCACACGTCAAATCCATATATGTCCGGACAATATTTTGAACGCTGGGCGTTGTCAACAGCGCCCTGCCGATATTCATTAGGGAATATCGCTACATGCATATCGCCTATTCTTCGTTGACACCTTGTCGGGCGCAACGGTATTGTCCGGATCAGCACATGTGACTACTTCCCTGACAACGACCGAGCCCGGCCGGAACTGCAGCCCTGCCGGCACGGTTTTCCACGAGGACATCTGTGTATGAAGCGCCGCATCGCATTGCTCACCGCACTGGCCGCCCTGACGGCCAGCCCGTATTCCTTCGGGGAGACGGCCTTTCCCCAGAAGGGCGTCACCTTCATCGTTCCACTCGCCGCGGGCGGCGGGACGGACATCCTGGCGCGCAAGCTCGCGCTCAACCTGGGGGCCATCTGGGGCCAGCCCGTCGTCGTGGAGAACGTGAGCGGCGCCAGCTCCATCATCGGGACCCAGCGCGTCGCCCGGGCCGCGTCCGACGGCTACACGCTGCTGGTCACGACCAACGGCGCCATCGTCAGCAACCGCTATCTGTTCAAGTCACTGCCCTACGACCCCGACAAGGACTTCATCCCCGTGGCGCAGCTCGCGGACATCGACATGGTGCTGCTCGCCCACCAATCGCTGGGCGCCAACAACCTCAAGGAATTGGTGGCCCTGGCCAAGCGCGACCCCGGCAAGGTCACCTATGCGTCCTATGGCAACGGCTCCCAGCCGCACCTACTCATGGAGCTGTTCAACAAGCGTGAAGGCATCCAGATCACGCACGTTCCCTACAAGGGCCTGGGGCCTGCGCTCACGTCCGTGATGGCCGGCGAAACCATGATGACGCTGACCGGCCGCGGCTCGGGCGACGCGGCGATCCGCTCGGGCAAGACCAAAGTCCTCAACTACAACTCCGACAAGCGCGACCCGCTGCACCTCGAGGTGCCCACGTCGGAAGAATCCGGCTATCCCTACTTCCGCGTGGCGACCTGGCACGGCGTCTTCGCGCCGCGCAGCACGCCGAAGGACGTCGTCGCCAAGATCCACCGCGACATCAACAAAGTCCTCAACCAGCCGGAATTCCGCGAAGACATGGCCAAGCGCGGCTACGCCATTCCCACCCGCACGCCCGAGGAGTTCGCAGCGGCGATCCAGGAAGAGGTCAAGGCGACGGGCGAAATGGTCAAGGCCGCAGGGCTCGCGCCGGAATAGCCGCCGCAACCCGACAAAAAAAAGCCGGCCCCTGGCCGGCTTTTTCTTGGCTGGCACCGCCTCAGACCGTCGCCCCCGTGATGCGCACGATCTCGGTCCACTTCTGCAGCTCGCCGGCAATGAAGGCCGCCGACTGGGCCGCATCCAGCGGCAGCGGCTCCATCCCCATGCCGAGCAGCTTCTCGCGCGCCTGCGCGTCGGAGAGGTATTCCACGATGCCAGCGTTGAGCCGCTGGACGACGGCCTGCGGCATCTTCGCCGGCCCCATGACGCCATACCATGCCTTGATGTCGAAGCCGGGCAACCCCTGCTGGGCGAGCGGCGCGACGTCGGCGAGCGTGGGGGACGGCTCCGCCGCCGTCTGGCCCAGTGCGCGCAGCTTGCCGGCCCGGATGTGGGGCAGCGCCGTCGGGATGTCCACGAACAGCATCGTCAGCTGGCCGCCGCCCAGCAGGTCCTGCATGGCGAGCGCGCTGCCCTTGTAGGGCACGTGCAGCACATCGACGTTGGCGAGCTTGTTGAACAGCTCGCCCGACAGGTGCTGCGACGTGCCAGCGCCCGAGGAGCCGAACGACAGCTTGCCGGGCTGGGCGCGCGCCATCGCGATCAAGTCCTGCGCGCTGCGCACGTTCAGCGACGCGTTCACGACCAGCACGTTCTTCTGGACCACCGTGGCGGAGATGGGCGTGAAGTCCTTGAGTGGATCGAACGGCAGGCGCTTGCCGTAGATGCTGGGCGCGATGCCGTGGGTGGCGCTCGACCCCATCACCAGCGTGTAGCCGTCGGGAGCGCTCTTGGCCACGTATTCCGCGCCGATGTTGCCGCTGGCCCCCGTCTTGTTCTCCACCACGACGGGCTGCCCCAGCGTGTCGCCCAGGCGCTGCGCGAGCAACCGCGCGAGCTGGTCCAGCGCGCCGCCCGCCGCGAACGGATTGATGATGTGGACGGGCCGCGCAGGATAGGCCTGCGCGAACACCGAGGGCGCGCAGGCCGCGAGCGCGCCGCCTGCAAGGGAGTGGATGAAGTGACGACGCTGCATGGATGTCTCCGTGGTTTCGTTATGGCAGTCAACGGGCGGAAGTCCCGCCCCCGTGCGTCTTCAGAGCTTGCCGGCGTAGCTGGCCTGGAAGGCCGCGGCGGGGTCGCACTGGATGCCGTAGGGCGGAATGGGGTAGCGGATGCCGTGGCCGGCCAGCCAGTCCAGGCCCAGCACGATTTCCTGCAGGTGCGAGACCTGCAGCGCGATCAGCAGCTCATCGTCCTGCACTCCGCCGAAGCGGCGCTCCGCGAAGCAAGGGATGGACATGCTGGGCTCGCGCGTCGCCAGCCCCGCGCCCCAGCTGTCGGCGCAGGCGGACTCGCCCGTGGTCGCGAACTGGTAGCGCACGTAGCTGCGGTGCTGCAGGGCGTTGATGAGCGTGACCATCTGGCCCGGCGTGGCGTAGACCAGCACCGAGTCGGGCTGCTTCAGGCGGCCGCTCGCCAGCGGCGACAGCACCACGCCCACATACTTGCCGCTGGGCACGCGCGGCATCTGGGCCTGGTGCTCGCGCGAGGCCTCGATGGTGGCGAACCACACGCCGTGGAACATGCTGCCGTCCAGGTATTTCTTCCCCGGCGCATTCAGCCCCATGACGCCGCCGCAGTTGCTGTCGGGCGGCACATGCTCGTGCGTGGCGCCCAGCGTCCACCCCAGCCAGCGGGCCTGGCCCACCAGCTGGCACATGGAAAAACGCGTGCCCTCCACGGGCCAGCGGATGCCCTTGATGCCGCGCATCTCGTCGACGGTCTCGAACAGCTGCAGCGCCAGCGGCGCGCTGCGCAGGCGCAGGCGCTGCATGAGCCGGTCGACGAGGTCCTGGTAATCCACCTCAGTGGCTGTTGCTTCGCTCATGGGGTTCTCCATCGGTTGTTGTCGGCAGCGGGCCCGTGGCGGCGGACAGCAGCGCACGGCTGGTCTCGCCCCAGCGCGGCGCGGCCTCGCATTCCACGTCGATCAGGTCGAGGCAGCGCATGACGCTGTGGTCCACGATGTCCGCGACGGACTGCGGGCGGTTGTAGAACGCCGGCACCGGCGGGAAGACGATGGCGCCCGCCTGCGTGACGCGCAGCATGCTTTCGATGTGCCCCGCGTGCAGCGGCGTCTCCCGCAGCATCAGCACCACGCGCCTGCGCTCCTTGAGCGCCACGTCGGCCGCGCGGGCCATCAGCTCGCCCGTGTTGCCCCAAGCGAGGTTGGACATGGTCTTGATCGAGCACGGCGCGACCACCATCGCATGCACCCGGAACGAGCCCGAGGAGATGGAGGCGCCGATGTCGGCGCTGGAATGGACGACATCGGCCAGCGCTTCCACCTGCTCCACGCGCAGCGACGTCTCCAGCTGCAGGGTCTGGCGCGCCGAGCGGCTGACGATGAGGTGCGTCTCCACGTCGGGCACGCCGCGCAGCATCTCCAGCATGCGGATGCCGTAGGCGCTGCCGCTGGCACCCGAGATGCCGACGACGACCCTCCGCCGCGCGGCGGCGCGGGCGCTCATTCCACGCTCACCTTGAAGCACACCTGCCCCCAGCTGCCGTTGCAGAAACCCGCGTCCTGGCAGCTGAAGGTGTTGAACCACATGCCGTCGGGGTCCAGTCCCTCGGCGATGCGGTCGTGCGCCATGGCGGCGTGGATGGTCATGGGCGCCACGGCGTAGATGCACACGTTGCAGGACTTCACGACGCCGGCCGCGCTGACCTCGATGCGGTCGCCCATCTTGAAGCCCGCGGCGCAGCCGTGGCTGGCGACGACCGTCGCCACCACCGTGCGGCGGTTGGCCTCGGGAATGGCCTCGGCGGCCCGGCGCCGGCGCTCGTCGGCGCGGAACTCCGCCATCTGCTCGTCCGTGTACCCCAGGCTCGCCTGGAACTTGTCCCAGTTGAACGGCTTGGCTGGCTTGGAGGGATGCGAGGTATCGCTCATATGGCTTGCCTTTCGGAAAGTGGGGTGGGAAACGCCGTCAGTAGCCGCGCGCGAGCATCGACTTGAGGTAGTCCGGCTGGCGGGCCCGCAGCCGGGACGCGGCCTCGGCGCCGATCCAGTCCTCGATGGCCACGTTCTCGAAGCGCCCGCGCTCGTAGCGGTCGGACCGGTTGAACGGCGCCGTCGCGTCGATGTAGACCTTGCGGCCCGTGCCCGCTGCGTCGCCTTCGGCCAGCATGCCGCTCACCTTGGCCCGGGGCGAGAGCATCAGCCCCTCGCGCATGTCCGAACGCGTGATGACGGCCCACATCACGTCGTCGGCGTTGGTCAGGTCGATGTCGTGGTCCACCGCGATGACCCAGCCCAGGTCGGAATGCGCCGACAGCGCACCGAACGCCAGGTTGTTCTGCAAACCCTCGTCGCGGAAGCTCTTGCGCCGGATGCGGATGACCACGCCCAGGCAGCCGCGCATGGCCTGCAGCACGTGGCAGTTGTCGAAGACGCGCGGGCTGATGCGGCGGCAGGCGTCGAACACCGAGGCCTCGGCCGGCAGCGCCATGAGGTTGGTGGTCTCGGCATTCACGGCCAGGGGGAACCAGTACACGGGATTGGTGCGGTGCGTGATCGCGGTCACGTTGAACTGCCACACGCGCCAGGCGCGGCCCATGTAGCCGCCGGCCTCGGGCATCATGCCCTTCTCGCCGTCCTTGCCCGAGTCCTCCTCGGACACCAGGCGGTCGGTGTCGATATAGCCTTCGAGCACGTATTCGGCCTCGGCCAGGCTCCACGCGCCTTCCTGCGAGCGGCAGGGCACGACCTCGACCGCCTGGCCCTGCAGCGCGCCCGCCATGCCCAGCTCGTCGTAGCCCAGCGGCGTCAGGGTCTGCTGCGTGCTGCCGGAGCAGGCCAGCAGCACCGCCGGCCCCGCGCCGATGTTGACGCTGATCGGAATGCGCCGCTCGCCGCGCGCACGCAGCTTGCGCGCGATCTCCAGCAGGTGCCGCCCGGCCTGGATGGTGATGCAGGTATGGTCCGGACCAAGCACCCGCATGCGGTGGTACGAACCGTTGAATGCGCCCGTGTCCGGGTCGCGCACCAGCGCCAGCCCGCCGGTGATCACGCAGCCCGCGTCGGCCTGGGTCTGCTGCGCCAGCGGCAAGGCCTTGAAAAGGTCGATGCCGCTCGTGGTCACGTGCGCCTGGCTCGCCCCCTCGCTCACGATCCGGGACGGCACGGGGTTCAGCGCCGCGTCGGCCAGGCGGCGCGGCAGGTCGATGGCTTCGATGCCGCACCAGCGCGCGATGCGCTGGCGGTCGCTGAACACGTTGGTCACGATCCGGTGCCCCGGGTAGCCCCTGAGCTGGTCGAACACCACCATCGGGCCCGCGTCCGTGGTGCGCGCGATGGCGGCCACCTCCAGATGCGGGTTGGTTTCCCGCGTGATCGTCAGCAGATCGTCATGTGCCCGGGCCTCTTCCATGGCGGCCGACAGGCTGGTTACGGCGTGCATCTTGTCTCCTGGTCATCGGTCTATTTGTCCGGACTATATAAGATCAAGAAGGCTTGTCAAGCGGGTGCGCACGGACGCCCGCGCCGGCCCTTGCGGCCTGCGCAGGCACGTGCGGCCGCGCTGCCGCCGGGGTTATTCCAGGTGGTTTTCCAGCAGCCGTATCGCGGCCGCGACCTCGGGCTCGGACGCGCGCGCCAGGCACCCGCCGCGCTCGCCGTAGAAGCGCACGACGTGCTGCACGGCACCTGGCGCGCAAGCCCCGCCCTGCGGCCAGGGCATGGCCGAGAGCAGGGCCAGGCCATGGCGCTCCGCCTCCAGCTCGCAGCGCTGGATGTCGGCACGCAGGCCGCGCACCGCCGGGTCATCCTTGCCGAGCGCGCGCCGCACGGCACGCAGCGGCTTCACCACGGTGTCGCGCCATCCGCGGATCGCCGCGTCGGCCCGGCCGACGTGCTCCGGTCCTGCCGGCCCGTGGCCCCGGCCCTGCACATAGGCCAGGTGCAGCAGCACCAGCACATCGACGCCCAGGGCCTCCTGCACCAGCAGGCAGGCCTGCGCCACGCCAGGGCGTGCGTAGGTGGCGATGACGCTGCGCCATTCATCGCCAGCGTTGAAAGCGGGGCCGTCTTCTTCGGGACGCATGGAAGTCTCCTGGACAGGTGGGCAAAGCCATGGAGCGTACCGCCAGTCATGGCATGCAAGCCCGGGAGAAAGAACGCCCTGCGGAACCGCTATTTGAATGAAACAGGCCCCTAGCGCTTGTGCAGCAAGCGCGAGCAGCTATGTTTTCTGGAGCATCCGCGCGCGGCGCTTGCGCTCCCAGATCACGATGCCGGTGACCGAGAGCATGACCACCACCAGCCCCATGAACGACATGAGGATGCGCCCCGGCAGCCCCAGGATGCGCCCGGAGTGCAGCGGCAGCTGCAGCTGCACGAACACATCGGCCGCGGTGCCGTGCCAGGGGCGGTGCATGCCCAGCACCTCGCCCGTGTCGGAGCTGACGTAGATGTTCGACAGGCCCATGCCCATCGCGCCCAGCTCGTGGGTCGGGTCGAAGAACGAGACGTTGTAGAACGGGAAGTCGCCGCCGTACCAGATGCCGCCCGGCGGGTGCTCGAAACCCAGGCGCTCGCCCTCGCGGCGCGCGATGGCGACGGCGTCGGCGAAGCCGATGCGCGGCTCGATGAAGGTGCCCAGCGGCGCGGGCTTGAGCGTTTCGTAGGGGCCCGGCGTGGTCGTCGAGATCTTGCTCATCACCGGATAGAACACTTCGCGGTAGAGGTTGAGCGAGAACGAGGTGAACGACACCACGATGATGATGCCCCACACCCAGAGGCCTCCCGCGCGGTGCAGGTCGAAGTTGAGCTTGTAGCCGCCCGCGCGCCAGCGCACGGCCCACGAGGGGCGCCAGCGGCTGGCCCAGGTGCGCGCGGAGCGCACCTTCTGGCGCACCGGGAAGGTGAGGTAGAGCGCCACGAAGCTGTCGATCAGCCACATCAGCGCCACGCCGCCCATGAGCCAGAAGCCCCAGCGGTCGCTGCCCCAGAAGGCGGGCATGTGCAGGCTCTCGTGCAGGTGGCGCAGCCAGGGCATGAGGTTGCGCTTGCTGAGCGCGATGCTGCGCGAGTTGCGGTGGCCGGTGATGCGGGCCGTGACGGGATCGACGTAGACGGTGTTGTAGTCCAGCACGAACTTGGCGCCGGTGGCCGGGTCGGTGCGCGGGCGCACGAGGAAGGAGGCAGCGTGGCCCTCCTCCAGCCCCAGCGTCATGTAGCTCACCTCGGCGCGCGGGTCGTCGGCCTCCACGGCGGCAGCCAGCCGCAGCGGGTCCTGCAGCGGGCCGCGGCCGGGGGTGTGCATGATGTCCGCGTTGAGCCACTCGTCGATCTCGTGGTCCCACGAGATCACCGCGCCGGTGAGCCCGGCGACGATGAGGAACAGGGCCACGGTAAGCCCTGCCCAGCGGTGCACGAGCGTCCAGAAGGCGCGCATCAGAAGTCGACGCTGGCGGTCAGTGAGAACGTGCGCGGCGCGCCCTGCACCAGGTAGCCGTAGGTGGTGTAGCCGCCCACCGAGGCCCAGTAGCCGCGGTTGGCCACGTTGTCCACGCGCGCGTTGAGCGTGACGAGCCGGCCGCCCACGTCCAGCAGGTAGCGCGCGCCCAGGTCCAGCCGGGTCCAGCCCGGCGCGCGCAGGGTGCTGGCCGCGTTGGCGTACTGGGCGCCGGTGTAGAGCACGCGCGCGTTGAGCGCGAGGCCGCTGACGCCCGGCACGTCCCACTCGGCACCCAGGTTGGCCTGGGTGCGCGGCACGCCCACCACGCGGTTGCCGTCGAAGGCGCCGCCCGCCGTGGTCAGGTACTTGGCGTCCAGCAGCGTCAGGCCGCCGAGCACGCGCAGGCCCTTGGCGGGTTCGCCGAACACGTTGAACTCCAGCCCCCGGTTGCGCTGCTTGCCGAACACGCCGTAGACGTTGTTGACCACGTAGGCGCTGGGCATGTCGGTAGTGAAGAAGGCGACGCTGGCGCCGATGCTGCCGCCGTCGTACTTGAGGCCCACTTCCTTCTGGCGCGTGACGTAGGGCGCGAACACCTCGCCGGCATTGGCGACGGGCTGCCCGCCGCTGGTCGCCGGGGCGGAGCCGCCCTTGGCCAGCCCTTCGATGTAGTTGGCGTAGACCGACACGTCGGGGCGCAGCTTGAACACGATGCCGCCCACCGGGGTCACGCGGCTCTTGTCGTAGCTGCCGGCGCTGGCGCCGGTCGTGGCATCGAAGCCGTCGACCTTGATGGTCTGGTGGCGCAGGCCCAGCGTGACCAGCAGGCGCTCGTCCAGGAAGGCCATGGTGTCGGCCAGCGCCAGGCTGCTGGTCTTGATGCGCTCGGTCTCGCGCGGGCTGCCCAGCGTGCCGCCAAAGCCGGTCAGGGCCGGCGGGGTCAGCGCCACGGGGTTGTAGATGTTGTTGGTCTGGCCAGTCGCGTAGTTGTAGCCCCAGGCGTTGCGCTCGCTGGAGTCGAAGGCCGAGAGCGACGCCACGGCCGTGTGCTTGACCGCGCCGGTCTCGAACTTGCCGCGCACGCCCAGCTCGCCGGTCTTGATGTGGTTCTCGCGCGTGTTGTCGAAGCGGTTGAGCGTGGCATTGCCCGTGGCGCTCGAGAGCGTCAGGCCCGACAGGGAATTGTCTTCCTTGCCGCGGCGCATGCCCAGGGCTGCCCAGCCTGTCCACTGGTCGCTGAAGTCGAACTCGCCGCGCACGGTGCCGAACAGGTCGCGGCTGTCGGAGTACGTCCAGGGCTGGGCGTAGTTGGCCTTGGCATCGGGCACGGCCGGCATCGGCAGGCTGGCCGTGGGCGTGACGGCGGGCCGGGGCGCGCTCAGCTTGTGCTCCTGCCAGCCCAGGTCGGCCGACAGGCGCGTGCGGCTGCTGCGCCAGTCCAAGCCCAGCGAGCCCACGGTGGTGCGCGTGTCCTCGTTGTCCACGCCCGTGTCGCCGCTGCGCCGCGCCAGGTTCAGGCGCACGCCCGTGGCGTTGTCGGGGCCGAAGCGGCGGGAGAGATCGGTGGCCGCGTAGAGCTGCCCGCCGCTGGCCACGCCCACGGCCACGCGGCTGAGGGGCTCGTTGCTGGCGCGCTTGGGCACCACGTTGATGAGGCCGCCCAGGCCGCCGCCGCTCACGCTGCCCGCGCCCGATCCGCTCAGGAACGCGTTCGCGCCGCGGAACACCTCCACGCGCTCGACGAACTCGGTGGCCATGTACTGGCGCGGCACCAGGCCGTATAGGCCGTTGTAGGCCACGTCGTCCGAATACAGCGTGAAGCCGCGCACGAAGTACGTCTGCTGGAAGTTGCCGAAGCCCCGTGCCTGGCGCACGCCGGCGTCGTTGAGCAGCACGTCGCCCACGCTCTTGGCCTGCTGGTCCTGGATCAGCTCGCTGGTGTAGCTGGTGGCGGAGAACGGCGTGTCCATCATGTCCTGCGTGCCCAGCACGCCCGCGCGCGCGCCGCGCGCCACCTGCCCGCCCGCGTAGGGCTTGGCCAGGCCCTGGGCCGATGCGTCGGCGCTGGCCTCCACGGTCACGGTGGCCAGGGAGGGTGCGCTGTCGGAGGCCTGTGCCTGCGCGCCGGCGGCGCCCGCCGCGAGCGCCAGGCCCACGGCCGCCGCGACGGGCAGCAGCGGGAAGCGAATGGTGTTCGGATGCATGATGAAAAGGATATTGAGAAAGATTCGCAATTATCTTTCAACAACCGCCTTTAGGCATTTATGAGACAAATAGCGCCCCAGACCAATCAGGACAAGCGCAAGCAGCTCACTTTTACATAGCGAGCTGCTGCGCCGCCACGTCAATGGTGGTGGCCGTGGCCGCCGTGCACGTGGCGGTGGGCGATTTCCTCGGCCGTGGCGGCGCGCACCTCGGTCACCTTGCAGGCGAAGCGCAGCGCCTTGCCGGCCAGCGGGTGGTTGCCGTCCAGGTGCACCTCGGGGCCCTTGATCTTGACCACGTGGAACACCTGCGGCTGCCCGTCCGCACCCGGCCCCTGGAGCTGGCCGCCCACCTTCACGCCGGGCGGGAATTCGCTCTTGGGGATGGTGCGCACCAGGCTCTCGTCGCGCGGGCCGAAGGCGTCCTCCACGGCCAGGTCAACCGTGGCGGCATGGCCCGCGGCCTGGCCTTCCAGCGCGGCCTCCACCTTGGCGAAGAGATTCTCGTAGCCGCCGTGCAGGTAGGCCACGTGGCCGGAGTCGAGCAGCTTGCCCGTGGCAGGTTCGGTGATCTTGTAGGTCAGGGTGACGGCGGTGTCTTTGGCGATATGCATGGCAATGGGTTCACGAAACGAAGGCGCCATTGTCCCGCACGCGCCCCGCGCTCAGTCGAGCTTCACGCCCGTGGCCTGGACCACCTTGCGCCATTTCTCCACGTCGGCCGCGATGTCGCGCGCGAACGCCTCGGGCTTGTTGGCCACGGGCTCGGCGCCCAGGTCGCGCAGCTGCTTGGCCACCTCGGGCTGCTGCACGGCCTGCGCCACGGCCGATTGCAGCGTGTCGAGCACCGCCTTGGGCGTGCCCGCGGGCGCCAGCAGGCCGAACCAGCCGGAGACCTCGTAGCCCGGCACGCCGCTCTCGGCCACCGTGGGAATGTCGGGTGCGCCGGGCCAGCGCTGCGGCGTGGTCACGGCCAGCGCGCGCACCTTGCCGCTGCGCACGAAGCCGATGGTGGACGGCAGGTTGTCGAAGCCCACCTGGATCTGCCCGCCGATCAGGTCGGTGAGCATGGGCGCGGCGCCCTTGTAGGGCACGTGCGTCATGTCCACGCCCGCCATCATCTTGAGCAGCTCGGCGCTCATGTGCGGCGAGCCGCCGGGGCTGGTGGAGCCGAAGTTGATCTTGCCCGGCTGCGCCTTGGCCAGCGCCAGCAGCTCGCCCAATGTCTTGGCGGGCACGCTCGGGTGCACCACCACGATGTTGGGCGTGCTGGCGACCACGGTGACGGGCGCGAAGTCCTTCACCGCGTCGTAGGGCAGGTTCTTCTGCAGCGCGGAGTTGATGCCGTGCGAGCTGGCCGTGCCCATGACCAGCGTGTAGCCGTCGGGCGCGGACTGGGCCACGGCCACGGACCCGATGGCGCCGCTCGCGCCCGCGCGGTTCTCCACCACGAAGGGCTGCTTGAGCCGCTCGGCGAGCTGCGCAGCGGCGAGGCGCGCGATGATGTCCGTGGTGCCGCCTGCCGGATAGGGCACGACGATGCGCACCGGCTTGGCGGGGTAGTTCTGGGCATGGGCCAGCGCGGCGCAGGCCGAAAGGGCCACAGCCGCGAGGGTGCGAAGCATCCTGAAGTTCATGGTGGTGTCTCCTTGCTTGTGGTGTAGAGGGTGTCAGGCGGGCGCGCGCGCGCGCAGCAGCGGCGCCATCTCGTCGGGCACGTCGAGCGTGAAGCCCAGGATGGCCGCCGACAGCGCCTTGCCGTAGTTGTCCAGCGACAGGCTGCGCGAGACGCCGCCGCCCAGGGCGCCGTGCGCGACGAAGTTGAGCGCGTGCAGGTTCTCCGCCTCGTAGCGCAGCACCTCGCCGGTGATGGCCGCGCGGTGGAAAGCCTTGAAGCGCTCGGCGGTGAGCTGCTCCTTGAGCAGCGGATACAGCGCGGGTTCGTAGGCGAACACGGCGATGTTGGAGGTGTTGCCCTTGTCGCCCGAGCGCGTGTGGGCCAGCTGTTCCAGTCGTGCCTTCATGTCGGTCGCTCCTCAGCTCGTGAAATAGTCGATGTGCGCCGCCACCTGCCCGCGCGGCACGAGCGATGACCACACGCCGATCACCTCGCGGGTGCGGTCCTGGTGCGGCACGCGCTTGCCGGTATGGCCCACGCCGGAGACAGCCATGCCGTCCACCTCGCGGCCGACCTTCACGGCCTCCTCGCGCGTGCGGGTGCGTGCGGCCACGCGCACGGCCACTTCGTAGGGCTCGGGCGCATCGGGCGGCGTGGCCGCGCCGTGGATGGCGTTCAGGCCCAGGAAGTCGATGCGCACCTCCTCGGCGTCGAGCTTCACGATCTTGAAGCGCTCTTCCAGAATCTTCTTGGCGAGCTGCGCGCGGCGCAGCGCGCCGGGGCCGGCGTAGAAGAACATGTCCTCGCCGATGAAGCCCTCGGTGCAGCCCATCGAGACCTTGAGCGTGGGCGTGCGCGGCTTGCCGGTGAGGCCGGTGACGCGCACGCGGTCGGGGCCCAGGGGCTCGATGCGCGCGCGGGTGAAGTCCACCACCACGTCGGGCGTGATGTAGTTGGCGGGGTCGTGCACCTCGTAGAGCATCTGCTCCTTGACGGTCTGCGCGGTGATGGCACCGCCCGTGCCCGCCACCTTGGAGAGCGTGACGCTGCCCTGCGCATCCACCTCGGCGATGGGGAAGGCGAAGTTCCACGGATCGGGCACGTCCTTGAGGCCCGGGTCGGCGAAGTAGCCGCCCGTGACCTGCGCGCCGCACTCCATCAGGTGGCCGATGCCGCTGCCCGCGCCGATCCTTTCGTGGTCGAGCGGGTCCCAGCCGAACTCGTACATCATGGGCGCGAGGAACAGCGACGGGTCGGCCACGCGGCCCGTCACCACGATCTGCGCGCCCTCGCGCAGCGCCTGCACGATGGGCTCGGCGCCCATGTAGGCCTCGGCGGAGATCAGCGTGTCCTTGAGCGTGGCCGTGGGCTGGCCGTTTTCGAGGATGGTGGGCGCCAGCTCCAGCACGCGGTCGGTGATGAGGCTGCCGCCCACGGCCGCGACCTTCACGCCCTTGATGCCCAGCTCGCGCAGCAGCTCCACGATGCGCCGGGCCGCGCCCTGCGGGTTGATCCAGCCCTGGTTGGAGACGATGCGCGTGCCCCGGCGCATGCAGGCGGGCAGCACCGCGCGCATGCGGTCGTCCAGGTAGGTGTCGTAGCCGGGGAAGGACGGGTCGCGCCGCGCGCGCACCTGCGCGGCCGACACGGTGGCCTCGGCCATGGTCTCGAAGCACAGGTAGTCGAGGTCGCCGCGCTCGGCGTTGAGCGCCGCGGGCTCCACGCGGTCGCCCCACCAGGCCGCACCCGAGCCGATGCGCAGCAGCTTGTTCTCACTCATTCGCGTTGTCTCCGTTCTGGGTCTGCGGGGCATTCTGTAGAGTGGCGGCCAGGCAGACAACGCATGCGGCGGCAAAGCGCATGTGAACGGATTTCACAGGAATCTCATGGACAAGTTCGGCGAACTGCAGGTATTCCTGCGCGTGGTGGAGGAAGGTAGCTTTTCCGGCGCGGGCCGCAGGCTGCACCAGTCGCCCTCGACGATCAGCAAGCTCATCGCGCGCGTGGAGGCGCGCCTGGGCGTGCGGCTGTTCGAGCGCGTGGCGGGTGCCATTCGCCTCACGCAGGAGGGCGAGCGCTTCCGCGCAGCGGGCGAGCAGGTGGTGCAGGCGATGGAGGAGGCCGAGGCCGGCGTGCGCGTGGCCGACGCCGAGGTCTCGGGCACCGTGCGCATCCACACCGCGCTGACCACGGCCAAGTACCTCGTCGCGCCCCGGCTGCCCAGGCTGCTGGACAAGCACCCGCGCCTGCACCTGGACTTCGTGCTGGGCACGCAGCGCGGCGACTTCATCCGCCAGGGGCTGGACGTGGCCATCCACAGCGGCCGGCCCACGGAGCAGACGCTGATCGGCCGCCCGCTGATGCTGCGCCCCTGGGTGATCGCCGCCGCGCCCGGCTACCTGCAGCGCTTCGGCACGCCCGCGCAGCCCGAGGACCTGCTGCGCCACCGGTGCCTGAACTTCACCATCCGCACGCAATGGAACCGCTGGACGTTCCACGACGAGGGCGGGCTCAAGACCATCGACATCCCGAACTACATCGGCGCGGACCAGGGCGAGCTGCTGCGCACCTTCGCGCTGCTCGGGCTGGGCGTGGTGCGGCTCGCGCGTTTCCACATCGCGGGCGACCTGGCGTCGGGCGCGCTGGTGCCGCTGCTCACGCAGTACCAGGAGCGCACCGAGGACGACCGCTTCTACCTGCTCTACCCACGCGGGCGCTCGCTCGCGCCGCGCGTGCGGGCGGTGGTGGACTTCCTGGCGCAGGAATTCAGCGCCTGACGCTCAGGCCGCCCGGCGGCACCTCGTCGGCCTGCGCGCCGGGGTGCCGCGCGAAGCGCCGGGCCTCGGGGCCGTGCACCGGGTCGTGGCTGTCCCACGGCCAGCCGCCGAACTGAGTGCGGCGGTAGTCCTGCATGGCCTGCATGATTTCCTGCTGCGTGTTCATGACGAACGGGCCGTACTGCGCCACCGGCTCGCGGATGGGGCGGCCCTGCAGCAGCAGGCATTCCACGGCGTCGCTGCCAGTGTTGTGCAGCTCCAGCGCCTGGTCCGCCACGATCTCCAGCGCCGCATGGCCGGGCACGCGGCCGCCGGCGAGCGCCAGGCCCTGACCCGCGAACCAGTAGAGCATGCGCCGCGTGCCTTCGCCCCGGGCGGCAGGTAGCGTCCAGCGCGCGCCGGGTTCCAGGCGCAGCGTCCAGATGGCCACGTCGCCCTCGGCATCAGCGGCCCAGGACTCGGGCGGAGGCGGCAGCGGCGTGGCCCCCAGCAGTGCGCCGGCGACCACGGTGACGGTGGCACCGTCCTGCTCCACGCGCGGGATGCGCTCGTTCCAGAACATGGTGAAGTGCGGCACGGCCATCTTGCGGCGGGCGGGCAGGTTCAGCCAGATCTGGAACAGCTCCAGCGGGTTGGGCTGGTCGGCGCGCAGCAGCGGGAACATCTCCGAGTGCTGGATGCCGCGCCCGGCGGTGAGCCACTGCACGTCGCCGCCGCCGAAGCGCGCGGCCGCGCCCAGCGAGTCGGCGTGGTCGATCAGGCCCTTGCGCACCAGCGTCACGGTCTCGAAGCCGCGGTGCGGGTGGCCGGGGAAGCCCGGCACGCTGTCGCCGTGGTACATGGAAAAGCCGTCCTTGCGGCTGAAGTCGCTGCCGATCTGGCGCTCCTCCAGCGCCACCGCCTGCACGCCCATGGCGCCGTTGCCGGCGGGGTAGGCATCGTCGTGGTGGGCGCAAAAGAGGAACGGGTCCAGCGTGGGCCACAGCGGGCCGAGGGGCTGGCTGCGCAGGATGGGAGAGGAAGTCATGGACAAGGTGCTCCAGGGCGTGGGAATGCGGCAATGCGCCGTTTCCAGCATATGCGGGCGCCCGGCGCGGAAACCAGCGGCGCGCGTGCAACGCTGTGGTGCGCGGATGGGACAATGGCAGCGCCTGCAGAAAAATCGGCCTCCAGCGCTTATCCATCCAGCGCAACCAGCTATTTTTTTGGGAGCAACTCTACACGCTGCGCAGAGGCTGGTTGAGCTCGGTGCGCCACGCGCTGGCGTCGGAGCCGGTCTCGGGGCCGGTGAGGTAGCACTCCCACAGGTCGCCGGTCACGTCGAGCTGCTGCTGCGCGGCCCAGTCCATGAAGGCGCGCCAAGCCTGCGGCAGGTCCTCGTAGCGGCCGCGGTGCTCGGTGCGGGCCACGCGCATCGCGGGCCACTGGCTGGGGCGCATGCGGCCGGCCGGGCCGACGGGCTTGTCCACGGGCACGCCGATCTCGAAATCGAAGCTGTCGGTGGGGCGGCGCAGGTGGTGGGTGAACAGCGGGCCTGCGGGCCTGGCGCCCTGGGCGCGCACGCCCTCCAGCAGCTCGGCCACGCCGCGGTCCATGGTGTTGCGGATGTCCTCGCGCGTGCAGCGCACGTGGATCACGGCGGTGTCGCGCGCGGTGGCGATCTCGACGATGCGGGGCGGCTCGATCATGGTCAGCCCGCGTCCGTGACCACCATCCATGACACGCCGAAGCGGTCGTTGACCATGCCGAACGCGGGCGAGAAAAAGGTCTTGGCCAGCGGCATGACCACCGCGCCGCCGTCGGCCAGCGCGTCGAAGCGGGCGCGCGCCTCGGCCTCGCTGGGCGAGGACAGTGCCAGCGAGATGCCCTGGAACACCGGCCTGCCGCCCGCGTCGCCGTCCGAGGCCATGAGCGCCGTCTCGCCGATGTGGAACTCGGCGTGCATGACCTTGTCGCCCGGCGGCGCGGCGCTGGCGCATTCGCCGGACGGCGGCTCCGGGCTGTCGCGGAAGCGCATCAGCACCATGGTCTGCGCGCCCAGCGCCTGCGCGTAGAAATCCAGCGCCTCCTCGCAGCGGCCGTCGAACATCAGGTAGGGCTGGACTTGCATGCATCGCTCCTTTCGGCGGTGGAGCAGCCCATCGTAGGCACGCGCGCGCCGCGTGGGTGTAGGCCGACGCCGGGCCTGCAAAAACAGCCAAATCGGCCTGCAGCGCCCGGCCATCCAGCACAAGCAGCTATGCGATGAATAGCACCGCCGCCTCAGCGGCCGCTTTGCCGCCCCAGCCACCAGCCCGCCGCCAGGCCCACGGCGCCCAGCGCGGCCACCAGCGCGGCGGTGCCGGCGCGGCGCTGGCGGTTGCCGCCGTCGATGGAGGTCTGCAGCGAAGGGCGGAACAGGTTGCCCTCGCTCGGCGGCACGGGCGTGGCGTGGCGCAGGCCCAGGTCGCTCAGCCAGCGCATGGCGCGCGCCGTGCCCCCGGGGGCGATCGCATGCGCCACGCGGCCCGGCAGCGCGCCCGCGCCCAGCCAGGTGACGGCGCGGGGCCGGGGCGCATCCGCCAGGTCCACGATGGCCTGGGCGACGGCGCGCGGGTCCACCATGGGCAGCGGCGGGCGGATGCGCCGGCCGGTGTAGTTGGCGCCGTGCGACAGGCCCGGCGAATCGACGAAGGTGGGCGCCACGTCGCACACGTGCACGTGCGGCAGGCCGGCCACCTCGGCGCGCAGGCTTTCCGACAGGCCGCGCAGGCCGAACTTGCTGGCCGCGTAGGCCGCCGCATAGGGCGTGGGCACCCAGCCGCCGAGCGAGATCATGTTGACCAGCAGCCCGTGGCCCTGGGCGCGAAAGCGCGTGAGCGCCGCGTGCGCGCCGTGCAGGTGGCCCAGCAGGTTGGCCTCGATCACGCGCCGGTGGGCCGCCAGCGGCACGCCGTCGAAACGGCCCACCGCGCCCACGCCCACGGCGTTGACCCAGACGTCGATGCGCCCGAAGTGGCGCACGGTTTTGTCGGCCAGGGCCAGCACGGCGTCGGCGTCGGTCACGTCGGTGGGAATGCCCAGCGCCTGCCCGCCCGCGGCGTTGCAGGCCAGGGCCACGGGCGCCAGCGTCTCGGGGTTGCGCGCCGCCAGCACCAGGCGCGCGCCGCGCCGCGCGAAGGCCAGCGCGGTGGCATGGCCGATGCCGCTGGAGGCCCCGGTGACGACGACGACGGGCTGGGCGGGAACGGGCGAAGCGGGCGGGTTGCGGTGCATGGCGCGGCAGGGGAAGCGGGCGGGATGGCGTATTTGTAACCGCACCTCCCGCCCCTGCCGCGTAGGACGGGGGCGATCGCCGCGCCAGCGGTTTCAAGCCGAATCGGCCTCCAGCGCCCGTCCATCAAGCGCTGGCAGCTATCAAAACAGGATTTCTCAGGGACGCGGCTTGTTGCCGAAACGCACGACCAGGCCCTGGGGCGTGACGGTGATGCTCTCGGGTTGCACGCCCAGGCCGTCGGCCAGGGCGAGGTCCTTGGGCTGCAGCTGGTGCAGCACCACCTCGCGCAGCGACTGGTCGGCCAGCTGCTGGCCGTAGAGCGCCAGCGCCTGCGCGGCCTGGGGCCTGAGGCCGTCCAGGCGCAGGGCGTTCACGCGCAGGTCGTGCGCGCGCAGGGTACGGTCCGAAGGCTCGTAGCGCAGCGCGAAGTCCACGTCGAACGTGCCGCCGTGGCTGCGCCGCAGCAGCGGGCCGCTGGCCTGCACGTCGGCCATGGCATTGATCTGGTTGCGCTCGGGCAGCAGCGCGAGGCGCGGCGTCTGCAGCTGCAGGTCGAGCAGGCCGGCCACGGGGTAGCTGCGCGGAAAGCGCCCGTCCAGCGCCTGCTGCATCTGGCGCAGGCTGACGGTGTAGCTGGGCTGCGCGCTGGCGCAGGCCGAGAGCAGCGCGAGCGGCCCGGCGGCAGTGAAGGAGAGGAGGTGTCTGCGGCGCATCGCCCCGATTGTGGCCGTCACCCGGCCAGCGCCTGCAACCGGACGTGAGCGGCGCTGCCGGGGTCCACCGGCCGCTGGTGCTTGGCGAGCAGGTAGCGTTCGCTGAACACGTCCAGCCACGCATCGAGCGCGTCGGCCGCGAGGCCCTCGCCCGCGAGGTCGAGGCACTGGGCCGCCACCTCGGCGGTGCAGAAATGGTCGCCGCGCGTGGAGCGGCGCAGGCGGTAGCGCGAGGCTTCGCCGCCTTCGAGGCTCAGCACGGGGAAGCGGTCGAGCCAGGGGCTCTTGCGGAACATCTTGCGCGCCTCGGGCCAGGTCGCGTCGAGCAGCACGAACAGCGGTTTTTTTGTGCCGGCGGCGGCGGGTTCGACCGTGCGCACCACGCGCGCGGGCTCCACGAACTCGCCGGGGAACACCACGCAGGGCTGCCACTGCGGATCGGCCAGCAGGGCGAGCAGCGCCGGAGGCACCTCGGTGCGCGCCCAGCCGAAGGCATGGGTGTCGGCCACCACGTCGGCGATGAGCCAGCCGGTGTTGCTGGGCTTGAGCGGCTCGGCGTCGTGCATCAGCAGGCACACGCCCGCACGCGTGGCGACCTGCGGGCGCAGCAGGCACATGCAGTGGCTGGTCACCAGCCGGCAGCCTGGGCAATGCACGCGGCGCGAGCCGCCGCGCGCCAGGAAGGGCCGCGTGCTGCGGGCCAGGCGCGCGTCGCGCAGCAGGGATACCGCATGGGGTGGGGCTGGGAGCATGGATGGGGCAGGCGCAAAGCCGGGCATTGTCGCGCACGCGGCGCCCCCGGGTTAGCCCTGACCCGGTGCGCCAATCGTTTTATCTATTGAAACTTCCATACTGTCTTTTGACCCTCTGCCGCCCGTGCACCTAAATTGCACGCCGAACAACGTTTCAACCAAAGAAACACGCCCATGCCCCCTTCAACCCGTCCCAAAGCCGTGGTGATCCCCCCGCCCGGCGGCAGCACGTCCACCGTGGAGCGCGCCATGCGCGTGCTGCGGGTGATGTCCGAGGGCGGCAACGCCCGCCTGACCGACATCGCCGCCGCGGCCGACCTGGACAAGGCCACCGCGCTGCGCCTGCTGGAGGTGATGGTGCAGGGCGGCTTCGTGATGCGCGACGCGCAGAGCAAGCAGTTCTCTCTCGGGCCCGAGCTGATGGTGCTGGGCGCCGCCGCACTGCGGCGGTTCGACCCGCGTTCACTCGCGCGCCCCAGCCTGCTGCGGCTGGTGGGGCGGTTCGAGGACAGCGTGGTGCTCTCCATCCCCAGCGGCGTGGAGTCGCTGTGCATCGACGTGGAGGAAGGCACCTACCCCATCCGCGCCAACTACCTGCGCGTGGGCAGCCGCCGGCCGCTGGGCGCGGGCGCGGGCAGCCTGGCGCTGCTGGCCTGGATGCCCGAGGCCGAGCGCGAGGCGGCGCTGGACATCCTGGCCGGCCAGATGGGCCGCTACCCGCGCATCACGCCCGCGCTGCTGCGCGAGCGCATCGCCGACGCGCGCGAGCGCGGCCACGTCGTGCTGCTGGACGTGGTGATCGAGCGCATGGGCGGCATCGCCGTGCCCATCCTCGACCCCGAGGGCCGCCCCGTGGCGGCGCTGAGCATCGCCGCGCTGAACGATCGCATCCTCTCGCGCGAAGCGGCGCTGGCCCAGGCGCTGCTGCACGAATCCACCGTCTGCCAGGTGCGCTGGGCCGAGGCCATGCGCACCCGCATGGCGGCCACGCGCCACACCAAGGAGACCGCACGATGACACCCCCCACCCCCACCGCGTGGCTGCGCGGCGCGGGCAGCATCCCCTTCGGCCGCCACGAGGGCCAGGGCCCGATCGACCTGATGGCCGCCGCCACGCGGCAGGCGCTGGAGAGCAGCGGGCTTGCGCGCGGCGACATCGACGGCGTGCTCTGCGGCTACGCCACCACGCTGCCGCACCTGATGCTGTCCACGCTGCTGTGCGAGCGCCTGGGCCTGGCGCCGCGCTACGCGCACGGCATGCAGCTGGGCGGCGCCACGGGCGCGGCCATGCTCATGGCCGCGCGCGAGCTGTTGCGCGCGGGCCGCTGCCGCAACGTGCTGGTAGTGGCGGGCGAGAACCGCCTCACGGGCCAGTCGCGCGACAGCGCCATCCAGACCCTGGCCCAGGTGGGCGA
>Ga0222428_100261_pt1 | contig 33703 bp, 22 predicted proteins | sample 2B5Ametagenome_FD_182471 | JGI IMG/M metagenome (GOLD analysis project Ga0222428, IMG submission 182471) | Enriched microbial communities from leaf-cutter ant dump, University of Wisconsin, Madison, United States - 2B5A (version 2) | ecosystem: Environmental > Terrestrial > Nest > Insects nest >...
CAGCGCGGCGACCATGCCCCCCAGGCGGCGGCGCAGCACGGGCGCGAGCGCGTCGCCGCGCGGCGTCATGCCGGCCCAGAGGTAGGTGCGGATGGCGTCGTAGCTGCCGGTGTCGCCCTTCTCGGGGTCGGCCACGAAGGCGCCGCGCGCGGCGCCCTCGGGCACCTCGTAGGCCACCCAGTCGGCGGCGAAACCCTTGGGCGTGGTGCCTTCCAGCACGCGCTGGAAGCTGGCGCCGACGGCCTTCCACGGGCCCTGGGCGTCGAGCCGCTCGAATGCGCGCAGCAGCGGCACGGGCAGGTAGCTGGGGTTGAGCCGCCAGGTGCGGCTTTCGGGGCCGCGCAGCGCAAAGCCCTTGGACGCGGGCAGCAGCGTGGGGCCCAGGCCGGGCAGGTCGGCCACTTCCTCTATGGCGACCTGCGCCAGCAGCGTGCGCGCCTGGGCCGTGTAGCGCGGCTCGCGCCAGACGCGGCCGGCCTCGGCCAGGGCGTAGGCGAACCAGAGGTTGGCGTCCGAGGCGGGGTTGGCATCCACCACGCCCCAGCGGCCATCGGCCTGGCGCCCCCACTGCCACGCGGGCAGGCGCGCGCCGATGTCGCCGCCCGCGAGGTTGGCGATGCTCCAGGCCCAGAGCTTGTCGAAGCGTGCACGGTCATGCGCCACCAGGGCGAAGAACATGGCGTAGGACTGCCCTTCGGAGGTGGAATGCTGCTGCGCGGTGGTGTAGTCGATGACGCGCCCGTCGTCCTGCACGAAGCGCTGCACGAACTGGTCCCACAGCGGCCAGGCCGCGGCGGTGGTGCAGGCGTCCTGCGCCATGGCGCCGGGCAGCAGCGCGCACCACAGGCCCAGCGCGCGCAGCGCGTGGCGCGGCGCGCGGGCGGTGTCAGGGGTGCGGGAGGCGGGCAGCATGCGTGTTCGTATCAAATTCAGGAGCTGCTTGCGCTTGCTGCACCTGGGTTTCGGCACGAAAACGATCGAAAACCCTTTGCAGGCAAGCGCAACCAGCTCCTAAATTCGCATTGTCTCAACCTTTCTGGAGCCGCGCGCGGGCCTTGGCGCGCAGCACGATGTAGAGCATGAAGGCGATGAGGGCGGCCGCCGCCACGCCCAGCACGATGAGGGCCAGCGGGTGGCGCGACAGCCACCACTGCACGCGCGTGACCGGGTCCAGGTGGCCGACGTGGTAGGTCTGCTCGGCCACGAGGCTGTCCACCTGCTTGCCGCGCACGACCGCCGCGCTGCCCTGGATGTGCTTGAGCAGGTCGGGCGTGAGCAGCGCCGTGACGGCCTGCTGCAGGCCGGCGGGCTGGTTGCTGGCCAGCAGCACCACGCTGCGCCCGCTTTGCAGGGGCGATTCGAAGCCCGCGATCACCGCGTCGCTGCTGGCGCTGGTGAAGGTGATCGCGTTGCGGCCGGGCTTGGCGCGGTCGCGCTGGTCCGGGTCCCACCAGTTGAGCAGGCGCGACGCGTAGTCCGACAGGCGGAAGCCCTTGGTGTCGGCCTTCAGGCTGAACGGCAGGTAGCGGGCCCACTGCTCGAGCAGGGGCGAGTTGGCGTTGCTGGCGATGACCAGCAGGTCCTTGCCCGCCAGCGCGTCGAGCTGGCCGTTGCCCAGCGCCACGGTGACGGCGTGCGCGGGGTAGCCGGTGACGTTGCCCATCAGGCCCATCAGCGACAGGTAGGCGCTCAGGTCGCCCTGCTCGGGCTTCGGGGGCAGCACCACGGCCGATTCCGACAGGTCGGCCAGGCGGCTGAACGGGAAGCCGCTGTTGCCGAAGGCCGCCAGGTCGGGCATGGCCAGGAAGTGCGAGAAGCCGGTGATATCGATGGTGGAGTCGGGCTCCACGGTGCCGCGCACGTTGTCCAGCAGCACGTCCTTGCAGGCGCCTTCCTTCTTGATCTCGTGGTAGTAGTGGAACTGCAGCTGGCTGCGCGCGGGCAGCTTGAACAGCGGCACGCGGAAGAAGTCCTCGGCCGGCAGCAGGTCGCCCGCGGCCAGTGCCGGCGCGGGCAGCACCCGGTCGAGCCAGCTGTTCACCCGGCCGGGCGGGGTGTAGTCGGCCGCGCGCAGCGGCAGCGCGCGCAGGAACTGCTCGTTGACGTTGATGTTCAGCGTGGACTTGTCGGCCCCGTTCTGCGGCGTGTAGCGGTACTTCACGTGCACGGGGATGTCCTGCTTGCGCCAGGCGAACAGGTCGGGCGGCACCTGGAAGTTCACGCGGATCAGGTCCGGCGAATAGCCCGACACGCTGAGCATCTCCGTCTGCGCCAGCTCGCCGAACTTGACCGGGCGATCCTTGGACAGCCAGTTGGGCGCGTCGTAGGGCTTGCGCGCCTCGATCTGCTTGAACTCCGAGATCACGGCCGTCGGACCCGAGAGCGCCGGCGCGCCCACGGCCAGCGCCGTCGCGGCGCGCTTGAGCTCCTGCGCGTCGCGGCCGCTGATGACGAGCAGCTTGGCGGCGGGGTCGGTCGGGTGGCTGGCCATGGTGACCGAGGGGCCGCTGGCGGCGGGCAGGCTCAGGCCCGGCACGCCCTGCGCGCCCAGCGCCAGCACTACGGCATGGCCCTTGGCCGGGATCTGCCCCACGGCGGCGGGGAAGGACGCTCCGCGGAAGCCCGCCAGCGCGCCGAACCACGACGAGACAGTGCCCGCTGCCTCGAGCTGGGCGGCGTCGGGCGTGCCCGCGAACACGATGGGCAGGGTGAGCGGGCGGGAATCGCGCCGGTCGAAGAACGGCTCGGGCAGGAAGGCCAGGTCGTTGGCCAGCGCCAGCGGGTTCACCGACAGCTCCAGCAGGCTGTCGTTGCCCACGTTGGCCCACAGGCTGGTGTGCGCCGGGTCCTCGCAGTCCATCGTGTAGTGGCCGATCAGCTCGATGTTCAGGCGGTTGAACTCGCCGATCAGCCGCGTGGGGATGTCGATCACCTTCTGCAGCGCCTGCCCCCCCTGCTCGTTGGGCACGGGGACGGTGGCGACGACCTGTTCGTTGACCAGCACGCGCAGGTGCGAGATCTCGGGCAGCAGCGCGGGCGAATAGGCGTAGTTCAGGTGCAGGCGCGCACGCGTGACGACCTCGTCGCCGCGCACCCCGAACTGCACGCCGCCCGTGCCCTGCACGCCGCGCAGCTGCAGCGGGAACACGGCGCCCAGCTGGCGGAACGTGACCTGGTAGTTGCGCCCCGCGGCGGGCGGCGCCTCGGGCTGGGCAGCTGCGGCGGGCGCAGGCTGGGCCAGCGCGCCGCCGGGCCCGGACAGGGGTGCCGACAGCAGCGCGATGGCGGCGAGGACAGGCGCCATGCGCCAGGGGGTGCGGGATTTCTCGGTCATGGCTGGTCTTCGATGGATTACTTGGTCACCACTTCGCGCCGTCCGCGCAGGATGTTCAGCGTGTTGGCGGCCACCTGGCCGAGGCCGCGCATGCCGATCACCATCACGCTCTTGAGCGAGGTGAGCGGCTTGTCGTGCTGGCGGTTGCCCCAGAAGCCGATCCAGGCGTCGGCACGCGCGAAGGTCAGGCGCGCGAGGTCGGCCTGCTGGTGCAGGCTCAGCTCCCCGAAGCGCAGGCCCAGGCGGCCGTTGCCGCTGAAGGTGACCTGCGCGGGGAAGGTGCCCTCCTCGTCGGAGCGGAACAGCGACACCTCCACCGGGCTGCCGGTCTCCAGCTTCAGGCCTTGCGGCACCCGCAGGCCCACGCCGCTCTGGGAGAAGTCGTCGGTCTCGCACACCAGGGTCTTGCCGTCAGCGAAGCGCAGCGCCGCGGGCAGCGCCGCCGTCACGCGCGGCGTACTGCGCACCTGGCGCGTCTCGCTGGCCACGGCCAGGCTGGCGCTGGTCAGGATGATGTTGTAGGCCGTCCAGACCATGTTGATGACCAGCGTGGTGAACACCTCGGACGAAGGCCCCACGGCCACCATGCGCCAGATGCCCACGGCGAAGCCCAGCAGGTTGAGCAGCAGCAGGATCAGGTAGGGCCGCGCGATGGACCAGTCGAAATAGGACTGCTCGATCACCCCGCCCTTGGCCGTCACGTTGAACTTGCCCAGCTTGGGGTTCACGAAGGCCACGAGCACGGGGCGCATGATGTACCAGGCCAGCACCGACTCGTAGACCTCGTTCCAGAACGAGTAGCGGAAGCGCCCCTGGATGCGCGAGTTGGTGATGCTCGCGTGCATCAGGTGGGGCAGCGCGTAGGCCGTGATCATGGCGGCCGTGGCCTGGAACACGTGGGCGCTGAAGAACAGGTAGGCCAGCGGCGCCGTGAGGAACACCAGCCGCGGCAGCCCGTAGAAGAAGTGCAGCATGGCGTTGAAGTAGCACAGGCGCTGGCCCAGCTTCAGGCCCGGGCCGAACAGCGGGTTGTCCACGCGGCAGATCTGCGCCATGCCGCGCGCCCAGCGGATGCGCTGGCCCACGTGGGCCGAGAGGCTTTCCGTGGCCAGGCCCGCGGCCTGGGGCAGCTCCAGGTAGGCGGTGTTGTAGCCGTGGCGGCTCAATTTCAGCGCGGTGTGCGCATCCTCGGTCACGGTCTCCACGGCCACGCCGCCCACCTCCAGCAGCGGCGCGCGCTTGATGATGGCGCACGAGCCGCAGAAGAACGCGGCGTTCCACAGGTCGTTGCCGTCCTGCACGATGCCGTAGAACAGCTCGCCCTCGTTGGGCATGACGTGGAAGGTGTCCAGGTTCTTCTCGAACGGGTCGGGCGAGAAGAAGTGGTGCGGCGTCTGCAGCATCGCGAGCTTGGGATCGCGGATGAACCAGCCCATGCAGATCTGCAGGAAGGAGCGCGTGGGGATGTGGTCGCAGTCGAAGATGGCGACGTAGTCCGAGCCGGTCACGGCCAGCGCGGCGTTGATGTTGCCCGCCTTGGCGTGGGCGTTGTTGTCGCGCGTGAGGTAGCCCACGCCGAGTTCCTCGCAGAAGTCGCGGAATTCCTCGCGGCGGCCGTCGTCGAGCACATACACGTGCAGCCGGTCCTCGGGCCAGTCCATCTGCATGGCCGAGAACACGGTCTGCTTGACCACTTCCAGCGGCTCGTTGTAGGTGGGGATGAACACGTCCACGCTGGGCCAGGTGTCCACGTCCTGCGGCATGGGCACGGGCCGGCGCTGCAGCGGCCAGGCGGTCTGGAAATAGCCGATGAGCAGCACCAGGAAGGCGTACAGCTCGGCCAGCAGCAGGCCGAAGCCGAAGCAGGCATCGACCCAGTTGGTGAAGCCCACCGTGTCGGTCACGCGCCAGTACATGTAGCGCGAAGAAGCGGAGATCGACAGCACGATCATGGCCAGCGTGGTCAGCCGCCCGGGTGTGCGCGACAGCAGCAGCGCGGCCCCGAAGCTGCCCGCCGAGAAGAGCAGCTGCCCCGTCAGGTCCAGCGGCACGCTCACCACCAGGGCGAACAGCAGCGCCGCGCCCACCACGGCCACCACCCGCGCCAGCGGGTGGTTCCACAGGGACTGGTCGGCGATGCGGTGCACGCGCATGCGCCAGCGCGCCTCGAAGCTGCGCGGGTTGCGGTCCGCGATCTCGTCGGCGACGGTCTTGTGGTCGGTGGCCATGGCTACACCTCCGCGCCCGCCTGGGCGCGCATGCGCGCGGCCACGAAGGCGGCGCAGGCCAGGATGTCATGGCTGGCCTGGCTGTGCGCCCCGTGGTCCAGCACGCTCATGCCCAGCGCTAGCGACTCGGGCACGGCCTCATCCGCATGGATGGAGCCCGCGAAGCGCGGCCCCACGGCCTCGCGCAGCACGCGCAGGATGTCCTGCGAGAGCTGGCGCGCGGAGTTCACCTGGTTCAGCAGGTAGAACGTGTCCACGAAGTCGGGGCGCGGCGCGCAGTGCGTCTGCACCAGCCGCTGCATGAGCGGCAGCGTGGCGTAGGAAGCGGCGTCCGCCAGCATCACCACCATCACCCACTGGGCGATGCCCAGGGCCTGGCGGCCGTAGGCGGACGGGCCGGGCGGCGTGTCCAGCAGCACCAGCGCGTCGTCCGGCAGCTGCAGCGCCTGCAGGTGGTCGAGCAGCCAGCGCGGGCGGGCGGCGATCTGCGCCTCCAGCGCCGCCAGGTCGTATTCGGTCACCGCGCCGAAGGGCAGCACGTACAGGCCCGGCTGGCGTTCGAAGCAGGCGTCGCGCCAGTCCTGCCCCGACAGGCTGGCGCGCGACAGGCCGCGCAGCTCCTGCGGGCCCAGGCCCAGGTGCAGCGCGAGGGCGTTCTGCGGGTCCAGGTCGACGGCGAGCACGGTGCGGCCCGTCTGCCGGGCCAGGGCCACGGCCAGGTTCTCGGTCACGGTAGTCTTGCCGACCCCGCCCTTGGCCGATGCGATGGTCAGGATCTTCATGGGCGGTTTCTCGTGCCCAGCAGCCGGGCGAAGACTTGCTGCAGGCCGGCCGACGGCGCAGCCTCGGGCTGGGCCGGCCGCGCCAGGCGCGACAGCGGCGACGGGTTCTGGAGCGCCGGGCCGCCCACGGGGGCTGCCGCGGCGGGCGGCTGCGCCGGCGCAGGTGGCGGGACGGGAACCGGCGCCACCACGGGCGCAGGCGCCGCGACGGGGGCGGGCGGTGCGGCATGGCCCCACAGCGGCGGGGCCGGGAGCGCGCTGGGCGCCACCACCGGCGGCACGGCCTGCACCGCGGCGTGCAGGGGGCCCGTGGGTTCCACGGGCCCGCGCGGCGGCTCGGGCTGCAGGAGCGGCGCGGGCCGCTGGGCGGCATGCCATTCCTGCGGCGCCGTTCCCGGCGCCTCGCCGGGGTGCACCGGCGGTACGCCGGCGGACAGGTCCCCCAGCGCGGAAATCAGCGGCCAGCGCTCGCGCGCCTGCTGGGCGTCGCGCGTGCGCGTGAGCTCGCGGTATGTATCGGGCCTGCCGCCGAACTCCTGGTACAGATGTGCGATGTCTTCAGGCTGTTGCATGAGATGCCCTTTCTTGCCGGTCACGCGGCCGCGGCCAGGCGCAGCCGGGCCGTGCCCAGGGCGTCGGCCGCGGCGGCGACCTCCACCCGCAGCCCGGCCCCGCCCGCCTCATCGAACCACTGCTGGTATGCCCCCTGCAGGAACCCCGTGGCCCAGGGCGCGTGCGGCTCGCCGAACGCGGCCGCCAGCGGCGAGAAGCGGTGGGTGATTTCCATGCCGGACGGGCTCTGCCCGAGCTCCGCCACGCCCCAGTCGAGCGCGCTCCACACATGGTTCATGGCGTCCTGCAGGCCCTGCACGGTGTCGCTCGCGGGCAACGGATGCTCGGCGGCGAAGCGCATGCCGATGCGCGCCATGAGCGTGGCCAGCTCCTGCGGCGGCAGGGCGGAGACGAATTCCTCCGCCAGCGCGGCCAGGAAACCGCGCCACTGGCGGGAGCACTGCAGGCGATGGATGTAGGCGGGCTCCATGGAGCTGGACAGCTCGCCCGCAACGGTAAATGAAGTGGTCATGACGGCGTTGGGCTGCAAATGGCACGCCTGGAAAGCCGGCGTGACCATGGTTTCCAATTACTTTAATTTAAACATACATGTAACAAAATAGTTTTTCCCTATTTAATCTTCAACAACCTTCAAGTAAATGCAGCTTGCAAAAAACGCAACAGGCGCCAAGGCGCCTGTTGCGTGCGGTGACTGTACGGGACGGGTCCGCTAGGGTGTGTAGGACACCCAGACACCCTTGTCCGTGCGCATGCGGTAGCGGCCCGCGGCGTCGCGCAGCACCACCATCTCGCCGTTCTCGGCCTCGAAGGCGGTGGTTTCCAGCCGGGCCATGCGTTCGGCCAGCGGACGGGCGCCAGGCGCATAGGGGCTGTCGCGCAGCAGGTCGCCCAGCAGGGCGTTGATGCCGAAGTAGCTCACGGGCTGGTCCACCACCACGGGACCGTGGCCAGCACCGGCGGGCAGGCCCACGATCTTCATGGCGGCAGGCGCGATGGTGATGCGCGGGCTGGGGATTTCGCGCATGCCCGAGATCTGCAGCTTGTCGCCGCGCAGCGCTGCGCCGTGCTCGGGCACGAGCAGCACGACCACGGGGCGGCCGGCGCGCTCCAGCCCGGTGATGAACTGGTCGAAGTCGGCCAGCAGCTTGGACAGACGCGGCTTGTAGGTGTCCACGCTGGAGCGCGAGGCCAGGCCGGGCACGCGGTTGCCGTCGTGCAGGGAGATGGTGTTGTAGTACAGCGCCTCGGGCCTGGCGCCTGCCGGCGCGCTCTGGCGGGCGCGGCTCCAGCGCTCCAGCAGCGCGAGGTCGCTGTAGATGGGCGTGCCGTCGAAGCTGTGCATGTGGACGGGCGCGCCCTCGGGCGAGGCGATGCGCCCGGCCAGCCCGCCCTGGTTCTGCAGCATCTTGGCGAAGTCGTCGAAGTGCCCGTCGTGGTTGAGCAGCGCATGCGTCTCGTAGCCCAGCCGCTCCAGGCTGGGGAAGACGTAGCAGGCCGGGTCGGCGCCCTGGTAGAGCGCCTCGTGCGGCTCCTGGCCGCAGTTGCCGCGCAGCACGCGCAGCATGGCGGGGCCGCTGTAGCTGGCGGCGGTGTTGAACTGGGTGAAGACGGCGTCGAAGCGCTGCAGCAGCGGATGGTCGCGCATGCCGACCACGTCCAGGTCGTCCCACGACAGGGAGCACACGTGCAGCACCACGATGTCGAACGCGGGCGGGGCGCCGGCCGGGGTCCAGTCCAGGCGGCGCTGGCGCTCGTGGGCGTAGAACGCCTGGAGCTGGGCGTCGGGGTCCTGCGCGGCGGCGCCCGAGGCAACGGCGCCCGGCGTGGCCGCGGATGCGGCCTGCGGCGCGCCGCCTGCCTGGGGCGCGAGCGCCGCCGCCAGCGGCACGCTGAGGATGCCGCCCAGCGCGAAGGTGGAAAACCGGATGCGCCGCGCCAGCACGGCATAGGCGGCCACCAGCGCGGCCAGGCCCAGCACGGCCTGCCAGCTCCACAGGCGCGCGAGCAGCTCGCCCATGTAGTCCAGGCTGAAGGCCGCCAGGCCCTGGGAGAGCGAGAGCACCCGGCCCAGGGAGGGCAGATAGGAGTCGTAGTACAGCAGCGCGATGGCCGCCGACCACGCCGCCGCATGCCGCAGCGCACGCAGGCCGCGCGCCGCGGGCGGTGGCGCCAGCAGCGCCAGGGCCAGCAGCAGGTTGGGCAGCCAGTGGAAGCCGATGTAGCCGGCGTAGTGCAGCCCGACCTTGGCGAGGAAGTAGAAGCTCCAGTAACTCATGGCTCTATGGTTTTGATAGCTGCTTGCGCTTGCTTTGCATGGATTCGCTACGTTTTCTCTATGAAATCGTCTTGCATCAAGCGCTGGCAGCTATGGTTTTCTTGCGTCGCATTGCCCGCTCGCGCAGCGCCTGCAGCAGGGCGCGGCCCAGCGTGCGGTAGCCGCGCAGGCCCAGGCTGGCGATCTCCTGCAGGCCCAGCAGGGGGCGGTCCACGTCCTGCGTGCGGTTCCAGTGCGTCCAGGAATCGGGCCGCGCGAAGGTGCACTGGACCATCTCGATCTGCTGGTCGCGCGTGAGCGGGCCGTACTGCACGCCGATGGCGCCCTGCCCCTTGTCGAGCACGATTTCGGCGGGCAGGGCGCATTCGGTGCCGTCCCACCACAGGCCCACGTGCACCGGCTGCCCCGCCGCCAGGGGCGCCGCCCCGTCCACCTGCAGGCCCAGGCCGTTCATGGAGAAGTCGGTGCAGGTGGCGCGCAGCACGCGGCCGTCGTCCAGGTAGAGCACGGCGGGCAGGTGCGCGTCCACGCGGTGCATGCGCCGCACCTGGCGCGATTCGGACGCCACGCCCATGGCCGCGCCCAGCATGAGCAGGCTGTAGGCCGTCCAGACCAGGTTGAGCACCACGGTGGCGGGCTCGTCGGCGTTCCACCACAGCAGGCGCGCCAGGCCCGCCACGAAGGCGGCGGAGTTGAGCAGCACCAGCACGGCGTAGGGCAGCGAGGTGGTCCAGTCGAAATACGCGCGCTCCACCAGGCCGCCCTTGGCGGTGACGTTGAACTTGCCCAGCTTGGGGTTGATCATCGCCAGCGTGGTGGGCAGGGCCACGTACCAGGCGAGCACGGTCTCGTAGACCTCGGCCCAGAAGGTGTGGCGGTACTTGCCCTGCACGTGCGCGTTGGCGATGTTCGACTGCAGGATGTAAGGCAGCACGTACAGCGCCAGCAGCGCGGCCTGCGCATGGATGATGTGCAGGTGGAAGAACAGGTAGGCCATGGGCGCGGTGAAGAACACCAGCCGCGGCAGACCGAAGAAGAAGTGCAGCATGGCGTTGCCGTAGCAGATGCGCTGCCACAGCGTGAGGCCCCTGCCGAGGAACGGGTTGTCGGTGCGGAAGATCTGCGCCATGCCGCGCGCCCAGCGGATGCGCTGGCCCACGTGGGCCGAGAGGCTTTCCGTCGCCAGGCCGGCGGCCTGCGCCTCGTTGATGTAGGCCGTGGTGTAGCCGCGCCGGTGCAGCTTGAGCGCGGTGTGGGCGTCCTCGGTGACGGTCTCCACGGCGATGCCGCCCACCTCCATGAGCGGCGCGCGGCGGATCACGGCGCATGAGCCGCAGAAGAACGTGGCGTTCCAGAAGTCGTTGCCGTCCTGCACCAGCCCGTAGAACAGCGCGCCCTCGTTGGGCACACGGCGGAAGGTGCCCAGGTTGCGCTCGAACGGGTCGGGCGAGAAGAAGTGGTGCGGCGTCTGCAGCATGGCGCAGCGCGCGTCGCGCTGGAACCAGCCCACGCAGGTCTTGAGGAAGGAGCGCGTGGGGATGTGGTCGCAGTCGAAGATGGCCACCAGCTCGCCCTGCGTCATGCCCAGCGCGTTGTTCAGGTTGCCGGCCTTGGCATGGCGGTTGTCGGCGCGGGCGATGTAGTGCACGCCCACCTCGGCCGCGAAGGCGCGGAACGCCTCGCGGCGGCCGTCGTCCAGCAGGTAGACGCGCAGCTTGTCCTTCGGCCAGTCCATCGCCATCGCCGCCAGCACCGTGGGGCGCACCACGTCCAGCGACTCGTTGTAGGTGGGAATGAACACGTCCACGCTCGGCCACTCCAGCGGCGCGCCCTGCAGCGGGACGCTCTGGCGCTGCAGCGGCCAGGCGGTCTGGACGAAGCCCAGCACCACCACCAGCCAGGTGTAGGCCTCGGCCGCCAGCAGGCCGTAGCCCAGGAAGGCCTCCACGGCCGAGTCGAACTGCAGCGTGTTCGTCATGCGCCACCACGCATAACGGCCCATGGCCGTGAGGCTGATGACGGCCAGCGCCAGCGACGGAAAGCGCCCCGGCAGCTTGCGCAGCACCATGGACAGCATCCACGCCAGCAGCAGGAAGACGAGCTGGCCGAACCCGTTGAACGGCGTGGTCATGACCACCGCCGCCGCGGCCAGCGCCACGCCCAGCACCAGCCAGCGCATGCCCGGCACGGCCAGCACGGGCCGCAGCGCGCGGTCGGTGGCCCGGCCGAAGGCGGCTGCCGTGCCGTTGCGCTCCAGCCGCGCGGCCAGCCGCTCCAGCGCGCGCACAGCCCAGCGCAGCGGCGCCAGGGCCAGCCACAGCACGGCAGATGCGGCGCGCCACAGGGCCGCCAGCGCCCAGGCCATTCCGCCCCCCAGCGCCGCGAGCCACGCGGGCAGGGCCCATGCCCAGGGCATGGGCGGCTTGACGAACAGCCGCCACGGCCACAGCCACCACGGCGCGCCGGGCGGCACGCCCAGCCTGGCGGCCGCCCACGCGGCCGGGTCCGGCACCTGCGCGGGCGCCAGGGCGGCCCAGGGCGCCTGCGCGGAAGGCTTGACGAACAGCCGCAGCAGCCAGCACGGCCAGCGCCGGGGCTCGGCCACCTGCAGCCGGTTGGCCAGCCAGGTCAGCGCGGCGTGCAGGCTCACGGCGCCGCTCCGTCCAGGCCGCAGGCCTGCGCGATCCAGTCAGCCAGGCCCTGCAGGTCGTGCGCGGCCTGCGACTGCGGCGCGTGCTGGTGCACGCACAGCGCCTGGGCCAGCGCCTGCTGCACGTGCTCGTCGGCATGCAGCGGATAGGGAATCAGGTGGTCCTGCCACTGCGCTCGCAGCGTGTGCAGCGCCTCGCGGCGCGCGGCGCTGCGCGGGTCCGCGCCCGTGAGCGCGACGGCCCAGCGCACGCCCGCGGGGAGCTGGGCGATGGCGTCCCGCAGCGCACCCTGCAGCCGCAGCGAGCGCACCGAGGCGTCGACCACCAGCACCGCCAGGCTGGCGCACTGCGCGGCCTGCAGCGCCAGCGGCGCGGGCAGCGGCGGCGTGTCGAGCACCACGGTGCTGCCCGGGGGCAGGTCCAGGCCCGCGATCTGCGCCTGCAGCCAGCCGGGCGCGTGAAGGGCGGCCTCCGCGCTACCGCTCCATGCGCCATGGGGCAGCAGCCGCACGCCGGCGGAATTCTCCAGCGCGCAGTCGCCCCACCACCGGCCCTGGGCCGGGTGCCAGCCGCTGGCGGGCGGCGCCTGCAGGCCCAGGTGCAGGCCCAGTGCGTTCTGCGGACTCAGGTCGATGGCCAGGGTGGGCTGGCCGCGCTGCGCCAGCAGCGTGGCCACGTGGGCGGCCAGCGTGGTGCGGCCCACGCCGCCCAGGGGGGAGAGGAAGGCGATGCGGTGCACGTCAACCCTCCTCGCGTTCCTGACCGGGGCGGTAGGGCCGCAGATAGCGCAGGCGGCGTGGCGCGCGGGCATTCCACAGCCACCAGCATGCCCCGGCGCCGGCCGCGCCGGCGAGCAGGCAGAGCAGCCAGCCGATCGGGCTCATGCGGCCACCTCCTCACGCACGGGACGCCGCCCGATGGGGCGCGCGCTGACCTGCACCGCCGCGGCGCCGCGGTGCGGCGCTTCCTCCAGCACGGCCACCACGACAGGCAGCAGCGCGGCGCCCCCGCCCGCCCCGGCGGCGGGCTGCGCCTCGCGCGGCGCAGGCGCGGCGATGGGCTCCAGCAGCGGCCCGTAGTCGGGCAGGTGCACCGCCGCGCCGCGCAAGCGCTCCAGCATGAGGGCCATGCCGCCCGCGGTGGCATCCTGCGCCTGGGACGAGAACAGCGCGCCCAGGGGCAGCGTGAACAGGTGCGACAAGGCCAGGTCGAGGTCGGACTCGCGGCAGGCGAACAGGAAGACGTAGAGGCCCTGCGCGTCGGCCGTGACCAGGTCGCCGTCGCGCTGCACACGGCAGGCGCGCAGGGCGTCCAGGTGGGCCACCGTCGGCAGCAGCTGCAGCCGCACCAGGCAGTGGGACAGGCCCGCGGCTTCGGTGCGCGCCAGCATGTCGCCGGCGAGCTGCACGAAGCGCGCGGGCCGCTGGTAGCCGCGCGCGGCGGCGGGCATGCATGCGGCCAGGGTCTGCGCGCAGTCGCTTCCGATGGCGCCGGCATAGACGAGGTGGCGGCCGTCCTCGATGAGCTTCTGCAGGCGCGCGAACCCCACCTCGCGGTAGACGACGCTGGTCACGCCCAGGCGCAGCAGCGCCTGCTCGCTGTGTGCGCGCAGCTTGGCTTCGGTCTCCCGCACGATGATCTTCAGGCTGCGCGGGCGCGTCTGCCGCAGGCGGTGCACGAGCGCGGCCACGGCCGCAAACTGCTCCGGCACGCCCGCGTCGATCAGCACCGTGGCGCCCGCCGCGCCGCGCGCGGCCTCCTCCAGCGCCGCGAGGGATTCGGCGATCTGCCACGCCGCGGGCACGCCGCGCTGGCCCGCGACGCTGGCCCGCGTGGCGTGGACGGCGAACTGGTCCGGCGCGTCCGCCAGCACGGGCTGCGCTCCGAGGGAGAAGCTGCCGTCGTAGCACAGCCGCCCGCCGTCCCGGCGCAAGTCGTAGCGGGCGTCGAACACGGCGCCCTGGCCGCCGTCCCAGCGGTACAGCGTGAGCACCGGCCGCCCGGAGAGCGTGCCCAGCTCGGCCACGTGGCGGAAGGCAGCCTGCGCGCGCACCGCCGCGCCCAGGTCGTTGCCGCCCTCGGCCTGCGCGCGGTGCAGGGGCAGCAGCAGCGCCACGGGCCGGCGCCGCGCGGCGCTCCAGCGGCGCCACTGGCCCGCCAGGCGCTGCAGCTCGGCGACCGTGGCGCCCGCCAGCATGGCATGGGCATCCAGCACGCACAGGCTGGTGTGCGGCCCGAGCCCGTTGCGCGCCAGCTCCTGGGCGAGCGCGCCCAGGCCGTCCCGGCGCAGCTGTGCCTGGGCCTCGGGCGGCAGCAGCCAGGTGCGCAGGCGCCCGGCGGCATGCGCCTGCGCCAGCGCGGGCATGCGCAGCAGCGCGTCGAGGTCGCCGGCCTGGGCGGCCAGCGCCAGCACCGGCCCGGCGGCCAGCAGGTCGGCCACCAGGGCGGGCGGCCAGTCCTGCCAGCAGGCCTCGTCCTGCACCAGCAGCGCGGCGGGCGCGCCTGCCGGCAGGCGGCCCACGCCGTGGGGCAGGCCGTCCACGCCCAGCCCGGCAGGCCGGGCCGTGCGGCGGGGGCCGCTGCGCAGGCCGTGCCACCAGGAGCGCAGCAGGGCGGTGACGGAGGATGGTTTATTCATAAAAAACGGTGCTAACGCTTACCAATCAAGCGCAGGCAGCTCCTTTTTTTGCATCAAAAACTGGAATAGGGTTGCACGGGGCGCGGGCGGTTCTCCAGCGGCGCGCGCACGGGGTCCAGCGCGAACCGGAGGTACAGCGCCAGCGTGGTGGGGGCGTAATAGGCCGAGCGGTCGAGCGACAGCTGCGCGCCCAGCGCCCAGTTCGGCGTGGCCTGGTATTCCACGGCCGCGCGCAGCGAGCGGCCGAAGCCCGAGCTGCCGCCGCCCGCATAGACCGGCGCGTGGCCCTGCGCCGCGGCCTGCGCCTGCAGCGCGGGGGAGCCGGGGTAGTAGTCCGACGCGCGGCTGGCGCTGCGCGAAACGGACACGGAGCCGCGCAGCAGCCACGTGAACGCGCCCTTGCGCCCGCCCCACTCCACCGGCAGGCTCAGGGACAGGTAGCGGCGCGGGCTGTAGTAGCCGCCGTGGCCCCAGGTGAATTCGGACAGGTCGCGCGCATAGCTCCACCACGACAGCGCCGCGCCCACGTTCACCGTCTGGTGCGGCGTGCGCAGCACGTCGCGGTCGATCGCCGCGCGCAGCTGCAGGCGGGTGTTGTCGCGCACGTTGCGGCCTTGCAGCAGCGCGTAGCCGGCGCTCAGCGACGTGCCGTAGCCCGCCCACGGGCGCGAGACGCGGCCCGACACGCCCGTGGCGACCACGCCGCCCCAGGCCTGCCCGGTGATGGGGTCGCGCACGCCCGCATAGGACAGCAGGCTGCCCGTGAGCGGGCGGCGCGAGAGTTCGGCGCGCCAGCTGAAGTCCTCGCGCCACTCGCTGCGCGCGATGCCGCCCACGAGGTTGGTCACGGGCATGCCGATGCCGACGGCCCCCACGTCCCACTCGACGCCGCGGCCGCGGTAGCCGAAGCCCACGTTGGCGCCGTCGCCGCGCGGCGTGCCCGGTGCGGCCGGGTAGGCGGCCTCGGGCCACGCGGCCACCTGCCCGTAGCCGGCGGCGTCCTGCGCCGAGGGGGGCAGCGGGCCGGCGTCGAGCCGCACCTGGTCCACGTGCAGGAAATGGTGGCCGTCGTAGCCCCGGGGCATCCAGGCGACGGCGGGGATCTCCCAGCCGCGCAGGGTGGAGATGCCCGCGGTGGAATTCTTCTGCAGCCGCTCCATGCCTACCTCCACCCAGGCCTGCCGGCGCGCCTCGATGGCGTGGATGTCCTGCCCGATCCTGCCCTGCTCTTGCGGATTCGTTTCCAGCGCCTGCGCCTGGCGGAAGTAGGCGAGCGCCGGGGCGTAGGCGTCGTCGGCACGCTCCAGCCGGGCCACGTGCAGCAGCACGCTGGTGTCCTGCGGGAAGCGCTGCAGCAACTGCTGCGCCAGGGCGCGCGCCTCGTCCATGGCGGGCACGCGCTGCCACAGTCGCAGCAGGGCGAGCTGCGCGCCGGCATCGCGCGCGTCCAGGTGCTGCCGCAGCCATTGCGCCTGCGCGCGCGCCTGGGCCGCCTGCCCCTGGCGCGCCAGCGCATCGCCCAGGGCCTGGCGCACGCCGGCGTCGTCGCCTTGCGTATCCAGCGCCTGCGCCAGCTGCCGCGCGGCGCCCGCATAGTCCTGCGCCGCGAGCAGCAGGCGGCCACGGACGGCGGGTGCACCGCCGCCGTACAGGGGCGACTGGGCCAGGCGCAGCGCCCCGGCGCGGTCGCCCACGGCCACGGCGGCTTCCACGCGGCGTTCCAGGTGGGCCGCCTGCAGCGCGGACAGGCGCGCCGCCTGCGCGGGCGTCCAGCCCGGCTCGGCCAGCAGGGCGGGCAGCAACTCGGCCAGGGGGCCGTCCATGGCGGCGCGGCCCATCAAGGCGGCGTGCTCCAGCCGCGCCTCGGGCGTTGCCGGGGCGCGGCCGGCCAGGCGGTCGAACACGGCCACGCCCTGCGCGCCCTCGCCGCGCTGGAACCAGGCGTTGGCGACGGTGAAGAGCAGGTCGGCATCGTCGCCCGCCTGGCGCTCGGCCTGGACCAGCAGTTGCCCGGCCTGCGCCGCGTCGCTGCCGGCGGCGCGGGCCACGGTGGCGCGCACGGTGGCCGAGCGCAGCAGCGCGCGCATGGAATCGCTGCGCTGCTCGGGGGAGACGTGCTCCAGGTCGGCCAGCGCGCCCGCGTCGTCGTCGGTGGCGCTGCGGATCAAGGCGCGGGCGTAGCGCATGTCGGCCTCGCCCCCTTGGAGGGCGATGCCCTCGTCCATGGCGTCCAGCGCCTCGCGCGGCTGGCCCAGCTGCAGGTACACGCGCGCCAGGCGGTGGCGCAGCCAGGGGTCGCGCGGCGTGAGCGCCACGGCGTCTTCCAGCAGGCGCAGCGCGGTGCCGGGGTGCCCGGCCGTGCGCTGCGCCTCGGCCTGTTCGGCCAGCAGGTCCGCGCGCACGGCGGCGAGCTGCGGCGCGCGGTCCGGATGGCTGCGCTGCGCCGCCTCCAGCAGGGCCAGGGCCTGCGGCGCGCGGCCCGCGCGGGCGTGCAGCGCGGCCAGGCCGCGCAGGGCGTCCAGGTGGGCGGGGTCGGCGGCCAGGGCTCGCTCGTAGAGCGCCTGGGCCTGCGCCGGGTCGTCCTGCCGGGCGCGGATGCCTGCCAGCGTGGCCAGGGCTTCGGCATGGGCGGGCTCCAGGGCCACGGCCTGCCGGGCCTGCCGGGCGGCTTCTTCCAGGCGGCCTGCCTGCGCGGCATCGTCCGCCTGGCGCAGCAGGCCCCAGAAGTGGGCCGTGGCTTCCAGCCCCTGCCACCGCGCCTGCGGGGACAGGCTTTGCGCCTGGGCGAACAGCGCCCGGGCTTCTTCATGGCGGCCCTGGCGCAGGCGCACCAGGCCGAGGCCGCCCAGGCTGGCGGCATCGCGCGGGCGCAGCGCCAGCGCCGCCCGCCACTGCTGCTCGGCCTGTGCGAGGTCGCCCGCGTCCAGCGCGCGCTGGCCGGCGGCCTGTGCGAGGCGCGCGGGGTCGCGCGCCCAGCGCTCGGCCTGCGCCACGGCCTGCCGTGCGGTGTCGAGCTGTTCGGCCAGGGGCCGGTCGTCGGGGTAGCGCTGCAGGTAGGCCTGCAGCCGGGGCGCGGCAGCCGCGCCCTCCAGCCGGCCCAGTGCGCGGCGCCACAGGTCGCGCAGGCGGTGCGGATTGGCGGCAGGGTCGTCGGCCAGCGCCTCGCAGGCGCGGACCAGCGCGAGGGCGCTGGCGCCCTGGGCGGCCTGCATTTCGAGTTGGGCGAGGCGGTAGTCGGCATCGCCCGTGCGCTGGTAGAGCTGGTGCAGGGCCGATGCGGCCTGGGGCGCCGTGCGCGCGTCGTTGCCCATGACCTGCCAGTATTCGGCCGCCAGGCCGCCGATGGCGGGCGGGCCGTCGGGAAAGAGGGCGCGCGCCAGTTCACGCGCCTGGCGGATGCTGTCGGGCGGGTGCCCTGCACGCACGCGTTCGAGCGTCTCGGCCTTGCGGTTCATCTGCGCGAGCAGGCGCATCTGGCCGAGCTTTTCGCGGTCCGGCCCGTGCACGCGCACCAGGGTGGCCAGGTCTGCCGTCGCGCTGTGGCCGGGATGGCGCGCGCGCAGCTGCGCCAGGATGCGCTGCGCCTCATCGGCCCGGTTGCCGCGCAGGGCGATGTCGCCCAGCAGGGCCAGCGCGGCAGGCGCGTCGGGGTCGAGCGCCAGCAGCTTGTCCACGCTCTGGCGCGCCAGATCCAGCCGGTTCCTGGAGGCCCACATCTGGGCGTTGCGCAGCAGCGCCTCCTGCCCCGCGTCCATGCCGTCGGCCAGCGCGGGGGCGATGGGGAGGGCCAGGGCCGAGGAGAGCGCGGCGACGGCCAGGCCCTTGCACGGCCGCTTCATGGCCCAGCCTTCCAGCGGGGCAGCAGGCGCCCGTCGGCGTCGAAGCGGTAGGCGCCGTCCATCCAGCCCTGGCCGAAGAGCGCCAGGCATTGCTCGTAATAGGCATCGGGGCGCGGCGGGCGCGCTTCCAGCCGCAGCTGCTGCACCCGCAGCGCGTCGGCCTCGCCGCTGGCCTGCAGGAAAGGCAGCAGCGCCGCGGAAAAGCCCGAGGGCGCGGGGCCGCCGGCCTGGCCGGTCAGGATGTCGATGGACTCCGGCGGGTGGCCGCGCTCGCGCACGAAGCGCGCCATGGGGGCCAACGCCCGCAGCAGCGGCCCGCGGCCCTCGGCCTGGGGGTGGAGCGTGCCGGCCCAGAGGTAGACGCGGATGGCGTTGTAGGCGCCCTGGCCCTTGTCCTTGCCTTCGGCCTCCACCTGGAAGCCCTGGCCGCCATAGACGGTCCAGTCGGGGCTGAAGCCCTGGGGCGCGGATTCGACCATCACCCGCAGGGAGCTGGCCGCGAGCTGCTTCCAGACCGGCTGGCCGGTGGCGCCGGCCAGTCCGTGCAGGAGCTGCAGCGGCAGGTAGCTCGGGTTCAGGCGCCAGGGCCCGCCTTCGGGGGCGAAGCCGCGCGGCGCGGGCAGCAGCGTGGGGCCCAGGCCCGGCAGGTCGGCGGTTTCCTCGCGCACGATGCGCGCCGCCAGCACGGCGCCCAGCGCGCGGTAGCGCCGGTCGTTCCACAGCCGGCCGGCCTCGGCCAGCGCATAGGCGATCCACAGGTCGGCGTCGGAGGCGGCGTTGTCGTCGATCACGCCCCAGGTGGCGTCGGGGCGCTTGCCCCAGAGCCAGGCAGGCAGGCGGGTGGTGAGGTCGCCCGCGCAGAGGTTGTTTTCCGTCCAGCGCAGGATGCGTTCAAAGCGCTCGCGGTCGTTGGCGAGCAGTGCGAAGAACAGCGCATAGGCCTGCGCCTCGGAATAGGTCTGGCCCTGCGCGTCAGAGGTCACGCGGCCGCCGCTGCCCACGAACTGGCGGTGGAACGCCTCCCAGGCCGGCCAGGCGGATGCCGTGCCCGCGTCGGCCCAGGCCTGCGCGGCCCAGCCCGCGGCCACGCCCGCCGCGCCCCGCAGCACGGCGCGGCGCGTGGGCTTGCGGGCGCCGTCAGTCATCGCCACCCTCCAGCCTGCGGCGGGCCAGGGAGCGCAGCGCCCCGTACACCAGCAGGGTCAGCAGCAGGCCGGCGGCGATGCCCAGCAGCGCCAGCGCCACCGGGTGGCTGTGCAGGTGGAACCACAGGCGCTTGTACCAGGGCAGGTCGCCCACGTAGTACACGGGCTGGATGCGGAAGCTCTCCACCGCCTCCCCGCGCAGCAGCCCCAGGTCGCCCTGCAGCAGCTGCACTTTGCCGGGGTCGTTCAGGCCCTGGGCGATCCAGCCCATGCTGCGCGCGTCGCTGGCCGTCAGGCCCACGATGCTGCGCCCCTCCTGCAGCGGGGACTGCAGGCCCACCACCGCCGCGAGCGGGCCGTCGCCCTCCAGCGTGGCGCGGCCGTCGCCGGCCGTGGCGGGGCTGCCACCGCCCAGGCGGAACAGCTCGAAGAAGGCGTTCACGCCCCGCTCCAGCGGCTGCACGGAGCGCTTGCCGGCCTCGACCAGCGCCGGCAGGCCGCTGCGCCAACGGGCCAGCAGGCCGTCGCGGTCGCCCACGGAGACGAGCAGGATGTCGGTGTCCCTGGCCTGCTCGATCTGCGCCGCGTGCAGCAGCTGGAAGCGCGTGCCCGCGTAGCCGGTGGCCGCCGCCATGCGGCCCACGGCCGTGAGGTAGGCCTCCACGTCGGCGCCGGTGGGCTGGTTGGGCAGCACCACCGAGGTCTGGCCCAGGTCGGCGTATTTGGTGAAGGGGTAGCCGCTGTTGGCGAACGCGGCCAGGTTGGGCATGGCCATGTAGTGGTCGAAGCCCGTCATGTCGATGCTGGACTGCGGGTCGAGGGCCGCGCGCAGCTCCACCGGCTGGGTGGAGCGGCAGCGCCCCAGGTCCGCGGGCGGGATGTTGAAGGCGAACTGCAGCCGGTTGTCGCCGCCCACCATGAAGGCCGGGATCTTCATGTCCGAGCGCACCAGCCCGCCGCCGTCCTGCGCGAGCGGCAGCAGGATCTTGCTCTTGCGGGCCTCGCTGTCGCCGCTGGCCTGCAGCGGGTAGGCCTTGACGAACTGGTCGTTGATGGAGACGTTCAGCGAGCCCCGGTCCGACAGGTTGGTGGGGGTGTAGCGGTAGAACAGGTTCAGCGGCACGCCGCTGGCGTTCCACGTGAACAGGTCCGGGGCCATGCGCGCGTTGACCTGGATGGTGCCGTTGAGCACGGTGCCGCGCAGCTGCAGGTCGGTGGGCCGCTCCACCAGTTCGCCGAGCTGCACGGGGCGCTCGGTGGTCAGCCAGCGCGGGGCGTCGTAGGCCTTGCGCGGCGGGAGCAGCTCCAGCCCGGTCACGCGCATGCTCTGGCCCGACAGGGCGGCCTTGCCCAGCGCGAGCGCGGCGGCGGCGGTCTGCACCTGCGCATCGTCCTTGCCCAGCACCAGCAGCAGCCGCGCGCCCGGCACCTGGGGGTGCGCCACCATGGACAGCGTGGGCTGCTCCACCGGCGGCATGTCCTTGAGGAAGGCGGGGCGGCGGTCGTTGGTGGCGATCACCACGGCATGGCCGGGCGGCAGTGCGTCCTGGAACACCGGGAAGCGGTTGCCCCGGTAGGACGCCAGCACGCCCAGCCAGCTGGCCACCGCGCCCGCCGCCTTGAGCTGGCCCAGGCTGGGCTGCGCCGCGTAGGCGAAAGGCACCTCCACGGGGCGGCTGTCGCGCGGGTCGAAGAACGGGGCGGGCAGCAGGGCCAGGTCGCCGCGCCCCTGCAGCGGGCGCAGCGCCAGGTCCAGCACGCTCTCGTGGCTGATCTCCGCCCACAGGCTCGAATGGCTGGGATCTTCGCAGTCGAGCGTGTAGTGGCCCACGAACTGGAACGACAGCTGGTTGTAGTCCGTGAAATAGGCGGGGGGAATGTCCACGTCCACCGCCTGGGGCTGGCCCAGCCGCTCCTTGGGCAGGGCGATGGTGCGCACGAGCTGGTCGTTGAGCAGCACCTTGAGGTGCGACAGGTCGGCCAGCAGCGCGGGAGACAGCGTGAACACCAGCCGCAGCCGCGCGGACTCCACCATCTCGTCGCGCCGGATACCCAGCCCCACGCCCGACCAGCTCTCCACGCCGCGCAGGCGCATGGCGCCGCCCAGGCCCAGGTCCTTCAGGCGCGGGCTCCAGCGGCGCAGGACTTGCGGCTCGGCAGCCGGCGTTTCGGCGGCAGCGGCCACGGCCGGGGGCTTGCGGGGCATGGGCGGCTTCTGCGCCCACGCCAGGGATTGGCTCCCCCCCAGGGCCCCGAGGGCCAGCAGCCAAGCGGCGGGCTTGAGAAGGGGGGTGTTCAGGGTCATGGCTGTTTTCGTGGGAGGAAAAAGGGGGCTCGCAAGACCCCGCAATGCAACTGCCACAAAAGTGTAATGACGATGAAACAAATCAATAGAATTTAGCTATGTAACATCAACAAACCATGACAAAGATTGACAAAATGCGTTGTTTCCAAAACAAGACGGGCGCCCCGAAGGCGCCCGTCTTGTTTTGGTTTCGATAGCCTCCAGCGCTTGCCTGGCAAGCGCTGGAGGCCAAAAACACGCTGATCAGTGCACGACCATGAGCGTGAACGGCCAGACGTAGGCCTGCATCGTCACGTACAGGCCCACCAGGCAGGCCAGCGCGATGGAGTGGAAGAACACGTAGCGCAGGATGTCGCCCTCGTGGTTGAACCAGCGCGTGGCGGTGGAGGCCACGACGATGGACTGCGCGTCGATCATCTTGCCCATCACGCCACCCGAGCTGTTGGCCGCGCCCATGAGGTTGGGCGAGAGGTGCAGTTGCTCGGCCGCCACCTTCTGCATGCCGCCGAACAGCACGTTCGACGCCGTGTCCGAACCCGTGAGCGCCACGCCCAGCCAGCCCATCAGCGTGCCGAAGAAGGGGTAGAGCACGCCGGTGTTGGCGAACGCCAGACCCAGCGTGGTGTCGGTGCCGGAGTAGCGCGTGAGCGTGCCCAGCGCCAGCATCAGCACGATGGTGAGCAGCGAATACTTCACCAGCCACAGCGTCTTGAAGAAGGTGCGCACGATGGCCACCGGGTTGTACTTCATGACCAGCGCGCTCACGATGGCTGACAGCAGGATGCCCGTGCCGGTGGCCGACAGCAGGTTCAGCGTGTAGACCGCGCCTTCCTTGGTGGGCTGGGGCACCACGGGCGGCACCTTCTCGATCATGTTGTGCAGGCCGTCCATGGGGAAAGCGGGCGCGAAGATGCCGTTGAGCCACGCCTTGACCGAAGGCAGGCCCCAGATGAAGACGAACACCGACAGGATCACCCAGGGCGTCCAGGCGGCCACCAGGGCCTGGGTGCTGTGCCGCTTGGGCGGCTGCGCGGGCTTGGCGTCGGCCGCGCTGGGATCGTGGCCGCGCAGCGAGGGCGAGGTCCACACCTTCTTGGGCTGCCACACGCGAAGGAAGGCCACTAGGCAGACCATGGAGACGATGGCCGCGATGATGTCCACCAGTTCCGGCCCGATGAAGTTCGACACCAGGTACTGCGGCACCGCGAACGACACGCCCGTCACGAGGATGGCGGGCCAGATCTCCCACATGCCCTTGCGGCCCGCGAAGGCCCAGATGAGCCAGAACGGCACCAGCAGCGAGAAGAAGGGCAGCTGGCGGCCGATCATGGCCGTCACTTCCATCAGGTCGTAGCCGTGCACCTTGGCCAGGGTGATCACCGGCGTGCCCAGCGCACCGAAGGCCACCGGCGCCGTGTTCGCGATCAGGCTCAGGCCCGATGCCGCCAGCGGCGAGAAGCCCAGGCCGATCAGGATGGCCGCCGTCACCGCCACCGGCGTGCCGAAGCCGGCCGCTCCCTCGAAGAAGGCGCCGAAGCAGAAGGCGATCAGCAGGAGCTGGATGCGCCGGTCCTCGGTGATGCCCGACAGCGAGTCCTGCAGCACGGCGAAGCTGCCGTTCTGCTCGGTGAGCTGGTGCAGGAAGATGATGTTCAGCACGATCCAGCCGATGGGCAGCAGGCCGGTGAAGCCGCCGAACAGGGCCGCGCGGCCGGCCATGTCGGCCGGCATGCCGTAGGCGAAGATGGCCACCAGCAGCGCCGCCACCAGGCCCATGCCGGCCGCGATGTGCGCCTTGATGTGGAAGAAGCCCAGGGCGGCCAGCATCACCACCACCGGGATCGCCGCGAGGGCGGTGGAGATGAACATGTTGCCGAACGGGTCGTAGATCTGCTGCCAGGTCATGGCGCGTCTCCTGTTGGTGTGTCGTTGTGGGAATGGCGCGGGCGCCGGCGGCGCCCTGGCTGACAGGCACGGCCCAGCCGGCTGCGGGGCCTGCCGGGAGCGGACTGTAGGGGCGGGGTTCCGCCGCGTACGTGAAATATGGTTGCGGCGGGTGTGAAAGTTTTTCAGTGCCGCCCGCGCGGCGGCCGCATCGCACGGAATGCGACGGCCTTCTCCGATCCGAAGGCCGCGGAGCAGGCCATGCCAGGGCACCCGCGGAACTGGCTCTGCCAGGCCGCCGGGTGCGCCCCCCTCCCGCCGAAGGCGAGAGAGGGGGGAGCGGCGAAGCCGCCTGGGGGGTGCGTCATTTCAACGCACCGCGCAGCCAGTCGACGAAGGCGGCGCATTCCCAGCGCTCCAGCGTGCCCGGCTTCCAGCACAGGAAGTAGTCGTGCGGCGAGCGCACGCTGCGCGGCGACAGGCGCACCAGGCGGCCGCTGTCCAGCCAGCTCTGCCCGAGCCGCATGCGCATCAGCGCCACGCCGAAGCCGGCCACAGCGGCGTCGTGCACCAGCCCCAGGTCGTTGAACTGGTTGCCCGAGGCCGGCTCCGGCAGGCCGATGCCGCAGGCGCGGAACCAGGTGCGCCAGGGCTCCAGCGGCGAGCGGATCAGGTGCGCGCGGCCGATCGACGCCTCGGTCTCGAAGCCGTCGTCGAAGGGGCCGGCCTCGCGCAGGTATTCCGGGCTGCACACCGGGCAGACCTCGTCCGAGAGCAGGTGCATCGACTCGCGGTCGGGGAAGGGGCCGGTGCCGAAGCGCAGCTCGATGTCGGCCTCCTCGGCGGTCACGTTATGGATCGGGATGGCCACCTGCAGCATCAGCTCGATGTCCGGGTAGGCGTGGCGGAACATCGCCAGCCGCGGCAGCAGCAACTGGCGCGAGAAGGTGGGCGTGACCGCCACGCGCAGCCGCGCCGGCGCGTCGGCGCCGGGCTGGCCGGCCAGCGGCTGGTCCTGCAGCGCCGCCATCGCCTCGCGCACGCGCGCCAGGTAGGCGGCGCCCTCGGCCGTGGGCAGGAACTCGCCGCGCGCGGCGAAGAGCTTCAGGCCGAGCTGCGACTCGAGCTGGCGGATGCGGTGGCTCACCGCGCTGGGCGTGACGCTCAGCTCGGCCGCCGCCTGCGTCACGCTGCGCAGGCGCGCGACGGCCTCGAAGGCCAGCAGGGCCTGGATGGGCGGGATGCGGGCGGCGTTGGGGGCCATGCCGGCATTGTGCGCGGGCCGGGCGCCCTCACCCGCCCAGCGCGCGGGTGGCGGCGTGGATGAGCAGGCCGACCAGCCCGCCCACCAGCGTGCCGTTGATGCGGATGAACTGCAGGTCGCGGCCGATGGCGCGCTCCACCTCGCCGGTCAGTTCGGCGCTGTCCCACTGCGCGACGCGCTCCTCGATGTAGCGGCGGATGCGCTCGCGCCAGCGGTCGATGGCGCGGGGTGCGCCGTCGAGGAGCTGTTCGTCGATCCAGCGGCGCATCGCCTCGTCGGCCTGCAGCCGCTCGCCGAGCGTGCCGGCCAGCTGGGTGACGCGGCGGCGCAGGCTGGAGTCCTCGCGCGCCAGGTCGGCGTCGAGCCAGGCGCGCAGGCGGTCCCACAGGCCCTGCAGGTAGTCGGCCAGGGCGGGGTGGGCCAGCAGCTCGGCGCGGATCTGCTCGCCGCGGGCGATGAAGGCCGGGTCGGCCTGCAGCCGCGCCGCCGCGCGGTCCATGAAGCCGTCGAAGCGCCGGCGCAGCGGATGGCCGGGCGTGGCCGCCGTCTCGCCCAGCGTGCGCGCGACGGCGGCGACGATCTTGCGCGTGGCCAGGCGGGCCGCCACCTGGTCCAGCCCGACGTAGCGCAGCGCCTTGATCTCGCGGGCGATGGCGTCGGTGAGCTGCTCCTGCAACTGCTCGTCGTCCAGCAGCGCGGCCGTGCGGCCCAGCAGGTCGTCCAGCAGCGCCTGGTGGCGGCCGTCGGCGGTCAGCGCCTCCAGCACCTGGCCGGCCAGCCGCGAGAAGTCCAGTTGCGCCAGGCCTGCGCCCGCCGCCCGCGCCAGGAAGGCGCGCACCCGCTCGTCGTCGAAGGCGGTGAGGCCGTAGCGCAGCAGCACGGCCGCCAGCGCGCCCAGTTGCCCTGCCTGCGCCGGGCGGGCCAGCCAGCGCGCCAGGCGCAGGGCCGGGTCGGCGGCGCGCAGCTTGGCCAGCACCTGCGGCGTGGCGAGGAAGTGGTCGCAGATGAAATTCGCCAGGTTGCGCCCGATGCGCGCCTTGTTCTCCGGGATGATGGCCGTGTGCGGGATCGGCAGCCCGAGCGGGCGGCGGAACAGCGCCGTCACCGCGAACCAGTCGGCAATGGCGCCGACCATCGCCGCCTCGGCGAAGGCCGCCACGTAGCCCATGGCCGGGTGCAGGGCGCCCCAGCGCGTGGCGGCGGCATAGAGCAGGGCGGCGCCGGCCAGCAGCGCCAGCGCCAGGCGCTTCATGCCGGCGGCCGGATGGCGCGCGGCGCGGGTCGCCTCGGCCTCAGCCAATGTCCTTCGTGTCCGCCAGGCCCTGCATGAAGGCCTCGCAGCGGGCGAGCTGTTCCAGCGTCACGTACTCGTCGGGCTGGTGCGCCTGCGCGATGCTGCCCGGGCCGCACACCACCGTGGGGATGCCGGCGCCCTTGAACAGGCCCGCCTCGGTGCCGAAGGCCACCAGCGTGGTGCGCGGCTCGCCGGCGAGGCGTTGGGCCAGGCGCGTCACCGCGTCCTTCTCGTCGCCCTGGAAGGCCGGGATCTCGCAGATGGTCTCGAAGCGGAAGCCCGCCTCGGGCGCGACCTTCTTCATCGCCGGCTCCAGCGAGCGGGCGTAGGCCTCGACCTCGCGCTGCATGGCCAGCGCGTCCACCATCGGCAGGTTGCGGAACTCGTAGCGGAACTCGGCGTCGCGCGGCACCACGTTGTCGGCGATGCCGCCGTGGAACTGGCCCACGCTGGCGGTGGAATAGGGCACGTCGAAGCCGGTGTAGCGCCGCTCGGCCCGCTCGTACAGCTCGGCCATGTCGCGCACCTTGCCGACCACGCGGGCGGCCATCTCGACGGCGTTGACCGACTGCGGCGTGAGCGAGGAGTGCGCCTCCTTGCCGCGCACGCAGCAGCGCCAGCGGTACACGCCCTTGTGCGCGATGGCCGGCACCATCAGCGTCGGCTCGCCGACGATGCAGGCCAGCGGGCGGATGTCGGCCTCCTTCAGGTCGGCGATCAGCTCGCGCACGCCGAAGCAGCCGATCTCCTCCTCGTAGCTGAGGGCCAGGTGCACCGAGAAGGGCGCGTCGCTCTCGACGAAGCGCTCGGCGTTGGCCAGCGCCACCGCGATGAAGCCCTTCATGTCGGCCGCGCCGCGGCCGTACAGGCGCGCGCTGCCGCGGAAGTCGTCGCCCTCGGTGATCGGCCAGTCCTGCACGATGGCCGAGAGCGGGTCCACGCTCCAGTCCTGGCCGTCCCAGGGCACGGTGTCGGTGTGGCCCGAGAGGATGACGCCGGCCGGCTTGCCCGCGCCCAGCGTGGCGAACAGGTTGGCCTTGGTGCGGTCGGCGTTCCAGGTCAGGCGGCTGCGGATGCCCAGCCCGGCCAGGTGGTCGCGCGCGAAGTCGATCAGCTCCAGGTTGCTGTTCGCGCTGACGGTGTTCATCTGCACCAGCGTCTGGGCGAACTCCAGGGCGCGGGCGGAAAGGGCGGTCTCGGGCATGGGGTGATTGTGAGGCAGCCGGCCGCCGCCCGCCCACGGCGCAGGGCGCGCCCCGGGCCCCGGGTTTGCGGCGGTGGCGGCTTCGGCCCAAAAGCCTAGACTGCGGCGCATGAAGCTCATCGATTCCATCGTCACGCAGGCCGCCGGCATCGCCGCCATCCGGCGCGACCTGCACGCGCATCCCGAACTGGCCTACGAGGAAGTCCGCACCGCAGACGTGGTCGCGGCGCGGCTGACGGAATGGGGCATCCCCATCCACCGCGGCCTGGGCACCACCGGCGTGGTCGGCATCGTGAAGAACGGCACCAGCCCGCGCGCCGTGGGCCTGCGCGCCGACATGGACGCGCTGCCCATCCACGAGCTCAATACCTTCACGCATGCCAGCAAGCACGAGGGCAAGATGCACGCCTGCGGCCACGACGGCCACACCGCCATGCTGCTGGCGGCGGCGCAGCACCTGGCGAAGCACCGCCACTTCGACGGCACCGTCTACCTGATCTTCCAGCCGGCCGAGGAGGGCGGCGGCGGCGCCGACCGGATGATCAAGGACGGGCTGTTCGAGAAGTTCCCGATGGAGGCCGTGTTCGGCATGCACAACTGGCCGGGCATGCAGGCCGGGCAGTTCGCCGTCAGCCCCGGGCCGGTGATGGCCTCGGGCAACAAGTTCTACATCACCGTGCGCGGCAAGGGCGGCCACGCGGCGCTGCCGCACACCACCATCGACCCGGTGCCCATCGCCTGCGAGATGGTGCAGGCCTTCCAGACCATCCTGACGCGCAAGATGAAGCCGCTGGACGCGGCCGTCATCTCCGTGACCACGGTGCATGCCGGCGACACCAACAACGTGATCCCCAACGACTGCGAGATCACCGGCACCGTGCGCACCTTCTCCATCGAGGTGCTGGACATGATCGAGGCGCGCATGCGCAAGATCTCCGAGCACATCTGCGCCGCGCACGACGCCGAGTGCGATTTCGAGTTCGTGCGCTACTACCCGCCCACCGTCAACACCGAGGCCGAGGCGAACTTCGCCCGCGGCGTGATGGCGAGCGTGGTCGGCGCCGGCAACGTGCTGAAGCAGGAGCCGGCCATGACCTCCGAGGACTTCGCCTTCATGCTGCAGGCCAGGCCCGGCGCCTACGCCTTCATCGGCAACGGCGACGGCAGCCACCGCCCGGCGCTGCACGGCGAGGGCCCGTGCACGCTGCATAACGCCAGCTACGACTTCAACGACGACCTGATCCCGCTGGGCGCCACGGTCTGGGTGCAGCTGGCCGAGCAGTGGCTGGCCCGGGAGCGTGCCGCATGATCGGCGTGGCGGAGGCTTTCCCGGCGAGCTATGCCGAGGGGCGCGCCAAGTTCCTGGCCGCCTGCGTGGCGGCGGGGCTGCCGGTGCAGACGCATCCGCTCGCGCTGCCCGGCGCCGGGGGCGAGGCGCTGGCGATGGACGTGGCGCGCGAGGGCGCGGCCGATGCCGAGCGCCTGCTCGTCGTCACCAGCGCCTGCCACGGCGTGGAGGGCCACTGCGGCAGCGGCGTGCAGGTCTTCGCGCTGCACGACGACGAGTGGCGCGACAAGGCGCGCGCCGCCGGCGTGGCGGTGCTGTACGTGCATGCGCTCAATCCGCACGGCTTCTCGCACGGGCGGCGGACGACGCAGGAGAACGTGGACCTGAACCGCAACTTCGCGGACTTCGGCGCGCCGCTGCCCGCCAACCCCGCGTATGCCGAGCTGCACGCGCTGCTGCTGCCGCGCGAGTGGCCGCCCACGCCGGCCAACGAGGCGGCGCTGGGCCAGTGGATGCAGCAGCACGGCATGCCCGCCTTCCAGGCCGCCATGTCGAGCGGCCAGTACCAGTTCGAGGACGGCGTGTTCTTCGGCGGCCGGGCGCCCACCTGGAGCAACCGCACGCTGCGCCAGGTGCTGCGCCAGCACGGCGCGGCGGCGCGGCGCATCGCCTGGATCGACCTGCACACCGGCCTGGGCCCCAACGGGCTGGGCGAGCGCATCTTCGCCTGCCGCGACGACGCGGCCGCCTACCGGCGCGCCAGCGCCTGGTGGAGCGGCGGCGGCGCCACGCCCGTCACCTCGATCTACGACGGCAGCTCCACCTCCTCGCTGCTCAACGGCCTGATGTGGAACGCGGTCTACGAGGAATGCCCGCAGGCCGAGTACACCGGCATCGCGATGGAGTACGGCACGCTGCCGCTGCTGGAGGTGATGCAGGCCACGCGCGCCGACCACTGGCTGCACAACCACCCCGACGCCGCCCCCGAGTTGGCCGCGGCCATCCGCCGGCAGATGCGCGAGGCCTTCTACACCGACACCGACGCCTGGAAGGGGCAGGTCATCAGCCAGGCGCGGCAGGCGATGTTCCAGGCGGTGGATGGGTTGAGTGGGGTGGCTGACTCCTGACGTGACTTAGGGGGAGCGCGCCGTGGCTGGGGCCTGGGGCGCGGGCTCATGGTGGGGCGGTCGGCGCGTTGCGCCGACTTCGCTGCGGTGCTCGGCCAGGGGCGGCGCTGCACAACTCGCTACGCGCTCCTTCGGCGCGCTGCGCTCAAACAGGTGCAGCGAGTCAGAGTGGAAGCGTGCCTGACCTTCGGCAGGCCCGCCCGCCCCTGTCCTGCGCTCCTCGCCGCCCCACGAATCGCCCGCGCCCCAGGCCCCCGGCCACGGCGCGTGGAACCGGAAGGGAGCATCCAGGGTGCCGTCAACCCACCACCCCCGTTCGGGCTGAGCCTGTCGAAGCCGGGTGACGCGCTTCGACAGGCTCAGCGTGAACGGGTGAGGGGAGTTGACCGGGGCCTGGGCCGGACCATGGCTTACCCCGCTCCCCCTCACACGCCCGAGGCGGCCATCTCAGCGCTCCAACACCCGCAGAGCGATCAGCACGACCACCGCCAGTGCCAGCAGCAGCGCGATCCCTTGCCAGAAGCGCACCGGGTCGCGCTCGGCCAGCGGCATGGTGCGCCGCTGCAGGAACTGCGGCGCCGGTGCGCGCAGGTCGTGCACGAACTCGGACACCGCCTCCTGGCGGCGCTGCGCATCGGGCTGCAGGGCCTTGTGCAGAACGGCATCGACCCAGGCCGGCAGTTCGGGCCGGTGGTGGCGCAGCGGCACGCAGCGCAGCCGGCGCAGGTCGGCCGGCGTGCGTACGCGGGCAGCGTCCAGGCCGTAGGGCAGCTGGCCGGCCAGCATCTGGTAGGCGATCGCGGCCAGCGAGAACAGGTCCGAGCGCTCGCTGGCGCCTTCGCCCAGCAGCAGTTCCGGCGCGGCGTACTGCAGCGTGCCTTCCACCGCCGGCGCGGGCGGCGCGTCCAGCCGCTCCGCCAGCCCGGCCACGTGCACCGAGCCCAGGTCGATCAGGGTCACGGTGCCGGCGGTGTCGACCATCAGGTTCTCGGGGCGCAGGTCCTGGTGCAGCATCTCGCGCCGGTGCAGCGCCTGCAGGCCGCGCGCGGCCTGCTCCACGATGGCGCGCACCGCCTCCAGCGCCGGCCGGGGATGGTCGCGCATCCACTGCGCCAGCGTCTGGCCCTCGACGAAGTCCAGCGCCACGAACAGGTGGCGGCGCGGCCGTTCGGCCGTGGCGGCCTTCACGACGTGCGGGCCGTCGATGCGCCGCGCTGCCCACTCTTCCAGCACGAAGCGGTCGAGGTGCGCGGCATCGTCACGCAGGTCGACCGAGGGGGTCTTCAGCACCACGTGCCGGCCGGTGGCGTCGTCGCGCGCCAGGTGCACGTGGCTGCGCGGGCCGACGAACAGCTCGCGCAGCACGGTGAAGCCTTCGAAGCGCATGCCGGCCGCCAGCGGCGGCGGCAGCGCCAGCGTCTCGCGCTGCCGGTGCAGCGCATCGGCGCCGGGCTCGGGCAGCGCATCCACTCGCAGCAACTGGACGGTGGCGTCGTCCTCGCTGCCGCGGTCGTGCGCCTGCGCCACCAGCGTGCGGGCGGCGGCGTCGAGGTCGCCGCCGCAGCCGGCGACGGCCTCGTGCACCGCGGCGGCATCGAGGTGCGTGTGCGCGCCGTCGGTGGCCAGCAGGTAGAGCTCGCCCGGCTCGGCCTCCCAGCCGTGGTGGTCGATCTCCACGTGCGCGCCGATGCCCAGGGCGCGGCCGAGGTAGGCCTCCTCGGCCGAGACGCGCACGCGGTGGTCCTGCGTCAGCTGCTCCAGCGCCTGCGCATGGACGCGGTAGACGCGCGCATCGCCCACGTGCAGCAGGTGCAGGCGGCGTCCCTTGAGGATCAGCGCGCTGAAGGTGCAGACGCAGCCGCGGTCCTTGTCGAAGCGCGCGTCGCCGCGCTGGTTCTGGGCGTGCAGCCAGGCGTTGAGCGCGCCGAGCACGCGCTCGGCCGAGCGGCGCGTGGACCAGGCTTCGGAGGTGGCGTAGTAGTCGTCCAGGAAGCCGCGCACCGCCGCCGCGCTGGCCACCTGGCTCACGCGGCTGGAGCCGATGCCGTCGGCCAGCGCCAGCGCGATGCCCTTGGCGGCCAGCAGGTGGCCGGCGGGCAGCATGGCGCCGTGGAAGTCCTGGTTCGGGCCGTCGCGGCCAGCCGCCGAGTGCTGGCCGACCGAGACGCGCGGCAGGGCGTGCGGCGGCACCGGGCGGCGCTCAGGCCAGGGCGCGCTGCGAGGAGGACTTCGCCTCGGTTCGGGCGGAAGCGGCCGGCGCGGCGCGCTTGGGCGCCGTCTTGTAGTGGGTGGCGTACAGCGTCATGCCGACGAAGGTCAGGCCCCCCACCAGGTTGCCCAGCACGGTGGGCAGCTCGTTCCAGATGAAGTAGTCCATCAGCGTGAAGTTGCCGCCCAGCATCAGGCCGGTGGGGAACAGGAACATGTTGACGATCGAGTGCTCGAAGCCCATGTAGAAGAAGATCATCACCGGCATCCACATGCCGATGGCCTTGCCCGACACGCTGGTGGACATCATGGCTGCCACCACGCCGGTGGAGACCATCCAGTTGCACATGACCGCGCGGATGAACAGCGTGAGCATGCCCGCGGCGCCGTGCGCCGAATAGCCGACCGTGCGGCCCTCGCCGATGTGGCCGAGCTTCACGCCGATGGCGTTGGGCGCCTCGGAGAAACCGAAGGTGAAGATGATGGCCATGAACACCGCCACCGTCAGCGCGCCGGCGAAGTTGCCGGCGAACACCAGCCCCCAGTTGCGCAGCACGCCGCGCCAGGTGGCGCCGGGGCGCCGGTCGAACACGGCCAGCGGCGCCAGCGTGAACACGCCGGTCAGCAGGTCGAAGCCCAGCAGGTACAGCATGATGAAGCCGACCGGGAACAGCATCGCGCCGACCAGCGCGTTGCCGGTGTTGACGGTGACCGTCACCGCGAACGCCGCCGCCAGCGCCAGGATGGCGCCGGCCATGTAGGCGCGGATCAGCGTGTCGCGGGTGGACATCAGGAGCTTGGATTCGCCGGCGTCGACCATCTTGGTCACGAACTCGGCAGGAGCGAGGTAGGCCATGGAATTTCCTTGTGGAGAGGGGGAGGAGGCGGGGATGGAGGAGAAGAGCGGTCAGGCCAGCCGGACCAGGACCTGCCCGCCCTCGGCGCGCACGGCATGGGCGCGCACCGAGTGCTCGGGCGCTTCGAGGCATTCGCCGGTGGCGAGGTCGAAGTGGTTCTTGTAGAGCGGCGAGGCGACGACGATGCGCTCGCCCAGGCTGCCGACCAGGCCGCGCGAGAGCACGCTGGCGCCGGACTTCGGGTCCACGTTGTCGATGGCGTAGAGCCGTTCGGCGCCGACGCGGAAGACCGCCACGTGCCGGTGGCCGACCCGGGCGCACACGCCGGTGTCGGGCAGGATGTCGTCGAGCGCGCACACGGCGGCCCACTGCAGGGTGTCGGGGGAGTCGGGCTTCATGGTCGTGTCCTCGGGCAGGGCGTTCAGGCGGGGAGTGCGGCGGCCTGCTTCTCCTCGGGACGCGCGGGGCGGATCTGCCCGCGCTCCTCGATGAAGACGACGTGCTCGTCCGGCCGGTCGCTGTTGACGAAGCTGCGGAAGCGCGCGCGCGTGGCGGGCGTGGTCACGGCGGTCTTCCATTCGCACTGATAGGTGTCGACCACGTGCTGCATCTGCGCCTCCAGCTCGGCGCCGATCCCGAGGCTGTCGCGGATGAGCACGTCCTTCAGGTAGTCCAGACCGCCTTCGAGCGATTCGCGCCAGGTGCTGGTGCGCTGCAGCCGGTCGGCGGTGCGCACGTAGAACATCAGGAAGCGGTCGATCAGGCGGATCAGCTCGTCCTTCTTCAGATCGGAGGCGATCAGCTCGG
>Ga0222428_100262_pt1 | contig 33469 bp, 34 predicted proteins | sample 2B5Ametagenome_FD_182471 | JGI IMG/M metagenome (GOLD analysis project Ga0222428, IMG submission 182471) | Enriched microbial communities from leaf-cutter ant dump, University of Wisconsin, Madison, United States - 2B5A (version 2) | ecosystem: Environmental > Terrestrial > Nest > Insects nest >...
TTCCGCCGCCGCGCCGGGGGCGATGGCGAGCACGATGAAATGCGCGGCCATGCCCTGCGGCTGCGTCACGGCCTGGGGTTCGGGCAGGGCGGCGGCGGGGGAGGGGGGCTGTGCGTTTGTCATGGTTTTTCAGCGGGGGCGAGGGGTACGGGCAAGTCTACCCGGCCGGTGCCGCCGGATAATCGCTCCCATGTCTGCCTCCACCCCCAAAGTCCTGTTCGGCTTTCACGCCGTGGGCGTGCGCCTGAAGACGGCGCCCCAATCCGTCATTGAAATCTATTACGAGCCCACGCGCCGCGACGCGCGCATGCGCCAGTTCATCGAGCGCGCCAAAGAGGCCGGGGTACGCCTGATCGAGGCCGACGGCCTGCGCCTGTCGAAGCTGGCCGGCAGCCACGGCCACCAGGGCGTGGCGGCGCGCGTGGAGGCGGTGGTGCAGCAGCGCTCGCTGGACGAGCTGCTCGACCAGCTCGAAGCCGGCGGCGTGGCCAACCCGCTGTTGCTGGTACTCGACGGCGTGACCGACCCGCACAACCTCGGCGCCTGCCTGCGCGTGGCCGATGGCGCGGGCGCGCACGCCGTGATTGCGCCCAAGGACCATGCCGTTGGCATCAACGCCACGGTGGCCAAGGTCGCCAGTGGCGCGGCCGAGACGGTGCCGTACTTCATGGTGACCAACCTGGCGCGCACGCTGACCGAGCTGAAGGAGCGCAACATCTGGGTCATCGGCACCAGCGGCGATGCGGACAAGACCCTGTACCAGGTGGACCTGAAAGGCCCCGTGGCCCTGGTGCTGGGCGCTGAGGGCCCGGGCATGCGCCAGCTCACGCGCAAGACCTGCGACGAGCTGGTCGGCATTCCCATGCAGGGCGCGGTGGAGAGCCTGAACGTCTCCGTGGCCAGCGCCGTGTGCCTGTACGAAGCGCTGCGCCAGCGCGGAGGCTAAGACCGTGGGCGTGGCGCGGGTGCGCGCCTGGCTGCAGGCTGCCCGGCGCATTGCCGTGCTCACTGGCGCGGGCATGAGCGCCGAGTCGGGCGTGCCCACCTTCCGCGATGCGCAAACCGGCTACTGGGCGCAGTACCGCCCCGAGGACATGGCCACCGAGGCGGGCTACCGCGCCCAGCCCGGCTTGGTCTGGCGCTGGTATGCGCACCGCCGCGCGCTGCTGCGCGGTGTGGCGCCGAATGCCGGGCACGTGGCGCTGGCGCATTTCGCGCAGCGCCATCCCGGGCGGCTGACGCTCATCACCCAGAACGTGGACGGCCTGCACCAGCAGGCCGGCAGCCCGGATGTGCTGTGCCTGCACGGCGACCTCCTGGCCGACCGCTGGCTCAACCCGCCGCGTCCCTGCTGCCACCTGGAAGATGCCGCGGCTGGCGAGCCGCCGTACTGCAGCACCTGTGGCAACCTGCTGCGCCCCGGCGTGGTCTGGTTCGGCGAAGCCTTGCCGCTGGCGGTGCTGGAGGCGGCGCAGCAGGCGGCGCGCGCCTGTGACCTGATGCTGGTGGTGGGTACGGCAGGCGCTGTTTACCCCGCTGCAGGGCTGGCCCGTTTGGCGCGGGAAGCCGGGGCGCAGGTTGCGGTGCTCAACCCCGCGCCCAGCGAACTCGACGATGCCGCCCATGCCGTGCTGCGCGGCACGGCCGCGCAATGCCTGCCAGCGCTGCTGGCGCCTGCCGACCCCCAGGAGTAAACCCATGACACTGCACCCCACGGCCCTGCTGGGCATTGCCATCGTGGCCGAGGTCGTCGCCACCACGGCGCTCAAGGCCTCGGACGGCTTCACACGCTGGCTGCCCAGTGCGGTGTGCGTGCTGGGCTACGGCCTGGCGTTCTACATGCTGTCGCTGGTCATGAAAAGCCTGCCCACGGGCGTGGTGTACGCCGTGTGGTCCGGGCTGGGCATCGTGCTCATTTCCGCCCTGGGCTGGTTCCTGCACGGCCAGAAGCTCGATCTGGCGGCGCTGCTGGGCATCGGCCTCATCGTGGCCGGGGTGGCGGTGATCCAGTTGTTCTCCAAGACAGCGGCACATTGACGCCCGCATCGCTGGGGATTCAGAGTCAAAAAAGGCGCCAGCCCTTTGCAGCCAAGCGCTACCAGCTATTAATAGAAGAGCAAAAACGCGTTGACGCCGGTGTGCGCCTGCCGCCATACTCGCGCCGTGCACATTTCTTTACAGCAATTGCGCCAGCGCTGGGGGCGCCGCGCGCTCCATGCCGCGCTGGGGCTGCTGCTGGCTGCCCTGGCGCTGGCCGAGCTGCAGGGCCTGCACCTGCTGGAGGCGCTGGACAACCGTTTCGGCGATGTGCTGCTGCGCTGGCACGCGCAGGGCAGGGTGCCCCCGCAGGACGTGGTCATCATCGACATCGACCAGCCCTCCCTCAAAGACCCGCAGATGTTCGAGCTGGCCGGCGCCTGGGCCTGGCCGCGCGTGATCCACGCCGAACTGATCACCGCCCTGGCGCGCCAGCAGCCGCGCGCCATCCTGCTTGACCTGATTCTCTCGCCGCCCGATCGCTTTCGCCCGGAGAACGATGCTGCGTTGGCTGAGGCCCTGGCGTTTGAGCGCGCCTACGTGCCCATGGTGCTGCTGGAGGATTCGGCCCAGCAGGCGCCGCTGGCGCAGGCCCCCCCGGCCATGGGCATCCGCCCCGGGCCGGGCGCGCAGCCCGATGCGCGCTACGGCATCGATGGCCCCACGGCGCTGCCGCCCGAGGTCTGGCGCACCGGCTACATCAACTTCATCAAGGACGACGACGGCATCGGCCGCAGCACCGAGCTGGGACGTGAGGTGCAAGGCTGGTGGATTCCCCACCTGCTGGGCCGCGTGGCGCACGACCTGGGCCTGCCGCAGCCACCGCAGCCGCGCTTTCGCCTGCACTGGTATGGGCGCGAGTTCACACGCATTCCGTACGCCCAGGCCTACCTGGCAACGCAGACGGGCGACGGGCAATTGCCCTTCGACGCGCGCGGCAAGGTCATCATCATCGGCGCCACTGCCAGCGGCCTGCACGATTTCGTGCCCACGCCGGTAGCCGCGACCACGCCCGGGCCCTTTGTGCTAGCCACGGGCGTGGCCAACCTGGCCCAGGGTGACTGGCTGCGGCCAGCGCCAGCCTGGGCCAGCCCGGCGCTGGCGTTGGGCCTGATTGCGGCGCTGGGCCTGGCGTTCGCCGCACGCTTGCCACAGGCAGTCACCATGGCCGGGTTCGCGTTGGTGGTGCTGCTGGCCCTGGCCGGAGCGCTGGCGGCGCTGTGGGGGCAGGTGTACTGGATTCCCGTGTCGGCCCTGGTGCTGGGGGGCGTGGCGTTGCTGGCGTTTGGCCTGTTGTCGGCGCGGCTGGAAATGGCGCAGCGCCGCCATGTGCAGGATATGTTCGCGCGCTTTGTTGATCCGCGCATCGCGTCGGCACTCTCGGAGCCCGCCCAGGTGGCCCAGGCCCAGGTATCGGCGAGCCGCGAGGTGACGGTGCTGTTCTCTGACATCCGGGGCTTCACCAGCCTGTCGGAGCACCGCCGCCCCGAGGAAATCGTGGCGCTGCTGAACCGCTATTTCGAGATGCAGGTCGAGGTGATCTTCCGCCACCAGGGGACGCTGGACAAATTCATCGGCGATGCCATCATGGCCTTCTGGGGGGCGCCCATGGCACAGCCGCAGCACGCCGTGCTGGCTGTGCAGGCTGCGCTGGCCATGGCCGAGGCGTTGGAGCGCTTTGCCAGCGACCTGGCACGCGAGGATCCTGCGGTGCGCTTCGCCATCGGCATCGGCGTGCACACCGGCCCGGCGGTGGTCGGTTTTCTGGGTACGCAGCGCCGTCTGGACTACACGGCCATCGGTGACACCGTGAACCTGGCGAGTCGCATCGAAGGCTGCACCAAAGGGGTTGCCACGGTGCTCGTTTCCGAAGCGACACGGGCACAATGCGGCGAAGCGTTCGAATTCATCGACCGGGGGGCCTTTGAGGTCAAGGGCCGGGAGCAGGCGGTGCGGCTGTTTGAGCCGCGCCCCAGGCGCAGCAGCGTGGAGTCTGCATGAGCCGCTGTATTGAAAACCACAGCAAAGAGAGGTCCCTATGAAAATTTCCACCGTCCGGCGGCTTGCCGCCGCCACCGTTCTGGCCCTGGGAGGCTGGGCCCAGGCCCAGTCGCTGCAGGTGTCCACGGCCACCGAGCTGCGCGCCAGTCCGGTGATCAATGCCAAGTCGCTGGCCGCGCTGCCGGTCGGCGCGCAGGTGGAGCAGTTGCAGCGGCAGGGTGGCTGGCTGCGCGTGCGCTTCATGGACAGCGAGGGCTGGGTGCGCTCCACCCATGTGCGTTCGGCCGCCGCTGCGGCGCCTTCGGCGGGAGGGAACCCGCTGACGGGGATTTCGGGCGTCTTCAGCGCCAGCAGCAACACCCCTACGGCTACGACCGGCACGCGTGGCCTGACGCAGGAGCAGTTGGCCAATGCCCAGCCCGCGCCTGCCGAGGTCAGCCGCATGGAGGGCTTTGCCATCAACGCAGCCCAGGCCCAACAGTTTGCCCAGGGCGGCAAACTGAAGGCGCAGCAGATTCCCGCCTACACAGGAGCTGAGCAATGAGTACGCAACGCTGGAAACTCGGCGCTGCCGCACTGGCAGCGGCTTTCTTTCTCGCAGGCTGCGAGACCGTGCCCAACGTCGGCGGCGGTGCCGGCGGCCTGGCGGCAGCCCTGGGGGGAGCCATGGGCGGCGGCAACAATTCGGCCGGCATGGCCAATGGCATCCAGGACGTGGTCAGCGGTGCGTCGGCTGTGTTCAAGGACTATTCGCCGCAGGAGCAGCGCGCACTGGGGCAGGAGTTCTCCTCGGTGCTGCTGGGCGCACGTCCTCTGCTGCGCAACGATGCGGTGCAGCGGTACGTGAACCAGGTGGGCTGGTGGGTCGCACTGCAGGCCGAGCCACCCAAGGACAAGGATGGGCGCGACATTCAGTTTGCCTGGCGTTTCGGCGTGATTGACTCGGATGCCGTGAATGCCTACGCCACGCCGGGTGGTTATGTGTTTGTCACCGTGGGACTGCTGCGCAAGCTGAACAACGAGGCCGAGCTGGCCGGCGTGCTGGCCCATGAGGTGGCCCATGTGGTGCGCGGCCATTACCTGAGCGCGCTGAAGAAGGGCGGCTTCGCGCAGATCGCTGGCGGGATTGTGCAGACGCAGACGCGCAACGGCGGAGCCATGACGGCGGCGATGGTCAACGCGGTGCGCAATCTCTACGCCAAGGGGCTGGACCAGTCCGATGAGTTCGATGCCGACAGGCAAGGGCTGTTGTACGCAGCGCGCGCGGGGTACCAGGCCAACGGCCTGCCAAAGGTGCTGCGCATGTATGCGGCCAGCGGCTCGGGCAGCGATGCCGCCTACCAGATGCTCTTCAGCACCCACCCAGCTCCGGCCGAGCGTGCCAGCAGGCTGGAGCCCCTGCTGGGCAGCAAGTTCGCCGCAGCGTCCAACGTGACCAACGAGGCACGCTATCTGGCGATGCGCCGCAAGCTGTAGTCGCGTCTGTTCGACCTACTAAAGCAAACAGCCCGCAGATGCGGGCTGTTTGCTTTATGGCACAGGCACTGTCAGGCGTAAGTGTTGACCTGTGTGCCCAGGGTGCCCGATGCGGCGAGTTGCTGCGGTTGGGGCAGGGCTTGGAGCAACTGGGCCGCTGCATTTTCCTGCATGTCCATGGATTTTTTCAGCACATTCACTTGCACCGCATTGGCGGTTTCGGTGTTTTTCATCGCTGTGGCGGTGTGCATGATGCTATTGGAAAGGCTGACGTCCATGGTGGTCTCCTGAAAGGGCTTCGTTGATTATCGGCGGATACGCTGGGTTCTTGAGCGTTGTTAGCGTGGATCGCTCCAGCCTACACGCCCCTGGCAGCCATCGTTGATGCGCTGCACCAGCGCGGGGGCGTCCGGCTCGGGCAGGCGCCACTGCAGCGCGACCAGCGCCGTGCCGTGTTCTACGCCGAGCAGTTCCGCCTTGGCCGCGGCGATCTCGCGGCGCAGCAGGCCTTCCAGGGCGTAGGGCACTTCGCAGCGCAGCGTGGCCATGCGCTGCAGCGTGACCTTGGGGGCTGCAAGCAGTGCCTGGGCCACGCAGTCGGTGTAGGCGCGCACGAGGCCGCCTGCACCGAGTTTGACACCACCGAAATAGCGCACCACGGTGGCCAGCACGCCCTCCAGCTCCTGGTGGCGCAGCACGTCAAGCATGGGGCGGCCCGCGGTGCCGCTGGGTTCACCGTCGTCGACGGCGGCGGACTGCCCGCCCGCGAGCAGTGCCCAGCAGACGTGCGCCGCCCCCGGGTGCTGCTGCCACAGCGCATCGACCACAGCCTGGGCGCTGGCACGGTCGGACATCGGCTGTACACAGCCGATGAAGCGGCTTTTCTTGATGATCAGCTCGCTGTGCGCGGGTGCGGCCAGGGTCTGGGCCATCAATGACCGAGGTAAGCCTTGCGCACGTCGTCGTTCTTGAGCAGGTTGGCACCGGTGTCTTCGAGAACGAGCCTGCCGTTTTCCAGCACGTAACCGCGGTCGGCAATCTGCAGCGCGCGATTGGCGTTCTGCTCCACCAGGAACACCGTCACGCCCGCAGCGCGGATGGCTTGGATGATTTCAAAGATCTGCGCGATGATCAGCGGCGCCAGGCCCAGCGTCGGCTCGTCCAGCAGCAGCAGGCGCGGCTTGCTCATCAATGCGCGGCCAATGGCCAGCATTTGCTGCTCCCCGCCCGACATGGTGCCGGCACGTTGGTCTGCCCGGTCGCGCAGGCGCGGGAAGAGCGTGAACACGTGCTCCATGCCCGCGGCGATTTCTTCCTTGGAGAGGAAGAAGCCACCCATTTGCAGGTTCTCGACCACCGTGAGTGCCGGAAAGACGCGCCGCCCTTCGGGCGAGATGGCGATGCCTTTGCGCATGATGAGGTGCGAGGGCTCGTTGGTGATGTCCTGGCCCTCGAACAGCACGTTGCCCCCGCTGGCGCGTGGATTGCCGCACACGGTCATCAGGAGCGAGGTTTTGCCCGCGCCATTGGAGCCGATAAGCGAGACGATCTCGCCCTGGTCGACGTGCAGGCTCACGTTGTTGACGGCGCAGATTGCGCCGTAGTGGGTGCTGATTCCTTTCAGCTCCAGCATGGCTTGCATCATTCTTCTCCCAGGTAGGCCTTGATCACGCGCTCGTCGTTACGGATCGCATCGGGCGTTCCCAGTGCGATGGGGCGGCCATGCTCCATCACCAGGATGCGCTCGGACACGCCCATCACCAGGCTCATGTCGTGCTCGATCAGTAGCACGGCCACGCCGTACTGCTGGCGCAGTTGCTCGATCAGGCCCTGCAGGTCCTTTTTCTCCTGGGGGTTCAGGCCGGCGGCGGGCTCGTCGAGCATGAGTACGCGCGGCTGCGTGACCATGCAGCGCGCAATTTCCAGGCGCCGCTGGTGCCCGTAAGCCAGGTTGCCGGCTTCACGGTTGGCGAACTCGCGCAGGCCCATGTAATCGAGCCAGTGCAGCGCGTTGTCCAGGGCCTTCTGCTCGCTTTCGCGGTAGCTGCGGGTCTTGAACAGGCCGGGCAGCATGCCCGTGCGCAAATGGCGGTGCTGGGCTACCAGCAGGTTCTCCAGCGCCGTCATGTGCTTGAACAGGCGCACGTTCTGGAACGTGCGCACCAGCCCGTGCTGTGCCACCGTGTGGCTGCCCAGACCGGCCAGATTCTGGCCCTGCAGGCTGATGCGTCCAGTGCTGGGGCGGTAGAAGCCACTGATGCAGTTGAACACCGTGGTCTTGCCTGCACCGTTGGGGCCGATGATGGCGAAGATCTCGCGGTCCTTCACCTCGAACGCCACGCCATCGACGGCCAGCAGGCCGCCAAAGCGCATGCTCAGGCCGTCGACTTGCAAAAAGCTGTTGCTGGCCATCACTTCACCTCCACATGGTGGCGTTGCATGGGCAGCAGGCCCTGCGGGCGCCACACCATCATGAGGATCATGACCAGGCCGAAGATCAGCATGCGGTACTCGGCGAACTCGCGTGCCAGCTCAGGCAGCACGGTCAGCAGGATGGCGGCCAGGATCACGCCCAATTGCGAGCCCATGCCGCCCAGCACCACGATGGCCAGGATCAGCGCCGACTCGATGAAGGTGAACGACTCGGGGTTGACGATGCCCTGACGCGCCGCAAAGAAAGCACCGCCGAAGCCCGCGAACATCGCGCCCAGCGTAAAGGCCGAGAGCTTGATCTTCATCGGGTTCAGGCCGAGCGAGCGGCAGGCGATTTCGTCTTCGCGCAGCGCCTCCCAGGCGCGCCCGATGGGCATGCGGATCAGCCGGTTGGAAATCCACAGCGTTGCCACGGCCAGCGTGAGCGCCATCAGGTACAGAAAGATCACCATGTGCATCGAGTTGAACTCCAGCCCGAAGAACTGGTGGAACGTGGTGCCGCCTTCCACACTGGGGCTGCGCGCCAGCTCCAGACCGAAGACCGAGGGCTTGGGGATGCTGGAGATGCCGTCCGGACCGCCGGTCCAGTCGGTGAGGTTGACAAGCAGCAGGCGGATGATTTCGCCGAAGCCCAGTGTCACGATGGCCAGGTAGTCGCCGCGCAGGCGCAGCACCGGAAAGCCGAGCACGAAGCCGAACAGCGCAGCCGCCGTACCAGCCAGGGGCAGGGCTTCCCAGAAGCTCCAGCCAGCCCAGTGGAACAGCAGCGCATAGGTGTAGGCACCGACGGCGTAGAACCCGACGAAGCCCAGGTCGAGCAGGCCGGCGAAGCCCACAACGACGTTCAGCCCCAAGCCCAGCATGACGTAGATCATGGCAAGCGTGGCGATGTCCACGGCGTTGCGCCCGGCAAAGAAAGGCCAGGCCACGGCCAGCAGCAGCGCGGCGGCGATCCAGATGCCGCGCTGGCGCGCAGGAAGGGCCGGGAGCTGAAAGCGCGGCAGGCGTACGCTGCTGCGCGGCAGCAGGGGACGCAGCATCTGCACCAGGAAGACTAGCAGGCAGGCCCAGGCCACGCTGCTCCAGTTCTGCTGGATCACGGTGCGCATGCCGGCACGCTCCAGGTGCAGGCCGAAGATGGGCGTGACCACCACCGCGGTAAGCACCGTGGCGGTGAGCGCGTGGGCGAGGTTCTGGCGCCAGGTGGGGCGACCGTTGGATTGCATGGCGGCGCTCATCAGACTTTCTCCACCTCAGGTTTGCCCAGCAGGCCGGTGGGGCGGAACAGCAGGATCAACACCAGCAGCCCAAAGGCCACGATGTCCTTGTATTCCGACGAGATGTAGGCTGCGGCGAACGTTTCGGCGACTCCCAGCAGCACGCCGCCCAGCATGGCGCCGGGGATGCTACCAATGCCGCCCAGCACCGCTGCCGTGAACGCCTTGACGCCGACAATGAAGCCGATGAACGGATTGAGCTTGCCCACGGCCAGCGCAATCAGCACGCCCCCCACGGCGGCCAGCATGGCGCCCAGGATGAACGTGAACGAGATCACGCGGTTGGTGTCGATGCCCAACAGGCTGGCCATGTGCATGTCTTGCGAGCAGGCGCGCGAGGCACGGCCCATGCGCGAGTGCTTGATGTACAGCGTCAAGGCAATCATCAGCACCACCGTCACGGCGATGATGAGCACGCGGGTGTAGGGCACGAAAATCTCAAAGCCGCCTTCTGTGCCAAAGCGCAGTGCGCCGGGCAGCAGCGAGGGCACGGCCATGTCGCGCGCGCCCTGGCCCAGGGCCACCCAGTTCTGCAGGAAGATCGACATGCCGATGGCCGAGATCAGCGCCACCAGGCGCGGACCGTTGCGCACGGGCTTGTAGGCGACCTGTTCGACCACGAAGCCGTACACGCCCGTGACGAGCACGGCCATGAGCAGCATCAGGCCGATGACCACGGCCACCGGCAGGCCGCTTTGCGTACCGATGGCTGCGAGCGTAACCAAGCCCGCATAGGCACCGATCATGTAGATTTCGCCGTGCGCGAAGTTGATCATGCCGATGATGCCGTACACCATGGTGTAGCCGATGGCAATCAGCGCATAGATCGCTCCGAGCGACAGGCCGTTGAAGAGCTGCTGTACCAGCTGCGGCAGGAGTTCAGACATCCTGGGCCTCTCGATAAAGAGAAGAAAACAAAGAAGGGGCGATACCCCGGAAAATACGAAGCCCCGACCACCGCTGTCCCTTGTGGGGTGGGTGTCGGGGCAGGGGGGCTAGGCGATTACTTGGCGACCGACTTGGTGCCGTCCTTGTGCCACTGGAAGACCTGGAAGTCGAAGGACTTCAGGTCGCCATTCTTGTTCCAGCTCACCGGGCCGATGGGCGTCTCGAACGTAGCCTTGTGCATATGGTCGGCCACCTTGGCAGGATCGTCGCCCACCGCCTTGATGCTGTCGATGATGACCTGCGCTGCGGCGTACGACGACAGCTGGAAGGCACCGGCGGCATCGCGCTTCTTGTCCTTGAAGGCCTTCACGATGGCGGCGTTCTTGGGGTTGGACGCGAAGTCTGCGGGCAGCGTCAGCAGCATGCCTTCCACGGCGGGGCCGGCGATGGCGTTCACCTCGGGGTTGCCCACGCCCTCGGGGCCCATCATGCGCACTTTCAGGCCCTGCTCAGAGGCCTGGCGCAGCAGCAGGCCCATTTCGGGGTGGTAGCCACCGTAGTACACGAAGTCCACGCCTGCGCTCTTGAGCTTGGTGATGACGGCAGAGTAGTCGCTGTCGCCTGCGTTGATGCCCTCAAACAGCGCCACGGCCACGCCGGCCTTCTTCAGGTCGTCGCGCACCGAGGAGGCGATGCCCTGGCCATAGGACTGCTTGTCGTGCAGCACGGCAACCTTCTTGGGCTTGACATGTTCGGCAATGAACTTGGCGGCGGCGGGGCCTTGCTGGTCGTCGCGGCCAATGGTGCGGAAGATGAAGTGGTAGTTCTTGCCCTCGGTCAGTGCGGGCGAGGTGGCCGAGGGGGTCACGACGACCACGCCCTCGTTGTTGTAGATCGGGGCGGCGGCAATGCTGGCGCCCGAGCACACGGGGCCGACCACGTAGTGAATCTTGTCGTTGATGACGCGGTTGGCAGCCACCGGGCCTTGCTTCGGTTCGCAAGCGTCGTCCACGGCCACGATCTCGATCTTCTTGCCGTTGATGCCGCCAGCGGCGTTGGCCATTTCAACTGCGGTATTGACACCTTCCTTGACCATGTCGCCGTACTGGGTGACGGGGCCCGTGCCGGGGCCGACCACGGCGATCTTGATCTGGGCATGTGCGCCTGCGGCGAACAACGCGCCGGCCATTCCAAGGGCTGCTGCCACGGTCTTCATGCGAAAGGGGGTATTCATGGTGTCTCCTGGTACCTGGATGAACAAAAAGGCGCTGGCACAAAAACTCTTGGTTTTTTGGCCCGCCTGAGCGAAGACCGCAAGTCTACCGTTTTCCATGGGGGCTCCTTTTCGCGCTGGATCAAGGAGAAACCCCAGGCCAGCCCCGCCAAGGCCCGGCCCACTACACTGGCGCGCCCGCCCACGCTCCCCCCGCCAGCCCACCTGCCAGCCATGAACGCCCCCGTAGACGTTTCCTTTTTCCCGCGCGACGCCAAGCCGCTGGGCAGCTACCGCCCCTATTGGGCCAAGCGCTTCGGCACGGCGCCGTTCCTGCCCATGAGCCGCGAGGAGATGCAGCAGCTCGGCTGGGACAGCTGCGACGTGGTCCTGGTGACCGGCGACGCCTACGTGGACCACCCGAGCTTCGGCATGGCCGTGATCGGCCGTGTGCTGGAGGCGCAGGGCTTTCGCGTGGGCATCATCGCCCAGCCCGACTGGCACAGCAGCGAGCCGTTCATGGCCCTGGGCCGGCCGAACCTGTTCTGGGGCGTGACGGCGGGCAACATGGATTCCATGATCAACCGCTACACCGCCGACCGCAAGATCCGCAGCGACGATGCCTACACCCCCGGCGCCGAGGGCAGCCGCCGCCCCGACCGTGCCGCCATCGTCTACAGCCAGCGCTGCCGCGAGGCGTACAAGGACGTGCCGATCGTGCTCGGCGGCATCGAGGGCTCGCTGCGCCGCATCGCCCACTACGACTACTGGAGCGACAAGGTGCGCCGTTCCATCGTGGTGGACAGCAAGTGCGACCTGCTGCTGTACGGCAACGCCGAGCGCGCCCTGGTCGAGATCGCGCACCGCCTGGCCGCGCGCGAGCCCGTGGAGCGCATCACCGACGTGCGCGGCACGGCCTTCGTGCGCCGCCCGGGCGATGACACCAGCCAGGGCTGGTTCGAGATCGACTCCAGCACCGTGGACACGCCGGGCCGCATCGACGCGCCCATCAACCCCTACCAGACCACCAGCGAGCAGGCCTCGGCCCAGGGCGCCAGCTGTGCGCAGGGCGATGCTCCTGATTCAGGAGCTGCTAGCGCTTGCGGGACAAGCGCTGGAGGCAAAAAAGACGCCCAAGCCGTGGCCCAGCCGCTGCGCTTCGTGCCCAACCTGGCGCTGGCCGCGCGCCGCAGCCTGCCGCCGCGCGACAGGAGCGTGGTGCGCCTGCCCAGCTACGAGCAGGTCAAGAGCGACCCGGTGCTCTACGCCCACGCCAACCGCGTGCTGCACCTGGAAACCAACCCCGGCAACGCCCGCGCGCTGGTGCAGGCCCACGGCGAGGGCGCCACGGCGCGCGACGTGTGGCTCAACCCGCCGCCGATCCCGCTCACCACGGCCGAGATGGACCAGGTGTTCGACCTGCCGTACGCGCGCAGCCCGCACCCGCGCTACGCCGACGAGCACGGCCGCCACGACGGCGCGACCAAGATCCCGGCGTGGGAGATGATCCGCTTCTCCATCAACATCATGCGCGGCTGCTTCGGCGGCTGCACCTTCTGCTCCATCACCGAGCACGAGGGGCGCATCATCCAGAGCCGCTCGGAAGACTCCATCCTGCGCGAGATCGAGGACGTGCGCGACAAGGTGCAGGGCTTCACCGGCACCATCTCCGACCTCGGCGGGCCCACGGCCAACATGTACCGCCTGGGCTGCCGCAGCCCCGAGATCGAGGCCGCCTGCCGCAAGCCCAGCTGCGTCTTCCCCGGCATCTGCCAGAACCTGACGACCAACCACGACCCGCTGATTCGCATCTACCGCCGTGGCCGGGCGCTGCGTGGCATCAAGAAAATCCTCATCGGCTCCGGCCTGCGCTACGACCTGGCGCTGCGCTCGCCTGCGTACATCAAGGAGCTGGTGCAGCACCATGTGGGCGGCTATCTGAAGATCGCCCCCGAGCACACCGAGGCCGGGCCGCTGTCGAAGATGATGAAGCCGGGCATCGGCAACTACGACCGCTTCAAGGTGCTGTTCGAGAAGTTCACCGAGGAGGCGGGCAAGAAGCAGTACCTGATCCCGTACTTCATCGCCGCGCACCCCGGCACCAGCGACGAGGACATGATGAACCTCGCCGTCTGGCTGAAGAAGAACGGCTTTCGCGCCGACCAGGTGCAAACCTTCTACCCCAGCCCCATGGCCACCGCCACGGCCATGTACCACTCGGGCTACAACCCGCTCAAGGGCGTGCACCGCGACGAACGCGGCGAGCGTGTGGACATCGTGCGCGGCGAGAAGCGCCGCCGCCTGCACAAGGCCTTTCTGCGCTACCACGACCCGGCCAACTGGCCGCTGCTGCGCGAGGCGCTCAAGGCCATGGGCCGCGCTGACCTGATTGGCAACGGCAAGCACCACCTGATCCCAACCTTCCAGCCCCTGACGGGCTGCGGCACGTCTGGCGCAGCCGCCAAGGCCGGCGCTACCCCCAAGGGCAAAGGCGGCGGCCTCGGCTACACCGTGAACAAGGACGGCAAGGCCGTGGCGCTGCGCCGGCGCACACAGGAAGCGCAGGAGCCGCAGGGCGACGTGCGCTTTCGCCGTGCCGATCCGCGGCCCGGGCAGGTGCTCACGCAGCACACCGGCCTGCCGCCGCGTGCGGGCACGCAGGGCAAGTCCGCGCCCAAGCGCACCACGGGCCGGCGCAAAGCCCCTTGAGCCAGCGCGCGCCGCGCCGTGCGGCGTGGCGCGTTCTTGGAGCGCGCGCACCGGCGTTACAGGTGTTTTTGGCTTGTATCCCTTACCAGGAAAGCGCGAGCAGCTATTGAAATATGAGTAAAAACGGCCGCGCCCAGGCCGGTTGCCACACCAGCACTGCCAGTGCCGCGCAGTTCAGCAGCAGCGTGGCCCAGTAGACCGTGCGGAATTCCGTCTTTGACGATTTATGGCGCAACCGTTGTTGCGCCCACCACGCCGCAGGCCAACCGCCCAGCAGGGCCAGCAGATGCAAGTGCTTTTCACTGGTGCGCCAGTGGCCTTTGCGCGCAGCCTCTTTGTCCAGCGCGTAGGCGAAGAATGTGAGGACATTGAGCAGCCCCAGGCCACCCCATACCCACAGCGGCAGTGCACGCGTGGCCGTGCCCCAGGCCAGCAGGCCGAGCCATAGCAGCATCAGTGCCACGGCCAGGCCGCTTCCTGCAGGCGCCTGGGGGCTCCGGTGCTGGCGCTTTACGGGTGGCCGCAGCCGCGGTGCGGCGGGCGCCGTGGCAGTTGCCGTGGCTGTGGCGGGGCGCACCTGCATGGCGCGAGGGCCTTTGCCGCCGACCTGAATTTCCTCGTACACCACGGCCATGCCCACGGCAGGTGCACCGGTGCCGCGAAAGTCGCGCACATGAAAAAACACGTTGTTGCTGTGGGCGCTCTGGATGAAGCCAAACCCTTTTTCGGTGTTCCAGCTGCGCACAGTGCCTTGCGCCGTCATGCGCCGCCGTTCAGCGTGTACAGCGGAATGTCGCGTGCCTGGGCCAGTGCGTCGAGCGCCGCGCGGCTTTGCCCCTGGACGAAGCGCGCCACGCCTTCGTGCGTGGCGGCGGCGCGCGGGTCGGCATCGGGCGGCAGGCCGGCGGCCTCGCACAGGCGCGCGGCAAAGTGGGGCTCCAGTGCGGCCAGGGCCACCAGGCCATCGGCGCAGGGGTAGACGCGGTAGCCTGCATGGGCACCGCCGGTGTCGCCCCCGGGGGCGGTCAGGCCCCAGTGGCGGGGCAGGGCGAGCCACTGCGCGGCATCGGCCAGCGGCACCTCGATGCACACGCCGCGCCCACTGCGTGCGCGCGCCAGCAGGGCCTGTAGCACGGCTTCGCTGGCCACCAGGGCGCCGCCCATGTCGGCATAGAGCGAGGGCGGCATGGCGGTGCTGCTTACCAGCCCTGCCTCGGCCTGGTAGGTCAGGTCATGGCCGGCCTCTTCGGCGCGCGTGCCCGCAGCGCCGACGATGCGCACCAGCGACAGGCGCGGGTAGCGCGCCTGCAGCGCATCCCAGCCCAGGCCGAGCTTGGCCAGGGCCGAGGGGCGAAAGGAGGTGATGAGCACGTCGCTGCGATCCAGCTCGGTGTGCAGGGCTGCCTGGCCTTCGGGGGTCTTCAGGTGGGCCTGTAGTACGCGCACGCCCTCGTGCATCTGGGCGTAGGCCGGTGCGCAGTACACCGCCATGGGGTCGGCGCTGGCGTGGCCGGCGGGTGCGGGGGGCTCCAGCTTGGTGCACTCGGCGCCCATGTCGCGGCAGCGCAGCAAGGCGGCCGGGCCTGGCAGGTTGAGGGCCAGGCTGAGAATGCGGGTCTGGGCAAGGGGCTGGAGGGTCTGGAGTGACATGGCGGTAGGTCAAAAAGGAGACAGGCGGTTATACAAACAAAATGGCGGCCTGTGGCGGTATGCTGCTGCCGCTCTTTTTGCTGCCCTTGTGCCGGAGTTTCGATGAATTCACCGCCTGATGCCGCGCCGCTGCTGGCCCTGCAACCCTCGCCGCGCCTGCCGGTATTGTTTGTGGGCCATGGCAGCCCGATGAACGCGATCGAGGAAAACGCCTGGCACCACACCTGGCGCGACCTGGGGCGCGAGCTGTTGGCGCGGCCGGCGCGGCCGGCGCGGCCGGCGCGGCCGCAGCTCATCCTGTGCATTTCGGCGCACTGGCTCACGCGCGGCGGCTGGTGGCTCACCGGCATGGCGCGCCCGCGTACGCTGCACGATTTCAGCGGCTTTCCGCGTATCCTGTTCGAGCAGCAGTACCCCGCACCGGGGGCGCCCGGTGTGGCGCGGGCGCTTGCGGCGCAGCTGCGCTCGCCGGCCACGGGAAAGCCGCTGGGCGTTGATGAAGGGGGGGATGACAACGAGTGGGGCTTGGACCATGGCGCCTGGAGCGTGCTCAAGCCCATGTTCCCGGCGGCGGACATTCCGGTGGTGCAGCTCAGCATGGACTACGCGCGCCCGCCCGCTGAGCACCTGGCGCTGGGGCGGCAGCTGGCGCCTCTGCGCGAGCGCGGCGTGCTCATCGTGGCCAGCGGCAACGTGGTGCACAACCTGGCGGCGATGCGCATGGGAACGGGCATCAACGCCGCCTATACCTGGGCCAGCGGGTTCGACGCGCGCGTGGCCGACCTGGTCAAGAGCGGGCAGTTGGACGCGCTCGCAGGTTTTGCCCAGTGGGGCGCGGTGGCGCAACTGGCACACCCCACGCACGACCATTTCTTGCCGCTGCTGTACGCGGCTGGCGCGGTGCAGACGGGCGATGTGCCCCGCTTTTTCAACACCGGGTTCCAGGCGGCGTCGCTTTCCATGCGTTCGATGCTGTGGGAAGGGGCGGCCCCATGACCCTTCTAACCGTTCTGGCCTGTGGCGATGGCCGCGGTTTTGCCACTGCACTGGCGTTGGGCAGTGCCTCGCGGTTGAGGCTGGGCGTGCAGTTTTGGGGATGAAAACGACAAACGCCCCGAAGGAGCCGGGTCAATCGGCTTTCGGGGCGTTTGGGTTTGGCGGCGCTGCGCCGCCAAAGTGTGCCGCTAGATAACCTTGGCGATGGCTTGGCAGACGTAGTCGATGTTCTTGCTGTTGAGCGCAGCCACGCAGATGCGGCCGGTGTCCGTGCCGTACACGCCGAACTCGCTGCGCAGGCGCACCATTTGTTCCTTGGTCAGGCCAGAGTAGCTGAACATGCCGATCTGCTGCGTCATGAAGCTCATGTCCTGCTGCACGCCGGCAGCCTTGAGGCCGTCGACCAGCTTCTGGCGCATGGCCTTGATGCGCACACGCATCTCGCCCAGTTCTTTTTCCCACAGTGCGCGCAGCTCGGGGTTGCTCAGCACTGCGGCCACCACGGCGCCGCCGTGCGTGGGCGGGTTGGAGTAGTTGGTGCGGATGACGATCTTGAGCTGGCTCAGCACGCGGCCGGCTTCTTCCTTGTCAGTGCACAGCACCGACAGGCCGCCGACGCGCTCACCATACAGGCTGAAGCTCTTGGAGAACGAGGTGGAGACGAAGAAGTTCAGGCCGGCGGCGACGAACTTCTGGATCACGGCGCCGTCCTCGGCGATGCCGTGGCCGAAGCCCTGGTACGCCATGTCGAGGAAGGCGGTCAGGCCCTTGGCCTTGACGGTGGCGATGACCTGGTCCCACTGCGCGGGGGTGATGTCGTAGCCGGTGGGGTTGTGGCAGCAGGCGTGCAGCACGACGATGGTGCCAGGGGCGGCGGCATTCAGGCTGGCCAGCATGCCGTCGAAGTTCACACCGCGCTTGGCGGCGTCGTAGTAGGCGTAGGTGTCGACCGTGAAGCCGGCGTTGGTGAACAGGGCACGGTGGTTTTCCCAGCTCGGGTCGGAGATCAGCACCTTGGCGTTGGGGCTGACCTTCTTCAAGAAGTCGGCGCCGATCTTCAGGCCGCCGGTGCCGCCGATCGCCTGCACGGTGGCCACGCGGCCCGACGTAACAGGCTCGGAATCGGCGCCAAAGACCAGCGCCTTGACGGCGTTGTCATAGGCGACGATGCCGTCAATGGGCAGGTAGCCGCGCGCCGCGGGCTTGTCCATCATGGCCTTTTCTGCCGCCTGCACGCATTGCAGCAGGGGCAGCTTGCCGTTGTCGTCGAAATACACGCCCACGCCCAGGTTGACCTTGTTGGGGTTGGTGTCAGCGTTGAATTGCTCGTTGAGCCCCAGGATGGGGTCGCGGGGGGCCATTTCGACGGCGGAGAAAAGGGACATGATGCGTGTGCAATCGGTTAGAGACGAAGCCTCAGATTCTAGCGCTGCCCTTGTTTCATGCGGGCCTGATCCTTGCACTGGTCTTTTGGATGAAGGCAGCCTGTCGCATATTTATGGCTTGCCCGCGCCCCACCAGGGCGCTGTGCGCAGCCCTTGCCCGAAAAAGCCGCCTTTGGCACCCGTAAACTCAATCGTTTGCCCATTGCACGGAGTTGCCCATGAACACGCCCCCTGTCACGCAGCCCACGGATGGCACCCCTGTGGCGGGACAGTACGTGCACTTTCCGGATTCGCCTTTTGCGCTGTTCCAGCCGTATCCGCCGTCAGGCGACCAGCCGGAGGCGATCGCCAAGCTGGTGGAGGGGGTGCGCGACGGCGAGGCCTTCCAGACGCTGCTGGGGGTGACGGGTTCGGGCAAGACTTTCACTATGGCCAATGTGATTGCCCGGCTGGGGCGGCCGGCCATCATCTTTGCTCCGAACAAGACACTGGCCGCGCAGCTGTACAGCGAGTTCCGCGAGTTCTTTCCGAAGAACGCAGTGGAGTACTTCGTCAGTTATTACGACTATTACCAGCCCGAGGCCTACGTGCCGCAGCGCGACCTGTTCATCGAGAAGGACAGCGCGATCAACGAGCACATCGAGCAGATGCGCTTGTCATGCACCAAGAGCCTGCTGGAGCGGCGCGACGTGGTGATCGTGGCCACCGTGTCGGCCATCTATGGCATTGGCGAGCCCGAGAGCTACCACCGCATGGTGATGACGCTGCGCGCTGGCGACCGCCTGAACCAGCGCGACGTGATTGCCCAGTTGATCCGCATGCAGTACCAGCGCAACGACCAGGATTTCAGCCGCGGCCAGTTCCGCGTGCGCGGCGACACCATTGACGTGTTTCCGGCCGAACATTCCGAGCTGGCGGTGCGCATCGAGTTGTTCGACGACGAAGTGGACAGCCTGCAACTGTTTGACCCCCTCACGGGGCGCATCCAGCAAAAGATCCCGCGCTTCACTGTGTACCCCAGCAGCCACTATGTGACGCCGCGTGATGTGGTGCTGGCGGCTGTTGAAACCATCAAGCAGGAACTGGAGGCGCGCCTGAAGTTTTTCGTGGCCGAGGGCAAGCTGGTCGAAGCCCAGCGCCTGGAGCAGCGCACGCGCTTTGATCTGGAAATGCTCAGCGAAGTGGGCCACTGCAAGGGCATCGAGAACTACACGCGCCACCTTTCGGGCGCCGCCCCGGGCGAACCGCCAAGCACACTGATCGATTACCTGCCCAAGGACGCGTTGATGTTTTTGGACGAGAGCCACCAGATGATTGGCCAGCTCAACGCCATGTACAACGGTGACCGGGCACGCAAGACCACGCTGGTGGAGTATGGCTTTCGCCTGCCGTCGGCGCTGGACAACCGGCCGCTGAAGTTCGAGGAGTTCGAGCAGCGCATGCGCCAGGTGGTGTTCGTGTCCGCCACGCCAGCGGACTATGAAAAGCAGCACTCTGGCCAGGTCGTCGACCAGGTGGTGCGGCCGACCGGCCTGGTGGATCCGGAGATTGAAGTGCGCCCGGCCACCCACCAGGTGGATGACGTGCTGCAGGAAATCCGCATCCGTGTGGAGCGCAATGAGCGCGTACTCATCACCACGCTGACCAAGCGCATGGCCGAGCAACTCACGGACTACCTGACCGACAACGGCGTGAAGGTGCGCTACCTGCATTCGGACGTGGACACGGTGGAGCGTGTGGAAATCATCCGCGACCTGCGCCTGGGCGCGTTCGATGTGCTGGTGGGTATCAACCTGCTGCGCGAGGGGCTCGACATTCCCGAGGTGTCGCTCGTTGCCATCCTCGACGCTGATAAGGAGGGCTTTTTGCGCGCCGAGCGCAGCCTGATCCAGACCATTGGCCGTGCGGCGCGCAACCTGCACGGCAAGGCCATTCTGTACGCCGACCGCATTACCGAGTCGATGAAGAAGGCCATGGGGGAGACCGAACGCCGCCGTGCCAAGCAGATTGCGCACAACGCGGCGCACGGAATTCAGCCGCGCGCGATTGTCAAGCAGGTGAAAGACCTGATTGATGGCGTTTACAGCGAAAAAGCGGGCAAGGAGGCCGAACGTCTGGCGCAGGACGCACTGCAGCGCGCCAAGGTGGCTGACATGTCGGAGAAGGATATGGCCAAGGAGATCAAGCGGCTGGAAAAACAGATGCTGGAACACGCGCGCAACCTGGAGTTCGAGCAGGCAGCGCGGGTGCGCGACCAGTTGGCGCTGCTCAAGGATCGCGCCTTTGGCGCGCATGGCGGGGATGTGCTGGCCTAGGTGGTGAGGGGGTGTCGGGGCTTTGTCGTGCTTGTCCGACAAAATCAATAGGGCTTTGTGGTATACTCCTATAAAACAGTCAACAAATCAGCTTATTGCGAGGGAGTCGCTCCTGATCCGGGGCGGTGCAAGAGCTACCGGCGTGCCGGGTGCGTCCTTGCCGGACGTCGCGGCCATCCCTGCAACGAATACATCCTGACCAAAGGAGCCCCACGATGCGTCTCACTACCAAAGGCCGTTTTGCGGTCACCGCCATGATCGATCTGGCCCTGCGCCAGAACAACGGCCCCGTCACACTGGCGGCCATCAGCCAGCGCCAGCAGATCTCGCTGTCGTACCTGGAGCAGCTCTTTGGCAAGCTGCGTCGCCATGAACTCGTGGAGTCCACGCGCGGCCCGGGGGGCGGCTACACGCTCGCCCGTAAGGCGGGTGACATCACCGTCGCCGACATCATCGTCTCGGTGGATGAGCCCATCGACGCCACCCAGTGCGGTGGCAAGGAAAACTGCCTTGGCGACTCCGGCCGCTGCATGACGCATGACCTGTGGTCTGCGCTGAACCAGCGCATGGTCGAGTTCCTGGATTCGGTCACGCTGCAAAAGCTTGTCGACGAGCAGCTCGCCAAGGGCGTGCAAATCGAGGACAAGCCGGTGGTGCGCCGCGCCATTTCCACCACGCCAGTGGTCAAGCCCATCCGTGTGAACGCGCCCAATTCCGTGTTTGCGTTGGGCAACGCGTTCGCCAAGTCCTGAGCGACAGGGCACGTGCGCTCGGCGCCTTTGCGGTGACCGTTTAGCGTTCGTACGCCAGCCAGATTCCGTTCTAGAGCCAGCCATGGATATGACACCCCATTTTCCGATTTACCTTGACTACGGCGCCACCACCCCGGTTGACCCCCGGGTGGTCGATGCCATGATCCCCTGGTTGCGTGAGCACTTCGGCAACGCCGCCTCGCGCAGCCACGCCTGGGGTTGGGAGGCCGAAGAGGCCATTGAGAAGGCCCGCGGCCAGGTGGCCGACCTGATTGGCGCCGATCCGCGCGAGATCGTGTGGACCAGCGGCGCCACCGAGTCGATCAACCTCGCGCTCAAGGGCGCGGCCCACTTCTACCAGGGCAAGGGCAAGCATCTCATCACGCTCAAGACCGAGCACAAGGCCGTGCTGGACACCATGCGCGAGCTGGAACGCCAGGGCTTCGAGGTGACCTACATGGATGTCAAGGAGGATGGCCTGCTCGACCTCGACGCGTTCAAGGCCGCAATCCGCCCCGACACCATCCTGGTCAGTGTGTTGTTTGTGAACAATGAGATTGGTGTGATCCAGGATATCCCCGCCATTGGTGCCATCTGCCGCGAAAAGGGCATTCTGTTGCACGTCGATGCCGCACAGGCAACGGGCCGCGTCGAGATCGACATGAAGGCCTTGCCCATCGACCTGATGAGCATGACCGCGCACAAGACCTACGGCCCCAAGGGCGTGGGTGCGCTGTACGTGCGCCGCAAGCCGCGCGTGCGCCTGGAGGCGCAAATCCATGGCGGCGGCCATGAGCGCGGCATGCGCTCGGGCACGCTGCCCACGCACCAGATCGTCGGCATGGGCGAGGCCTTCCGCATCATCAAGCTCGAAATGAACGAGGTGAACGCCAAAGCCCGCGTCCTGCAGCAACGCTTGCTGGACGGCCTGAAGGACATCGAGCAGGTGTTCATCAACGGCAGCATGGAGCACCGTGTGCCGCAGAACCTGAACATGAGCTTCAACTTCGTCGAGGGCGAGTCGCTCATCATGGGCATCAAGGGGCTGGCCGTCTCCAGCGGGTCGGCGTGCACCTCAGCCAGCCTGGAGCCCAGCTACGTGCTGCGTGCCCTGGGCCGCAGCGACGAGCTGGCGCACAGCAGCCTGCGCATGACCATCGGCCGTTTCACGACCGAGGAAGAGATCGACTACGCCGTCGCCACCATCCGCGAAAACGTCGCCAAGCTGCGCGAGCTCAGCCCGCTGTGGGAGATGTACCAGGATGGTGTGGACCTCAGCACCATTCAGTGGGCAGCGCACTGACCAAAATCCAAAGGAACCGACATGGCTTACTCCGACAAAGTGATCGACCATTACGAAAACCCCCGCAACGTGGGCTCTTTTGAAAAAGGCGACGACACCGTGGGCACTGGCATGGTGGGTGCCCCGGCCTGCGGGGACGTGATGAAGCTGCAGATCAAGGTGAACCCCGATACCGGCGTCATTGAGGACGCGCGCTTCAAGACCTACGGCTGCGGCTCCGCCATTGCCTCCTCTTCGCTCGTGACCGAATGGGTCAAGGGCAAGACGCTGGACGAGGCGGCCCAGATCAAGAACAGCGCCATTGCCGAGGAACTGGCACTGCCGCCGGTGAAGATTCACTGCTCCATCCTGGCGGAAGACGCCATCAAGGCTGCAGTGAATGACTACAAGGCCAAGCACGGCGCCGCCGCTGCCGAGGCCGCGTGAGCGCCATGGCCATCACGCTGACGGAAGCTGCGGCCCGGCATGTGAACCGCTACCTGAGCCGGCGCGGCAAGGGCCTGGGCGTGCGCCTGGGCGTCAAGACCACGGGCTGCTCTGGCCTGGCATACAAGCTGGAGTACGTGGATGAGGCGGCGCCCGAAGACATCGTGTTCGAGAACCATGGGGTGAAGGTATTGATTGACCCCAAGAGCCTGGCCTACATCGACGGCACCGAACTCGATTTCGTGCGCGAGGGATTGAACGAAGGCTTCAAGTTCAACAACCCGAACGAACGTGACCGCTGCGGCTGCGGGGAGAGCTTTCGCGTGTGACGCGCTCCTGCACAACCGCCAGACCGCCCGCATGCCGTGCCGGCGGTTTTTTTCCGTCGGGATGTGGGCAGGTACATCAAAAACGATAGCTGCTAGCGCTTGATTGGTAAGGTTTTTCGCATCGAAAGATACGTAAAACCTTACAGGAAAAGCGCAAGCAGCTCACTTTTTAAGAGCATAGCTTCACCATGCAGTTGCAATCCGACGACTTTGAACTCTTCGGCCTGCCGCGCCGCTTCGCGCAGGAGCGCGCCCAGCTCGATGCGCGCTGGAAGGATTTACAGCGCCAGGCGCACCCCGACCGCTTTGCCGCCGAGGGCGCTGCGGCCCAGCGCGTGGCCATGCAGTGGTCGGTGCGCATCAACGAGGCCTATCAGCGCCTCAAGGACCCGCTCAAGCGCGCGGCCTACCTGTGCGAATTGCACGGTGCGCCCATCCGCGCCGAGGACAACACGGCCATGCCGCCCGCTTTCCTGATGCAGCAGATGGCCTGGCGCGAGGCGCTGGAGGACGCGGACGGTACGGCGGCCATCGATGCGCTGGAAGACGAGGTTGAGCAGGCGCGCACTGCGGCGCTGGTGCGTGTGGGCGCGCTGCTTGACGAGCAGCAGGACTGGGCGGGAGCTGCCCAGCAGGTCAGAGCCCTCATGTTCCTTGCGCGATTTGCGCAGGATGTCGATCGCCGCCGAGAGCAACTGGGACAATAACGAGTTGCCCTATCTTTTCACCCCTTCCTAGATTCCATGGCGCTTTTGCAGATTTCCGAGCCCGGCCAGTCCCCCGACCCGCACCAGCGGCGCATTGCGGTCGGCATTGACCTGGGCACCACGCATTCCCTGGTGGCCGCCGTGAAGAGTGGCGTAGCCGAATGCCTGCCCGATGCCCAGGGCCGGTTGCTGCTGCCTTCGGTGGTGCGCTACCTGCAGGGCGGTGGTCGCCAGATCGGCTACGAGGCTGCGCTGGCCCAAGCACAGGACGCGCGCAACACCGTGGCCTCCGCCAAGCGCTTCATGGGGCGAGCGCTGGCCGACATCGCTGGCGCTGACAAGCTGCCCTACGACTTTGTGCAGGAAAGCGGGCAGGGCGGCATGGTCAGCCTCGCCACGGCGGACGGCGTGAAGTCGCCGGTGGAGGTCAGCGCCGAGATCCTGGCCACGCTGCGCCAGCGCGCAGAAGACAGCTTCGACGCAGACCTGTACGGTGCGGTCATCACCGTGCCAGCCTATTTCGACGATGCGCAGCGCCAGGCCACCAAAGACGCGGCCCGGCTCGCCGGTATCCACCTGCTGCGCCTCATCAATGAACCCACGGCCGCCGCCATTGCCTATGGCCTGGACAACGCCTCCGAGGGCGTTTACGCGGTGTACGACCTGGGTGGCGGCACCTTCGACATTTCCATCCTGCGCCTGACGCAGGGTGTGTTCGAGGTCATCGCCACCGGTGGCGACTCCGCCCTGGGGGGCGACGACTACGACGCCGCGCTGGCCGACTGGGCGCTGCAGCGCCTGGGCCGCAGCGCCGACACGCCGGCTGACAAAGCCGCCGCACGCATGGCAGCGCGGACCTGCAAAGAGGCGCTTACCACTGCAGAAACCGTAGCATTCAGCGCTTGCCTGGCGGGCGATAGCGTGCAATTGGACGTGTCTCGCGCAGATTTCGAGGCAGCCACTGCGGCGCTCACCCAGCGCTCGCTGGCGGCGGTGCGCCGCGCCCTGCGCGATGCCCAATTGAGCAAGGATGAGGTGCAAGGCGTGGTCATGGTGGGTGGTTCCACCCGCATGCCGCAGATCCAGCGTGCCGTGGGCGAATTCTTCGGCCGCGCACCGCTGACCAACCTGAACCCTGATGAGGTCGTAGCCCTGGGTGCTGCCATCCAGGCCAACCAGCTCGCCGGCAACAGCGCGGCGGGCGACTTGCTGCTGCTCGACGTGATTCCTCTGTCGCTCGGTATCGAGACCATGGGGGGGCTGGTCGAGCGTATCGTGGCGCGCAACGAGACCATTCCCACCGCACGCGCGCAGGACTTCACCACCTACAAGGACGGCCAGACTGCGCTGGCCATCCACGTGGTGCAGGGCGAACGCGATCTGGTGCAGGACTGCCGCAGCCTCGCGCGCTTTGAGCTGCGCGGTATTCCACCCATGGCCGCGGGCGCGGCGCGCATCCGCGTCACCTTCACCATCGACGCGGACGGACTGCTGTCGGTCGGCGCCAAGGAGCTGACGAGCGGCGTGGAGGCGCACATCAACGTCAAGCCGTCGTACGGCCTGTCGGACGCGCAGATTGCGCGCATGCTGCAGGAGGGCTTTGCCACCGCGCAGGACGACATGCAGGCGCGCGCCGTGGTGGAGGCCCGCGTGGACGCCCAGCGCATGCTGCTGGCCACGCAAAGCGCGCTCGATGCCGACGGCGATCTGCTGGAGCCGGGGGAGCGCGCGGCCATCGACGCGCTGATGCAGGCCGTGCGCGCTGTGCTGGAGGTGCAGGACGCCGCCGCCATTGAAGCCGCTACCGAAGCCCTGGCCAAGGGCGCCGAGCCTTTTGCCGCCCAGCGCATGAACCGCGGCATCCGCGACGCGCTGGCGGGCAAGAGCGTGCAATCCTTCTAACGAACCGAATTCCCCACATGCCGACCATCAAAGTCCTGCCCCACGCCGAGTATTGCCCCGAAGGCGCGCAGATCACCGCGCCCGCTGGGACCTCGATCTGCGAAGCATTGCTCGACAACGGCATCTCCATCGAGCATGCGTGCGACATGAGCTGCGCCTGCACCACCTGCCACGTCATCGTGCGTGAAGGGCTGGCCTCGCTCAACGAGGCCGAGGAGGAGGAAGAAGACCTGCTTGACCGCGCCTGGGGCCTGACGCCGCAGTCGCGCCTGTCGTGCCAGGCTATCGTGGCGCAAAAGGATCTGACCGTGGAGATCCCCAAGTATTCGATCAACCACGCCAAGGAAAACCACTGATGCGTGCAGCGCCGGGCTATCCCAAGCAGATGCTTATCCCTGTGGCCGGGGGAGGCGAGGGCATGCAGCGCCAGACCTGGTGGGGGCGTGTATGAGCCGCCAGATCGTTTTCGACACGGAAACTACCGGCTTGTCGGCCGAGAACGGCGACCGCATCGTTGAAATCGGCTGTGTGGAATTGGTGAATCGCAAACTCACCGGCAACCACCTGCACCTGTACATTAACCCGGAGCGCGATAGCCACGAGGACGCGCTGCGTGTGCACGGGCTGACCACCGCCTTTCTGCGCGATAAGCCCAAATTTGCCGAAGTAGCCGACCAGATTCTGGACTTCATGCAAGGCGCAGAGATCATCATCCACAACGCGGCGTTCGACGTCGGCTTCATCAACAAGGAGCTGGAACTGCTCGGGCGGCCGCCGTTCACCACCTACGTGAGCGGCATCATCGACACCCTGGCGATGGCCAAGGAGATGTTCCCGGGCAAACGCAACTCGCTGGATGCGCTGTGCGACCGCCTGGATGTGGACAATTCTGGCCGCACCTTGCACGGTGCCTTGCTTGATGCCGAGCTGCTTGCCGAGGTCTACATCAACCTCACGCGCGGGCAGGATGCCCTGTTGATGACCGATGACGCACCGGAGAGCAGCACTGCGGGCCTGCCGGCCGCACACATCGATCTGCGCGGCTTTCAGTTGCCAGTGCTGCGCGCCAATGCCCAGGAGCAGGCGGCGCACGAGGATGTGCTGGCGCAGATCGACAAGGCCAGCGGCGGTAAAACAATTTGGCGCTTTTTTGAGAGCAATGAAAAAGCTGTGCCATAATAGAAGGCTGTCGCAAACGTAATTGTTTAAGACAACGGGTGATTAGCTCAGCGGTAGAGCACTGCCTTCACACGGCAGGGGTCACATGTTCGATCCATGTATCACCCACCATTGTTTTCATGAAGCTGCAGCGATAAAGAAGCAGCTTCAGGGGTGATTAGCTCAGCGGTAGAGCACTGCCTTCACACGGCAGGGGTCACATGTTCGATCCATGTATCACCCACCAAACCAAAAGGCCTGGATTTTCCAGGCCTTTCTTTTTGCCTTTTCAGCCGACGGCGGGGCCAACGATCCCTTCGTCACGCCTGTACTGGGGCATCCATCCTGGTGCGTATGAACTGCTCGAATTGCGCCGGGGGCAGCGGTCGGCTGAAATAGTAGCCCTGGATTTCGTCGCAGCCCCGGTAGCGCAGGCAGGCCAGTTGCTCGGCCGTTTCCACACCTTCGGCAATCGTGGACAGGCCCATGCTGTGGGCCAGCTGGACGATGGCGGTGGCAATGGCCTGGTCGTCGGCGTCGCTGCCGATGTCGCGTACGAACGACTGGTCGATCTTGAGCTTGTGAATGCAAAAGCGCTTCAAATAGCTCAACGACGAGTAGCCTGTACCGAAATCGTCAATCGACAGCCGGATGCCCCGTTGGTTGAGCTCACGCATTTGTTGGGCTGCAGCCTCGGGGTTCTTCATGGCCATGGCTTCGGTCAGCTCCAGCTCCAGGCAGGAGGGCGGCACACCCGCTTCTTCGAGCAAACGGCCGACGAACTCGGGCAGGTCAGGCTGGTTGAATTGCACGGCGGAGAGGTTGACCGCCACTGTGATGGGCGGCAGGCCCTGGTCCAGCCAGGCACGCAACTGCGCCAACACGCTGCGCAGAACCCACTCGCCGATGCCAACGATGAGTCCGTTGGACTCGGCAATGGGGATGAATTCGCCTGGAGACACCGCACCCCACTGCGGTGAGTTCCAGCGTAGCAATGCCTCGGCGCCGACGATGGAGTCGTTCGTGAGGGACATCTGCGGCTGGTACACCAGATGCAATTCGCCGCGCTGCTGCGCTTGCTTGAGTGCGTGGCCCAGGGCCAGGATGCGCGCTGAGCGCTCTTGCATGGCTGCGGTGAAGAAGCAGTAGCTGTTGCGGCCGTCTTCTTTGACGCGGTACATCGCGGTCTCGGCTTGGTGCAGCAGTGCTTCGAAGGCTTCAGCGTCCGTAGGGTAGAGGGCGATGCCGATAGAGGCCGTGCATGAGACTTCCTGTCCCGCCAGTTGTACGGGCTGCGACAGGGTGGCGAGCAGCCCCTCGGCCATCGCGGCGGCCGCGTGCTGGCTGCTGGCCGGCAGCAGGGCAATGAAGTCATCGCCAGCGTGGCGCGACAGAATGTCCTGGGTCTGGAGGCTGGAGCGCAGGCGGCGTGTCATCTCCAGCAGCAGCATGTCGCCTATGCTGTGGCCCAGGGAGTCGTTCACGTCCTTGAAGTTGTCCAGGTCAATCCACAGTGCAGCCAGGGTCTGCCCGCTGGCCGTGGCGTGGCGAAAATGTTCGTGCAACAGGCTGCGGTTGGGTAGCCCTGTCAGCTGGTCGTGCCGCGAAAGCTGCTGGATGCGTGCCGCCGTGCGTTTCTTTTCGGTGATGTCTTCCTTGTGGGCTAGGTAGTGGGTGACCTGCCCCTCGCTATCGCGCACCGGGTAGATCAGCACCGATTCGAAGTATTCCTGGCCAGCCTTGTTGCGGTTGATCATCTCACCCTGCCAGGGCTTGCCTTGGGTCAGCTGGGCCCACATGGCCTGGTAGGTCGATGCCGGAGTCTGGCCCGACTGCAGGATGCGCGGGTTTTGTCCCACCGCTTCGTTTGCGCTGTAGCCGCTGGTACGGGTAAAAGCTGCATTGACGTACTCGATGCGCGCATGCAGGTCGGTGATGACCAGCGAGATGGGACTTTGCTCCACCACCAGTGACAGCTTGCGCAGAGTCTGCTCCGTCTCCTGCCGGTCCGTGATGTTGCGCGAGATGATGATGAAATGCTCGTCCTCACCCGGCTGGGCTGCCTTGCGCGCGACGGAGAGCTCAAACCAAGCTTTTCGCTCTGCTTCAAGTGCCAGCTCAATGACCTTGCCATGTGAGCTCCCATGTTCGTGCGCCTGCGCAATGGCCGCCAGCACGGTGTCGGCAGCCTTGGCCGGAAGGGTTTCGTGCACGGTGCGCCCGCGCAACTGCGCGGTCGGCATGGCCAACTCGTCGGCCCGGGCTGCATGCACTTCAAGGTAGCGGCCCTGCGCATCCATCACCAGCAGGAGATCGGGAAGCGCGTCGAGTGTCGCAGCCAGTTGCCGGCGCGAATCGTGTAGCAGGGTGTAGGGCCGCTGTACGGCCTCCACGAACACTGCACGGTACAGGAAGGCATACGCCAACACCTTGTAGACATGGCCAGCGAGGTTGTAGGCATCGGTGACACCGCCGTAGCGTGTGAAGAAGAACTCGCTCATGGCCATCGTGCAGACCGCGGCGAACAGGCCACTTGCGTTGAAGCTGCGCGGCTGCCGCATGCGGTGGAAAAGGAGCGCGGCGGCGATCAGGTTCAGGGCAATCAGCGCGTACTCAAAGCCGATCTTGAATGCCGTCAGCCCTTCGCCTGTTACGAAGGTGCGCGGCAGCGCCTGCGGGTAGATGAAAAACAGCGCGTGCAGCGCCGCCACAATGGCCAATACCGTGGAGAGTATGGCCCAAGCAGGCCATGCCACGTTCCGCGTGTCCCGGGGCAAGGCGATTGCCAGCAGTGCCAGGGCGCCCAGCAGCCGAGCGCTCAACCAGAATTGGATAGCTTTTTCCGGGGAGCTGGGCGTGACGAAGTCCGGCATGCCCGCGTAGGACAGCATGTGCGAAAAATCCAGCAACCCCACCCCGAGGAAGGCGCAGGCCAACAACAGGGCGTTGTAAGGCATGCGTTCACGGCGCAAGCTCCACACCACGCCAAAAATCAGCGCCGTGACGGCGATGGCCAAAGTCTCCAGTGCCATGTGTAGCGGCAGGTAGCTGGCCGTGCCGCTGAATGGCGTGGACAAAGGAGCCAGCAAGACCAACGGCAGGAGGGCCGCCAGGGCAATGACCGCAGGCAGCGCAAGGCGTGCTTCGGGTTGGTGGCTGGGGTGCAGTGGCATGGAGTGCAGAGGGGCGATTTTGCTAAATGTAGCGGTAAGCCACAGCTGGACACAAAAAACCTCGCCATCCAGTCGCCTGTACGGAATGCGAAAGCCAAGCGTGTGGGCGTGTACGTGAAAGGCGTGTCGAACGATAAAGATTGCTCTTATTTTGAGAGCTGTTAGCGCTTTATCCTATTGCCTTGGGGGCATTTTTTGTCATGAATCATCGTTCCCAAGGTTTTACCTGCAAGCGTATGCCGTAAATACTGCAGTGACCGGAGAGCACGACAACATTACCGGCGTATGCAGCCATGCGGCCAGTGCACTGCTAAGATGGCATCGACACAGCGCGACCATGCTGCATGGCGCACATTCATTGGGTTTCTTGCTATGAAAGGCTGCTATGACTGCTTCTGTTACTGATTCCGTGTCCACCTCGCAGACTGAACTGGAAAAGCTGGTGAGCGATCTGCGCGGCCTGCTGGCGAACAAGGACCTGGACACCATTCCGGAAATCAAGTTGCTGCGCCAGCGCATCGACGACGGCATGTCCACAGTACGTGACTCGGCCGTGCGCGCGGCCCAGGAGGCCGCACGCCAGGCGAAGGAAGCGGCCCATGCGGCTGACCGCTATGCGCACGACGAGCCCTGGCGCGTGGCCAGTGCTGCACTGGCCGTAGGGGCCCTGGTGGGCTTCCTGCTGGCACGGCGTTGAGCGGCGCTCCCCATACCCACCAAGGCCGAGGTGGCGCGCCCATGAACTGGCTGTCATTGCTGGGGCTGGATGCCTTGCGTGCACGCTGGCAGGCCGCCGTTATCGAAGGTGCTATCGCTTTCGATGACCGTGTGGCATTGGCCCGGCTGGAGTGGCGTGATCAAAAGCGCCACTTGTTGCGCGCGCTGTTGCTTACGCTGGCTGTGGGCGGCTTGACGGTGGTGGCGCTGCTTTTGCTCTCGCTGGCGCTGCTCGCCCAGTTCTGGGACACGCCGCAGCGCATGGCTGTGGCTTGGGGGCTGGCCGTTGTGTGGTTACTGGCGTGGGGTGCGGCGCTTGCTGCGTTGCTTTCCGTGCTGCGCCAAGTAGGGCAGGGCTTTGCGTTGACCCGGCGTGAATTGGCGCAGGACTGGCAGAGCTGCAAGGAGCGTTTGTGAGCCATCCGTTCGTACCTCCTCCCGCCACGCCCACCCCTGAGCAACAGGCCGTGCTGGAGCGTATCGCGGCCCAGCGTGAGCGACTGCGCTCACGCCGCGTGGCCCGTGACCAAGCAGCGGCCCAGGCAGCGGCGGACACGGGTGTCCCAGCCGATATGCCTTGGCTGGCCAAAGCCGTGCTTTTTGCACGCGAACACCCCGGTCTGACTGCGAGTGCGACCGCGGCCATGGCGATGGCGGTAGGGCCGCGCCGCCTTGTACGCTGGGCCGGAGTGCTGCTGCCTTTGCTGCTACGTAACCGCCGCTGAATAGCCGCCGCTGGAGGCAGCGCCCTGGAGCGCCTGTGTTTTCAGCGGACGGCCCATAAAGCCGGAGAGGCTTAGCGCCGCCCTGCTGTCTTGATGGCGCGTGCGGCTTGCACCACCAGGGCTGGGCCCTGGTACACCAGCCCGGTGTAAATCTGCACTACGTCTGCGCCAGCGCGAATCTTGCCTACGGCGTCTTCAGCGCTCAGGATGCCACCCACCCCGATAATCGGGAATCCCTGGCCAAGGGCTGCGCGCAGTTGGGCAATCACACGGTTGCTGGCCTCGTAGACCGGCGCACCGCTCAGTCCGCCAGTTTCTTCGGCATGGCGCAGGCCCTTGACGGCTTCACGGCTGATGGTGGTGTTGGTGGCAATCACGCCATCCATGCCATGGCGCTGCAGCGTGGCGGCGATCACGGCCACTTGCTCATCCTGCAGATCCGGCGCAATTTTCACAAACACGGGAACACGCCGCCCTTGCTGTACCGCCAGGGCTTCGCGCCGCTCGGCGATCGCGGCGAGCAGCGCGTCAAGCGCTGCATCGCTTTGCAGCGCTCGCAGGTTCTGGGTGTTGGGCGAGCTGATGTTCACGGTCACGTAATCAGCATGCGGGTAGACGCCTTCCAGGCAGGTCAGGTAGTCCCGGGTAGCGTCCTCGATGGGTGTCGTGGCGTTCTTGCCGATGTTCAGGCCCAGCAGCATGCGGTGCTGGCGTGCTGCTGTTCTATAGCGCGACCGTTGCACGTTGCCCAGGAACGCTTCCAGCCCTTCGTTGTTGAAACCAAAGCGGTTGATCAGTGCCTGGCGCTCGGGCAGGCGGAACATGCGCGGCTTGGGGTTGCCGGGCTGGGGCTTGGGGGTCACGGTACCCACCTCGACGAAGCCGAAGCCCATCGCGCCAAGGGCGTCGATACAGCGAGCGTTCTTGTCCAGGCCAGCGGCCAGGCCCACGCGGTTGGGAAAGGTCAGGCCCGCGAGCTGAATGGGGTCATGCACGGCTTCGTTGCACCAGGCCCATTGCAATGGCGTGTGCTGGCCGCGCGCCAGCATGTCCATGGTGAGGTCGTGCGCAGCTTCGGCATCCATGCCGAAGAGAAGAGGGCGAGTGAGGGCGTAAGGAATCAGGGACATGGAGATAATTCAAAGCTTTGCTGCGATTCTCCCCTATGACGACACCTGCTTCCCCTTCCTCCCTCACCCAAGACGAACTCAAGGCCCTCGTGGGCCAGGCCGCGCTGCGCTACGTGGTTCCTGGAGAGATCGTTGGCGTGGGCACAGGCTCTACGGTCAATAAGTTCATTGATGCCCTGGCCGCGATGAAAGGGCAGATCAAGGGAGCGGTGTCCAGCTCCGTGGCCAGCACCGAGCGCCTGCAGGCACTGGGGATTCCCGTGTTCGATGCCAATGTGGTGCAGAGCCTGTCAGTCTATATCGATGGCGCCGACGAAATCGACGGCCATGGCTTCATGGTCAAGGGCGGCGGCGCGGCGCTCACGCGCGAGAAGATCGTCGCAGCGCTGGCGCAGCGCTTCGTGTGCATCGCGGATGAGTCCAAGCTGGTCGATGCGCTGGGCCGCTTTCCGCTGCCGGTGGAGGTGATCCCCATGGCCGCCGCGCAGATCGCGCGCCGCTTCAAGGCCCTGGGCGGCGAGGCCACGCTGCGCCTGAAGGACGGCCAGCCGCTCGTGACCGACAACGGCCAGCACATCCTGGACGTGCGCGGCCTTACCGTGAACGACCCGCTGGCCTTCGAGAGCGAGGTGAACCAGTGGCCCGGCGTCGTGACGGTGGGCGTGTTCGCGCACCAGAAGGCCAACGTGTGCCTGCTAGGCACGGCCCAGGGCGTGCGGACGCTCGAATACTGAAGCCTATAGGAGCACGATCTGGGGAGCCTGCTG
>Ga0222428_100264_pt1 | contig 32356 bp, 22 predicted proteins | sample 2B5Ametagenome_FD_182471 | JGI IMG/M metagenome (GOLD analysis project Ga0222428, IMG submission 182471) | Enriched microbial communities from leaf-cutter ant dump, University of Wisconsin, Madison, United States - 2B5A (version 2) | ecosystem: Environmental > Terrestrial > Nest > Insects nest >...
CGGGCAGCCACGTGGGCAGGGCGCGCGATTCGTAGCTGCCCGCGTCCGACAGTTGCGCGTCCAGCCACGCCACCGGGCCGCCGTCCATGCGCTCCAGCCGCACCTGCGGCAGGTTGCCGGCGGCCTGTGCGGTGCCGCCGCCGCTGCCTTCGCTGTCGCTGGTGAAGCCCGTGCCCAGCAGCACCAGCCGCGATCCATGGTTGATCTGCGTGAAGGCGTTGCCGATGACCGGGCGCGGGCGCGTGGTGGACTGGGGCTGGATGGCGAGGGGCTGGTCGGGCTGGCCCACGCCGCCGTAGTAGCCGCCCGCCACCAGCAGCTCGCCGCTGTCCAGCAGCGCCACCGCGTGGTGGCGGCGGGTCTGCGGCAGTGTTTGAAAGCTCCAGGTGCCCGCGAGCGGGTCGAACAGCTCCATGCGCGCCGACGCCGCCACGCCGCTGCGCCAGCCGCCCACCACCGCCACGCGGCCGTCGGGCAGCAGCGTGGCCGTGTGGTAGGCGTGCGCCTCGCTCATCGTGGGCACGGGGCCCCAGGTGTCGGTGGCCGGGTCGTAGATCTCGGCGCTGTTCAGGTAGCTGCCGCCGAAGCCGCCCGCGACCAGCACGCGGCCGTCTTGCAGCAGCGTGGCGGTGTGCCCGTTGCGCGCCTGCAGCATGCCGGCCGCGCCCGCCCAGGTGTTCGCCACCGGGTCGTACAGCGCGGCGCTGGCCAGCTGGCCGCTGGCCGACAGGCCGCCCGCCACAAGCACGCGCCCGTCCCGCAGCAGCGTGGCCGAGTGGTAGGCGCGCGGCGCGGGCATGGGCGCGGCGGCCACCCAGCGGTTCTGCGCGGGCTGGTAGACCTCGGCCTGGGCCAGGGTGGATGCGGCGTCGTTCTCCACGCCACGGCCCCCGGCCGCCAGCACGCCGCCGCCGGGCAGCAGCGTGGCCGTGTGGTAGTAGCGCGCCTGCGCCAGGTCGGGCACGGCGCTCCAGGCGTTGGCGCCGGGATCGTACAGCTCGGCGCTGGCCAGCACGCCGCTGCCGCCCAGGCCGCCCGCGGCCAGCACGCGGCCGCTGGGCAGCAGGGTCTGCGTGTGCTGCTGGCGCCAGGGCGCCACGGGCGTGCCCGCGGCGGTCCACGCATCGGCGGAGGGGCTGTAGCGCAGCGGCGGCGTGCCCACGCCGTTGCGCTGGCCGCCCGCCGTCAGCACCGTGCCATCGGCCAGCGGCGTGGCGACGGCGTGGTCCACCGTGGGGCGCGTGGCCAGGTTGCGCGTGGCGGGGGCCGCGGCGGGCCACAGGGTTTCGGGCGCGGACAGCGGACCGCTGGCGCCCTGGCCGCCCACGACCAGCACGCGCCCGCCCGGCAGCAGCGTGGCGGTGTGGCTGGCACGGGCCTGGGACATGGCCCCGCTGAGGGAGGCGATGTTGGTGGCAGGGTTGTAGTACACGGCGCCCAGGTGCAGGCCGCCGCTGCCGGCGTGCGCGCCGCCGGCCATCAATACGCGGCCGTCAGGCAGCAGCGTGGCGCTGTGGCGCGTGCGCTCGCCGATGCCCGCTGCAGCGGTCCAGGTGCCGGCCTCCGGGTCGTAGATGAAGGGCAGGCCGGGCACGGGCGCGCCCCCCGCGCTCTCGCCCCCCGCGACGTACACGCGGCCATCGGGCAGCAGCGTCGCGGTGTGGTGCATGCGCTGCTCGCCCGAGGGCAGCGGCGTGGCCGCGCTCCAGCTGTTGCTGAGGGGGTCGTACAGCGCGTTGTTCACCGTGGCGGCCTCGCCGTTGTCCATGCCCGCCACGACCAGCACGCGGCCGTTGGGCAGCAATGTGGCCGTGTGGTGGCGTGCCCCCAGGCCGGGCATCTGGCCCGCACTGCTCCAGGTGCGGCTGGCGGGGTCGTAGATCTCGGCCGAGCGCAGCGCTGCCTGCCCGGCGCCGCCCTCGCCGCCCGCGACCAGCACGCGGCCGTCGCGCAGCACGGTGGCGGTGTGGTGGCGGCGGGCCACGGCCAGGTCGGGAACGGGGGTGAAGGCGTCGTCTTCGGGGTCGTAGGTGTAGGCCGTGCGCAGCGGCCCGCCGGTGGTGCTGGTGCCGCCCGCGACCAGCACCGTGCCGTTGCGCAGCAGCGTACCGGTGTGGCTGCTGCGTGGCTGCGGCAGCGGGGCGGCGGCGGTCCACTGGCCGCTGCCGCCGTCATGGCGCAGCGTGGTGGCCAGGGCGTTGCCGCCCGCATCCTGGCCGCCCGCCAGCAGCACGGCGCCGCCGGGCAGCAGCGTGGCGGTGTGGTGCGTGCGGGCGCCGCTGAAGTCGGCGCCGGGCGACCACTGGGCCTGGGCGGCGGTGGCCAGCAGCAGGCCCAGGGATACGGCGCTGGCGTGCAGCCAGCGCCGCAAGCCCGTGGTGGGGATGGAGGGCATGGTGGAGGTCCTTGTGTTGCAAGAAAAAAAGGCCGTGGCGCTTGTGGAGTAAGCGCTGGCAGCTATCGAATCAGGAGTTCATCGCGCGCGGGGCAGGCTGTTCCCGCCGGCGTGGGCGGACAGAGCCAGGCAGGCACGGGACGCCGCCGTGCATCAGGCGGCGAAAGCGGCGGGGTGGCAGTGGTGGCGTGGCGCATGGGGCTCCCTCGGAGGCTGAAACAGCAACGGCCCCGCTGTGCGGGGCCGTTGTGATTCTTCTGAGAGCGGGGTGCGCTGGCGACAGCCGGGCGTGCGGGTTTAGGAGCCCGGCGTGCGCAAGTGCGCGGTGTCAGGGAACCTGCACGGTCACCGCCTCGGACAGCGGCCCCTCGTTGCCCGCCGCGTCGATCATCGCCACCTGGTAGCGGTGGCTGCCGCTGGGCGCCGCCGTGTCGGTGTAGCTGGCGCCTTCGGAGACGGTGGCGATGGCCGCGCCGTCGCGGTACACGCGGTAGCCCGCTGCGCTGGCATGCAGGAACGACTGCTTGACGGCCTGCATCAGCGGGTTGGCGTTCTGCTGCGGCAGGTAGCCGTAGTTCACCGCCCACACCAGCGTGCCGCCCAGGTTCTGCTCGCGTACCCACTTGCCTTTTTCGGCGATGGAGCGTTCGTCCTCGTAGCTCAGGTAGGTGACGGGGGCCACGCTGGCGCGCCACCAGGGTTGGCTGTAGCTGATGTAGCTCTGCTTGGCCACGTCGTCCCAGTGGTACTGCGCGCCGGGTTGGCCGAAGGCGTTGTCCTCGACGAGGCGCTGGTAGTTGTTCACGTCGTCGAAGTTGTTGGACTGGCCGGCCATGCCTTCCAGGCTCTGGCGCGGGCCGGTGACGGGCTGGTTGAAGTACAGCCCGTACAGGCCGATGCCGATGCCCAGCTTGGCGCGCGGCACGCCCGCGTTCAGGTACGCCTGCACGGTCGACGCGATGGACGTGGGGTGCAGCGGGCCTTCGCCGAACAGCGGCGAGTGATGCCAGCTCAGCCAGCCCCAGTCGCCGGACATGCCGTAGCTCATCAGGTTGAAGCGGTCCACGGCCTGGGCGATCTCGACGTGCCAGGCGGTGACTTCGTCGAAGTTGACGTTGACCCAGAAGGCGGGCCAGCTGATCTCCAGCGGCGTGGCGCCCTGGTAGCGCGGGCGCTGCTGCGATGCGGCACGCAGCTCGCGCAGCAGGGCCAGGGCCTGGGCGCGGCCTTCGGGGCTGTCCAGCTCTTCTTCCCAGTCGATGTCCACGCCGTCGTAGTTCTTCTGCTCGGCCTTGTCGAGGATCTGGCGGATGAAGCCCGCGCGGATGGCCGGGTTGGCCGTTGCGGCCATGAAGCCCGGGCCGTCGGTGGCCCCGCCGACCATCATCACGGCCTTCACGCCCGCTGCGTGGGCCTGTGCGATGAGCGTGTCTTCCACCTCATGGTGTGCGTTGTCCGCACCCTCCATCAGCTCGCCTGCCTGCCCGCCCAGCGGGCCGGCACCCGGCGCGTAGCGGCCGAAGACGAAGTGGGTCATGGTGCTCATGTCGATGGCCTCGGGCGGGTAGGTGCGCCAGAACCAGCCGGCGTAGTAGCCGTAGACCCATTTGCCGCTCTGGGTGACGGCGTTCCAGCCCAGGCGCACGCCCTGCGGCGTGGCGGTGGCGTTGACGCCGCCCACCTGCGGCAGCGGGTTGACGGCATCCACCGCGACCTGGGCCGTGGCGCTGGCGGTCTGCCCGGCGCCGTTGCTGCAGGTGAGGGTGTAGGCCGTGCTGGCGGCGGGGCGCACCAGCTCTTCGCTCGAGGCCGGGCGCGCGCCGCTCCAGCCGCCCGATGCGGTGCACGAGGCCGCGCCGGTGGCCTGCCAGGCCAGGCGTGCGCTGTCGCCGGGGTTCACGCGCGAGGGCGTGGCGCCGAAGTTGGCGATGGCCGGCGGCGCGGGCGGCGGGCCGCCGCGCACGGTGACGGTGGCCGAGGCGCTGGCGGTGTCGCCCTGTGCGTTGTGGCACGTGAGGCCGTAGGTGGTGGTGGCCTGCGGGCGCACGCTGGCGCTGCCGCTGGGGGCCTGCTCGCCGCTCCAGCCGCCGGTGGCGGTGCAGGCGGCGGCATGGTCGACGCTCCAGGCGAGGATGCTGGTGCCGCCGGCGTCCACCGTGTCGGGCTGCGCGGTGAAGGACTGGAACTGGGGTGGCGTGGGCGGCGGCGGGGCGCTGTCTTCCTCCACCACGAGCTGGGCGAGGCCTTCGCCGCCGGCCTCGAAATACTCCATGCGCACCGTGTGGCTGCCGGCCGCCAGCGGCACGGAAGCCGTGTCCATGGTGATGCCGTGCTCGGTCCAGTTGTCGATCACCTTGCGGCCGCCCACGAAGACACGCACGCCGTCATCGGTGAAGGTGACGAAGCGGGCGTTGCCGCCCGCGAAGGGCAGCGTGGCCGTCCAGCGGGCGGAAAAGCCGTCCACCGGCAGGCGGGCCGGGTCGGGGCTGCCTTGGCTGCCGGCCCAGTAGTGGTCGATGGGGCCGTTCTCGCAGCGCTGCAGCGCGGGAGGCCCCGACAGGGCGGTGTTGGGGAAGTACTCGGCCAGCCACTGGCCGGGCGCGCAGGCCTGGGCGAAGGCGTGCGTGCCCGTCAGCAGCAGCGCGGCGCCTGCCGCGCGCAGCACGTGGCCCGCGCAGCGCGCAAGGGGCCGGCCGGCGGCGCCGGCCGTTCGGGACGAAGGCATGGTGTGGTTCTCCTTGGAAGAAAAAGACGCGGCCGCAGCCGCGTGGAAGTGGCGAATGGGGCCGCGTTGGGGGCGAGTCTGCGCAAGCGGGCATGCGCTGGCGACAGCCGGGCGTGCGGTTTTTCGAGCCCGGCGTTCCCCCGGGGCGTTGCGCCAGGAAAAAGAAGAAAAAAAGCCTGCAGCGCAGGTGTATCAAGCGCAGGCAGCTATGTTTTTTGACAATCCGGTTTGTCCGCCGCCGCGCACGCGCTTGAATGCCCGCGCCAGGATGGCGCCGCTGGAGTAGCCCACGGCATCCGCCGCCTGCTGCCACGTGGCGCCCTGCTCGCGCAGCAGGCGCGCGGCCAGGTACAGGCGCCAGCGCGCCAGGTAGCGCATGGGGGGCTGGCCCATCTGCGCCTGGAAGCGCTGGATGAAGGCGGTGCGGCTCATGTGGCACAGCGCGGCCAGCGCTTCCAGCGTCCAGTCCTCTGCGGGCCGGGTGTGGATGGCGTGCAGCGCGGCCAGCAGGCGCGCATCGCGCGCCGGGGGGGCCGCGGCGGGCGCGGCCAGGGGCGCCGCCACGCGGGCGGGATCGCGCAGCCAGGTGAGCGTCAGGTGCTGCATGAGCGCGTTCATGGTCTGGGTGAGGCCCACGCCCCGGCCGCCATGGAGGTCGGCCATCCACGCGACGAGCTGGGCCATGGTGGGCAGCCAGCCGGAGGCGTCGTCCCGGCGCAGCACCAGCACCGGCGGCAGCGCGGCCACCACGGGGTGCGCAGCCAGGCGCGAGGCCCAGTAGAAGCTGCCGCTCCAGGTCTGCCGGGGCGCCTGGCCCAGGGTGAGGTTCAGCGTGGCGCCATGGCGCTCGTAGCCGTGGGCGGCGTAGAGGTCCTCGAAGCGCTGCGCGGGGGCCTGGGCGTCGTTGTAGATGCGGTGCCGCCCGGCGCGGGGCAGCCAGGCCACGTCGCCCGCTTCCAGTGCCACGGGGGGCGCGCCGTCCCCGTTGCCCAGCCACTGCAGCCATGCGCCGCCGCTGCCCGCCACGTACAGCGGAGCACGGTTGCGGCTGCCGATCTCCATGCACATGCCGGCGCCGAGCTGGAGTTGGAAGTGCAGCAAGGGCCTGAAGGCGATGGCTTCGATGAGCGCGTCCTGGTGGTTGGCAAGGCAATTCATGGAGGGCGCAGCCTAGCGCGGCGCCGCGCGCGGCGCCCCACCCCGCAGGGATAGGGCGCGCCAGGAAGTGCGCGGCGTTGACGTGCGGCGGCCTGGGCCCTAGATTCGCACCCTCGTTCTCGCCTTCGCCCCGCCGCTGCGCATGTCCCCGCCCCGTTCCGCCCGCCAGGCCCTGACCCGTCTGCACCAGATGGCCGGGCTGGACCTGCAGGGGCCGCAGCTCATCGCGCCGGTGCTGCAGGCGCTGCACGCGCTGGTGCCGTTCGATGCGGGCGGCTACGTCCACGCGGGCAGCGACGGGGTGCTGCAAACCCATCTGGAAGACCCCGGCATCCGTGCGCGGGAGGTGGACTACTTCGACCCGCGCATCCTGCGCAGCGAGGGCCAGATGTTCCATTGCAGCCTGCGCGACCTGGGGCACACGGTGCATCTGGGCAGCGGGCCGCTGCTGCTGGAGCAATTGCTGAAAGTGCCCCAGTCGCGGATGCTGCGCAGCGATTTCTACAACGTGGTGCTGCGCCCCTCGGGCGTGACCGACTGGGCCACGCTGGTGCTGCGTGCGGGCGGCCAGCGGGTGGGCACGCTGATCCTCTACCGCTACGCGGGTGCGCCGTCGTTCACGCGGGAGGAGCTGGACGTGCTGGCGCCGCTGCAGGCCCATTTGGCGCAGGTGCTGCAGCCCGGCGACCTGGATGCGCACGACAGCGAGGTGGTCGCCACCGGCCTGGTCATCGCCACGGACGAGGGCCGGCTGCAATGGCTTTCGCCCGAGGCCGAGACCCTCATGCAGCAGGCCTTCGGCTGGCGCTGGCGCGGCGCCGCGGGCGCGCTGCCCGCGCCACTGCAGGAGCTGCTGCGGCGGCTGCATGCGCCTGCGCTGCCCGGCGAAGCCCTGCCGCTGCCGCAGATGGAGCTCAGCAACGCGCAGGGCTGGTTCTCGCTGCGCGCCACGCGCATGGCCGCCGCCACGGACACGCAGGGCGCCAGGCAGGCCGTGGCCCTGCACATCACGCGGCGCATGGCGCGCGGCGCGCGCCTGCTGTCGGCGCTGCAGGCGCTCGGCCTGCCCCGGCGCCAGCAGGAGCTGGCCTGGTGGCTGGCCCGCGGCCTGTCCGAATCGCAGATCGCCGAGCGCATGGGCATCAGCGCCAACACGGTGGTCTACCACCGGCGCCAGCTCTACAACCGGCTGGGGCTGCAGGGGCGCCAGGAGCTGCTGGGCAGTTTGCTCACGGGGCGTTGACTTCCTTCGCACGGCGCAGGGCGATGCGGGCAATCCCTTGCTTGACAATGTTTCCGGTGCCAATAAAGTCCGTACAAATAAAAATCCTAGATGGACTGTTCTGTTGGTTTTTGAAAAATTGTCCGGTCTATATTTTTGTCCTGCGGTGACTGCTTTCCGAAGCCAGACATGCTGAAACGCCGCAGGTGCCCATTCCCGAAAAATGGACAGAGGAGCCGCCCCGATGCAGCGTAGAAAGACAGCCACATTGCTTCTCTCCATGGCAGCGATGCTTGCAAGCACTGCCTGGGCCGAGGCGTTTCCCAGCAAGCCGGTGACCATCGTCGTGCCTTTCGCGCCGGGCGGTTCCGCGGACAGCCTGGCGCGCTTGCTGGGCAACGGCATGTCCAGGAAACTGGGCGTGCCCGTGGTGGTGGACAACCGCGTCGGCGCGTCCGGACAGATCGGCGCATCCGCGGTGGCGCGCAGCCCGGGCGATGGCTATACCTTGCTGATGACGACCAGTTCGGTGCAGGTGATCGGGCCTTTGATGGTCTCCAACCTGACGTGGGACCCCGTGCGCAGCTTCACTCCCATCCGCCTGGTCGCCATGCAGCCCCAGATCCTTGTCGCAAGCCATGAGATGAAGGCGGGCAGTCTCGGCGCGGTGCTCGACATCGCGCGCAGGAATCCCGGCCAGCTCAATTTCTCGTCGCTCGGGCCGACGACGAACCAAGCCGTCAGCATGATGTACTTGAACACGCGCGCCGGCGTGAAGATGACCCACGTGCCTTACAGCTCCGCAGCCACGATGTACCCCGACATCGTGAGCGGACGCATCGACCTGACGCTGGACACCATTCCGAATGCGCTGCCTTTCCTGCAAAAGGGGTCGGTGCGCGCGCTCGCGGTCACCTCCGCCCAGCGCATCCCCACGCTGCCCGACGTTCCCACCGTGGCGGAGGCTGGCGTGCCGAACTTCCAGGCCATCGCATGGTTCGGCGTGGTCGGCCCGGCCGGCATCGCGCAACCCGTGCTGGACAAACTGTCCGTCGCCTTGAACGAAGCGCTCGACAGCCCGGACTATGCGAACTGGCTGCGCACCAATTCCGCCCTGGCCGACCCCCAGGGCACGCCCGCCAGCTTTGCGCAATTCATCCAGAGCGAGCGGGATCTCTGGAAAAGCGCCATCGCGCGAAGCCAAACCCATTGAGCGGCGGCGCCCTCTCGCGCGGAAGCTGCCGAGCGATGCACCCTTGAGCAGGGGCGCCAGGAACTGCCGGGCAGTCTTCAAGGCGCAAGCACCTCGCGCACATAGCCATCGGCGCGCAGCCGCGCGGGATCGGCGTCGGCCGTGTGCGTGCCGGGGCCGCCGCGCATGCCGCCCACCAGCCAGCGGCCGCCCTGGCCCTCCAGGCTGCGCACCGGGTTCTGGCCGGGGCCGGCAGGCAGGGCCAGCCGCTGGGCGAGGCGGCCTTGTGCATCCAGCACCGCCAGCAGCGGCGCGCCGTCGTCCGAGATGCTGGCGCCTGCCGGGTTCTGCCGGTAGCCCGTGGCGCCCGCGGCGAGGTGGCGCCCGCCGGGCAGCGCGGCGATGTCGAACAGCACGTCGTCCTCTTCCACGTGCAGCACCGCATGGCGCTGCAGGCGGCCCGCGCCGTCCAGCCACGCGGCGAAGCCGTTCCAGCCGCCTTCCTGGCCCGCCACCTTGTGGCGGCCTGCGAGCGCCCAGCCTGTTTCGAGGGCGCGCAGCGCGAACACCTGCGTGGGGCCGTCCGTGTCGACGAAGGCCGCGCCCAGGTTGCGGCCCTGGCCGTCCAGCCGGGTGACGATGGCGCCGTAGTCGGGACGCTCGGGCGGCACGGGGCCTTCGGGCGTGGCGAAGAAGTGGGCCGCATGCGCCGCGAACGCGTTGTTGTGCGGTGCGGCGGGCACGGCCACGGCGAGGTCGCCGTGCGCGTTGGCGGCGAGCAGCACCTGGAAGTGGTTGGCGAGCTGGCCGTAGGTGTCGTGGCTGCCGCTCGTCAGGTAGCGCGCCATGACCGTGGTGCCCGGCTCCACCAGGCTGCGCCAGCGCTGTGTGTAGCCGCCCTGCGCCGTGTGCGCATAGCGGTAGGCCACCACGGCGTGGCGGCCGGTGCGCAGCGCCACGGCCAGGTCTTCGCCCAGCGCGGCCAGGCGCACCGCGTCGCGCGTGTGCAGGGGCAGCATCGCGGTATCGTCCTTGATGCCGCCCTGGTCGTAGTACGGGTCGAGCGGTGCCGCGGGGTCGGCCAGTTCGGCGCCGGTCAGCTCGCGGGCCTGGGCGTCCAGGCGCACCAGGCGCAATGCACGGTGCGTGGCGAGCACGGCGGAGATCTCGCCCGAGGGGTGCAGCGCCATGTCGATGAGCGACCAGTCCTCGGGCGGCGTGTAGACGTGGCCGGCGCCCTGCCCGCCGATGCGGATGCGCCGGTCGACGGGCGCGCTGGGCAGGCCGTCGCGGTAGGGCCGGGGCTTTTCCTCCAGCGCTACATAGCCCGAGGAGCTGCCCAGGGATGCCACGCGCAGCACGAAGCGGCCCGGCACGGCGTGGTCAACGGGCGGCGGCGGCTCGCCGGTGCTGCTGCCGCCACCTCCGCAGGCGGCCAGCAGCGCGGCCAGCAAGAACGTGGGTAGGGCTTTCATGGGCGCCCCTTCTGGCGTGCGCGCAGCACCTCCACGTTGGCGCGCTGCGCAGGTGTGAAGGCCTGCGTGTTCTTCGCGCCCGGCGCCTTGTCCATCGCCAGCAGCATCCCCGCGTGCAGCGCGGCCAGCATGGCGGTGGCGTATTCGCGGCTGCTCAAGTTCTGGCGCGCCAGCGCGGCGCGCACCTGGGGGTGGGCGTCGAGCTTGCGGGCGATGTCCTCGACGGAATGGGCGTCGTCGCCATCGTCGTCCTGCTGCGGCAGGTGCTTGAGCTCGGCGGCCACCTGGTCCATGCGGTCCAGCAGCGCGGGGGTGAGGCGGAAGGTGGCCGGATCGGTGGCGCCCGCGGCCCAGGCGCCGGTGTGGGTGAGCAGCAGCGCCAGCGCGGACAGGGCGGAGAAGGCCAGCGCGGCGGCCAGGGTGCGCATCATCATTGGGAAAGTCCTTGGTGATGTGGTTGAAAAACGGCTCTGGCGCTTGTACGGCAAGCGCGAGCAGCTATTGATTCAGGAGTTCTTGCGGCGCAGCCGGCGTGCGCCTGCGGCGGCCGCGCCCACGGCGAGCAACGCGAGGGCGGGCAGGCCCAGGCCAGGCACGGGCTGCGCGTTGCCGGGTGGCGGCGGTGGGGGGCGCGGCGTGTCGTCGCAGGCCCCGGTCACGGCGACGGGCGGGCTCCATGCGGCGTAGAAAGCGATGGTGTTGCTGGCGAACCCGCGCTGCCCGCCCCGGTCTTGCAGCACGGCGAAAGGTGGGTTGGACCCCGGTGTCACCCAGTAGCCCCAGCCCACGGGCGCCTCCAGCGCCAAGCCGCTGGCGCTGTACTCACCTGCCTGCACGGCGGTATTGCGCACGCCGCTGAAGATGCGGTGGATCGAACCGTCGGGCAGGGTGGCGAAGGTATTGAGTGCTTCGGGCGTATGAACGCGCAGGTCTTGCCGGAACGCTGCCCCGGCCTGGCCGATGCGCACGATGACGCAAGTCAGGTCGCCGCGCGACCAGGTTTGGCCGGATGCCGTGGTGCCGCCGTTGTCGAAGATGAGGGTGAAGCGGAACGGCTCGCCATCGGTAGCGCCGGGCAGGGTGGAACCGGTGATGGTGCCGTTGTGCGTGGTGGCGAACGGTGCGGCTTGTGCTGTACTGACGGCGGCCAGCAGCGTGGCGGCAATGAGTTTTTTCATAGTCAAAATGGTCTTCAGGCTTATGCAGAAAGCGCAAACAGCTACTTTTTCAGGAGTGGCGACGCAGCTTGCGCATGCCCAGCCCCGCTGCGCCCAGGCCCAGCAGCGCCAACGCGGGCAGGCCGAGCGCAGGCACGGGTTGCGCGCCCCCGCCGGGCGGCGGCGCGCTCACCGGCGTGTCGTCGCACGCACCGGCGACGGCGACGGGGCGGCTCCAGCGCTGCGGGTCGATGGGCACGCCGCCCCCGGCGTCGTCGAAGCTGCCCTGCGCGTCGGCTAGCGCGGTGGCCAAGCCGTTGACGTTCCAGCTCACGGGCGCGCCCAAGACGATGGGGCCGGAGACGGTGTAGTCGGTGGCGGGTGCGGCGTAGATGCCGACGTCGAACATGCCCGTCAGTGCCGTGCCTGCCGCGTTGGCCTCGGCCGCCCCGCTGCCGTAGGAGATCTGCGTGGCCGAGCCGGTCAGCGGGTGGGTGAGGGCGGTGCGCTGCCCGGCCGCGCCGAAGCGCCAGATGGCGCAGCGCAGATCGGACAGCAGCCAGCGGCTTCCCGCGGCCGTGGTGCCGCCGCTGTCCATGACGAAGGTGACGCTGTAGGCCTCGCCGCCCTGCACGCCGGGCAGGGAGGGGTTGGCGGCAACGGTGCCGCTGTAGGTGATGGCGAACGGCGCGGCCTGGGCGGCGCTGGCGGCGGCCAGCAGCGCGGCGGCGAGAAAGGCGGGGGCGAAAACAGGCATGGGCGCGTCGGGGCGTTGGAAGACAAGCCGCCAAGGCTAGGCGTGCACGGTGCGCGCCACCCTACCCCCCCGGGGTGGTTGTGAAACGCCGCATGCCCGGTAGATTCGCCGCCATGACCGCACAACGCCACCTCGACCGCGCCCTGGCGCAGCTGCGCCGGATGGCCTGCATGGACGCCGGCGGCCCGCAGCGGATCGCGCCCGTGCTGCGTGCGCTGCATGGGCTGATCGGCTTCGACTCGGGTGGCTACCTCTACCGGCGTAGCGACGGCGAGCTGGACATCCACATGGAGAACCCCGCCATGCGATCGGTGATGCCCGCGCTTTTCGAGCCGCGGGTGCAGCACAGCGAACGGCAGGTGATGCGGCGCAGCGCGCGCCTGCTCGACGAGGCCCTGCGCTGCGAGCGCGGCGTGCAGATGCAGCACGACCTGGTGAAGGTGCCGCTGGCCGAGCTGCGGCGCAGCGACTACTACAACGCGGTGCTGCGCCCCGGCGAGGTGGAGATGGCCATGAAGCTGCCGCTGCGCACGGCGGACGGGCAGGGCATCGGCATCCTCTGGCTCTACCGCCGCGACGGCGAGCGGCGCTTCACCGGCGACGAGGCCGCCGTGCTGGGCCGGCTGGCGCCCGGCCTGGCGCGCGCGCTGCAGCCGGGCCGCCTGGAGGGAGCGGAGGCGCACGACGCCGAGGTCTGCGGCCAGGGGCTGCTGGTGGTCACGGCCATGGGCCGGCCGCTGTGGCTCGCGCCGGGCACCGAGGCGCTGCTGGCGCAGGCCTTCGGCTGGCGCTGGCGCGGCTGCGGGGGCGCGCTGCCGGCCGCGCTGCAGGTGCTGGTGCAGCGCCTCTTCCTGCCGAATGTGCGGCCGGGTGTGCCGCTGCCGCAGATGGATTTCTCCAACGCGCACGGCGTGTTCTCGCTGCGCGCCACGTACCTGGCGGGCCGCGCGGGCGAGGCCGACGCGGCGGCCATCCACATCACGCGCCGCGTGCCCGGCGGCACGCGGCTGCTGGAGCGGCTGGGCGCGCTGGGCCTGCCCCGGCGCCAGGCCGAGCTGGCCTGCTGGCTCGCGCGCGGGCTGTCCGAAGCGCAGAGCGCCGAGCGCATGGGCGTGAGCGTGAACACCGTGACCTACCACCGCCGCCACCTCTACGCGGCCCTGGGCGTGCAGGACCGGCAGGGGCTGCTGCGCTGCGTGCATGAGACCACCCCTGCGGGGTAGGGCGGAAACGGCCGCTGCGCCCTAGATTCGCGCGCCATGTCCACGAACCGCCGAGCGTCCCAGGCCCTCGCGCACCTGCGCCACATGGCCCGCCTCGATGCCGGCGGGCCGGAGCTGATCGCACCCGTGCTGGAGGCGCTGCACGCGCTGGTCGGCTTCGATTCGAGCGGCTACTTCTACCCCGGCGCGGACGGCGCGCTGGACGCCCACATGGAACACCCTGCCGTGCAGGCGGCCGTGCCAGACCACTTCGATCCGCGCATCCTCGCGAGCGAGGCGCGGGTGTTCCACAACGTGCTGCAGCATGGCGACGACATCGCCCGCCATCCGCACGGCCCCCGCTCGCTCGCGCAGATGCTGCGCGTGCCCGTGGACGGGCTGCTGCGCAGCGACTACTACAACGTGGTGATGCGTCCCGCCGGCGTGGGCGACTGGCTGAGCCTGCCGCTGCGCACGCCCGAGGGGCGCGGCATCGGCATGCTGTTCCTGTTCCGCCCTGCCGGGGCGCGGCCGTTCGGCAGCGCGGAGCAGCTGGCGCTGGCACGGCTGGAGGCCTGCCTCGCCTGCGTGCTCCGGCCCGCCGGCCTGCCCGACGAGGCAGGCGAGGTGCTGCGCGAGGGCCTGCTCGTCGTCACGCCGCAGGGGCAGCCGCTGTGGTCCTCGCCCGAGGCCGAGGCGCTGATGGCGCAGGCCTTCGGCTGGCGCTGGCGCGGCGTGGGCCGCGCGCCGCTGCCGCACGCGCTGCAGCTGCTGGTGCAGCGCCCGCACAGCCCCGGCGCGTCCGCGCCGGACGTGGCGCTGCGCAATGCCCACGGCTGCTTCCACGTGCGCGCCGCGCCGCTGGCCGCCGCCGCCGGGCCGGGCGAAGCCGTGGCGCTGCACGTGACCCAGCGCATGGAACCCGGCACCCGGCTGCTCGCCGCGCTGCGCCCGCTGGACCTGCCCCTGCGTCAGCAGGAGCTGGCCTGGTGGCTGGCGCGCGGCCTGCCCGAGTCGCAGATCGCCGCGCGCATGGGCATCAGCGCGAACACGGTGGTCTACCACCGGCGCCAGCTCTACATGCGCATGGGCGCGGCCAGCCGGGATGACCTCCTGGCCGCGCTGGGCGTCACCACGCTGGGCGTCACGGCACCTGCACGGTGACGGGCGCGGAGCGCGGCCCTTCCTGGCCCTGTGCATCCACCACGCTCACCTGGTAGCCATGGCTGCCGCTGGGCGCGGCGGCATCGACGTAGCGCGGGTCGTCGGTGGTGGCGATGGCCGTGCCGTCGCGGTACACGCGGTAGCGGGCGGCGCCCGCGATGAAGGACTGCTTGACCGCCTGCATCTGCGGGTTGGCGTTCTGCTGCGGCAGCCAGCCGTAGTTCACCGTCCACACCAGCGTGCCGCCCAGGTTCTGCTCGCGCACCCATTGGCCCTTCTCCTGGATGGAGCGCTCGTCCTCGTAGCTGAGGTACGTCACCGGTGTGTCGGGCCCGCGGTTCCAGGGCTGCGAATAGGTGATATAGCTCTGCTTGGCCACGTCGTCCCAGTGGTAGGTGGCGCCGGGCTGGCCGAAGGCGTTGTCGTTGACCAGGCGCTGATAGTTGTTCTCCCAGTCGCCGTTGTCCATCCAGCCCTGCATGCCGTCCAGGCTCTGGCGCGGGCCGGTCACGGGGTTGTTGTAGTACGCGCCGTACAGGCCGATGCCGATGCCCAGCTTGGCGCGCGGCACGCCCGCTTGGAGATACGCCTGCACCGTTGATTCGATGGACGTGGGGTGGTAGGTGTCCGCGCCGAACAGCGGCGAGTGGTGCCAAGACAGCCAGCCCCAGTCGCCCGCCATGCTGTAGGTCATGAGGTTGAAGCGGTCCACGGCGGCGGCCACCTCGGCGTGCCAGGGGGTGATGTCCGGATCGTTCTGGTTGACCCAGAAGCCGGGCCAACTGATCTCCAGCGGCGCGGCCTGGTAGCGCGGGCGCTGCTCCGAGGCCGCACGCAGCTCGCGCAGCAGGGCCAGCGCCTGGGCGCGGGTGGCGGGCGTGTCCAGGTTCTCTTCCCAGTCGATGTCCACGCCGTCGTAGGCCTTCTGCTCGGCCTTGTCGAGGATGTTCCGGATGAAGCGCGCGCGCACCGTGGCGTTGGCCGTGGCGGCTACGAAGCCGGGGCCGTCGCTGTCGCCGCCGACCATCATCACGGCCTTGACGCCCGCTGCGTGGGCCTTGGCGATCAGGGTGTCTTCCACCTCGGCGTGCGCGCCGCCCGCGCCTTCGAGCAAATCGCCCGCGCGGCCGCCGGGCAGCGAGCCCAGGGCGGGTGCATAGCGGCCGAAGACGAAGTGCGTCATGGTGGTCATGTCCACGGCCTCGGGCGGGTAGGTCTCCCAGAACCAGCCCGCGTAGTAGCCGTTGACCCACTTGCGGCCCTGGGGCGATGCGGTCCAGGCCAGGCGCACGCCGGCGGGGGTGGCGGTGGCGCTCAGGCCGTCGCCCTGCGGGGGCGGGTCTTGCGGGTCGGGCTGCCTGGCCCGCACGGTGACGGTGGCAGACGCGCTCACCGCCGCGCCCGCCGCGTTGCGGCAGCTCAGCGCGTAGGTGGACGTGGCGGCGGGCTTCACGCTGGCACTGCCGCTCGCGGCCTGCTCTCCGCTCCATGCGCCGCTGGCGGTGCAGGCCGTGGCGTTTTCGGTGAGCCAGGTGAGGATGCTCGTGCCGCCCGCATCGATGGTGCCGGGCTGCGCGGCGAAGGTGCCGATGCGTGGGGGCGGGGGAGGCTGCGGCTCCTCGGCCGATGCGCCGTCGATGAAGAGCTGCGCCAGCCCTTCGCCGCCCGCCTCGAAATACTCCATGCGCACCGTGTGCGCGCCGGCCTTGAGCTTGACGGTGGCCGTGTCCTCGGTGATGCCGTGGCGCGTCCAGTTGTTGATGACGCGCTTGCCGTCCACGAACACGCGCACGCCGTCGTCGGTGTAGGTGGTGAACCTGGCGTTGCCGGCGCTGAACGGCAGCGTCGCCGTCCAGCGCGCCGAGAACGCATCGACCGGCAGGCGTGCATCAGGGCTGTCCGTCATCCAGTAGTAGTCGATGGGGCCCGTCTCGCAGCGCGTCAGCACGGGCGCGCCGGCCAGTTTCGTGTTGGGGTAGTACTCGGCCAGCCACTGGCCGGGCGGGCATTCGAGCGCGAATGCCTGGGCGCTAGCCAGCAGCAGCGATGCTGCGAGCGCGCGTTGAATGAGAGGGGAAGGGGTGTGTTTTTTCATGGTGTTTTTGGCCTCCAGCGCTTGCGTGGAAAGCGCAGGCAGCTCTCTTTTCGATAGTTCAGAACACGCGGCGCATGTGCACGCCCGCCAGCAGCATCAGCGCGGCCAGCGCCAGCAGGCTCCAGTCCGACAGCGTGGGCACGCTCTGCACGCCCGGGCCGGGTGCGGGCACCACGCCGCCCAGCGGCGGGGCGGACGCGCTGCCGCCTGCCGTGTTGGCCGTCACGGTGAAGGTGTAGGCCGTGCCGTTGGCCAGGCCGGTCACGGTGCAGCGCGTCTGCGGAGCCTGCACGGTGCAGCTCGCGCCGCCGGGCTGGGCGGTGACGGTGTAGCTGGCGGGCGGGGTGCCGGTGGTGGGCGCTTGCCACGACACGGTGACCTGCGCGTTGCCGGGCGTGGCGGCCACGTTCGTGGGTGCGTCGGGCGCGCCCGCGCCCGGGGGTGGCGGCCCGGCCAGCAGCACGCTGTTGGACGGCATGCCGTTCACGTAGAGCGTGGCGCGGTAGAAGCCCGCGCCCAGGCCGGCCGGGAGAGGGCGCGAGGCGAAGTCCGTCGCGCTCGCATCCTGCGCGGGCAGCCACCGCAGCGGGCCGCCGCTTTCGTGCTGCAGCGCCAGCAGGGGCACGTCGGCGGCCGACTGGGTGGTGCCGCCGCCGCTGCCTTCGCCGTCGCCGGTGAAGCGCAGCCCGGTGAGCGTGAGCGTGCCGCCCGCTGCCAGCGGCGCGGGCCCGGCGCCAGTGATGGCGGGCCGGCCGGCGCGCAAGGGATCGGCGAACAGCTCGGCGCCGCAGCCGGCGACGAGCACCTTGCCGGTGGCCAGCAGCGTTGCGGTGTGGCCGCTGCACGGCTGGGCCAGGTCGGGCGCGGCCTGCCAGGTGTCGTGCGCGGGGTCGTACAGCGTGGTGATGGCGGTGTCCGCGTTGCCGGCCTTGCCGCCCGCGACGAACACGCGGCCATCGGCCAGCAGCGTGGCGCTGTAGAGGGTGCGCGGACTGGGCGCGGCGGCGGCGGCCTGCCAGGTGTTGGAGGCGGGTTCGAAGACCTGGGCATTGGAAAGGTCCGCGCCCAGCACCAGCACGCGGCCGTCGATCAGCGGCACGGTTCGGTGCCCGGAGCGCTTGGCGTTCATGTCCGGGCCTGCCGTCCATTGGCGTGTGGCGGGGTCGTAGAACTCCACGGTGGCGAACGTGTCCGGTCCGTTGATGCCGCCCGCCACCATCACCCGCCCGTCGGGCAGCAGCGTGGCCGTGTGCCCGATGCGGGGGGTGTTCATGCTGCCCGTTGCCTGCCACTGGTTGGTGGAGGGGTCGTAGGTCTCGGCAACGCCGGGCGATGCCATGGAGGTTCCGCCCGCCACCAGCACGCTGCCGTCCGGCAGCAGCGTGGCCGTATGCCGGTAGCGGCCGATCTGCATGGGCGCTGCGTCCGTCCAGGTATCGGTGCTTTCGTCATAGAGGAGCGTGGCCTTCGACAGCTCCGTGACGTTGGGTGGCTGGACGAGGGCCCAGCCCCCGGCGACGAGCACGCGCCCGTTGGGCAGCAGGGTCTGCGTGTGGTAGCTGCGCGGCGCGGGCAGCGCGGCCGCGCCCAGCCACGCGGCCGGGGCCGATGCCGAATCGGGCCGGTAGCGCTGTGCGCCGGCCAGGTAGGTGTTGGTGCCGCCGCTGGCGCCGCCGGAGATGAGCACGCTGCCGCTGGCCGTCAGCGTGGCGGCGTGGAACGCGCGCGTGCCGGGGAGGCTGGCGGTGGCGGAGCGTGTGAAGGCGGCGGGGTGCGTGATCTCGGCGCTCTGGCGCACGCCCGCCTCGCCCGCGCCGGCCACCACCAGCACGGCGCCGGTGTGCAGCAGCAGCGCGGTGTGCTGGGAGCGGGGGATGTCCAGGTCGCCGTAGGGCGCGACCGTGTTCGTGGCCGGGTCGAAGACTTCGGTGCTTCCCACCAGGCTGCCGCCCAGGCCCGTGCCGCCGGCCAGCAGCACGCGGCCGTCGGCCAGCAGCGTGGCGCTGTGCTGGGTGCGCGTGGCGAAGGGCGTGGCGCTGGCGGTCCAGGCGTCGGTGGCGGGGTCGTAGACCAGCGCGGGTGTGGACGAGGTCTGGCTGCCGTCGGTGCTGCCGGCCACCAGCACGCGGCCGTCGGGCAGCAGCGTGGCGGTGTGGTCGAGGCGCGGGCCGTCGGGCAGGGGCGCGGCGGCGGCCCAGGTGTCGCTGGCGGGATTCCAGAGCAGGGCGGTGGCCAGGGGCGAGTTGCCGTTGTCCCGCCCGCCCGTGACTAATACGCGCCCGTCGGCGAGCCGCGTGGCGGTGTGCTGGCGCCGGCCCTGGCCGGGCATGCCGTCGGCGCTGGTCCAGGTGCGGGTGGCGGGATCGTAGATCTCGGTGGAGGCGAGCGCCTCCTGCCCCGCCGTGCCGCGCCCGCCCGCGACGAGCACGCGCCCGTCCTGCAGCAGCGTGGCGGTGTGCTGGCGGCGGCGCAGCGCCATCTCGGGCGTGTCGGTGAAGGTGCCGGTGGCGGGATCGAACGTGGCGGCGGCGCGCGTGGAGCTGCCGCCGCTGCTGGTGTTGCCGCCGGCGATCAGCACCGTGCCATCCCGCAGCGGCGTCGCGGTGTGCAGCGCACGCGGGCCGGGCAGGGCGGGGCCGCTGGTCCAGCGGCCGGTGGCGGGATCGTAGAACTGGGTGGTGGACTGCGGCGTGGCGCCGTTGCGCCCGCCTGCGACGAGCACGCGGCCGTCGGCGAGTGGGGTGGCGGTGTGCTGCGCGCGCGCGCCGGCGATGCTGCCGGCGCTCTGCCAGCCGGCGGCCTGCGCGGCGCCGCTGGCGACGCCCAGGCACAGCGCGGCAGCGTGCAGTACGCGGCGGGCCGTGGCAACCCATGCGGGGGTGGTCATGGTGGTTTCCTTGGTGCTACTAAAAGAATAGCTGGCAGCGCTTGCGGAGCAAGCGCTGCCAGCCTTTTTTTGATGCGGTTTTCAGGCGACGTGGCGCATGCGCAGGCCCAGGAGGCCCAGCAGCGCCGCCAGCAGTGCCACGCCCCATTCGGTGAGGGTCGGAACGGGCTGCACGCTGGCGACGGTGACGGACCGCACGGCGCTGGAGGGCAGGTGGCGCTGGGCGATGTCGCCCGGGTAGGCGGCGGTGAGCTGGTGCGTGCCGGCCGTGGCGAAGCGCAGGCTGCACTGGCCGTGGCCGGTGCCGTCCAGCGTGGTGTTGCACGAAGCGCCGCCGCCGCTGACGGTGACGGTGCCGCTGGTCACAGGCGTGTCGCCGGCTTCCACGGCCACGCGCACGGCCACGTCGTCGCTCACGCGCGGCGCGGTGGGGACCACGCTCACGTAGGCGGTGGTGGTCGACTGGCCCACGGCGAAGTCGAGGGTGACGGTGCAGTCCGCGGTGACGGGTGCCGTGGTGACGGTGTTGCTCGAGACGGTGGCGCCGCAGCCGGTGGCGCCGATCAGCATGTAGCTGGGCTCGGGCACGGCGGTGACGGTGGCGCGGGCGTTGTTCGCCACGCTTTGCGAGGCGGGCGTGGCGGTGCCGCCCAGGCCGTTGACGACGGCGTTCACCGTCCAGCCCGCGGCGGCCTTCTGCGCCGAGCATTGCGCCGTGGCGCCACTGTTGGTGCCGGCGCAGCTCCAGCCCCAGGGGCCGCTGCCGGTGACGGCGCTGGGCGTGCCGGCGCTGCACAGGTTGACAGGCGGGGCGCTCAGCACCTGGCCGTTGTCGGGGCCGCAGACGCCGTCGTCGGGCGAGGCGTCCTGGGCGAAGTGCGGGTTCACGGTGCAGTTGGCGGTCAGCGGGCCGGCGGTGAAGACATTGCCGCTGTAGCTGCCTGGGCAGTTGCCTTCCACGGGCGTGACGAGGTGGTAGCCGGGCGCGGCCGTGATCGTGAACTGCGCCGAGCCGCCCTGCGGCAGGATCTGCACCGTGCCGGGCGTGATGGTGCCGAGGGTGCCGTTGGGAACGGAGTTGCCGGCGCCGTCGCTCGTCATCGGGGTCACGTCCCAGCTGCCGGTGCAGCCGTCGGCCCAGGGCTTGGTGCCGGTGACGATGCCGTCCCACGCGGTGTTGACGGCCGCGTCCTGGCTGTTGCGCAGCGGGTTCGGGCAGGGCACCGCGCTCATGGTGTCGTTGGGTGGCATGGGCGGCGAGCCGACGAGTTGGTTGTTCTGCACGTGCAGGAAGCGCAGCGTGGCCAGCGTGGAGAGCGAGGCCGGGATCTGGCCCGTGAGCTGGTTGTCGCGCAGGTAGAGATCTTCCAGGCGGGCCAGGCCCGTGAGGTCCGGGATCGGGCCGGTGAGCTGGTTGTAGTCCACGCGGAAGTCGCGCAGTTGGGCCAGGCCGGTCAGCGGCGGAATGGGGCCGCTGAGCTGGTTGGACGATGCGATGAAGCTGTCCAGGTGGGCCAAGCCCGCCAGCGCGGTGATGCCGGTGAGCTTGTTGTTGTTGACCCAGAAGGTCTTGAGGCTGGCCAGGCCCGTGAGGTCCGGGATCGGGCCGGTGAGCTGGTTGTTCTGCACGGTGAAGCTCTCCAGCGCTGTGGCGCCGGCCAGCGGGCCGATCTGCCCGTCGAGCTGGTTGCCGCTGACGTTGAAGCTCTTGAGCTTGGTCAGTCCGCCCAGGTCGGGCGTGGAGCCCGTGAGCTTGGCGCCCCGCACCTCGAAGTCCTCCAGCTGCGCGAGATCCGTCAGCGGCGGGATGGGGCCGCTCAGGCCGCTCTGGCCCAGGCTGACCGTCACGAGCTGGGTCAGCGCGCCGATCGGCGCGATGGAACCGGTGAGCAGGCCGTTCTGGAACAGGTTGAGCGAGGTGAGCTCCCGCAGGTTGGACAGCGACGCGGGCAGGCTGCCGTTGAGGTTGGCGGCGTTCAGCGTGAGCGCGGTGACGCGCTCGCTGCCGGGGGCGCCGCTGCAGGCCACGCCCTGCCAGGTGCATTCGGTGCCCGCCGCGCCGTTCCAGTTGGCCTTCTTGGTCCAGTTGGCGCCATCGGTGTTGTCGTACAGGTCGATCAGCGCCTGCCGTTCGGCGGCGGGAATGTCGGCCAGCGCGGGCGCGCAGGCCAGGGCCGATGCAAGCGCGGCGGCCAGCGCGGCTGCCTTGTGCCGGGCCGTGGCGGCCCATGCGGTGGTGGTCATTGGGGGACTCCTGCAGGAAAACAGAAGTTCGCGATTCTTGGAACGGCCGTGCTTTCTGCCTATTGGCCACCTGGCCGATGCGTGTGTATTAGTTGGCAAAGCGTTGCTGGAGAGCCGCGGGGTATCCCCAGGGGGAATGGCGCATGCGGGGGCGACCTTGAAAAATCGCGCCCTCGGGAAATGGCCCCCACGCTCCACCGCTGCGCGGGTCGCTGCCCCCCGAGGGGGCCGCCTTTCATCTTGGGGCGGCCCGGCGATGAAAGAAAAGGGAACCCTTGCATCACGCATTGACCGATCTGCTCGGCGCCGTGGCCGACGAAGAGCGCTGGGACCAGGCGCTGCACCGCTACGCCCTCAGCCTGGGCGCGGACCAGGTGGGCTGGTTCGTGCTGGGCAGCGGGCCGGAGCAGCTGGCGCAGTGGGGGCCGCGCTTCGCGCAGCACCCGGACCCGCGCTACTGGCTGCGCTCGCCCTCGGCCGACGGCGCGCCCGCGCTGGTGGGCCGCGGCGTGACGGCCGAGGCCACGCTGCGCTACGCCGAGCACTACCGCGCGCAGGACCCGCTGTGGGACGCCGCCATGGCGGGCTATGCGCTGGCGGGGCCGGGCGGCAACGCGGTGGTGACGGATGCCAGCGGCCCGGCGGCGCAGCGCTTTCGCGCGACGGCGTTCTACAACGACTTCCTGCGTCCGCACGACATCGGCACGCGCATGTTCGGCGGCGGGCAGAACACGCGGCATCCGGGCGGGCACCTGTTCGCGTCGGTCTACCGCCTGCGCGACGACGAGGGGTTCACGGCCGACCAGGTGCGGCGCTTCCGCGCCGAGTTCGGCGCCTTGCAGCACGCGGCCTTCCTGCACCGCGAGATGCTCGCGCTGCGCACGCGCACGCAGGGGCTGGAGGCGCTGATGGAGCGCCTGTCCATGGGCATGCTGTTCTTCGACACGGGCGGGCGCCTGCTGCACGCCAATGCCCGCGCGCGGCTGCTGGCCGCGCTGCCCGGGCACGGCGGCCTGCGCAAGCTGCTCGCCGGCGTACCGCGGGCGGACGCGGCGCTGGGCGCGCTGTTTGCGCAATCGCTCGCGGGCGAGAGCGGCTGCGCCGAGCTGCCGGGCGGGCTGCTGCTGGTGTCGCTCGCCGTGGGCGACCTGGCGGCGCTGGGCCTCGGCCATGGTGCGCCCGGCGTGGCCTGGGTGCTGATGGAGCGTGCGCTGGACGCCGCTGCCGCCGCTGCGCTGGCGCGCCAGGCGTGGCGCCTGAGCCCGGCCGAAACGGCGCTGCTGCTGGCGCTGCTGCGCGGCCAGACGCCGCAGGACTTCGCCGACGCGCGCGGCGTGCGCATCCGCACCGTGCGTGCGCAGATGAGCGCGCTGCTGCTCAAGACCGGCACCCAGCGCCAGCAGGACCTGGTGGCGCTGGTGGCGCGGCTGATGCTGCTGGCGCCCGGGGATTTTCAAAAAGAATAGCTGCCCGCGCTTTGCTGGTAAGCGCTGGGGCCGTTTTTTGTTTCAAGCCTGCAGCCGGTGCGACAGGTCGTCCCAGTCGCTGGCGCCCGTGGCCGCGAAGATGGCGCGCAGGTGCTTCTTCAGCGCCGCCTCGCCCACGCCGGCCAGGCGGTGGCTGTCGGCGCGCGCATGGCCCAGGCCGGCCAGCAGGGCGATCTCGCGCTGCAGGGGCGACAGCGGCAGCGCGAGCACGCGCCGCACCACTCCGACGCTGTGCGGGCGCTCCAGCTGCAGCGTGAGCAGGTGCTGCCCCGCCGCGCCCGGGCCGCCCGCCAGCGGCTGCAGCGTGCGCATGCCCGCCGCCAGCCACCCGCCCGGCACGGCGATGCGCGCGGCCGCGCCCGGCCGCGCCAGGCCCAGGCGCTGGGGCAGGTCGGGCGGCAGCGCCACCGGGCCCGCGCGCAGCCCCAGCCCCCGCAGGTTGGCCTGGCGCAGCAGTTGCGCGGCGGTCTCGTCGGCGAACAGCGGCAGCCGCCCCTCGGCGTCCAGCACCACATGGCCCACGGGGCCGGTGCCCTCGGCATGCGCGGGCAGGGCGGCCGGAGGGGCGCCGAAGGCGCGCGCGAGCCAGCCCGAGGCGCGCTCCAGCAGCGCCGCGTCGCCCGCGGAAAAGCCCGTGCCCGGCGCGCGGAACAGCATGGCGATGGCGCGCGTGCGCCCTGCCACCTCCACGCGCAGGTCCAGCGTGTGGTGGTGGCCGCTGGCGCGCACCAGCAGGTTGTAGGAGTTGGAGCGGAAGAACTGCGCGCCGGGCGAGAGCAGCTGGCCGATGCGCGGGCCGTCGGCGCGTGCGAGCGTGTGCACGTTGATCTCGCCCGGGCCGGCGAACAGGCGGCTGAACTCGTTGAGGAACAGGTCTTGCGCGCCGGCTGGCGAGTCCTCGTGGAAGAAGCCCTCGGGCAGCCCCTGCGCGTCGAGCCAGAACAGCGCCGCCGCATCGGCGCCCACCAGCGCGCGCAGCACGGCGCAGACCTCGGGCGCGATCGGGGCCAGCCCCAGGCCCAGTCCGCAGAGCATGCCCAGCGCGTGCCACAGCCGCTGGCGGGCAGCGGCGGAGGAAGGTGCGGGCGTCGTCATGGCGGCGGGCGAAAGCGAGCGCGCATTATGGGCCTCTACACTGCGCGCCCATGACTGCCTCGACGATTCCCGCCCTGCTGCTCGCCGCCGGCCGCGGCGAGCGCATGCGCCCGCTGACCGACCACACCCCCAAGCCCCTGCTGCAGGTGCAGGGCCGCCCGCTGCTGGAGTGGCACCTGCGCGCCCTGCAGGACGCGGGCGTGCGGCAGGTGGTGGTCAACACCGCCTGGCTGGGCGAGCAGATTTCAAGCCATTTTGGCTCCCAGCCCTTGCTGGACAAGCGCGAGCAGCTATCGATTTCATACTCGCACGAGGGCCGCGACTTCGGCCGCGCGCTGGAGACGGCCGGCGGCATCGCGCGTGCGCTGCCGCTGCTGGGGCCGGTGTTCTGGCTGGCGGCGGGCGACGTGTTCGCGCCCGACTTCCGTTTCGAGCCCGAGGCCGCCCGGCGCTTCGCCGCCAGCGATGCGCTGGCCCACCTGTGGCTGGTGCCCAACCCGCCGCATCACCCGCGTGGCGACTTCGGCTTGTCGCCGGAGGGGCTTGCGCTGGACCTGCCCGAGGGCGACACGCGCGAGCGTTTCACCTACAGCACCCTCGCGCTGCTGCGCGCCGAGCTGTTCGCGCCGCCCTGGTGCGAGATCGCGCCCGGCAATCCGCAGGGCGTTGCCGCGCCGCTGGCCCCGCTGCTGCGCCGCGCCATGGACGCGGGCCGCGTCACCGCGCAGCGCTACGCCGGCCGCTGGACGGACGTGGGAACGCCCGAGCGGCTGGCCGCGCTCAATCGCTGAAGGGCGGGGCAGCCAGGGGCGGGTCAGTGGTAGAACCGGCGGTTTGGTTTGCGGGAGTGCGTGTGGGTATCGTGGAGTATGCGCAGATGGCGCTGTTGGTGGCGGTGGCGTCGTTCTGCCAGAACCTGACCGGGTTCGCCTTCGCGCTGATTTTCGTGGGGGCGGCGGGTGCGCTGCACCTCATGCCCATCGCGGATGCGGCCAATGTGGCCAGCGTGCTGTCGGTGATCAATGGCGCGGTGTACCTGCGCAGCCACCCTGCTGCGCCGCGCTGGGACCTGCTGCGGCCCCTGCTGGCCAGCGGCGTGCCCGGCGTGGGCGTGGGGCTGGGGTTGCTGTACTGGCTCAGCGGCCATGCGCTGGACGGGCTGCGCGTGCTGCTGGGGGTGTCCATCATCGCCTGCGCCGTGCTGCTGCTGGCGCGCTCGCGCCCGCGCGCCACGCCGTCGCCCGCGCCGGTGCTCTGGGGCGTGGGGCTGCTGTCGGGCGTGCTGGGCGGGCTGTTCTCCACGGCGGGGCCGCCCGTCGTCTACCACATGTACCGCCAGCCGCTGCCGGCGACGGTGGTGCGCCAGTGCCTGGTGGCGCTGTTCCTCGCCTGCTCGGCCGTGCGCCTGGCCGTGGTGGTGGCGGCCGGCGGCATGCCCTGGCACACGGTCTGGGCCAGCGCCCTGGCCGTGCCGGTCGTGACGGGGGTGACCTGGCTGCAGGCGCGCCACCCGCCGCGCCTGCCCGTGGCCGCGGTGCGCTGGATCGTGTGCGGGCTGCTGCTGCTCGCGGGCGGGAGCCTGCTGTCTTCGGCGCTGTAGCCTGTGGCGCAGTACGATGCGGCGCATGACTTCCATCTACGCCCAACGGCGTGCCCGCCTCGCTTCCCAACTCGGCCCGGGCGGCATCGCCATCGTGCCCACCGCGCCCCAGCAGCAACGCAACCGCGACAGCGACTTTCCCTACCGGCACGACAGCTATTTCTATTACCTTACCGGCTTCACCGAGCCCGAGGCGTGCCTGGTGCTCACGGCCGAGGGCCAGAGCACGCTGTTCTGCCAGCCCAAGGACCTGGAGCGCGAGATCTGGGACGGCTACCGCCTCGGCCCCGAGGCCGCCGTGGCCGCGCTGGAGGTGGATGCGGCGCATTCCTCGGCCCAGCTCGGCACGCTGCTGCCGCGCCTGCTGGAGAACCGTGCCAGCGTCTGGTACCCCTTCGCCACGCACCAGGGCCTGGCCGCGCGCGTGGAAGGCTGGCTGAACGCGGTGCGCGCGCGCGTGCGCTACGGCGTGCTGTGCCCCGCGCAGCAGCACGACCTGTGCACGCTGCTCGACGAGATGCGCCTGGTGAAGGACGCGCACGAGCAGGACGTGATGCGCCGCGCCGCCGCCATCAGCGCCCGCGCCCACGTGCGCGCCATGCAACGCAGTGCCCGCATGCTGCGCGCGGGGCAGGACGTGCGCGAATACCACCTGGACGCCGAGCTGCTGCACGCCTTCCGCGAGGAGGGCTCGCAGTTCCCCGCCTACAGCTCCATCGTCGCCGCGGGCGCCAACGCCTGCGTGCTGCACTATCGCGCCGACGCCGCCCCCGTGCGCGCGGGCGAGCTGGTGCTGATCGACGCGGGCTGCGAGCTGGACGGCTATGCCAGCGACATCACCCGCACCTTCCCGGCCGACGGCCGGTTCACCGGCCCGCAGCGCGCGCTCTACGACCTGGTGCTGGAAAGCCAGAAGGCGGCCATCGCAGCCACCCGCGCGGGCGCGCGATTCAACGACCCGCACGACGCCACCGTCGCCGTGCTGGCCCAGGGCTTGCTGGACCTGGGGCTGCTCGATGCGGACAAGGTGGGCTCGGCGCAGGATGCGATCGCGAGCCGCGCCTACTTCCAGTTCTACATGCACCGCACGGGCCACTGGCTGGGTATGGACGTGCACGACTGCGGAAGCTATGTCGAGCCGTCCGAGGCGGGCCAGTCCAGCGAGCGCAAGGATCCGCTGTCGGGCGAGACCATCACCAACCGCCCCAGCCGCATCCTGCGGCCCGGCATGGTGCTGACGATCGAGCCGGGCCTGTACGTGCGCGCGGCGCCGGGCGTGCCCGAGCGTTTCCACGGCATCGGCATCCGTATCGAGGACGACGCCATCGTCACCGAAGGGGGCTGCGAGCTCATCACGCGCGGCGTGCCGGTCGAAGGCGGCGAGATCGAGGCACTGATGCGCGGGTGACGGCCGATTTTGGGAACCGGTATGTAACCGGTTCTGTGCAAAAATAGAAACTCGATTACATTCACCGCAGAGACAAACCCATGCAGATTCGCCGCGCCACCAAGATCGTCGCCACCCTGGGCCCCGCTTCGAGCGACCCGCAACTGCTGGAGAAGATGATCGCGACCGGCGTGAACGTGGTGCGCCTGAACTTCAGCCATGGCAAGGCGCAGGACCACGTGGACCGCGCCGCCATGGTGCGCGAGGCGGCCCAGCGCGCCGGACGCGAGGTGGCCATCATGGCCGACCTGCAGGGCCCCAAGATCCGTGTGGGCAAGTTCGCCGAAGGCCGGGTGATGCTGGAGCCGGGGCAGGCCTTCGTCCTGGACGCCTCCCGCACCGAGCCCGGCGACATCGCCGGCGTGGGGCTGGACTACAAGGAGCTGCCGCGCGACGTGCGCGCGGGCGACATGCTGCTGCTCAACGACGGCCTCATCGTCCTCACCGTGGATGCCGTGCGCGGCGAGGCCGTGCACACCACGGTGAAGGTGGGCGGTGAGCTGTCCAACAACAAGGGCATCAACAAGCAGGGCGGCGGCCTCACGGCGCCCGCGCTCACGGCCAAGGACATGGAGGACATCCGCACGGCGATGAGCTTCCAGGCCGACTACGTGGCCGTGAGCTTTCCCAAGAACGCCACCGACATGGAGATGGCGCGCCAGCTCTGCAACGTGGCGGCCGCCGAATACCGCCACAAGCCGGGCCTGATCGCGAAGATCGAGCGGGCAGAGGCCATCCCGCGCCTGGAGGAGATCCTGCACGTGTCCGACGGCATCATGGTCGCCCGCGGCGACCTGGCCGTCGAGGTGGGCAACGCCGCCGTGCCCGCGCTGCAGAAGAAGATGATCCGCATGGCGCGCGACATGGACAAGGTCGTCATCACCGCCACGCAGATGATGGAGAGCATGATCACCAACCCCGTGCCCACGCGCGCGGAGGTGAGTGACGTGGCCAACGCCGTGCTCGACGGCACCGACGCGGTGATGCTCTCCGCCGAGACGGCGGCCGGCCGCTATCCGCTGGAGACGGTGGAGGAGATGGCCAAGATCTGCGCCGCCGCCGAGGCCGCGGAGGATCCCGAGCGCGATTCCGACTTCACCGGCCAGACGCTGGGCCGCATCGACCAGTCCATCGCCATGGGCGCGCTGTTCACGGCGCACCACCTGGGCGCCAAGGCCATCGTGGCGATGACCGAGAGCGGCTCGACGGCGCTGTGGATGAGCCGCCACCGCATCCACATTCCGATCTACGCGCTCACTCCCAAGGTGGCCACGCAGCGCAAGATGGCGATGTACCGCAACGTGCGCCCCCTGCTCATGGACACCAGCGCCGACCGCGACACGGCGCTGGAGCAGGCCGAAAGCCATCTGAAGATGCGCAACATCGTGCAGCAAGGCGACCTGTACGTGATCACCTGCGGCGAGCCCATGGGCGCGCCTGGCGGCACGAACATGCTCAAGATCTGCCGGGCGCAGTGAGCGCCAGGGCCGCGGGGCGGCGTTCTGCCCAGCAGGCAGCCAGTACCACGAGCAGCGCGCTGCCCGTGCCCACCGCGAGGCCCGCCAGCACGTCCGACGGGAAATGCACACCCAGGCACAGGCGGCTCCAGCCGACGAGCAGGGCGCACGCCCACGCGGCTGCCGCCATCGCGCGCGACGCCAGCAGGTTGACACACACGGCCACGGCAAAGGCGCCGCTGGCGTGCATGCTCGGGAAACCTGGCCGCAGCCCCTGCGTCACCCACTGGGTACCCATGCCCAGTTGCGCGGGGCGGGGCATGGGCAACGCCCAACGCAGAGCATGCACCGCGCACCACGCCAGCGCCAGGCTGGCCAGGCACAGCAGCACGCCGCGCCAGCCGGTGGCGCCGCCTCGCAGCACGGCCACGGCCATGGCGCCCGCAGCGGCCCAGGGCAGCCCGTAGGAGGCGGCACGCGCCAGGTGCACGACCAGTGGGGGCGTGTCGGCAGAGGCGTTCAGGGCGTGGAAAACGAGGGGGTCGAAGAAGAACATGGACGCACCGGCGAATAGGCAATGGGAAAAGTCGGGCCCGCGAAATGGGGCAGGGTCACCATAGGCCGGTGTTCTGAAAGCAATATGAAAAACCCGTTCACCTACTGTTCAGGCGTGGGAGGCTCCTGTTCCGCGGCGATACAAGGGGACACGGCGATGCAGGAGGGCTTGGGTAGAATCCCGAGTTACCAAGCGGTTACCGCCGCGTCTGTCTATAACCTTCGAACGGATCCACCCCCATGCCTCTCGTCTCGATGCGCGAACTGCTCGACCATGCCGCCGACAACGGCTATGGCATTCCCGCCTTCAACGTCAACAATCTGGAGCAGGTGCAGGCCGTGATGGCCGCCGCCGATGAGGTGGGCGCGCCCGTGATCCTGCAGGCGAGCGCCGGCGCCCGCAAATACGCGGGCGAGAGCTTCATCAAGCACCTGATCCAGGCCGCCTGCGAGGCCTATCCGCACGTTCCCCTGGTCATGCACCAGGACCACGGCACCTCGCCGGCCATCTGCCAGGGTGCTCTGGACCTGGGCTTCGGCTCGGTGATGATGGACGGCTCGCTGCGCGAGGACGGCAAGACGCCGTCCGACTTCGCCTACAACGTGGACGTGACCCGCCAGGTGGTCGCGATGGCCCACGAGATCGGCGCCACGGTCGAGGGCGAGCTGGGCTGCCTGGGCTCGCTCGAAACCGGCATGGCCGGCGAGGAAGACGGCGTGGGCGCCGAGGGCAAGCTGGACCACTCGGCCCTGCTGACCGACCCTGAGGAGGCCGCCCAGTTCGTGAAGGCCACGCAGCTCGACGCGCTGGCCATCGCCATCGGCACCAGCCACGGCGCCTACAAGTTCACGCGCAAGCCCACGGGCGACATCCTGTCGATCCAGCGCGTGAAGGAAATCCACGCGCGCCTGCCCAACACGCACCTGGTGATGCACGGTTCCTCGTCCGTGCCGCAGGATCTGCTGGCCATCATCAACCAGTACGGCGGCAAGATGAAGGAAACCTACGGCGTGCCCGTGGAGGAGATTCAGGAAGCCATCAAGCACGGCGTGCGCAAGATCAATATCGACACCGACATCCGCCTGGCCATGACCGGCGCGGTGCGCAAGTTCCAGGCCGAGAATCCCGACAAGTTCGACATGCGCGAATGGATGAAGCCTGCGCGCGAAGCCGCCAAGGCCATCTGCAAGCAACGCTACCTGGAATTCGGCTGCGAAGGCCAGGGTGCCAAGGTCAAGGGCTACTCGTTGGCCGACATGGCCGCCAAGTACGCCAAGGGCGAGCTGGCGCAGATCGTGAACTGAGCGTTTCCCCGCCTTTCGCCCTGCAGACCGGCAGCCTTGCGCTGCCGGTTTTCTTTTGTGCTCCTGCCCTGCGTCAGGACGTGCGCCGGGGTCCGAAGTTTCTTCATGTAAGCTCGCGGTCAGTCGGCCGGTGCCGGCGTGGCGCGCAGTAGCTGAACTTTTTTCTCCATGAATCTGACGATTTCGACAATCAGGTGCCTGCTGCCCTGCGCCCTGGCGGCGCTGGTGGCATGCGCTCCCCTCGCTCCCCAGCCGACGGAATACCCGGTGGGCCGGTCGCGCCTGGTCCTGCCGCCCGGCGCATGGGAAGACCTGGGCGCTTCCGACGAGGCCATCCGCCTGCTGCCCGAGCCCGACGGACGCATTGCGCTGCAGACCCGCACGCTGGGGCTGCGCGGCGCAGGTCAGGAGCTGCTGGCCGTTGTGCGGGTGCAGACCAACCGGACCAATGAGCGAGAGTGGGCCGTGTATTGGCCGGGCTATTGCCCGCCCCAGCAGGGCGTCACCGTGGAAGACTTCACCCAGGGTAGCCGTGTGCGCATGGATTGCCTGCGCCTCAAACGGTGGGTGGACGGCCCGCAGTGGCTTGAGCAGAACCAGCCGGATTTTGCCCAGTGGCTGGCCGGACGCAAGCTTGCGGTGAACGCGCCGTACTCGTACATGAGTTACCGCTACGCCACCGAAGGCGGGGCCATGATGGCGGTGGACGTGCTGGCTGATCGGCGGCTGCTGAATCCCAAGACACGCAACAACCAGGAATTCCTGGCTGCCGGCCGGCCCGCGCTGCGGTGGGGGAACGACCTGGCCCAGGCCGTGCGCGTGAGCACAGGGATGATGGACGGCTACCTGGTCATACCGCCGTTCCCGTTCGCCGCGGCCGTCCCCTAGCGCGCACGCCCCGCCTGCGGCCTTGCACAACGATTACGAAACTCGAGGAGACCTCTCATGCAAGCAAGCACCCCCCCGACGGAGCAGCCGAGCAGCGCCCAGCGTGTTGACGCCCAGCGCATTGGCGCCCAGCGCATCGGCGTGCCGCGGGAAACCTTCCCTGGTGAAAAGCGCGTCGCCACCGTGCCCGACGTGGTCGAGAAGCTGACCAAGCTCGGCTTCACGGTGGCCATCGAGTCCGGCGCGGGCGATGCCGCCAACTTCAGCGATGACGCCTACCGTGCCGCCGGCGCCGAGGTGCTGCCCGATGCCGCAGCGCTCTGGACGGCCTCCGACATCGTGTTCAAGGTGCGCCCGCCGAGCAGCAGCGAAGTCGCACTGATGCGCGAGGGCGGCACGCTCATCGACTTCATCTGGCCCGCCCAGCACCCCGAGCTGATGCAGCAGCTCGCGGCGAAGAACGCCACGGTGCTTGCCATCGACTGCCTGCCGCGCACGCTGAGCCGCGCGCAGAAGATGGATGCGCTGACCTCCACGGCGGGCGTCTCGGGCTACCGCGCCGTCATCGAGGCGGCCAATGCCTTCGGCCGCTACTTCAACGGTCAGATCACTGCTGCGGGCAAGGTGCCTCCGGCCAAGGTCTTCATCGCCGGCGCCGGCGTGGCGGGCCTCGCGGCCATCGGCACCGCCGCCAACCTGGGCGCCATCGTGCGCGCCAACGACACGCGCGCCGAGGTGGCCGACCAGGTCAAGTCCCTGGGCGGCGAATTCGTCAAGGTGGACTACGAGGAAGACGGCTCCGGCGGCGGCGGCTACGCCAAGGTCATGAGCGAGGGCTTCCAGGCCGCG
>Ga0222428_100265_pt1 | contig 31833 bp, 29 predicted proteins | sample 2B5Ametagenome_FD_182471 | JGI IMG/M metagenome (GOLD analysis project Ga0222428, IMG submission 182471) | Enriched microbial communities from leaf-cutter ant dump, University of Wisconsin, Madison, United States - 2B5A (version 2) | ecosystem: Environmental > Terrestrial > Nest > Insects nest >...
ATCGTGGGTGCCGGCGGCTCCGGCATGCGCGCCTCGCTCGAACTCTCCCGCGCGGGCCTGAACGTGGCCTGCCTGTCCAAGGTCTTCCCCACCCGCTCGCACACCGTGGCCGCTCAGGGCGGCGTGTCCGCATCGCTGGGCAACATGAGCGAGGACAACTGGCACTACCACTTCTACGACACCATCAAGGGCTCGGACTGGCTCGGTGACCAGGACGCCATCGAGTTCATGTGCCGCGAGGCACCGAACGTGGTGATCGAGCTCGAACACTTCGGCATGCCGTTCGACCGCAACCCCGACGGCACGATCTACCAGCGCCCCTTCGGCGGCCACACCGCCAACTACGGCGAGAAGCCCGTGCAGCGCGCCTGCGCCGCAGCCGACCGCACGGGCCACGCCATGCTGCACACGCTGTACCAGCAGAACGTCAAGTCCAAGACCAACTTCTTCGTGGAGTGGATGGCGCTGGACCTGATCCGCAACACCCAGGGCGACGTGGTCGGCGTCACGGCGCTGGAACTCGAAACCGGCGACCTGTACGAACTGCACGCCAAGGCCGTGCTGCTGGCCACCGGCGGCGCGGGCCGCATCTTCGCGGCATCGACCAACGCCTTCATCAACACCGGCGACGGCCTGGGCATGGCCGCGCGTGCGGGCATCCCGCTGCAGGACATGGAGTTCTGGCAGTTCCACCCCACCGGCGTGGCCGGCGCGGGCGTGCTGCTGACCGAGGGCTGCCGCGGCGAAGGCGCGATTCTGCTCAACAGCAACGGCGAGCGCTTCATGGAGCGCTACGCGCCCACGCTGAAGGACCTGGCGCCGCGCGACTTCGTGTCCCGCTCCATGGACCAGGAGATCAAGGAAGGCCGGGGCTGCGGCCCGAACAAGGACTACATCCTGATGAAGCTGGACCACCTGGGCGCGGACACCATCCGCAAGCGCCTGCCGTCGGTGGAAGAGATCGGCCACAACTTCGCCAACGTGGACATCACCAAGGAGCCGATCCCCGTGGTGCCCACCATCCACTACCAGATGGGCGGCATCCCCACCAACATCAACGGCCAGGTCGTGGTGCACGACGGCGTGCAGAACAAGATCGTCAACGGCCTGTACGCCGTGGGCGAGTGTTCGTGCGTGTCGGTGCACGGCGCCAACCGCCTGGGCACGAACTCGCTGCTCGACCTGCTGGTGTTCGGCAAGTCCGCCGGCAAGCACATCGTGCAGTACGTGAACGGCTACGGCGACCACCAGCCCATGCCGGCCGACGGTGCCGACCGCACCCTGGCGCGCCTGAACCAGCTGCAGGACTCCAAGGAAGGCACTTACGCGCAGGACATCGCGGGCGACATCCGCGCCAGCATGCAGCAGCACGCCGGCGTGTTCCGCACGCAAAAGAGCATGGACGAAGGCGTGGTCAAGATCAACGCCATCCGCGACCGGGTGTCCTCCGTCACGCTGCAGGACAAGTCCAAGGTCTGGAACACCGCGCGCATGGAAGCGCTGGAAGTGGACAACCTGATCGAAGTCGCCCAGGCCACCATGACCTCGGCCGCCGCGCGCCACGAATGCCGCGGCGCCCACACCGTCTACGACTACGAGCACCCGGCCGACCACCCCGAGTGCCCGCTGGGCCGCAACGACAAGGAGTGGATGAAGCACACGCTGTGGCACAGCGCCGACAACAGCCTGACCTACAAGCCCGTGAACCTCAAGCCGCTGACGGTGGACAGCGTTCCGCCCAAGGTCCGCACCTTCTAACCGTAGCCCCACGAGAAACCAACATGAAGCGCACTTTCCAAATCTACCGCTACGACCCGGACAAGGACAGCAAGCCCTACATGCAGACCGTCGAGATCGAGCTCGACGGCCACGAGCGCATGCTGCTGGACGCCCTGGTGAAGCTGAAGAAGCAGGACCCCACCATCTCCTTCCGCCGCTCGTGCCGCGAAGGCGTGTGCGGTTCCGACGCGATGAACATCAACGGCAAGAACGGCCTGGCCTGCCTGACGAACATGAACACCCTGCCGGGCACCATCGTTCTCAAGCCGCTGCCCGGCCTGCCGGTGATCCGCGACATGATCGTGGACATGACGCAGTTCTTCAAGCAGTACCACTCGATCAAGCCCTACCTGCAGAACGAGACCCCCGTGTCGCCGTTCAAGGAGCGCCTGCAGTCGCCCGAGGAACGCGAGGAGCTCAATGGCCTGTACGAGTGCATCCTGTGCGCCAGTTGCTCGACCAGTTGCCCCAGCTTCTGGTGGAACCCCGACAAGTTCGTCGGCCCGGCCGGCCTGCTGCAGGCCTACCGCTTCATCGCCGACAGCCGCGACGACGCCACGGGCGACCGCCTGGACAATCTGCAGGATCCGTACCGCTTGTTCCGCTGCCACAGCATCATGAACTGCGTCGACGTGTGCCCGAAGGGCCTGAACCCCACCCGCGCGATTGGCAAGATCAAGGAATTGATGGCCCGCCGCGCCCTCTGACACCATGGTGGACGATCAACTGCTCGACGAACGGGAACGCGGTGTCCTGCGCTGGCGCAGCCGCCGCGGCCTGGTCGAGAACGACCTGTTCATCGAGCAATTCTTCGCGGCCCATGGAAATGGCCTGACCCGCGCGCAGGCGCAGGGTCTGGTCGCCTTGATGGATCTGGCCGACAACGACCTGCTCGACCTCCTGCTCCGGCGCAAGGAGCCTTCGGGCGACCTCGACACGCCGCAAGTCAGGCAGGTGCTGGAGCTTATGCGCCGCCCGCCCGCGGCACCGGCTCAACTGGCTTAACCCGTAAATCCCCTAGGAAGGAAACTGGCAATGAAACTGGCTGACAACAAAGCAACGCTCTCGTTCAGCAACGGCAGCGCGAGCATCGACCTGCCCATGTACCACGGCAGTATCGGCCCGGACGTCATCGACATCCGCAAGCTGTACGGCCAAACGGGCATGTTCACCTATGACCCCGGCTTCCTCTCGACGGCGGCTTGCCAGTCGTCCATCACCTACATTGACGGCGACAAGGGCGAGCTGCTGTACCGCGGCTACCCCATCGAGCAGTTGGCCACCAAGTGCGACTACCTCGACAGCTGCTACCTGCTGCTCAACGGCGAACTGCCGAACGAAACGCAACGCACCGACTTCCACAAGCTCGTGCTCAAGCACACCATGGTGCACGAGCAGATGCAGTTCTTCCTGCGCGGTTTCCGCCGCGACGCCCACCCCATGGCCGTGCTGACCGGCTTGGTGGGCGCCATGTCGGCCTTCTACCACGACAGCACCGACATCAATAACCCCGAGCACCGCCACATCGCGGCGATCCGCCTGATCTCCAAGATGCCCACGCTGGTGGCCATGGCCTACAAGTACGGCAAGGGCGAGCCCTTCATGTACCCGCGCAACGACCTGTCGTACGCCGGCAACTTCCTGCGCATGATGTTCGGCACGCCGTGCGAGGACTACAAGGTCAACCCGGTGCTGGAAAAGGCGATGGACCGCATTTTCATCCTGCACGCCGACCACGAGCAAAACGCCTCCACCTCCACCGTGCGCCTGTGCGGCTCCTCGGGCACCAACCCGTTCGCCGCCATCGCCGCCGGCGTGGCCTGCCTGTGGGGCCCCGCCCACGGCGGCGCCAACGAAGCCTGCCTGAACATGCTGGAAGAGATCCAGGCCATGGGTGGCGTGGCCAAGGTCGGCGAGTTCATGGAGAAGGTCAAGGACAAGAACTCCGGCGTCAAGCTCATGGGGTTCGGCCACCGCGTGTACAAGAACTACGACCCGCGCGCCAAGCTCATGCAGGAAACCTGCGACGAAGTGCTCAAGGAACTGGGCCTGGAGAACGACCCGCTGTTCGCCCTGGCCAAGCAGCTGGAAAAGATCGCCCTGGAAGACGACTACTTCGTGCAGCGCAAGCTCTACCCGAACGTCGACTTCTACTCCGGCATCGTGCAGCGCGCCATCGGCATCCCAACCAAGCTGTTCACCGGCATCTTCGCGCTGGCCCGCACCGTGGGCTGGATCGCCCAGCTCAACGAAATGATCAGCGACCCCGAGTACAAGATCGGCCGCCCGCGCCAGCTCTTCACCGGCTCGCCGCGCCGCGACGTCAAGTAAGCACCGCTGCCCGCCCGACAGCCCGCAGGCTCGCGCCTGCGGGCTTTTTTATCGGCGCGCGTCCATGGGCAGTATGAAAAAGTGAGCTACCCGCGCTTGCCGCATAAGCTTTTGTGCTTGTTTTGGTTCCGAGATTCTTTTACAACAAGCGCCTGCAGCTATCGTTTTCAAAGCAACCGCCATGCACAGACCCCTTGAATTCGTGGCCTCGCATGCCTGCTTCGGAGGCGTGCAGCGCTACTACCGCCATGCGTCCCAGGAAACCGGGCTGCACATGCCGTTCGGCATCTACCTGCCGCCGCGCGCACTGCACCGCGCGCCCGTGCCCGCGCTGCTGTGCCTGGCGGACGTGGACGCCAGCGAAGACACCTTCGCCAGCCTCGCCGGGGCCCAGCGCCTGGCCTCGGAAATGGGCCTGGCCCTGCTCACCCCCGACACCCGCCCGCGCGCGGCGCACCTGCCCCCCCTGCCCGAAGCGACCGCCAGCTTCTACCTCGACGCCACCGAGGCGCCCTGGTCGCGCCACTGGCGCATGGAAAGCTACCTGGTGCGCGAACTGCTGCCGCTGGTGGCCGCCGAACTGCCCATCGACGGCCTGCGCCTGGGCATCCTGGGCCACGGCATGGGCGGCCACGGCGCGTTCATGCTGGCACTGCGCCACCCCGGCCTGTTCCGGAGCCTGTCGGCCTTCGCGCCCATTGCCAGCGCCGCCAGCAGCCCGTGCGGCCAGCAGGCCTTCGGCGCCTGCCTGGGCCCCGACCGCCAGGCCTGGCTGGCGCACGACGCCTGCGCGCTGATGGCCGCCCAGGCCCGCGCCCCGTACCCGCGCGGCATCCTGGTCGACCAGGGACTGGCCGATGCCTGGCTGGCCGCGCAGCAGCTGCAGCCCGATGCCCTGGTGGCCGCGTGCGCCCGCGCGGGGCAGCCCCTCACCCTGCGCCGCCACGCACGCCACGACCACGGCTACCACTTCATCCAGAGCTTCATCGACGACCACCTGCATCACCACGCGGCGGCGCTGGGCTGAGCCTGCTGCCTACAATCGCGCACCTATGCCCGCCTTCCTGCAGCGCCTGCGCCACACCCGCGCCGCGTCCTCGCCCCTTCCTCCTGCCCCCCGCGCCTCGCACCCCGCCACCCTGGTGGTGCTGGCGAGCCTGTGGCTGGCCAGCGTGTGCAACCTGCCGCTGTGGCGCGCCGTGGCGGCGCTGCCCGGCACCGAAGGCCTGCGCGGCTGGGGCTTCGGCCTGGCCTTCATGGTGCTGGTGGCAGCGGGCAACGCGGCCGTGATCGGCCTGCTGGCCTGGGGCCGCGCGCTCAAGCCCGTGCTGGCGCTGATGCTGCTGGCGGGCGCCGCCGGGGTGTACTTCATGTGGAGCTACGGCATCGTCATCGACACCACCATGCTGGTGAACGTGCTGCAGACCGACCCGCGCGAGGCCGGCGACCTGCTCAACTGGCGCATGGCCGCCGCCTTGCTGCTGCTGGCCGCGCCGCCCCTGGCGTGGCTGCTGCCGCGCCCCGTGCGCCGCCTGGGCTGGTGGCGTCAGTTGTGGCACGGCACACTGCTGGTCGTGGCGGCGGTGCTGGTGGGCGTGGGCAGCCTGCTGCTGGTGTTCCAGGACTTCGCTGCCACCATGCGCAACCACACCCAGCTGCGCTACCTCATCAACCCGCTCAACAGCCTGTACGCGGTGGCCGACCTCGCCACCCGGCCGCTGCGCATGGACACGCGCACGCTCGCGCCGCTGGGGCGCGACGCCCAATTGGGCAGCAGCTACGCCGCGCAGGCCCAGCCCCTGCTGCTCGTGCTCGTGGTGGGCGAGACGGCGCGCGCGGCCAACTTCGCGCTCAATGGCTACGAGCGCCCCACCACGCCGCTGCTGTCGGCCCGCCAGGACCTGGCCAACGCGCCCGACGCCTGGTCTTGCGGCACCAGCACGGCGGCCTCGCTGCCCTGCATGTTCTCGCACCTGGGGCGCGCCGAATTCGGCAAGCGCAAGACCGATGCCGAGGGCTTGCTGGACGTGCTCCAACACGCCGGCCTGGGCGTGGTCTGGATCGACAACCAGTCGGGCTGCAAGGGCGTGTGCGACCGCGTGACCGAGATCGGCACCGCGCGCCTGGCCGACGCGCAACTGTGCCCCGGCGGCGACTGCCAGGACACCATCATGCTGCGCGACCTGGACGCGCACATCGCGGCCCTGCCGCCCGAGCGGCGCGCGCGCGGCGTGGTCGTGGTGCTGCACCAGATGGGCAGCCATGGCCCGGCCTACGCCAAGCGTTCGCTGCCTGCGCACAAGCGCTTCGCCCCGGAGTGCCAGACCAACGCGCTGCAGCAGTGCTCGCGCGAGCAGGTCGTCAACGCCTACGACAACAGCATCGTCGCCACCGACTTCTTCCTCAACGCCACCATCGAATGGCTACAGGCGCGCGCCCGCCAGGCGCAGACGGCGCTGCTGTACGTCTCGGACCACGGCGAATCGCTGGGCGAGAACAACCTGTACCTGCACGGCCTGCCCTACGCCATCGCGCCCGACGTGCAAAAGCACGTGCCCTGGATCGCCTGGCTGTCGCCCGCGCTGCAGGCGCGCAGCGGCGTGGCCACCGCCTGCCTGCAGCGCCAGTGGGCGCGCCAGCGCCTTTCGCACGACAACTACTTCCACTCGGTGCTGGGCCTGCTGGACGTGCACACCAGCGCGTACCAGGGCAGCCTGGACGCTTTCGCGCCCTGCCGCTAACCCCTGCGCGGCAGTGCGGGATGGGCGTTTCGCTACAGTCCCGCGCAACATCCCCCTCTCCACGGAAAGAACACACGCCATGTCCCGCAAGCCGCAAATCATCCTGTCCTCGCTCGATCTGGACCGCATCGAAGCCCTGCTCGCCGCCATCCCGGCCAGCGCCTTCCCCGGCAAGGCCGACCTGCAGGCCGAGCTGGACCGCGCCGACGTCCTGGCGCCCGAGGAAATGCCCCCTACCGTGGTCACGATGAACTCGACGGTGCAGTTCACCATCGTCGAAACCGGCAAGGCGTTCTGCCTGACCCTGGTCTACCCGCGCGACATGGACGGCAGCGCCGACCGCGTCTCCATCTTCGCGCCCGTGGGCAGCGCGCTGCTCGGCCTGTCGGTGGGCGACGAGCTGGCCTGGCCCGGCCCCGGCGGCAAGGCCATGACGGTACGCGTCAAGGAAGTGGTGTACCAGCCCGAAGCGGCAGGCGAGCTGCACCGCTGAGGACTCACAGGGAAAAAGGGCTCCAGCCCTTACCCAGAAAGCGCCAGAAGCTACGAAATAAGGAGCATTTCACAGCCGGCTGCTGGCCAGCGCCACCAGCATGCCGGTACCCACCATGCCAGCCTGCCAGCGCAGCGCCACGCTCCAGGAGGGCACATGGCGCTCCACGCGCAGGTACAGCACACGCCCGGCGGCAATCGACAGCGCGAAGGCCAGCACCATACCCAGCAGGTTGGGCCACGGCGCATCGGGCCACAAATGGTTCACCACGGCGTTCACCAGCAGGCACACCGAGAAGTGCACCAGGAACACCGAATACGACATCTGGCCCAGGCGCGGCAGCCAATCGGCCCCGCGCCACGCCGCGCCGTGGCGCTTCACCACCATCAGCAGCAAGGCGGCCACCAGCGCCACGGCGATGCGCGCGCGGAACTCCAGCCACAGCGCCAGCAGCCCCAGCGCCGCCATGCACAGACCCCAGCCCCAGGCCCGGGGCGCGCGCGCGGCCCAGAAGGCGCACATGCCCAGGCTGTACGAGCCCCAGAAGTACCAAGCCCACATGTCCTGCTCGGGCATGCGGTTGAGCACCAGCAGCGACAGCGCCCCGCCCGCAGCCACCATGCCGGGCGCCCAGCGCTGCGCCCGCGCCGGCGCGTGGCGCAGCGCCGCCAGCAGCAGCACCGCGCAGGCGAACAACTGGAAGTCGATGGCCACGTACCACACGCCAGCGGAAAGCGCTTCCTCCCCCACGATGTCCTGCAGCAGCAGCGCATTGGCCAGCAGCTGGTGCAGGTCGGGCTCGCCCGGAACCGAGGGATGCTCCATGAACGGGCGCACCAGCGCCGCCGCCAGCACGGCCACCAGCAGCGCCACCGCGTACGGCACGATCAGGCGCACGAAGCGCCGCCCGATGTGCTGCGCCGCCGGCCCCCCGCGCAGCACCCCGTCGGGCGCCAGGCTGGCAGCGGCCAGATAGCCGCCCAGGACCAGGAACACCTGCACCGCCATGCGGCCGTACGCGGAGAGCCCGTCGATCAGGCTTGGAAGCAGGTCGTGGGCGGAGTCCGACATGGGGCCGTAGAAGGCCAGGTGGTGGGCGACGATGGTGGCGCAAGCCAGGCCCTTGACCGAGTCGATCAGGGCATTGCGTGACGGGGATGGCATGGGAGGCGGAGCGGTGTCGGGCAGCAGTGCAGGCGCTGGGATAGGCCGGTGCTGCGCGGGAATTCCCGTATTGTGCGCCGATTGGCACGATCGCGCAGGCTGCCGCCCCGGACAGCGTCAGAACGTGTGAACGAATCCGCCATGCTGCCAGTAGCGCGGCTGCTGCGCGCGCTCGCAGCGCATCTCCTGCGGCCGGGCCGAATCCCAGCGCGCCGCGCCGCACGCGCTGGAGTCCACCACCTCGGCGCCGCGCGCGCGGTAGCGCTGCACCACTGCGGGCGCCGGGTGGCCGTAGCGGTTGCGATAGCCGGCTTGCACCAGGGCCCAGCGCGGCGCCACGGCCTCGATGAAGGCGGGGCTCGACGATGTCTTGCTGCCGTGGTGCGGCACCAGCAGCAGCGCGGCCGCCAGCGGCGTGCCACGGGCCAGCAGGGCCTGCTCCTGCGGCTGCTCGATGTCCCCCGCCAGCACGGCCGCCACGCCCTGGGCGCTGCGAATGCGCAGCACGCAGCTTTGCGCATTGGGGCGCCGTGCCTCCTGCTGCGGCGGCGGGTGCAGCAGCTCGAAGGCCACGCCGTCCCACTCCCAGCGCTGCCCGGCCACGCAGGGCCGGGCCTCGGCGGCGCCTTCCACCGCCGTGCCCCACAGCGCGGCCCCGGGCTGCGCGGCGAGCACGGCCGGGGCGCCGCCGGCATGGTCGGTGTCGCCGTGGCTCACCATCAGCATGTCCAGGCGCACGCCCAGGCTGCGCAGCAAGGGCACCAGCACGCGCTCGCCGGCATTGCTGTGCAGGCCGAAGCGCGGCCCCGCGTCGTACAGCAGCGCATGCCCGGCCGTGCGCACCAGCACGGCATTGCCCTGCCCCACGTCCGCCGCCAGCAGGTCGAACTGCCCCGGCGCGGGACGCATGGGCTGCCAACACAGCGCGGGCACCAGCAGCGGTAGGCCCAACACGCGCAGGCGCCAGGGCCAGCGCAGCGCCAGGCATACGCCGCCCAGCACCGCCGCCCCGGCGGCCCACAGCGGCGGCGTCGGCAAGGCCAGCACGGCCCCGGGCCACGCCGCCAGGGCTTGCAGCAGCGCCACCAGGGGCCCCAGGCTGGCCGCGGCCGCCTGCCACAGCGGCTGCCACAGCATGCCCAGCAGCGCCAGCGGCGTCACCACCAGCGTGACCCAGGGAATGGCCGCCAGGTTGGCCAGCGCGCCCACCGCCGACACCTGGCCGAACAGCAGCAGCGACAGGGGCGTGAGCGCCAGCGTCACCACCCACTGCTCACGCAGGAACCTGCGCACATGGCCAAAAAAGCCGCCAACGCCCGCCCCATCAGCGCTTCCAGCTACGAAATCGGAAGCAAACAGCACCCCCACGGCGACAAAGCTGAGCCAGAAACCGGGCTGCAGCAGCGCCCAGGGGTCGGCCAGCACCACGGCGGCACACGCCAGCAGCCAGACCTGCTGCCAGGGCCAGCGCCGCCCCGCCAGGCGCAGCAGCGCCACCACCGCCAGCATCAGCACCGTGCGCTGCGCCGGCACGCCCCAGCCGCTGAAAAGCGCATAGCCCGCCGCCAGCAGCACGCCGCCCAGCAGGGCCGCGTGCTGCGCCGGCCAGCGCAGGCACAGCCGCTGCGAACGGCGCCACAGCCAGCCTACGGCGGCCCTGGCAATCCATGCGAACAGGGTGATGTGCAGGCCCGAGATGCTCATGAGGTGGGCCACGCCGGTGGCGCGGAACAGGTCCCAGTCGGCGCGGTCGATGGCGCGCTGGTCGCCCGTCACCAGCGCCGCCACCACCCCGGCGGCACGTGCGGCGCGCTCGCGCTGCGCCGCCTCGGCCTCGGGCCGCGACAGGCGCAGCACGATGGCGTCGCGCACCCGCTGGCGTCCTTGCTCCACCGGGTGGCGCCAGCCCTCGGACAGCAGCCGGGGCGCGGCGTCCCTGCGGCCCGCGCGCACGTAGCCCGTGGCCTGCACGTCCTGCTCCCACAGCCACAGCTCGTAGTCGAAGCCGTGCGGGTTGCGCGCGCCGTGCGGCGCCTTCAGGCGCACGGTGGCCTCCCAGCGCTGGCCCGCGCGCAGGGCGGGCAGCGGGCGCTGGGGTTCGCCCGGCGCATCGGCGCCCTGCCACCCGCCGGCGTACCAGCCCAGTTCGACCAACCGCGGCAGGCGCACGGCCTGCCCGTCGAGCCACGCGGTCTCCACCGCGAAGCGAAAGCGCAGCCCGGCATCGCCGCGCTGCGGCATGGCCGCCACCACGCCCTGCACGCGCAGATCGCGCCCTTCCAGCCGGGGATCGAGCGCCTGTGCCTGGAAGGCCACGGCACGCAGGCCGCACAGGGCGAACATGGCCAGCGTGACGCACGCCATCACCCCGGCGCGGTGGCGACGCCAGGGCAGCGCGGCCAGCAGCGCCGCGGCCGCCATGCCCGCCGCATACCCGCCCCCTGGCCACAGCCATGGCTGCGCCAGTTGCAGGGCGGCCCCGGCAAGCAGGCCCGCCAGCAGCCAGGGCAGGCGCCAGGCGTTCATGCGGCAGCGCTCCCGGGTACCATGTGCCCCTTTATCCGCCGACTGAAACGAGCCAGACCATGAGCGTTTACGACCAATTGAAAGCCCTGAACATCACCCTGCCCCCCGTGGCTGTGCCTGCCGCAGCTTACGTGCCCTACGCGCAGACGGGCAACCTCGTTTTCCTCAGCGGCCACATCGCGCGCAAGGATGGCAAGCCCTGGGTCGGCCAACTGGGCCGCGACGTGACCACGGAGCAAGGCCAGGCCGCCGCGCGGGCCGTGGCCATCGACCTGCTGGGCACGCTGCACGCCGCCACCGGCGGCGACCTGAACCGGGTGCAGCGCATCGTGAAGCTGATGAGCCTGGTCAACTCCACCGGCGACTTCACCGAGCAGCACCTGGTGACCAACGGCGCCAGCGAGCTGCTGGGCCAGGTCTTCGGCGCGGAAAAGGGCGCGCACGCGCGCAGCGCCTTCGGCGTGGCGCAGATCCCGCTGGGCGCGTGCGTGGAAATCGAGCTGATTGCCGAGCTGGGCTGACGGGTGCTACTTGCGGGCAGGATGTGCGGCCCGCCCCGGAAAAGAAAAGCGGGCCTGGCCCGCTTTTTTAATGCCTCAGAAGCTCTCCCACTCATCATCGCTGGCCGCCTTCTTCGGCGCGGCCGCAATGCGCGGCGCGGCGGGCGCAGCAGGTTTGGGCGCCGCCACCCGAGGCGCTGGCGCCGCAGCCGCCTTCGGCTTGGCCGGCGCCGTCGGCATGGGCACGGCCGCCGCCCGTGGCGCGGGACGGGCCGCCTGCACTGGCGCCACGCCCGCCACCTTGAACGCCGAGACGACCTGCGCCAACTGCTGCGCCTGCTCGCGTAGGCTGTGCGCCGCCGCCGCGCTCTGCTCCACCAGCGCCGCGTTCTGCTGCGTCATCTGGTCCAGCTGTCCCACCGCCTGGTTGACCTGCGCTACGCCCGCGCTTTGCTCCTGCGAGGCCGCCGTGATTTCCCCGATCATGTCCGTGACGCGCTGCACCGCCTGCACCACTTCCTGCATGGTGCTGCCCGCGCCTTCCACCAGGCGCGAGCCGGTTTCCACGCGCTCCACGCTGGCGGTGATGAGGCCCTTGATTTCCTTGGCCGCGTCGGCGCTGCGCTGTGCCAGGCTGCGCACTTCGCCGGCCACCACGGCGAAGCCCCGGCCTTGCTCACCCGCGCGTGCCGCTTCCACGGCGGCGTTCAGCGCCAGGATGTTGGTCTGGAACGCAATGCCGTCGATGACGCCGATGATGTCGGCGATCTTCTGGCTGCTGTGGTGGATGTCCTGCATGGTCGAGACTACTTGCCCGACCACTTCGCCGCCACGGCGCGCCACGCCCGAGGCCCCCGCCGCCAGGCTGCTGGCCTGCTGCGCGCTGCCCGCGCTTTGCTGCAGCGTGCTGGTGAACTGCTCCATCGCCGCCGCCGTCTGCTGCAAATTGCTTGAAGTCTGCTCGGTGCGCGCCGACAGGTCCTGGTTGCCCAGTGCGATCTCCGCGCTGGCCGTGGCGATGCTGTCCGTGCTCTGGCGCACCTGCTGCACCATGCGCGACAGCGCTTCGCTCATCGCGTACAGCGAGCGCAGCAGGTCGCCGAATTCGTCGCCCCGCGTCACCGCATCGCGCGCGCTCAAGTCGCCGCTGGCGATGCGGTCCGCCAGGCTGCGCGCCTGGGTCAGCGGGTGCTGGATGCTGCGGATCAGGAAATACGCCCCCACGCACACCGCCAGCAGCACCAGGCTGGCAAAGCCGCCCGCGATCTGCACTGTGCGCACGCGCTCGCCTCCCAGCGCAATCTGGCGCTCGCGCGCATAGTGCTGCTGCATGGTCACGAAGTCCTGCAGCATTTGCAGGTAGGCGGTGGCCGCCGGGTTGTAGGACTGGCGCAGGAACGCCTTGGCCTCTGCCGCGCTATCTTGCTCAGCCAGCGCGCTGGCCTGCTGGCGCATACGCTGCAAGTCGGTGCGGGCGGCCGTGATCTTGGCCATCTGCGTCCTGTCCTCGTCCCTCAAGGGGAGGGACTGGAGCGTTTTCTGCGCTTCGTCGATCCTGGCGGACGTCGCGGCGATCATGCCCTTGAGCTCGGCCCGGGTTTCCGTGTCGCCCCCCAGCACCAGGGCCTGGGTGCGCGCCGTGTTGGTCTCGGTCAGGCCCATCCAGCGCTGCGCGGCCTCGACGCGGGTGTTCAGCTCCAGCAGCACCACGTTGGCCTCGGCCTGGGTGCGGGCCGAGCGGTAGCCTGCAGAGGCTACGACCGCCAGCATCATGATGACAATCCAGGCCACGGCCCCCCAGAGCTTGGTGGCCGTGCGCATATTCTGAAACCGCATGTCTCCTCCAGTGGAGCGGTTCCAAATGCTTGGGAGCCCGCCACAACAAATACGTCACTAAACGTAATTTACTGTGCGGCCGTTCCCACTTTCTAGGCAGGGATGACTACTTCGCGGCCAAAACCGCCCCCTTTCAGGGAAAACCACGAGGCCCCAGGTGAACCGCCGCAGGCCAGGCGCCGGAAGGCTTGTGCGCCCAAGGCTCAGAAGCTTTCCCACTCGCCATCGTCGGCCGCTGCCTTCTTGGGCGTGGCCGCGATGCGCGGCGCGGCAGCGGGCGGCTTGGACGCGGCCTTGGCTGCCGGTTTGGGCGCCGGTGTGGGCGCGGCCACCCGAGGCGTGGGTGCTGGCGCCGCCTTGCCCGCCACGGCGCGCGGCTTGGCTGGCGCAGGCATGGCCGGTGCGGGCCGGGGCGCCGCCGCCCGCGGCGCCTGGTAGGTAGCAGCCTGCGCGGCGGCCGTGCCCGCCACCTTGAACGCCGAGACGGCCTGCGCCAACTGCTGCGCCTGCTCGCGTAGGCTGTGCGCCGCCGCCGCGCTCTGCTCCACCAGCGCCGCGTTCTGCTGCGTCATCTGGTCCAGCTGTCCCACCGCCTGGTTGACCTGCGCTACGCCCGCGCTTTGCTCCTGCGAGGCCGCCGTGATTTCCCCGATCATGTCCGTGACGCGCTGCACCGCCTGCACCACTTCCTGCATGGTGCTGCCCGCGCCTTCCACCAGGCGCGAGCCGGTTTCCACGCGCTCCACGCTGGCGGTGATGAGGCCCTTGATTTCCTTGGCCGCGTCGGCGCTGCGCTGTGCCAGGCTGCGCACTTCGCCGGCCACCACGGCGAAGCCCCGGCCTTGCTCACCCGCGCGTGCCGCTTCCACGGCGGCGTTCAGCGCCAGGATGTTGGTCTGGAACGCAATGCCGTCGATGACGCCGATGATGTCGGCGATCTTCTGGCTGCTGTGGTGGATGTCCTGCATGGTCGAGACTACTTGCCCGACCACTTCGCCGCCACGGCGCGCCACGCCCGAGGCCCCCGCCGCCAGGCTGCTGGCCTGCTGCGCGCTGCCCGCGCTTTGCTGCAGCGTGCTGGTGAACTGCTCCATCGCCGCCGCCGTCTGCTGCAAATTGCTTGAAGTCTGCTCGGTGCGCGCCGACAGGTCCTGGTTGCCCAGTGCGATCTCCGCGCTGGCCGTGGCGATGCTGTCCGTGCTCTGGCGCACCTGCTGCACCATGCGCGACAGCGCTTCGCTCATCGCGTACAGCGAGCGCAGCAGGTCGCCGAATTCGTCGCCCCGCGTCACCGCATCGCGCGCGCTCAAGTCGCCCTCGGCGATCTGCGCCGCCAGGCTGCGCGCCTGCTCCAGCGGGCGCTTGATACTGCCGATGAGGAAGTAGGCGCCCACGACGATGGCCAGGATCAGCAGGCCCACCACCACGGCGGCGATCTTCACGGTGAGCAAACGGTTGCTGGCGATGTCCGCCTGGCTGGCCTGCGCCTGCTGCCGCTGCAGCTCCACGAAGTCGTGCAGGGTCTTCAGGTAGGCCGCCACGGCCGGGTTGTAGGACTGTTTGACCAACTCCACCGCCGCATCGTGCTGCCCGTCGGCCTTGAGCTTCATGGCCTGGCCGCGCAGGTCGATCATGGCCTTGCGCGCGGCTGCGATCCTGGCCATCTGCGCCTTGTCGGCATCGCCGGTGGCCAGGGCTTCGAGCTTTTTCTGCACCTCGGAAATCTGCGCCGAGGTCGCGGGAATGATGGCCTTGAACTCCGCCTCCACCGCCGGGTCGCTGCTGACCACCAGGGCCTGGGTGCGCGCGGCGTTGGTTTCCGTCAACCCCGTCCAGCGCAGGGCGGACTCGACGCGCGTGGTCATCTCGCGCGACGTGGCATCCGCCTGGGCCTGGGCCTTGGACGTCCGGTAGCCGGAAAACCCGACCACGGCCACCAGCGCCACGACGATGACGATGACGGCCGACCACAGCTTGTGGGCCATGCGAAGTTGCGGCATTTTTTCCTCCTGGAGCCTTGTCTCTTGTTGCGCCTATTGTGCGCAGGCATTGCTTGCAATTTACCTATCTTTACAGACGAGCGCAGCATTTATTTCGGCGGCGCTGCACCAGGGCGATGCCGGCATCGCTCACTCCACGCGCGTCACCCGCTGGGGCTTGAAGCCCAGATCCGCCGCCTTGCCCTTGCGCGCACGGGCGGCTCGGGCGTTGTTCAGGCTGCGGATTTCGAGCTGTTCCTCGCGCTCCTTGCCGCCGCGCCCCAGGCCCTCGATGCGCACGCTGCGCGTGTACGCGGCGGCGCCCGCCAGGCTGTCCTTGTCCTCCAGGTCGATCAGCATCAGGCCGCGCCCACCGTTGGCCATGGCTTTCAGCTCGCCGATCTCGAACGTGAGGATGCGCCCGCCCGCCGAGGCGCAGGCCACATGTGTTGCAGGCTGCAGCGGCTGGCTGCCGCTGCAGCCTGCAACACACGAGGGCACGCACAGCGTCTCGCCCTCGCCCAGCGTGACGAAAGCCTTGCCGCCCTTCTGGCGTGACACCAGGTTCTCCACCAGCGCCAGAAAGCCGTAGCCGCCCGAGCTGGCCAGCAGCAGTTGCGCCTGCGGCGGCCCGGCGAAGTAGTGCAGCAGCTGGGTGCCGGTCTCCAGCTCGATCAGCGTGGTCACGGGCTGGCCGTCGCCGCGCCCGCCGGGCAGGCTGGCCACCGGCACGGAATACACCCGGCCATTGCTGCCGAAGACGATGAGCTGGTCCACCGTGCGGCACTCGAAGGTGCCGTACAGCCCGTCGCCGGCCTTGAAGGCAAAGCTGCCCGCCTCGTGCCCATGGCCCTGGCGCGTGCGCACCCAGCCCTTTTGCGACACCACGACGGTGACGGGTTCGTCGAGTACCTTGACTTCGGCCACGGCCTTTTTCTCGGCCTGGATGAGCGTGCGGCGCGCATCGGCGAACTGCCTGGCGTCGGCTTCGATTTCCTTGACCATCAGGCGGCGCAGCGAGGCCGGGTTGGCCAGGATGTCTTCGAGCCGGCCCTGCTCCTCGCGCAGCGCCGACAGCTCCTGCTCGATCTTGATGGCCTCCAGCCGCGCCAACTGGCGCAGGCGGATTTCAAGGATGTCCTCGGCCTGGCGCTCCGACAGGTTGAAGCGCGCCATCAGCGCCGCCTTCGGCTCCTCGGCCGCGCGGATGATGGCGATCACTTCGTCGATGTTGAGCAGCACCAGTTGCCGCCCTTCGAGGATGTGGATGCGCTCCAGCACCTTGGCCAGGCGGTGCTGGCTGCGCCGCGTGATGGTGCCCTGGCGGAACGCCACCCACTCGGCCAGCATCTGGCGCAGCGATTTCTGCGTGGGCCGGCCGTCCAGCCCCACCATGGTGAGGTTGATGGGCGCGGAGGTTTCCAGGCTGGTGTGCGCCAGCAGCGCGGTAATCAGCTCCTGCTGCGGCACCTTGCCGGTCTTGGGCTCGAACACGATGCGCACCGGCGCATCCTTGCTCGACTCGTCGCGCACGCCGTCGAGCACGGCCAGCATGCTGGCCTTGAGCTGGGTCTGCTCCTGCGTCAGCGCCTTCTTGCCAGTCTTGACCTTGGGGTTGGTGATGTCCTCGATTTCCTCCAGCACCTTCTGCGCCGAAACGCCCGGCGGCAGTTCGGTCACCACCAGTTGCCACTGGCCGCGCGCCAGGTCCTCGATCTTCCAGCGCGCGCGCACCTTGAGGCTGCCGCGCCCGCTGCGGTAGGCGTCGTGGATGTCAGCCGTGCTGCTGATGATCTGCCCGCCGCCAGGGTAGTCGGGGCCGGGCACCAGCGCGAACAGGGCCTCTTCGCCGAGCTGCGGGTCTTTCACCAGCGCCACGCAGGCGTCAGCCACCTCGCGCAGGTTGTGGCTGGGAATCTCGGTCGCCAGCCCCACGGCGATGCCGCTGGCGCCGTTGAGCAGCGCGAACGGCAGGCGCGCGGGCAGTTGGCGCGGCTCCTCGGTACTGCCGTCGTAGTTGGGCACGAAATCGACCGTGCCCATGCCGATTTCGTCGAGCAGCAGGCCCGCGATGGGTGTCAGCCGCGCCTCGGTGTAGCGCATGGCGGCGGCGCCGTCGCCGTCGCGGCTGCCGAAGTTGCCCTGGCCGTCGATCAGCGGGTAGCGCTGGTTGAAGTCCTGCGCCAGACGCACCAGGGCGTCGTAGGCCGACTGGTCGCCGTGCGGGTGGAAGCGGCCCAGCACGTCGCCCACCACGCGCGCGCTCTTGACCGGCTTGGCCGCCACGTTGCGGTTCGGGCCGCTGTAGGACAGGCCCATCTGGTCCATGGCGTAGAGGATGCGCCGCTGCACGGGCTTGAGGCCGTCGCACACGTCGGGCAGCGCGCGGCCCTTGACCACGCTGAGGGCGTATTCCAGGTAGGCGCGCTGGGCATAGCCGCCCAGGTCGAGCGCGTCGCCCGCGTCGGCACCGGAGGGAAGGAGGAGAGGAGAGTCGCTCATGCTTCAAAAATAGGAGCTACCAGCGCTTGCTGGATAAGCGCTGGAGGCCAAAAACATCAAATATCCACGTCCACCGCGTCGCCGTGCAGCTCCATCAGCTCGCGGCGCGAGGCGGCCTCGCCCTTGCCCATGAGCTTGGTGATGAGGCCCTCGGTGTCGGCAAAGCCCAGGCTGCCCAGTTGCACGGGCAGCAGGCGGCGTGTGTCAGGGTTGAGCGTGGTTTCCCACAACTGCTCTGCGTTCATCTCGCCCAGGCCCTTGAAGCGGCTGAGCTGGCATTTCTCGCGCGGCACGCCGTCCTTGGCGGCCTTGTCGAGGATGGCCTCGAGTTCGCCCTCATCGAGCGCGTAGAGCTTGGCGGCGGGCTTCTTGCCGCGCGCCGGAATGTCCACGCGGTACAGGGGCGGGCGCGCCACGTAGATGTGGCCGGCCTCGATGAGCTTGGGGAAGTGGCGGAAGAACAGCGTGAGCAGCAGCACCTGGATGTGCGCGCCGTCCACGTCGGCATCCGACAGGATGCAGACCTTGCCGTAGCGCAAGCCCGAGAGGTCGGGCGTGTCATCCGGCCCGTGCGGATCGACGCCGATGGCCACCGAGATGTCGTGCACCTCGGTGTTGGCGAACAGGCGGTCGCGCTCCACCTCCCAGGTGTTGAGCACCTTGCCGCGCAGCGGCAGCACGGCCTGGTTTTCCTTGTCGCGGCCCATCTTGGCGCTGCCGCCGGCCGAGTCGCCCTCGACCAGGAAGACCTCGTTGTAGGCCAGGTCGCGGCTTTCGCAGTCGGTGAGCTTGCCGGGCAGCACGGCCACGCCCGAGCCTTTTCTCTTCTCCACCTTCTGGCCGGCGCGCTGGCGCGTCTGCGCCGCCTTGATGGCCAATTCGGCCAGCTTCTTGCCGTACTCCACATGCTGGTTCAGCCAGAGTTCGAGCGCGGGGCGCACGAAGCTGCTCACCAGGCGCACGGCGTCGCGCGAGTTCAGGCGCTCCTTGATCTGGCCCTGGAATTGCGGGTCCAGCACCTTGGCGGAAAGAACATAGCTGGCGCGCGCGAACACGTCCTCGGGCATCAGCTTCACGCCCTTGGGCAGCAGGCTGTGCAGCTCGATGAAGCCCTTGACGGCCTGGAACAGCCCGTCGCGCAGGCCGCTGTCGTGCGTGCCGCCGGCGCTGGTGGGAATGAGGTTGACGTAGCTCTCGCGCACCGGCGCGCCCTCTTCCGTAAAGGCCACGGCCCAGGCGGCGCCCTCGCCTTCGGCAAAGCTCTCGTCGGCGGCACCGGCAAAGCCTTCGCCCTCGAACAGCGGGATCACCGGGTCGGCGCTCAGGGTCTGCGACAGGTAGTCGCGCAGGCCGCCCTTGTACTGCCAGGTCTGGGTTTCGCGGGTTTTCTCGTTGGCCAGCGTCACGGCCACGCCGGGCATGAGCACGGCCTTGCTGCGCAGCAGGTGCGTCAACTCGCCCATGGGCAGATGGCTCGACTCGAAATACCGGGCGTCGGGCCACACGCGCACCGTGGTGCCCTGCTTGCGCTCGCCAGGCTCCAACGCGCGCGCCACCAGCGGTTCCACCACATCGCCCCCGGCAAACACCAGGCGCGCCGCCTGGCCCTCGCGGTGGCTGGTGGCCTCCAGGCGCGTGGCCAGGGCGTTGGTCACGCTCACGCCCACGCCGTGCAGGCCGCCCGAGAAGCTGTAGGCCCCGCCCTTGCCCTTGTCGAACTTGCCGCCCGCGTGCAGGCGAGTGAACACCAGCTCGATCACCGGCGCGTTTTCCTCGGGGTGCAGGCCGAAGGGAATGCCCCGGCCGTCGTCCTCGACGCTGACCGAGCCGTCGGCATGCAGCGTGACCTTGATCTTCTTGCCAAAGCCGGCCAGCGCCTCGTCGGCGGCGTTGTCCAGCACCTCCTGGATGATGTGCAGGGGGTTGTCGGTGCGGGTGTACATGCCCGGCCGCTGCTTGACGGGCTCCAGGCCCTTGAGCACGCGGATCGAGCCCTCGGAATAGTCGGATGCGGAAGGGGGTTTGACTGCCATGGGCGCGGATTGTAGTGCGGCAGGCACTGCGTTACTGGATGAAAAAACAGGCTGCAAAGCACGCGCTGCAGAGTTTTCCCGGATTGGCTACATTCGCACGATGCATAAGCAAAATCAAAAACTGTCTATGGGCCAGGTGCTGGCCTGCGGGGGGCTGATCGTCACGCTGTCCATGGGCATACGCCACGGCTTCGGCCTGTGGCTGCAGCCCATGACGCAGGCGCTGGACTGGACACGCCAGGATTTCGCCCTGGCCATCGCCGTGCAGAACCTGGTGTGGGGGATTACGGGGATTTTCGCGGGCATGCTGGCCGACCGCTTTGGCGCCTTCAAGGTCATCGTCGGCTGCGCCCTGCTCTATGCGCTGGGGCTGGTGGGCATGGCGTATTCGGCCACGCCGCTGGTATTCGCCATCACGGCCGGGGTGCTGATCGGCATGGCCCAGGCGGGCACTACCTACGCGGTGATCTACGGCGTCATCGGGCGCAACGTGGATGCCTCGCGCCGCTCCTGGGCCATGGGCATCGCGGCGGCGGCGGGCTCTTTCGGGCAGTTCCTGATGGTGCCCACCGAAGGGCTGCTCATCAGCCAGTTCGGCTGGCAGCAGGCACTGGTGCTGCTGGGCGTGGCGGCGCTGCTCATCGTGCCGCTGGCGCGCGGCCTGCGCGAGCCAGGCTTTGCCGGCGGGGCCCTGCTGCAACGCGAGCAGACCATCGGCCAGGCGCTGCGCGAGGCGTTCAGCTACCCCAGCTTCCAGTTGCTGATGGCGGGCTACTTCGTCTGCGGCTTCCAGGTGGTGTTCATCGGCGTGCACCTGCCCAGCTATCTGAAGGACCAGGGCCTGTCGCCCCAGGTGGCCAGCTATGCGCTGGCGCTGGTGGGCCTGTTCAACGTCATCGGCACCTACGCCGCCGGTTCGCTGGGCCAGCGCCTGCCCAAGAAGAACATTCTGGCCTTCATCTACTTCGCGCGCTCGGTGGTCATCACGGTGTTCCTGCTGGCGCCGTTATCGCCCATGAGCGTGTACCTGTTCTCCGCCGTGATGGGCGTGCTGTGGCTGTCCACCGTGCCCCCCACCACGGCCGTGGTGGCGCAGATCTTCGGCGTGGCGCACCTGTCGATGCTCGGCGGCTTCGTCTTCTTCAGCCACCAGATCGGCAGCTTCATGGGCGTGTGGCTGGGCGGCTACCTGTACGACCGCCTGGGCAGCTACGACATCGTGTGGCTGCTGACCATCGCGCTGGGCGTGATCGCGGGCCTGGTGAACCTGCCTGTGCGCGAAAACGCCATCCAGCGCGCAGCCCCTCAAGGAGCCTGACGATGTCCAAGCGCGAGGCCCTGGCCTACGTTGCAGCCCTGGTGGCGCTGCTGGCGGTGTTCGGGCTGTACACACGGCCCGATTTCCTGGTCACGCTGGCCGACCAGCTTTGGGCCTGTTTCTAGCTGCTGCAGCCCGGACTATTACATAGACTCTAAACGCTATCCACTTTTCATGGCTAGAGCCGTTCTGCAAGAGTTGATAGAGTCCTTTGCAATCGCGTCCGGAAGCACGAGCATGCTGATACGCGGCCGAAAAAGAGAGGATTGCGCGCTCGCATGTGCGTGACCTACTGGGGCGCGATGAAGGCTGGACCGATGACCACAGCCACCGCACGTCCAGTGACGACGCCGGACTGCTTGCTGAAGTGCATCAGGAGATTGCGGAGTTGCCTACTTTCACGAAAGACTGCTGCGACCGCGAGGTGATGACCTGGAGGGCAAAGGACTGCCCGGCAAGCCGGTGCGCGAGATGCTCATCGAAGCCGCTGAACGCCGCTTCGGCAACGTGGAAGCGGTGCCGGCAGGCCATCCACTGAAGTTCCTGAGCCACAACGGCGGAGCCTACATCGCAGCCGACACCAGAGCACTGGCGCGTTCGCTGGGCCTCAGGCCCATCAACACGCCCGTCTGCAGCCCGGAGGAGCAACGGCATGGCCGAGAGCTTAGTAAACACCTTCAAGCGCGACTACGTGGTCCGCATGGATCTACGTGAAGCACGGACGGTTCTGGCGCAACTGCTGGCGGCCTTCGTGCACTTCAACGAGGTGCATTCCGCACTCGTCGCTGAAAATGCGTTCGCCTCGGGAGTTAAGGCGGCAGCAGGCCGCGCAGGCGCGCCAGGAGTCATCGATGGACCAGGCGCTTTATTGCGAATAGGACGGGGCCGGAAATACGGGGCAACATCAGGTGTTCTGACGGCTTCAAGATCAAGTGCGATTCAGGCGAGACCGTCACCGCCACCTTCGCCAAGGACTGCTGCGACCGGGAGATCTTGGCGTGGCGAGCCTGGGAGGGCAAGAGGCCGCCAGGTGAGCCGGTGCGCGACATGCTGGTGGAGGCCGTGGAGCGGCGCTTCGGCGCGGTTGAAGCTATACCCGAGGCATGCGAACTGGAGTTTCTCACCTACAACGGCAGCACCTACACCGCGCACGAGACGCTGAGGATTGCAAAGTCGCTGGGGCAGCCGATCACCCACCACCGCAGAGCAACGGCATGGCTGAGAGCGTCGTCAACACCTTCAAGCGTGACTACATGAGCCGCATGGACCTGCGCGATGCGCCTACCATATTGACGCAATTGCCAGGAGCGTTCGAGCACTTCAACGAGGTCCTTCCCCATTCAAGCTTGAAAATGATGCCGCCGAGGGAGTTCCGACGACGGCAGAATCACCCTGCCCACCAGGGTTAACTTGGCGACTGGACGGTGTCCTGAACTACGGGGGCAAGATCATGCAGACCGACTGGTTCCACAGCTTTGACGACATGCGGCAGACCTTGCAGCGCTACGTGGCGCTGTATAATCGCTAGTTGCCCCAGTCAGCACCGGTCCGCAAGACGCCTATGCAGGCCATGAAGCAGTGGTACCAGGAACGGCCGGATCTGTTTCACAAGCAGCCATATAATCGGCCGGGATGCGACACCCTGGGAACATGAAAAACACTGGCAATGGTTTTATTTGGCGCGCTTTTCCGGGCACTTCGAGAAAAGTGCGATATAATAAAATATTAGTGGAAAATAAAAGCGGGAATAGCTCAGTTGGTAGAGCGCAACCTTGCCAAGGTTGAGGTCGTCGGTTCGAGACCGATTTCCCGCTCCAAGTATTTGTCCATGGACATCCACAAAGATCCATGGAGTGCAGAGAAAAGGAGCTTCGGCTCCTTTTTTCGTTTCTGGACCGTCCACTGAGCTCCAGGGACGTCCATCTGCAGCCAGCCTTTTTAAGGCACGTTTTGAGGCCATCGTCCGCCTCACATCGGCGCGGTACTCATAGAGGGTTGCGCTGGCCACCGGGCCAAGAGCCGAGCTTTCGCCCCGAGAGGAGGAATGCCATGCCACTCACGGACATCGCAGTCCGGCAAGCCTGGCCCAAGGACAAGATCTACACCCTCACCGATGGTCGCGGACTGGGCTTGTGCGTGAAGCCGGGTGGCGGCAAAAGCTGGCATTTCCGTTACTACTGGTCAGGTAAACAAAAACGCATTGCGCTGGGCAAGTACCCGGAGATCAGCCTGAAAGAGGCGCGCGGTCGATGCGAAGCCGCCCGCGCCTTGGTTGCACAAGGAATCAACCCGCTCAAGCGTCGGCAGCAGGAGGCCCTGGTCAAGCGCTTGGCTGCAGATCGGTTGTTCCAGAGCGTCTTCGATCAATGGCTTGCGCACCGCAGCCTCGTCCTGCAAGCCCAGGCGCTTCATCAAGCGCTCGACCGTGCAGCGGGCAACGACAACTCCCTCCCGGTTCATCTGCTTCCAGACCTTGTCGGCACCATAGATCCGCACATCCACCAGCGCCAGCGCGTTCTTGATCGTCTGCGTCAGCACCTCATCGGCCCGCGAAGGTTCGGCCGAACCTGAGGGGTGGTTGTGTACCAAAAGCAGCGCCGCCGAGTTGCGCGCCAATGCCTCCTTGACGATCTCGCGCGGATACACCGACGTCTGGTTCACCGTGCCCCGGAACATCTCCACGTAGTCCAGCACACGGAGCTGCGAATCCAAGTGGACGACCGCGAAGACCTCGTGCGGTAGCGCACCCAGCCGCGCCCGAAGGAAATCCCGAACCGCGGCCGGCGAAGCCAACACCTCGCTGCCGCGTACCTGGTTCGCCAGCAGTCGCTGCGCGGCCAGCAGCACCTCGTCGGCCACAGCCGGCCGGTACTCGCCGGCATGGTCACGGACCATCAACGAAGATGACGGAACGGCAATGAAAGAATCGAGGGAAGAGAACAAATCGCGCGTCATGACGGACTCCAGTGATCGGGCGGGATTGCCCAAGACCGGAGACGGCACGCCGCAGCGCAGCGGTCACAGGTTCAAAGACGGCCGCAGGCCGCCAGCGTGCGGCGCACGCGCAGACCTTGACCGCAAGACCGGCGTGACAGGATGGAGGGAACCAGCAAGCCAGCCCCACCCACCCGCCGCGGCGGCACATGGCAAGCGTAGCGCGCAGGCCGGCGCCGAAGCGGCGGCTGTTGGCGTGAAGGATCGAAGCCGAAGGGCCGAGACGGCCGGTGTTCCTGGCCCGCGTAGCCGTGGATCGCCCGCATCAGGTCACCGACCTGATCCGGCTCCAGGACGGCCGCCATGTGCTTGGTCAACACCGGGCGCAGGGCACCGCGCAGGTCGGCCGCCGGATTGCGCTGGCAGCGCCCGGTGGCTACCCCGTACCGCAGAGTCTGGCCGCAGGCTTCCAGCAGCGAATGCGCCAGTTCGCGCACACCCCGCGCCTCGACCCGGCGCAGCGTTTGCAACAACAGTGGTGCGGTGATCTGGTCCAGGGGCAATGAACCCAGCCAGGGAAACACGTCCTTCTGCAGGCGCTCCAGCCAGCGCTTGGCGTAGTGCTCGCTCCAGCCCGCCGACTTGACGCCGTGGAACTCACGCGCAACTCCCTCGAAGGTGTCGTCCGAACTGATGCTGCGGGTGAGCTTGTCCAGCCGCCGCTGCTGGACCGGATCGGTGCCGCCGCGCTGCTGCTTGCGCGCTTCGTCCCGAGCACTGCGCGCGGCCCTCAACGACACCTCGGGGTAGGCGCCGATCGCCAGCCGCTTCTCCTTGCCCTGGAACAGGTACTTCCAGAACCAGCGCTTCGAGCGGTTGGGTGTGACTTCCAGGTAGAGTCCGCCGCCGTCAGTCAGGCGGACACGGCTTTTGCCCTCTGTGCAAAGGGCGGTTCGGCACTCGGTATCGGTGAGCATGGGGAACAGACCTCCGGGGAACACGGCAAAAGGCCGCTTGCTCCCCAGAATCTTCCCTGCTTTTGACCGCGCTGTCACGATACCCATCGAGACGTTGCGGACACAAAAAAGCCCCTAAGTCGTTGATTTACTTAAGGGCTTGAGCGGCTCTGAGAGCTTACGGAACCGCTTGAGATGGGTTCTTGGGGTGGCTGATGGGACTCGAACCCACGACGACAGGAATCACAATCCTGGACTCTACCAACTGAGCTACAGCCACCGTAGAGCCCCAGATTATAGTGTGAATTCCTATCGTTCTACCCAATTCTCTTTATTTTTTCATTCCGAAGGATTCAGGACTGCGGACGTGGCGCCTTGATCTGCACCTTGAAGCGGTCCTTCAGGATTTCGTAGTACGCAATGCCTTCGGCCGTCCCAAGCCACTGCTGGAACTGCTGGCGTTGCGCGGCTTCTTCCTCCGCCTGCTTGGCGGCTTCACGCGGCAGTACACGATTGACCTTGACCACAGCATAACCTTGCCCGCCAAGATCGACCCCTGTCCATGCCGGGAGATTGTCGATACCCGTGTGCAATGCCGCATCCACCACGGCACGCGGCAGGCTCTGCAACTGGTCACGCCCGACGGTCACGGCAGCAGACAGGCCCGTGGCACCTGTCGCATCCCCCTTCCACGATGCGAACTTGGCCTGCCCCTCTGCGCGTGCCAATTCGGCGGATTTCTCCGCTACGTACATGGCACGTACACGGTCCCGCACCTCGTCATAAGGCAAGGTACGTGCTGGCGCATATTGGACGATGCGCCCCGAGACCATCATGCTCGGCCCCACCTCGATCGCCTCGGTATTGCGCTTGTTCTCAATGGACTCCGAGGAGAAGAGTGCCTCCAGAAAACGCTGATTAGCCAATGGGCCCTGAACGCCTGGCAGCGGCGTGCGGGCGACATGCTGCGCGGTCTGGACCTTCAGCTTGAGCTTCTCGGCCGTGGGCTGCAGGCTGTCTGCTTGTTCGTACACACCATTCGAGAAGGCGTCAGCCGCCTCGGCGAATTTGCCTTGAGCCTGCTGCTGCTTGAGGTCAGCGTCCAGCTTGGCGCGTACCTGCTCAAAACTCGGCGGCTGCGGCGTCTTCACGTCCGTAAGTTGGATGATGTGGTACCCAAAGTCGCTCTCCACCACGTCGCTGATGTCCCCTTTCTTCATGGAGAACACAGCGTCTTCAAAAGGCTTTACCATCGCGCCGCGTGCGAAAAAGCCCAAATCGCCACCGCCCGGGGCCGAGCCGGAATCCTGGGAGTTTTTCTTGGCGATCTCGGCAAAACCGGCAGGATTTTTCCGCACCTGCTCCAGCAGTTCCTCGGCGCGCACCTTGGCCGTTTCACGCGCTTGTGCGGAAGCATCCTTGGTGGCATTCACGAGAATGTGGCTTGCGCGGCGCTCTTCCTTACCGGCAAGGCGCTCCTGATTTTCCTTGTAGTAGGTGCGCAGATCGTCTTCGCTCAGCGCAATACCTGCACGCACCGCATCGAGGTCGAGTACGAGGTACTCCACGGTTGCTTCTTCGGGCTGCTGGAAGTTGGCAGTCCGGCTTTGATAAAACGCCTGGAGATCGGCATCCGAAGGAACGACCTTGCTCGCGTAATCCTGTGCGTTAAAGCGCGCAACCTGAATCTCACGGCGCTGGTACAGGGCATCCATCGCCAACTTGAACTGCCCCTCCGTGCTGAAGGACGATTGCAACACGCCCCCCAGCACCTGGGAGATAGAAAGATCGCGGCGCATATTAGCCTCGAAGCCCTCGGGGGTCATCCCCTGCGCACCGACCAACGCGCGGTAGGCATCGGCATCCAGCGAGCCATCCGGCCGCTTGAGTGCCGCGATCGCCGGGATTTCCTTCAGGGCACTAGCCAGCCGCGCATCGCTGGCAACGATATGCATTTTCTGCACGGCAGCAGTCATCACCTGATCACGCACCATGCGCTCCAGCGTGGCATAGCGCGCCTGCGGCGAATCCAGCAGCTTGGGGTCCACCGAGGGCGACTGAGTGCGGATGCGATCGCTCTCCATCCGGTGTGCGTTGTCCCAGTCCGACTGTTTGATGTCATGGCCGTCCACCCGCGCCACGACCGGGCTCGACTCGGAGAAGTAGTTACGATCGATGCCCACTAGGACGAACGAAGGGATGACCAGCAAGAACAACAAGATCATGCCGAACTTGGAGTGCTTGCGGATGGATTCGAGCATAGTCAACAATCTTTCAGGGCTGGCAAAAGAAAAGGCGAACTCGCGTTCGCCTTTGTTCGGTGGTGGGTGCTGACGGGGTCGAACCGCCGACCTACGCCTTGTAAGGGATTAATACATCCTTACAAATCAACAAGTTGCGAGGCTCGCCAACCAATACCTGCCAACCGTGGCTATTCAAACCAACAATTTTACTTCACAGGCCATGGTCCCTCCGCATGGATAGTGTGTCCTTCACCGCCTTGTTCAGGCGGTACATGCGCTGCTCGATCTCGGCATTGATTGCCTTGACCTGCTCCCGCTTGTCCGCACTATCGCCGGCCTGGATCTGGCGGCGCAGCTTCACCAGGTTGGAGATGTCCTTGTCCAGCATGTCGGTTGAACCGTTCAGCGTAGCCAGCGGCACGTCGCGCAGCACGGCGTCTGCATCATCCCCCTGCCCCACGCGGCCCTTGGCCTCGGCCATGTCGCCTTTGATGCGCTTGAGGTTGTCGTAGTACGCCTGGGACTGCCCGGCGGTGCCACGGGTGTTCCCGTAGAACCGGCCGGCCAGGATGATCTGGTGCGCGGCCAGCTCCTCCTTGGGGTTGCTGGGCGCGGGCATAGGCATCTTCGACCAGCCGGTTGATGAACCAGCGCTACGAGCGTTCCTGCTTGCGCGCCTCCTCCTTGATCCATGCGTGAACTTCCGGCCGCAAATGGTGCTGGATCAGTCCTGGTTTAGCTTGTGTGGTAGTCATGCGATTGGCATCGGCTGTTGATGTGGACTCTATTAAGCATCCACAAATGTGTGGATGTCAAGTGGATTCTTTGTCGTGAGTCGTTTTGGCGTCCACAATAGATAGTCGATGACCGACAGACACCAACAAAAGCCCTACCCGCTCCGCATGCCTGATGAGCTACGAGCAAGGCTCGAAGAAGCGGCGAAAGCAGGCGCGCGCAGCTTGCACGCCGAGATCGTGGCACGCCTGGGGCAGTCATTTGCCACCCAACTCAAACCAGATCTCAGCCCCGCTCTGCTGGCAACACTCGAACGGCTGTTCGATGAGAAGCTGGGACAGCGCGCCTACATCGATGACGGCAAGGGCGGGCACATGGAGGACGTGAAGATCGTCAAGAAGCCCAAGGATTGAATCTTTTTTGATACACTCAATCCATGGATGAGCCGATCCTCACCGTTTCCTTTTACCGTAGCGAAGCAGGCAATGAGCCGGTGCGCGACTGGCTACGAGAGTTAACGGTGGAAGACCGCAAGGCCATCGGCACCGACATCAAGACCGTGCAGTACGGCTGGCCCCTGGGAATGCCGCTGGTGCGCAAGATGGAGCCGGGCTTGTGGGAGGTGCGCTGCGACATTGCTGACGGCATCGCGCGCGTGTTGTTCACCGCCCAGGGCGGGCACATGGTTCTGCTGCACGGCTTCGTCAAGAAATCGCAGAAAACGCCCGAGCCCGACTTAAAAGCCGCCAGAAACCGACTCAAGCATCTGAGGAGCACATCATGAGCAAGCACATCGGTAGCAACTTTGATGACTTCCTTGAAGAGGAAGGCATGCGGGAAGAAGCCACGGCAGCCGCTGTGAAGCGGGTGATTGCCTGGCAGTTCGCTCAAACCATGAAAGCCCAAAAGGTCAGCAAGACCGAAATGGCCGCACGTATGCACACCAGCCGCATGGTGGTCAACCGCCTGCTGGACGAAAACGACACCAGCGTCACGCTCGCCACACTGGCGCGCGCCAGCGTAGCGCTTGGGGCTCCATTGCGTTTTGAGCTGGTGCCGGCATAGCCACCCTACCCTCTACCCCTCTCTGCTACATTCCGTCACAGGAACAAGGATTAGGCTGCAGCGCTTGTCCTACAAGCGCTGGTAGCTATAGAAGCAGGAGCATCAGGCCAGACGCGGCAGAAGCTGCCGGTAGCCGGGTTCAGGCATCGGTGCCACAGGATGCAGCCCGCGCAGCGCTCGCAGCACGCCCATCACGTCATTGAACGGCTGGCTCAGCGGGTTGAACAACTTGCCCAGCCGATCCAGGCGCTCAGTGATTTCCTTGGCCTGGGCTTCGGGCAGAAGGCCAGGCACCGGAACGGCTGACAGCTCAAGATTGAAGCCTTGCTTCCGCAACACCGCATTCACCAATGGCATGAACAGGACAGCGGGGTAGCCGTTGGGCTGCTCGATCTTTTCCACCCACTCGGCCACTATCTCGTTCACCGTCTTCTGGCCCAACTTGGGGGCTTCATCCACCAGTTCCCACTCAGCAACATGGCGGGCCAGAATGTTGACCGCCTCGTGGAACTCACCCGCCGGGATGTGCCGGTAGTCGGTCTTGAAGTGCGCCTTGAGTTTGCTCCAGCCCTTGACCATCGCCCAGCCCTGCTTTGCCTTGGGCAGCCTCTTGACGTTCTCCGTCAGCAGCAGTCGCAGGGTTTCGGCCTGCTCGGCGCTCAGGGTCTGGTCGGGGTTCACCGAGTAGGCTGCGCGTGGGTTGATGACGATGCCATCGTTCCAGTACTGCCAGAGCACATCGTCGCACTCGTTTTGGTAACCGCAACTTCATCTGAACGTGCTGGGCTGCTGCTGTATCCTTCCCCGCTTCCATAGTTGTGCCTTTCTTTGCTAAACGGACAATTTTGGTCCGCACTGATAGTGTGGACCAAAATTATCCTTCCGCAAAGCTTTTTTGAAATCATCTCGGCATGTCAGAAGACGACGTTCAGTACAAGCTGCGGCTTCCTGCCGAACTGCATCGCAATCTCGCGGACCTAGCGAAGAAAAACGGACGCAGCCTTAGCGCCGAGATCATTTCGCGCCTAGCGGCCTCGCTCGTCGCGGGTGCGACTGACCTCCACGCGGCTGACATGAAGATCAGCATGGAGATCGTGCGCAAAGAGTTCGAGGATGAGAAACGGCTTGCTCGCGCCCAGCTACTGCTGGCGGCCCATCAAGATCAGGCTGCGATGGCTCGACATCGCCTGGATCGAGAGCGAAGACTTGTTGAGCATTTGCAAGCGCAACTGGACGAGGCATCCCAACACGAAGACCCCACGCAGGACAGAATCGCACGCGAACTCAAAGACGCGCAACATTGGCTCGCACAAGTTGAAGCGGAATACCGCTTTGCCCAAGGAAATGCTGCAGACGCCATGGCCGAGCTGGAACACGCGCGCCAAAGCCTAAAGAGCCGCGCCAAGTAGCCCCCCCGAACACTCGAACGCCTGTTCGATGAGAAGCTGGGACAGCGTGCCTACATCGATGACGGCAAGGGCGGGCGCATGGAGGACGTGAAGATCGTCAAGAAGCCCAAGGGGTAGAGGCGGCCTTCCCTGAACATCGCCAGGAATAAGCAGCAGCCATAGGGCCAGCAGGATGACGGTCAAAAGCCGGAAGCGACGATAAGGGCACATGGTGTAGAACATTCATTGCAATGCACCGATGCTCCCCCCCTGCGGCTGCCGGCCCGAGCGCGAGAGCTCGCGCAAAACCTGCGCGAATCGCATTGAGCCAAATTTGGCTCAAATCTTCTGAGCCCCTTCCGCGAAGGCTCTTTTGCGCCTGTATGCCCTCGCCCGCAGCAGTCCCAATTTGGGACTATAATTCAACGCATGCGAATCATTGCCTTGTCCACGCTGCGTGACTTCTGGGAGAAGCACCCACAAGCCAAGGAGCCGCTGCAGGGCTGGTACTTTGAAGCCGTCCGTGCCGAGTGGAAAACTCCTGCCGACATCAAAGCGATGTACCGCAATGCGAGCTTTGTCGGCAACAACCGCGTGGTGTTCAACATCAAGGGCAATGACTACCGCATCGTGGTGGCCGTTGTGTACAAAGCGGGGGCCCTGTTCATCAAGTTCGTCGGCACCCACAAGGAATACGACCAGATCAACGTGGAAACCGTGGAGCACAAAGCATGACCTTGCAACTCAAACCCATCCGCACCGAAGCCGACTACCAGGCCGCGCTGAAGGCAGCCGAGGCATTCTTTGACGCGCCCCATGAACCGGACCCGGACACCGAAGAAGGGGCTGCGTTCGACGCCCTCCTGACGCTGATCGAGGCCTACGAGCGCAAGCACTACCCGATTGACCCTCCTGACCCCATCGAAGCAATCAAATTCCGCATGGAGCAAGAGGGCCTATCTGTCAAAGACCTCGTGCCCATGATCGGCCAAACCAATCGGGTCTATGAAGTGCTGGCACACAAGCGCCCACTCACACTCGGCATGATCCGGCGTCTCAACGCCAAGCTCGGAATTCCGGCGTCAGTGCTGATCTCCGAGTACGCGCACGCCTAGAAGGCTCAGCACAAGCCAGCGTAGCCACCCTGCCCTCTCCCCCCCTCTGCTACATTCCGTCACAGGGACAATGATTTTGCCCCCGTAGTTCCGGACACCGTCCAGTCGCTAAGTTAGCCCTGATGGGCGGGGTGATTCTGCCGTCGTCGGAACTCCCTGGGCGACATCATCTTCAAACTCGAATGTGGGTGGATT
>Ga0222428_100266_pt1 | contig 31325 bp, 21 predicted proteins | sample 2B5Ametagenome_FD_182471 | JGI IMG/M metagenome (GOLD analysis project Ga0222428, IMG submission 182471) | Enriched microbial communities from leaf-cutter ant dump, University of Wisconsin, Madison, United States - 2B5A (version 2) | ecosystem: Environmental > Terrestrial > Nest > Insects nest >...
GTCGACGTGAGCAGCGCCGCGCGCAGCCTGATCGGCAAGGTGGACGTGATCTACACCAACACCGACAACAACGTGGTCTCGGCCTACGAGTCGCTGGTCAAGGTCGGCCAGGACGCCAAGATCCCGCTGGTGGCCTCGGACACCGACAGTGTCAAGCGCGGCGCCATCGCTGCCCTGGGCATCAACTACCGCGACCTGGGCGAGCAGACCGGCCGCATGGTGGCGCGCATCCTCAAGGGCGAGAAGCCCGGCGACATCAAGCCCGAACTCAGCACCAAGATGGAGCTGTTCGTGAACCCTGGCGCTGCGGAGAAGCAGGGCGTCAAACTGTCGGACACGCTGGTCAAGTCGGCCGCGCAGGTCATTCAGTAAGTTTTCAGTAACAATACGGCCCTTCGGCCATCGCGTGCAGGAGCCCTTTGGGGCTCCTGCTTCGTTTTTGTTCCCCCTGACCTCCGCCCCGCCCCATGTCCCTTTTCTCTCTGCTCGGCGCCGTCGAGATCGGCCTGATCTTCAGCCTGGTGGCACTGGGCGTTTACATCTCGTTCCGCCTGCTGCGCTTTCCCGACCTGACGGTGGACGGCAGCTTCCCCCTCGGCGGTGCCGTCTGCGCCATCCTGATCTCGACTGGCACCAACCCCTGGCTGGCCACACTGGCCGCTACCGCCGCCGGGGCCGTGGCGGGCTTGGTCACGGGCTGGCTCAACGTGAAGCTCAAGATCATGGACCTGCTGGCCTCGATCTTGATGATGATTGCGCTGTACTCCATCAACCTGCGCGTCATGGGCGGGCCCAACGTGCCGCTGATCAACGACCCCACGCTGTTCACCCTGCTGCAGCCGCCGGGGCTGGACGACTACTGGGCACGCCCGCTGATCCTGCTGGTAGTGGTCATCGCCGCCAAGCTGCTGCTTGACTGGTTCTTTGCCACCGAGCGTGGCCTGGCCATCCGCTCGACGGGCTCCAACGCCCGCATGGCCCGCGCCCAGGGCATCAATACCGGCGCCATGGTGTTGCTGGGCATGGCGATCTCCAACGCCCTCGTCGGCCTGGCCGGCGCCCTGTTCGCACAGACACAGGGCGGCTCCGACATCTCCATGGGCATCGGCACCATCGTCATCGGCCTGGCCGCCGTGATCGTGGGCGAGAGCATCCTGCCCTCGCGCCGCATCGTCTACGCCACGCTGGCCGTGATCGTGGGCGCCATCGTCTACCGCTTCTTCATCGCTGCCGCGCTCAACAGCGACTTCATCGGCCTCAAGGCACAGGATCTGAACCTGGTCACCGCCCTGCTGGTGACCGTGGCGCTGGTGATTCCGCAGCTCAAGCGCAAGCTCGCCAGCCGCAAGGCCTGATGCGTCCAGGAGAACACCCCATGCTGAGCGCACAAGACCTTTTCATCACCTTCAACCCCGGCACCCCCATCGAGACGCGCGCGCTGCGCGGCATGTCGCTGGAAATCCCGGCGGGCCAGTTCGTCACCGTCATCGGCTCCAACGGCGCGGGCAAGTCCACCTTCCTCAACGCCATCTCGGGCGACCTGGGCGTGGACACCGGCCGCATCGCCATCGACGGCCTGGACGTCACGCGCCGCCCCGTGTGGGAGCGCGCCGAGCGCGTAGCGCGGGTGTTCCAGGACCCCATGGCCGGCACCTGCGAGGACCTGACCATCGAGGAGAACATGGCCCTGGCCCAGCAGCGTGGCACGCGCCGCGGCCTGCGCGGCGCCGTCAAGCAGGCGGAGCGCGCCATGTTCCGCGAGCGCCTGGCCACGCTCGGCCTGGGGCTGGAAAACCGCCTCACCGACCGTATCGGCCTGCTCTCAGGCGGCCAGCGCCAGGCCGTAAGCCTGCTCATGGCGGCGCTGCAGCCCTCGCGCATCCTGCTGCTCGACGAGCACACCGCAGCGCTGGACCCGCGCACCGCCGACTTCGTGCTGCAGCTCACCGCGCGCATCGTGGCCGAGAACCAGCTCACCACCATGATGGTCACGCACAGCATGCGCCAGGCCCTCGACGTAGGCCAGCGCACCGTGATGCTGCACCAGGGCCAGGTGGTGCTCGACGTGTCGGGCGAGGAACGCCAGCGCATGGACGTGCCCGACCTGCTGCAGATGTTCGAGAAAGTGCGCGGCGAAAAGCTCGCCGACGACGCGCTGCTGCTCGGCTGAGGCGACACCACCGAAAACCCCACCCCGGGCCGTTGCACAACGGCCCTTTTCATACCCCCCAACCCCGGCGCAGCGGTCTCCACCCCCCGGCAGCACCCGCCGCGCTCCACCGCACCCCACCACCCATGAGTGCCAGCACCTCCACCACCGGCGAACTGCGCCGCGCCCTCAAGGCACGCCACCTGTCGATGATTGCCATCGGCGGCTCCATTGGCACCGGCCTCTTCGTGGCCTCGGGCGCCACCATCTCGCAGGCCGGCCCCGGCGGCGCCGTGCTGGCCTACATGGTCGTGGGCCTGATGGTGTACTTCCTGATGACCAGCCTGGGCGAGATGGCGGCGTACCTGCCCGTCTCCGGCTCGTTCTCCACCTACGGCGCGCGTTACGTGGACGAAGGCTTCGGCTTCGCCCTGGGCTGGAACTACTGGTACAACTGGGCCGTGACCATCGCGGTCGATCTGGTGGCGGCGCAGCTTGTGATGGCCTACTGGTTTCCGGGGGTCAACGGCGTGCTCTGGAGCGCGGTGTTCCTGGCCATCATGTTCGCGCTCAACGCCATCTCGGTGAAGGGCTTCGGCGAAGCGGAGTACTGGTTCGCCGCCATCAAGGTGGTGACCGTCATCGTCTTCATCGGCCTGGGCCTGCTGATGGTGCTGGGCATCCTGCGCGGCGGCGCACCCGAGGGCCTGTGGGGCAACCTGGCGCTGTGGACGCAGGGCGATGCACCGTTCGCCGGGGGCTTCTCCGCGCTCATCGGCGTGGCCATGATCGTTGGCTTCTCGTTCCAGGGCACCGAGCTGATCGGCATTGCCGCTGGCGAGTCGCAAGACCCGGCCAAGAACATTCCGCGCGCCGTGCGCCAGGTGTTCTGGCGCATTCTGCTGTTCTACGTCTTCGCCATCCTGGTCATCAGCCTGCTCATTCCGTACACCGACCCGCAGTTGCTGAAGAACGACCTGGGCGACATCAGCGTCAGCCCCTTCACGCTGGTGTTCGAGCGCGCGGGCCTGCTCTCGGCGGCGGCGGTGATGAACGCCGTGGTACTGACCTCGGTGCTCTCGGCCGGCAACTCGGGCATGTACGCCTCCACGCGCATGCTCTACACCCTGGCGTGCCAGCGCATGGCGCCACGCATCTTCGCGCGCGTTAGCGCCAACGGCGTGCCGGTGATGGCGCTGCTGGCCACCACCGCCGTGGCCGGCTTGTGCTTCCTGACCAACATCTTCAGCCCGCAGGTGGTCTACATCTGGCTGCTCAACCTTTCGGGCATGACGGGCTTCATCGCCTGGCTGGGCATCGCCATCAGCCACTACCGCTTCCGCAAGGCCTACGAACTGCAAGGGCTGGACCTAAACGCCCTGCCCTACCGCACCACCTCGTTCCCCTTCGGCCCGATCTTCGCCTTCGTCCTGTGCCTGGTCATCACCCTGGGCCAGAACTACCAGGCGTTCATGCAGGAGCGCATCGACTGGACCGGCGTGGTCGCCACCTATGTCGGCCTGCCGCTGTTCTTCCTCATCTGGTTCGGCTACCGCTGGGCCAAAGGCACACGCATCGTGCCCTTGGCCGAGATGCGCGTGCACCCCGAGCCGCACTGACTTTCAGGCATAAAAACAGCCTCTAGTCCTTACTGGATAAGCGCTGGCAGCTATTGTTTTAGGACTATTTGCCAGCGCACGCAAAGGTTCCGTGGTGCCGCCCGCCATTCACCGACGGCCGATGGCCTACAGCCCCAGCGGCAGGTCGGCCCGCTTGAGGGTGCGCAGCACGAAGCTCGACTGGCTGTGCCGTATGCCCTTGATTTTGTAGAGCTTCTCGCGCAGCAGGCGCTCGTAATCGCGCGTGTCCTTCACCACCACGCGCAGCAGGTAGTCATACCCGCCCGACACCAGGTGCGCCTCGACCACCTCGGGAATCGTGGCCAGCGCCTCGCCGAACTTCTCCAGCGTGTTGTCGGAGTGGCTGTCGAGCGTGACCATGAGCAGCACCGTGTCGGAGAGCCCCAGCGCCTGCGGGTTCAGGCGCACGGTGTAGCCCTCGATGACGCCGGCCTCCTCCATCTTGCGGATGCGCGCCCAGCATGGCGAAGGGCTCAGGCCCACGGCAGCGCCGATGTCTTGCAGGCTGGCGCGCGCGTTGTGCTGCAGCACCGAGAGAATTTTTCTGTCCAGGCGATCCATGGCCCAGATTGTTCTCCAATTCAAGGCCGTGCAGAAATATTTTCTGTAATCAGCGCTTTTTCACAGAATTTCAGCAAATCCATCCGCGCGTGCGGCGGCATACTTGCCTGCATCGAGGCGCTCTTACCGGAGCGCACGGCATGGCAAGGCCCCGGCAGGTTACCGCCCGCCGGGGCGCTTGGTCATTCAGCAGGCCCCCAGGTTCACTTTGTTTTATGACGGGATGCGTGGTTCAGGCTGGCGAAGTTGCGGCCTGCGGCCACCAGCTGGCGCAGCAAGGGTGCGGGCGTCCAGAACAGCGCATCCTCCCGGGCAAAAGCCTCGATGTCAGCCAGCACCGTGTCCAGCCCCACCGTGTCGGCCCAGTGCATGGGGCCGCCGCGCCAGCGCGGAAATCCGTAGCCTGCCAGGAAGGTCGCATCCACATCAAGCGGGCGCAGCGCAATGCCTTCCTCCACCACCTTGGCGCCTTCGTTGACCATGGCAGCCATGTAGCGGCGCATGATTTCTTCCGGCGTGAAGGCACGCGGCGTGATGCCTTTGCGGACGCGTTCGGCCGCGACAATGGCCAGCACCTCGGGGTCGGGCTCGCCTGTGCGCGTGCCGTGGGGGTACAGGTAAAAGCCGCGCCCCGTCTTCTGGCCGAACCAGCCGCGCTCGCAGATGCGGTCGGCCACCTCCACGTAGCGCCCAGGGGGAGTGCCCGCGGCCAGCGCTGCGCTGCGGCGGCGTTTGCGCGTGGCCCAGCCAATGTCGCCACCCGCCAGGTCCGTCACCTGGAACGGCCCCATGGGGTAGCCAAAGGCGCGCACGGCCGCATCAATTTCGTAGGGCGAGGCACCATCTTCCATGAGGTAGTCAGCCGCCTGCTTGTACACGGCCAGAATGCGGTTGCCAATGAAACCATCGCACACGCCGGCGCGCACGGGCGTCTTGCGCAGCGTCTGGGCCAGCGCAAAGGCGGTGGCCACCACGTCGGGCGCCACCTGGGCCGGCACCACGATCTCCAGCAGCTTCATGATGTGCGCCGGGCTGAAAAAGTGCAGGCCTATCACGTCCTGCGGCCGCGCAGTGGCGGCGGCAATGGCGTTGATGTCGAGGTACGAGGTATTGGTGGCCAGCACCGCGCCGGGCCGGCACACGCGGTCCAGCGCCTGGAACACGGCCTGCTTGACAGCAAGGTCCTCGAACACCGCCTCGATCACCAGATCAGCGTCGCGCGCGGCCTCATAGTCCGTGGCGGGCGTGAACCGGGCCATGGTGGCAGCCTTGTCCTGCGCGGTCATGCGGCCCTTGGCGATCAGGCCGTCGTAAACCTTCTCCACGTTGGCCCGGCCACGCGCGATGGCTTCGGCGTCGCGCTCGACCATGGTCACGGTCAAACCGGCATTGAGTGCCGATACGGCAATGCCCGCGCCCATGGTGCCGCCGCCAATCACCGCCACGCGCGCAATGGGGCGCGGCGCGGCGGCCTGCGCCTCAGGCACGTTGGCCGCCTCGCGCTCGGCAAACGCGGCGTGCGCCAGGCCGTCTTCTTCAAGGCGCTGCGGCTCTGCGGTGGCGGGGGAAGCGGGCATGGGCAAGTCTCCGGGTAATGCAACAGATGCCGCCATTCTGTGGATGCGAAACGCTTTTTACAATCACCCTTTCGATTGACAAGCCGTCAAGCACCATTTGACGATCAAGCCCATGGATCTGACCTCGCTGAGCCTGCTCGTGGATATCGTGGACTGCGGCAACCTGAGCCAGGCCGCGCGCAAGCTCAAGATGACGCGCGCCAACGTCAGCTACCACCTGGCGCAGCTGGAAAAATCGGTGGGTGTCCAGCTGCTGCGGCGCACCACACGGCGCATGGAGCCCACCGAGGCAGGCCTGCGCCTGTACGCCCATGGCCGCACCATCCGCAACGAAATGCTGGCCGCACGCGAAACCGTCACCAGCCTGGGCCAGGAGCTGCAGGGGCGCGTGGGCATCAGCGTGCCCAGCGGCTACGGCCAGATGGTGATGGCGGACTGGCTCATCGCGTTCAAGCGCCAGTACCCCGGCATCGTGCTCGACGTACTGTTCGAGAACCGCGCCGACAACCTGCGCGACGAGGTGGACATCGCCATCCGCGTGATCCAGGAGCCCCCGCCCTCGCTGGTGGCGCGCAGCCTGGGCGATGTGCGCTACCTGGCCTGTGCCGCGCGCTCTTGGTGCCAGGCCCATACGCTGCCGCGCACGCTGCAGGACCTGCAGGGCGCGCCCATCATCACCTCGGGCGCCGTGGGGCGGCAGCTGCGCCTGTCGGCGTACCAGGGCAGCGCGCGGCACGAGGTGCTGCTCGAACCAACGCTGATCTCCGAGCACTTCCCGTTCTTGCGCTCGGCCATCCTGGCGGGCCTGGGCGTGGGCCTGGTGCCCGACTACGTGGTGCAGGCCGAAGTGGCCAGCGGCGAGGTGCTGACCACGCTGCAGGACTGGCGCCTGAGCATCTTCGGCACGCGCATGTACCTGCTTTACATGCCCGACCGCCACCAGACCCGCGCTGTACGCACCTGCATCGACTATCTGCTGGCCTGCGCGGCAAAGGACACACCCCCCTGAGCGGCTGCGCCGCTTCCCCCTTCTCTCGAATGGCTGCGCCATTCGAGAGAAGGGGGACGACGCCAGCGCGGCGGGGCGGCCCTTGCGCGGCGTCGGCTGGCATGGGCCGCGCCGGTTTCATGGGGCGCGGGCTGGACGCGCGCGGCAGCCGCTATACTCGCGCGATTCGTCAGGAGAGAGTGCCCCGCCACACCCGGTGAGCGGCACCGCCGAAGGCGCAGGCAACCGCCGAACGCTCAGGCAAAAGGACTGGCCAAGCGCCCGTGGCGACACGGGCGTTCCCTTGCTGGAGAGAGGCCGCCGCAGCGACGCGGCCCACCGAAGGAGCAAGCCCCCATGCGTTGCAGCGGCGGGGTGAATCTCTCAGGTAAAGAGGACAGCAGGGCAAATTCCATGGCCCCCGGCCATGGCCCGCATTTGCCCTGGAGACACACACCTTGTCCGCCCCTGCCGCCCCCCTGCTGACCACGCCCCTCAACGCCCTGCACCTCGAACTCGGTGCCCGCATGGTGCCCTTCGCGGGCTATTCCATGCCCGTGCAGTACCCCGCCGGCCTGATGGCCGAGCACCTGCACACGCGCCAGGCGGCGGGCCTGTTCGACGTCTCGCACATGGGCCAGCTCAAGCTCGTCGGCCCCGACGCCGCCGCTGCCTTCGAGACCCTGGTGCCCGTGGACGTAGCCGGCCTGCCCGAAGGCAAGCAGCGCTACGGCCTGCTGCTGAACGACGAAGGCGGCATCATCGACGACCTGATGTTCTTCAACCAGGGGGGCGATACCCTGTTCGTGATCGTCAACGGCGCCTGCAAGGCGGGCGACATCGCCCACATCCAGGCACGCATCGGCGGCCGCTGCCAGGTGGTGCCGATGCCCGACCACGGCCTGCTGGCGCTGCAGGGCCCGCAGGCCGCCACGGCGCTGGCGCGCCTGGTGCCCGGCGTGGAAAAGCTCGTTTTCATGAGCGGCGGCGGCTTCGCCTGGAACGGCGTGGAACTCTTCATCACGCGCAGCGGCTACACCGGCGAGGACGGCTTCGAGATCTCCGTGCCCGGCGCGCAGGCCGAGGCGCTGGCGCGCGCCCTGCTGGCGCAGCCCGAGGTGAAGCCCATCGGCCTGGGCGCGCGCAACTCGCTGCGCCTGGAGGCGGGCCTGTGCCTGTACGGCAACGACATCGACGCCACCACCACGCCGCCCGAGGGCGCGCTGAACTGGGCCATCCAGAAGGTGCGCCGCACCGGCGGCGCGCGCGCGGGCGGCTTCCCCGGCGCCGACAAGGTGCTGGCGCAGATCGACGACCCGGCGCTGCTCACGCGCAAGCGCGTCGGCCTGATCGCCAAGGAGCGCGTGCCCGTGCGCGAGCCCGCCGTGCTGGAGAACATGGACGGCCAGGCCATCGGCCAGGTCACCAGCGGGCTGCTCAGCCCCACGCTGAACCAGCCCATCGCGCTGGCCTACGTGCAGCCCGACTACGCCGCGCCCGGCACCGAGGTCTTTGCCATGGTGCGCGGCAAGCCCGTGCCGATGGTGGTGGCCCCCACGCCCTTCGTGCCCACGCGCTACTACCGCGGCTAAGCGGCGGCGGCAGCCGCCCTTGGGGCGGCTACAGTGCACCCTGGCCCTTCTCGAAAAAACCCTTTTCTTCCTCTTTCCCCTGGAGCTTCCCCATGAGCATCAAATTCTCCAAAGACCATGAGTGGATCAACGCCGCCGACACCGCCGCTGCGGTGGTGGGCATCACCGTGCACGCACAGGACGCACTGGGCGACGTGGTGTTCGTCGACCTGCCCGAAGTCGGCAAGACCTTCGCCCAAGGCGAAGTGGCTGGCGTGGTCGAGTCGGTGAAGGCCGCCGCCGACGTGTACATGCCCGTCGCGGGCGAAATCGTTGAAGTCAACGAAGCCCTGCGCGCCGACCCCTCGCTGGCCAACAGCGACCCGCTGGGCGCGGGCTGGTTCTTCAAGGTCAAGCTCGCCAACGCGGGCGAACTCGACGGCCTGATGGACGAAACCGCCTACACCAGCTTCGCGGCCAGCGCCTGAGCGCCACAGCCCCAAAAACCATAGCTGCCAGCGCTTGCTGATAAAGGGTTTGAGAACGAAATAGTCCTCAAGCCTTTTACAAGCAAGCGCCAGCAGCTTCTTTTTTAATAGCACCCCCGAGATTGGCCCCATGAACGCGCCTGCCGCCCCGTCCCTGTCCGCGCTGGAAAACGCGGCCGAATTCCAGCCCCGCCACATCGGCATCGACGCCTTTGACGAGGCGCACATGCTCTCCGTCATCGGCGAAGCCTCGCGCCGCGCGCTGATCGACTCCATCGTGCCGCGCTCCATCGCGCGCAGCCGTGGCATGGACCTGCCCGCCCCCGTCACCGAAGCCGCCGCGCTGGCCGAGTTGAAAGCCATCGCCAGCCAAAACCGCCTGCTGAAAAACTTCATCGGCCAGGGCTACTACGGCACGCACACACCGGGCGTCATCCTGCGCAACATTTTGGAAAACCCGGCCTGGTACACCGCCTACACGCCCTACCAGGCCGAGATTTCGCAAGGCCGCATGGAAGCGCTGGTGAACTTCCAGACCATGGTGTGCGACCTCACCGCCATGCCGATTGCCAACGCCTCCATGCTCGACGAAGCCACCGCCGCTGCCGAAGCCATGACGCTGGCCAAGCGCTCGGTCAAGGCCAAGGGCAACGTGTTCATCGTCTCGGGCGACTGCCACCCGCAGACCATTGAGGTGATCCAGACGCGCGCTGCACCGCTGGGCATCAGCGTGAAAATCATCCACTCGGGCGACGAATGGCTGGCCGCCATTGCGCAAGACGACTACTTTGCCGCCCTCAACCAGTACCCCGGCTCCAGCGGCTGGCTGGCCGACTGGCAGCAAAGCGCCGACCTCATCCACACCAAGGGCGCCGCCTTCATCCTCGCCGCCGACCTGCTGGCCCTGACGCTGCTCAAGGCCCCGGGCGAAATGGGCGCCGACATTGTGGTGGGCACCACGCAGCGCTTTGGCATGCCCATGGGCGCGGGCGGCCCGCACGCCGCCTTCATGGCCTGCCGTGACGACTACAAGCGCAGCCTGCCCGGCCGCCTGGTGGGCGTGAGCGTGGACGTACACGGCCAGCCCGCCTACCGCCTGGCACTGCAAACACGCGAGCAGCACATCCGCCGCGAGAAAGCCACCTCCAACATCTGCACCGCGCAGGTGCTGCCCGCCGTGATTGCCAGCATGTACGCCGTGTACCACGGCCCGCAGGGCCTCACGCGCATTGCCCAGCGCGTGGCGCGCCTCACCGCCATCCTGGCAGCAGGCCTGAAGCAGCTGGGCCTGGCGCCGCTGCACGCCAGCGCGTTCGACACCCTCACCGTAGACCTGGGCAGCGCCGCCGCCGCGCAGGCCGTGCTGCAACGCGCGCAAGACGCGGGCATCAACCTGCGCTCCCTGCGCGGCCAATGCGTGGGCGTGTCGCTGGACGAAACCACCACCCGCGCTGACCTGGCGCTGCTGTGGCAGGCCTTTGCCCCGCAAGCCGCGCAGCCCAGCGTGGAGCAGCTGGAGGCCAGCGCCGCCAGCCTCATCCCGGCCAGCCTGGCGCGCACCAGCAGCTTCCTCACGCACCCGGTGTTCAACACGCACCACTCCGAAACCGGCATGCTGCGCTACATCCGCGCGCTGTCGGACAAAGACCTGGCGCTGGACCGCAGCATGATCCCGCTGGGCTCGTGCACCATGAAGCTCAACGCCACCAGCGAGATGATCCCCATCACCTGGCCCGAGTTTGCCAACGTGCACCCCTTTGCCCCGGCAGAGCAACTGCAAGGCTACCGCCAGCTGGACGAGCAACTGCGCGCCTGGCTGTGCCAGGCCACCGGCTACGCAGGCGTGAGCCTGCAGCCCAACGCGGGCAGCCAGGGCGAATACGCCGGCCTGCTGGCCATCAAGGCCTACCACGCGGCGCAAGGCCAGGGCCACCGCACCGTCTGCCTGATCCCCAGCAGCGCCCACGGCACCAACCCCGCCAGCGCGCAGATGGTGGGCATGCAGGTCGTCGTCACCAAGTGCGATGAAAACGGCAACGTGGACATGGCCGACCTGCAAGCCAAGTGCGAGCAGCACAGCCAGAACCTGGCCTGCGTGATGATCACCTACCCCAGCACGCACGGCGTGTTCGAGACCCAGGTGAAGGAGCTGTGCGAGCTGGTGCACCGCCACGGTGGCCGCGTGTACGTGGACGGCGCGAACATGAACGCCCTGGTGGGCGTGGCCGCGCCCGGCGAGTTTGGTGGCGACGTGAGCCACCTGAACCTGCACAAAACCTTCTGCATTCCGCACGGCGGCGGCGGCCCCGGCGTGGGCCCGGTGTGCGTGGTGCAAGACCTCGTGCCCTACCTGCCCGGCCACGCCACGGCAGGTGTTGCAGGTGGCACCGGCGCCGTGAGCGCCGCGCCGCTGGGCAACGCCGCGGTGCTGCCCATCTCGTGGATGTACATCCGCATGATGGGTGCCGAGGGCCTGACGGCCGCCACCGAGGCCGCCATCTTGAGCGCCAACTACATCAGCGCGCGCCTGAAAGACCACTACCCCACGCTGTACGCCAGCGCCAACGGCCATGTGGCGCACGAGTGCATCCTGGACCTGCGCGGCCTGAAGGAAAGCAGCGGCGTGATGGCCGAAGACGTGGCCAAGCGCCTGATTGACTACGGCTTTCACGCGCCCACGCTGAGCTTCCCGGTGGCCAACACGCTTATGGTGGAGCCTACCGAAAGCGAAACCCTGGCCGAGCTGGACCGCTTCATCGACGCCATGATCGCCATCCGCGAGGAAGTGCGCCAAGTGGAAAACGGCACCTGGCCGCAAGACGACAACCCGCTGAAAAACGCGCCGCACACCGCCCCCAGCCTGCTCACCGGCGACTGGGCCCACCCCTACACGCGCGAAACCGCCGCCTACCCCGTGGCCAGCCTGCGCCACACCAAGTACTGGAGCCCTGTGGGCCGCGTAGACAACGTGTACGGCGACCGCAACCTGTTTTGCAGTTGCGTGCCGGTGAGCGAATTGGCGTAAAGCGCGTCAAAGCAGCGCTGTGAGGGCGCTGCCCTCACCCACAACAAAGGCCCGGTAACGGGCCTTTGTGCTTTACAGCGCATCCAACGGGCTCAAAATGCCGCGCCCGCCCTTGTTGAGCACATGCGTGTACACCATGGTGGTGCTCACATCCGCGTGGCCCAGCAGCTCTTGCACCGTGCGAATGTCGTAGCCCGCTTGCAGCAAATGCGTGGCGAATGAATGGCGCAGCACATGGGGTGAGACGGGCTTGGCAATCTGCGTGCGCCGCGCCGCCTCGCGCACGGCGCGCTGCACCGACTCCGGGTACACATGGTGGCGCCGCTCCAGCAGCTCGCCCGTGCGGGCATCGGGGCGTGGATCAACCGCACGCACCGGCGAAGGAAACACCCACTGCCAGGCCCAGCTCTGGTCGGCCTGGGGATATTTGGCAGCCAGCGCATGCGGCAGGTACACACGCCCCAAACCAGCGGCCAAGTCTTTCTCGTGCAGGAGGCGGGCTTTTTGCAGTTGCGCCTGCAATGGAGCCATCAAATTCTCGGGCAGCACCGTCACCCGGTCTTTGTTGCCCTTGCCCTCACGCACCACGATTTCGCGGCGGGCAAACTCCACGTCTTTCACGCGCAGGCGCAGCGCCTCCAGCAAGCGCATACCCGTGCCATAGAGCAACTGCGCAATCAGGCCCGTGGTGCCATCCATATGCAGCAGCAACTCGCGCACCTCGGTGGGGGTGAGCACCACGGGCAAACGTTTGGGTCTTTTGGCTTGCACCACCTCATTGAGCCAAGGCAAATCTATTTCCAGCACCTGCTTGTACAAATACAGCAACGCCGCCTTGGCCTGGTTTTGCGTGGAGGCATAAACATGGCGCTCCACGGCCAAATGGCTTAAAAAAGCCTCGACTTCGACAGCACCCATATCGCTCGGGTGGCGCTTGCCGTGGAACAAGATAAAGCGCCGTGCCCAATCGATATACGCCTCTTCAGTGCGAATGCTGTAATGCCGCGTACGCAAATGAATACGCATACGCCCCAAAAGTTTGGGGGAGCGCTGGGTATCGACGTTGGGATGGTATGCAGGCATCGGCATCCGCAAAATTTTAGGTTTGCCTAAACAAAAGACTATTGGTGTTTTCCTATGTGTGAGGTAGGATGATTGCTGTTTTATCGGACTGACTTCTCGTGTAGAGTTGTCGTCTAATTCTAGTTAGGCAACAGTTCATCCCCATCGCTGCTTTGGGGTTCAAGCAAGCAGCTCTATTTTCAACGACCTTGGAGATTGAAATGGCGAAAATTGATGTTAATGATGTGGCTTACGTTGGAACTCAAAACGTAGTCGATTTCTTCAGATTTCTGATTGAGAATAATTTGGATGCCGGTGCAATACAACACCTTGCATCATTAGGAGTGGTGGACATTATGATTAGCCAACAAGCTGTCGATGAAACAAAGCGATACATTTCAAGCACCCTTGCCTCAAAGGGGGTCTTGTCCGCTCAAGCTGAGAATGTAGTTCAGTGCATTTGCTGCAATAATGGTTGTCGAAATCATTAAAAGATTTTCAGTTATACAGGCAGCGTAACTAGTTAGCGTTCCAGCCAGCCCGAGTTGCCATGGCTACCCGTTTTGGCTTCTGGTTCTAACATTTCGGTCAAGCCGACCCGCCTTCGGCGGTCGGCTTACCTCGCCCGTTAGGCATCACAAAAAGGAAATTTCATGAATCATAAAAAACAAAATTCCGAAGTCGCTATTTTTTCGGCTTTAAAGGTCGATTTCCAATACTCAATGAAAATTGAGGGGGCATCGGATTTCAATGGAACTGGATCAGTACTGATTAAAGAATTAAATCCACCACTAGAAAAATAAAAGAAACTGTTGAAGCATATGTCACTGAAAAAGCAGTCTCGCATCTCGGTCAAAGTGCAGAGCACAGCCTAGACGTCTCAATTGTGATCACAAACACCTCGAAAATGACAACCAAAGTCAATATCACACCCCGAACAGCCTAACTCGGCAGTCAAGCGGACTTACCTACGGCAAGCCGCTTACTTTATTCGTTAGCACCACTGAAAACCAATTTATTTCGCCCATGCTTATTCAAACGACATTCAGTTTCTCAAGCGTTGTGCAGCGCTTGGTTTGTCGTTTCTCTGGGCTTCGCCTGCTGTCGTCACGCGAGTTTTTAGTCTTTTTGGCCTCTAGCCCTTGTGCAGCAAGCGCAAGCAGCTATTGTTTTCGTAGTGCTGCGCCGCCTCGGTGGCGCTGTGCTTTTTCGCAGTTCGTGCCCGTCGCCAAATTCAGGTTATCCGTTTCGGCTTCTGGCTCTAACATTTCGGTCAAGCCGACCCGCATTCTGCGGTCGGCTTACCTCGCCCGTTAGGCGTCATGGATACATCCACTTTCACTATCGAATTTCCGATTCACCTGGCAGAGGACCGGCGGGAGTACTGTCTCTTCCACCTACGGGACTTAGGTGCTGGAGTGGAGCAGTCCGGTGGCAACTCCTTTGTGGTGTCGTGTCATAAGCCGAAGGATCTTGTTCGGATCGGCCACTTTCTCTTTCATACGCACGTGGCAAGCTACACAAAAGTGGTTGCAGTTTCAGGTGGCGCAGAGCTTCGGGCCAGCGCATACCAAGGTCCCGCCTAAAAATTCATTCAAGCCGAACCCGCTTCGCGGGCCGGCTTAATTCAGGCTTTAGCACCACTGAAAACCCGCTTTATTCAAGCCCATGTTTATTCAAACGGCATTCATTTTCTCAAGCGCTGTTCAGCGCTTGGTTTGTCGTTTCTCTGGGCTTCGCCTGCTGGCGTTGTGTCATTTTTCAGTTTTTTTGGCCTCTAGCCCTTGCGCAGCAAGCACAAGCAGCTATCGTTTTTGCAGTGTTGTGCCGCCTCGGTGGCGCAGTGCTTTTTCGCAGTTCGTGCCCGTCGCCAAATCCAAGTTATCGGTTTTTGCTTCTGGCTCTAACATTTCGGTCAAGCCGACCCGCCTACGGCGGTCGGCTTACCTCGCCCGTTAGAAAATTATGGACGATTCAGCCTCCAGCATCTTCTTTTCTTGGCTACCGATGCTTCTATGGCATGGGATACCAGCCATCGCATCTGCATATTTTGTGTTTAAGGATGCCTCTAAAAATCGCAATCTTGCCCTTGGTATTCCACCTATTATTTGGGCAGTCTTTTGCATCCCAACTAATGTACTTGGCTTACTGGCATACTGGTTTATGCATCACTCATCATTTTCCAAGGGGAACGGTCAGTGAGCTGATCTAACCCGGCGCTCAAGCCGACCCGCATACTGCGGTCGGTTTATTTAGTTCGTTAAGAAATCCAGCATGAATGAATATTTTTGGCTAATTTGCGGCTTATGGTGTGGAATCGGTGGAAGTGTTTTTGCTTGGTATAGATTGAGCAAAGGCGTAAAATCCGGCGAATTTTCTCAAGTAGAGGTCTTATCATTTGCTAGGGGCATGGCCTTTTGGATTTTTTTCCTTGCTTGGTTCTTTGGATTTTGCAATTCTCAGTAAGTGGTGCCACGCAGCCGGACTACCTATCCTGGCCTTCTCCACAAAAATATATCGCCTTGGCATTGCAGATTTTTATCTGGATAGCTCTTGCTGGGTGGGTTTTATTTAAAGATGGAGCAGACACTCTTTCCAAGTTCAGTGTTGGTTTTTTTAGTACTCCCGAATTTCTCCGTACATCGACTGCATTTAAATTTTATGCCATCGCTCTGATTTTATCAGGCATTTATTTTGTGTTTAGCTCACATATCTAACACTTCAGTCAAGCGGACTGGCCTACGGCCAGCCGCTTACTTTACTCGCTAGTCAATTTAACAGGGCGCTCCATGCAAAAATCACAGAGAAATATAGGCAATCTAAGCAGGCTAGCAGCGATTGCATTAGGAGTCATCATCATGGTCTTAATTGATGCGATTCTTTCATATATTTTCCCCACAGTTGTTTTGCCTTCAATATATTCATCGGTATTCATCGCCGCCTGTCTGGTAGGCGCTCTCGCTAGAAGTCACAGCTTGTTGCTGGGGCTAGGTCTTGGTCTTATCAACACGGTTATCGCCACAGCCCTCTATTTCTGGATAGCCCCACCAGTGCCACTCTCCGTCGTAGTCCTTCCCCCTGCCCTAGTTAGCATCTTTTCTGGCCTCATGGGTGGCGCAGCAGGCGCACGCATGAAAGCTTGGTTTACTGCTGCACGTTCGGCCTAACCCGACGCTCAAGCCAACCCGCATTCTGCGGTCGGCTTGCATCGCCATTTAGCATCACAGAAAACCAATTGATTGACCCCATGCGCTTCAAACGGCATTCAACTTCTCAAGCGTTATTCAGCGCTGGGCTTTCGGTCTCTCTGTGCTTGCCCTACTGGCCTTGCGTCTTTTTATAGCCTTTTTGGCTTCCAGCCCTTACCTGGCAAGCGCTAGCAGCTATCATTCTTGCAGCGCTGTACGGCATGGATCGTGGGGCGCTTTGGGCGGAATTGTTGAATCGTTTCTTGCCGCAGGCTGCCTGCGGTTTTTTGTTTCCATGTCCTTGCCTGCTATGTCTTTCGCACCTCTGTGTATTCCGCCCCGGGCCCGTGGCGGGCTCATTTGCATCGGCCTGGCGGTGCTTGCCGTGGCCAGCGGGCCCCAGGTGCAGGCGGCCACCATCTACCAATGCAAACAGGCCGGTGGCGGGGTGGCATTTCAAGAAAAGCCGTGTGCGCCCTCCGATGCGCAATCCGTCCTGAAACCCACCACGCGCGCTGCACCGGCCCAGGCAGCGCCTGCGGCCCAAACCTCGCGCAGCACGCCCGCTGCACCTGCCGCACCGGAAAGCGATCAGGCAGCATGCCGCCAGGTGGGCCGTAAAGTTTTTGATCCCGCACTCCCCAAAGAGCTGCAGCACCCGCAAGCGGCGCTGAACTTGTGCAGAAAGGCCGTACCGGCCACGCAGAACGCCAACGGCCAATGCCTACAAGCCTGTGTGCAGGCCTGGGCGGATGAGTACCAAAACAAATACGCCCAGCCCCGGCAGTAACACGGCCCCATCACACAGCGCACGCCAGTCATAGCGGCGATGCCTTGCGGTATGCCAGCCTCGGCCCATCAACCCCGTTCGCCCCGTGGTGCCCACGCCTTGCTTGTGCTTTTAGGCGTGTTTTTGGCGTCTTCGGTGGCCATGGCCATGTTTACGCTGGGCCAGTTATGCAGTGGCGCCATCGCGGTGTATGCCAAAAACGCTATGGCGCCCACGCGCATCACCTGGGCTGATCAGCCAGGGGCATTCTTGCTGTACGCGCTGTTGTACGTGGGGGTGTGCATGGCGTTTGCCCTGTTCACGTACCGCATTGGCAAGGCCTGGCGCGCAGCGCGGCGTTTGCCTGTGGCGTGAATGGGGTTGCACGACAGGGCGGGCTGCTGCGGCCCAGACGACGGCACCTTCTTCCGCCAAAGGCCCTACCATCGGGCCTTTGTTTTTTTGGATGTTTGCTATGCGCTTGCCTGCTTTCCTGCTCTCTGCCTTGTTCCTCGCGCCCGCTGCCTGGGCGCAAAACACGCCCGCCGCTGCGCCCGTGACCACGGCTTCCGGCCTGGTGTACGAGGTGCTGCAAGAGGGCTCGGGCGAATCGCCCAAGGCCACCGACACCGTGAAGGTGCACTACCGCGGCACCTTCCCCGATGGCAAGGAGTTCGACAGCTCCTACAAGCGCGGCGAGCCTACCGAGTTCCCGCTGAACCGCGTCATCCCCTGCTGGACCGAGGGCGTGCAGCGCATGAAGCCGGGCGGCAAGGCCAAGCTGACCTGCCCGGCCTCGATTGCCTATGGCAGCCGAGGCGCGGGCAACGTGATTCCGCCCAACGCCACGCTGCACTTCGAGGTGGAACTGGTCTCGGTGCGCCGCTGAGCACTGCATGCAGCTGAAGGTCGGCGAGCTGGCGCGGCGCACGGGCCTCACGGTGCGCACGCTGCACCACTATGACGAGATCGGGCTGCTCGCGCCGTCGCAGCGCTCGGACTCGGGCTACCGCCTGTACAGCCAGGCCGACGTGCAGCGCCTGCACGCCATCCAGTCGCTGCGCCATATGGGGCTGCCGCTGGCCCACATCAGCGAATTGCTGGGCGACGACCAACTTGATCCTCAGCACATACTGTCCCAGCAGATCCATGCGCTGGATGTGCAAATTCAGCAGGCCACCGAACTGCGCGGCCGCCTGGCCCTGATGCGCGACGGCATGGTGGCGGGCGCTGCCCCCGACATGGGCAACTGGCTCGAAACGCTGGCCCTCATGTCCACCTACGGCAAGTACTTCAGCGCGGCCGAACTCAAGCGCATTTTCGAGCGCTGGCCGCTGATCGAGAGCGAATGGCGCCCGCTGATCGCTCAGCTCGACGCGGCCATGCGCCAGGGCCTGCCCATTGGCGACCCCACCGTGCAAAAGCTCACCCACCGCTGGATGGTGCTGATCCTGGAGTGGATGGGCGGCGACATGGACCTGATGGACCGCTGGGGCCACATGTACCGCCAGGAGCCCAGCACACACAGCATCAACTACGCTCCCAGCAGCGCCATGATGGCCTATGTCGAGCGGGCCATCGCCCTGCGCATGCAGGTGCTGCAGCGACACCTCACGCGCGCGGAAATGGCGCAGATCGGCTTCGTGCCGCTGGCGCACTGGCAAGCGCTGGAAGACGAAGTAACCGCCCTGCTGGCCCGCGGCGAAGCCCCCGGCAGCCCCGCCGCGCTCGCCGCCGTGGCGCACTGGAGCCGCCTCATGGACCAGCTCTGCGGCCACTGCCCGGCCCTGCGCGCCAAGCTGCTGCACGCCTGGACCACCGAGCCCCTGCTGCAGTCCAGCGCCCTGCTGAGCCTGGAAGTGCGGGCCTTCATCGGCCATGCCGCCGCGCTGCCGTCGCCAGCGCCACCGCAACCGCAACCGCCAACTCTTATGGCGCTTGACCCTCACGCAACGTGAGGCCTTAGAGTCGGCCCCATGCCTACGGAGCCGACCATGCCCCCTCCCCCGCCCCACCCCGAGCGGCTGCACGCCCTGGACAACCTGCGCGCCGCCATGATGTGGCTGGGCATTGTGCTGCACGTGGCGGTAATCCACCTCGCCGGCCCTTCGCCCCTGCCCTGGCGCGACAACCAGACCACCCCGGCGGCCGACCTGCTGGTGGCCTTCATCCACGCCTTCCGCATGCCGGTGTTCTTCATCCTGGCGGGCTTTTTCGTGGCCCTGCTGATCGCGCGGCGCGGCGCGCGCGCCATGGTGCGCAACCGCCTGCAGCGCCTGGCGCTGCCGTTCGCGCTGTTCTGGCCGCCCCTCTTCGCGCTGTGCGGCGTGCTGGCGCTGGCTTTCATGCACCGCATGGCGCGCGGCACCTGGGGCCTGGACCCGGCGCTGATGCAAACCGCCCCCAGCACACCCGCAGGCCCCTCCACCATGCACATGTGGTTCCTGTGGATGCTGCTGTGGCTCAGCCTGGGTACAGCCCTGGCCCACGCCGCGCTGGCGCGCCTCGCGCCCGCCGTACCGCACTGGCTGGGCCGGGCCATGGCGCGGCTCGGCCGCACGCCCTGGGGCCTGGCGCTGCTGACCCTGCCGCTGGCGGGCGCTGGCATGCTCTACCCCGACGGGCTGCTGCGGCCCAACGGCGCCTTCCTGCCGCCCTGGACCGAGTGGCTGCACAACGGCCTGTTCTACGGCTTCGGGCTGGCCCTGTACGCACACCGCGAGGCACTGTTGGCGCACTACGTGCGGCGCTGGCCCTGGTACGCCGGTGCCGGCCTGGTGCTGTTTTGCGCCACGGGTGCACTGCTTGAGGCCCGGCCACACGCCGCCGAAGGCCTGCCCGAGGCGCTGCGCCTGGGCGTGGCCCTGGCCTACAACGCCACCGCCTGGTGCTGGAGCCTGGCGCTCATCGGCGGCTTTCTGGCGCATGTGCCCCGGCGCAGCGCCTGGCTGGGCTACCTGGCCGACAGCTCGTACTGGGTCTACCTGGTGCACATGCCCATGACCATCGGCTTCGGCGCGCTGCTGTTCGGGCTGGAATGGCCGGCCGGGGCGAAGATCGGCCTCAACATCGCGGCCACCTCGCTCCTCAGCCTGGCCAGCTACCACCTGCTGGTGCGCTACAGCGCCGTGGGCACGCTGCTCAACGGCCAGCGCCGCACGCGCGCGCTGCGCCCCCTGCCCAGCGCGGCCCCTGCACGCTGACGGCACGCCGCGCGCGGCCGCCGTGACGGCGTGGCCCATGGCCATGCGGCATATGCACGACGCAGCACCCCAGCGGCCCTGCTGCAGTGGCCGGCAAGAGGCACCGACGGCTCCTTTTTCAGGAGCTGCCAGCGCTTACCAGTCAAGCGCTAGAAGGCTTTTTGATGCCTTGCGGGCACTGTGAAAAGACCGTAAACAGGCGCTCAGCTGGTGCGGGATGTTCAATGGAAATCACGGCTGCCATCCAGCGCCTGGGCCAGGCGGCCCAGCAGTGGCGTCACGTCTTTGCAGCGCTGCAGCACCAGGTGGCGCACGGCAGTCGGCGTGCCGGGGGCGCCGGTGGTTTGCCACACGCCCTCCACGGCCAGCAGGCGGGCGCGCAGCAGCGCGGGGCGCCAGCGCTCGATCAGCGCGGGCCAGACGATGACGTTGACCGGCCCGGTTTCATCTTCCAGGGTGACGAACATCGTGCCCTTGGCCGAGCCGGGGCGCTGGCGCACGGTGACGATGCCGCAGGTGCGCACGCGCCGCCCATGCGGCACGGCGCGCAGTTGCAGCGCGGTGGCCACGCCCCGGCGCTGCAGCTGCTCGCGCAGCAGGGCCAGCGGGTGGCGGCGCAGCGTGAGGCCCGTGGCGGCGTAGTCAAACACGATGTCTTCGCCCTCGGGCGCGGCGGGCAGCGCCAGGGGGGCTTCGTGCACCGGGGTGCCTTGCAGCAGGGGCGGCGCGTGCAGCCCGGTGGCGGTTTGGCCGGCGGCGTCCCACATTTGCTGGCGCCGGTGGCCCGAGAGGGCATGCAGCGAATCAGCCGCCGCCAGGGCCTGCAGGTCGGGGCGGCCCAGGCGGGCACGCAGGGCCAGGTCTTCGGTGCTGGCAAAGGGCCGGGCCTGGCGTGCCTGCACCAGACGGGCGGCGGCTTCGGCCCCCAGGTTGGCGACCATGCACAGGCCCAGCCGCACGGCGGGCTGCGGCGCCTGCACGCCGGGCACGGGAGCCAGCGGTTCCTCCAGCGTGCAGGGCACGTCGCTGCGCGTCACATCGACGGGCAGAACGCGCACACCGTGGCGGCGCGCGTCTTGCACCAGCTGCGCGGGGGCGTAAAAGCCCATGGGCTGTGCGTTGAGCAGCGCGGCCAGAAAGCACGCGGGTTCATGCCGCTTGAGCCAGCTGCTGGCGTAGGCCAGCAGCGCGAAGCTGTGGGCGTGGCTTTCGGGAAAGCCGTATTCGCCAAAGCCGAGGATTTGCTGGAACAGCTGGTCGGCGAACGCCTGCGGGTAGCCGTGGGCCAGCAGACCCTGCTTGAATTTGTCCTCGAAGCGGTGCACGCCGCCCTTGCGCTTCCAGGCGGCCATGGAACGGCGCAGGTCGTCGGCCTCGCCGGGGGTGAAGCCCGCGCCGTCGATGGCGATCTGCATCACCTGCTCCTGGAAGATGGGCACGCCCAGCGTGCGTTCCAGCGCGTTGGCCAGTTGCGGGTATTCGAGCGGGAACGGCCCGCGGTGGCCCGCGCGCACCAGGCGGCGCTGGCGTGCGCGCGCGTGCAGGTAGGGGTGCACCATGCCGCCCTGGATGGGCCCGGGCCGCACGATGGCGACCTGCACCACCAGGTCGTAAAAGGTGCGCGGTGCCAGGCGCGGCAGCATGCTCATCTGCGCGCGGCTTTCGATCTGGAACACGCCCACGGTGTCGGCCGCGCAAATCATGCGGTAGGTGGCCGGGTCTTCGCCCGGGATGTCGGCCAGGCCCCAGCGCTCGCCGCGCAGGGCGGCGCGCGCGTCCAGGCAGCGGCGCAGCGCGCTGAGCATGCCCAGGGCCAGCACATCGACCTTGAGCAGGCCCATGTCGTCGAGGTCGTCCTTGTCCCACTGGATGATGGAGCGCCCCGGCATGGCCGTGGGCTCCACCGGCACCAGGCGGGTGAGCTTGCCCTCGGTGAGCACGAAGCCGCCCACGTGCTGGCCGAGCTGGCGCGGAAAGCCGCGCAGCTGGCGTGCCAGCTCCAGCCACAGCGCAGCGGTGTGTGCGCCCAGGGGTTCACCCAGGCGCGCGGCCAGGGCCTGCAGATGCTCGGGGGCGAGCACGTCGTCGAACCAGTGGTGCTCTTTGGCGAAGGCATCGACCAGCGCCGCGCCCACGCCCAGGGCCTTGCCCACGTCGCGCAGGGCGCTGCGCGTGCGGTAGGTGGTGACTGCGGCGGCCAGCGCAGCGCGCTCGCGCCCGTATTTGCCGTAGATGTACTGGATGACGGTGTCGCGCCGGTCGTGCTCGAAATCGACGTCGATGTCGGGCGGCTCGCGGCGTTCGCGGCTGATGAAGCGCTCGAACAGCAACTGCGAATGCGCCGGATCGACCGCCGTGATGCCCAGCACGTAGCACACGGCCGAGTTGGCCGCCGACCCACGCCCCTGGCACAGGATGCCCTGGCTGCGCGCGTAGCGCACGATGTCGTGCACGGTGAGGAAGTACATCTCGTAGCCGCACTCGGCGATGAGGTCCAGCTCCTTGGTGATCTGCGCGGCCACGGCGGGCGGCACGCCCTGCGGGTAGCGTGCGCGGGCGCCCTCCCAGGTGAGCCAGGCCAGCGTCTGGCGTGCGGTCATGCCGGGCAGCACCGTCTCCAGCGGGTAGCGGTACTGGATGGACGTGAGGCTGAAGGTGCAGCGCTGCGCCACGGTGAGCGTGGCCGCCAGCAGCGCCGGTGGGTACAGGCCGGCCAGCTGGCTGCGCGGGCGCAGGCGCTTTTCCGCATGGGGCTGCAGGGCCAGGCCGCATTGCGCCACGCTGCAGCCCAGGCGCACGGCGGTGATGACGTCTTGCAGCGGCTTGGCCGCGCGCGAGTGCATGTGCACCTCGCCCGTGGCCACCAGCGGCAGGCCCAGGCGCTCGCCCGCCTGCGCCAGGGTGTGCAGCCACAGGGCGTCGTCGCACGCCATGTGCAAGGCCACGGCCAGCCAGCAGTGTTCAGGGTCAAAATGGGCTCTAGCGCTTTCCAGGCAAGCGCTGACAGCTATCAAATCAGATGCATCGGTAAACGCCTCGCGGCACGGTGCCAGCAGCACTTCGCAGCCGCGCAGCAGCGCCCAGGGCGACTGCGCGTCCACCACGTAGCGGCCCTTGGGCGCGCGGGCGCGGGCGGCGGTGATGAATTCGCACAGGCAGCCCCAGCCCTGCACATCGCGCGGCAAGGCCACCACGCACACGGGGCCCCAGCGGAATTCACTGCCGGGAATGAACGCCAGCCCCAGGCGCTGCGCCTCGGTATGGGCGCGCACCACCCCGGCCACCGAGCACTCGTCGGTCAGCGCCAGGGCGGCGTAGCCCAACGCGTGCGCGCGCTGCACCAGCTCGGCCGGGTGCGAGGCGCCGCGCTGGAAGCTGAAGTTGCTCAGCGCGTGCAGTTCGGCGTAGCCGGGCAGCGTCATGCGTATACCCCGTGCAGAAACCAGCCGCCCGTGCCCCGGTCGCGGAACACCCACACCCAGCCCGCCACCGCGTTGTGGGCGACGAAGTAGTCGCGCCGCACCAGGCCCGGCGCCGCAGCGCTGCCTGCCGCATCCTGCACCGCGTTCTGCGCAGGCTCTGGGGCGGCCTCCCACCAGCCGGCCTCTACGCGCTGCGGGCCCGCCAGCAAACGCAGCGGCTGGCCATGCAGGCACGGGCGGCTGCCGCGCAGCACCAGCGGCCGCGGCGGGCGCAGCAGCCACGGCGGCAGCAGCCCCCCATAAGGCCCCCGGGGGGCCGGCGCAGCCACGGGTGGCGACTGCACCGCCGGGTACCAGCGCTGCATGCACTCGGGCCGGTGGTCGGCATGCAGCTGGGGCACCTGCACGGCCTGGGGGCCCAGGCGGGCACTGAGGCGCTCCACCAGCTCCTGCCAGGGCACGCCCTGCCCTGCATGCGAATCGGCCGGCAGCAGGCCATGGCTGGCCTCGGGCATGGGCCCGGTCTGCAGGCTGCGCAGCGCCACGTGGCTGGCCGGTGCGGCCAGCCGCTGGCGGCCCAGGCGCTCGGCCAGCAGGCGGCGCAGGTGTGCCATGTCTTGCTGCGGCTCAGCAGTGCGCAGCACCAGCGCCTGCCAGGGGGGCAGCTCCACGCCATCGTGGCGGCGCAGGTCGTGGCGCCAGGCCAGCTCCAGTGCCAGCACGCCCTGGTGGCGCGCGCGCAGCCAGCCCTGCAGCGCCAGCAGCAGGTGCTCGGCCGGGCGCAGCAGCGCCGGGCTGGATTCGGCCAGCGCGGGCAACTCCACCTCCAGCGCAAACTGCGCGGGCAGCTCGATCCAGGCCACCGCCTCGGGGGCATCACCCCAGGCCTGGTCCAGCGCGGCAAGGCACGCGGCGCCAAAGCGCCGCGCCACCCCCGCGCGCGGCAAGGCGCGCAGCGCGCCCCAGGTGCGGCAGCCCAGGTGCTGCAGGGCCTGGGCATGCGGGCGCAGTGCCGTCAGCGTGGCCAGGGGCAAATCGTGCGGCAGGCGCCGGGGCGGCGGCCCACCCAAGCGGGTCTGGCGCAGCAGGGCCAGGGCCTGGAGGGCGGTGGGGCCCTCGGCCCAGTCCTGCGCCGCCTCTGGCCCACTGCCGGGGGCTTGCGCACGCAGCAATGCGCGCAGGGCGGCGCGCCCGCCCCACAGGCGCTCGGTGCTTTGCACTTCCAGCAGCAGGGCTTCATCCAGCAGCGCCACGCGCGGCGTGAAGCGCAGGGCCCACCAGCCCTGCGCTGCCGCCGGCACGCCCGGCGGCAGCGGCTCAGGGGGCAGGCGCCAGGCGTGCCAGTACATGGCGAACGTCCTCCGTCGCATGGGCCTCGGCCTGCATGCGCCCGCGCCGCCGTGCCTGGGCCTGCAGTACGGCGGCCAGGGCCGGGCTGCGCGCCGGCAGCAACACCGGCACGTCCAGCGGCGGCCCGCGGCGCTTGAGCACCTGCACCTGCAACTGTTCGCCCTGGTGCCGCAGTGCCAGGCGCAGCGGTGCGGGCGAAGCCTGAGCTGCCTGCGCTGCCGGCCGGCAAACCCACAGCAGCGCCTGGTGCTGGGCTGCAGCCAGCTGCAGGCGGCGCAGAGCCGCCGCCCGGGCCTGGGGCAGCCAGGCCAGCACGGCACACACGTCGCGGCAGCGCAGCGCCTGCTCGCAGGCCCAGGCCGCCGCACCGTCGCCAGGGTCGCCCGCCGGTGGCTGGATGCAGCACAGCCGCTGTACCGCTACGCCGGCATCGTGCAAGGCAGCACCAAAGGGCTCCTGCGGCGGCGCGACGAGTACGGCACGGCCGGTGCCGTGCTGCCGCAGCAGGCAGGCCAGTGCGGGCAGCAGCAGCGTCCATTCGCAAGCGGCATGGGGAGGCAACAGCAGCTCGCTCAAGGCGCCACAGGGCCAGCCACCGCCCGGCAGTTCGGCGTCGAGCGCCGCATGCCCCGTGGGCTGCACGCGCTGCTGCGCCGTAGCCCAGGCCCGCCCCTGCCAGACGCCGGGCGGCAGGGACAGGGGGAAAGCGGGTGAATGCGCCATGGTGCAGCCTTTAAATACTGTTTAAATATACAGTATTTATACCGAACCTGCACTCCCCTGCCGGCCTGCGGGCGAGGCCGCCCGCCCCGTTGAATCAGCGCCCCACAGCGTAGCCTTGCATGCCGCGCGGGTTGGCGGCGGCACGCAGCACCAGGCGGCCAGCGCGGTCACGTTCTTGGCTGCAGGCGGAGATGCGGCTTTCCGACCAGGCATCGCCCACGCGTACCTCGTGGCCTGCTGCGCGCAGCGCGGCAATGGTGTCCGGCCCGAAGCGCGACTCCAGGGTCAGCCGGTTAAGCGCGGTCTCACGCGGCCAGAACGAGGACGGCGAATGGTCCACATGCCACGCTGGCGCATCGATCGCTTCCTGCAGGTTCATGCCATGCACCACGTGGCGCAGGAAGAAAGCGGGCGACCACTGGTCTTGCTGGTCGCCGCCGGGCGTGCCGAACACCATGTAGGGCTGGCCGTCGCGCAGCGCCAGGGACGGCGACAGCGAGGTGCACGGCACCACGCCTGGGGTGAGCGTGGACGGCAGCCCGGGATCCAGCCAGGTCATTTGCAGGCGGGTGTTGAGCGCGAAGCCCAGTGCCGGAATCACCGGGCTGGACGAGAGCCAGCCGCCTGAGGGCGTCGCCGCCACCATGTTGCCGTCGCGGTCGATCACATCGACGTGGCAGGTGTCGCCGACGAAAACCTCGCGCTCGAGCCATTCGGAGACCGGCGGCAGCGCGGCGAACGTCGGCTCGCCCACGCCAAAGCGCGCATCGGCATGGCGCAGCGTGCGCGCGGCCACATCCAGGTCGGGTAACTGCGGTGGCAGGCCCAGCGGTGCGCCCGGGCGCAGCGCCGTGTGGGCCACCGCGGGGTCGATGCTGGCCCAGCGGGCCTGCAGGTAGGCGTCTGACAACAGTGCCTGCTGCACCTCGGCCCGTGCGCCCGGTGCCGCGCCATACCAAGCCAGGCGGTCGGCCAGGGCCAGCTTGGCCGCCTCGGCGATACGGTGCACAAAGCCCGCAGTGTGCGGCGCATGCTGCTCCAGGCCGGCATGGCGCAGCATGCCGATTTGCTGCAGAAAGGCTGGCCCCTGGCTCCAGAAGCCGCACTTGGCCACGGTATAGCGGCCGAAACCGAGTGTCAGCGGCGCCTCGACGGGCGCCTGCCAGCGCGCCATGTCGTCGTAGCGCAGCAGACCGCCGTGCGACTGGCCTGTGGCATCGCGCACCTGCTGCGTGCGGCAATAGGTGTCGATCTCACGCGCCACAAAGCCCTGGTACCAGGCCCGGCGCGCGCCCTCGATCTCGGCCACGCGCCCGGGGCCGGCCTGCGCTGCCTCCTGCAGCAGCCGCTCCCAGGTAGCGGCCAAGTGCGGCAGCGTGAACAGCGCGCCGGGCCGGGGCACTTGCCCCTGCGGCAGCCACACCGCCGCCGACGAGGCCCAATGCGCCCGGAACAGCGCCTGCACCGCCGTGATGGCCTGCACCGCGCGCGGCACCAACGGAAAGCCCTCGCGGGCATAGCGCAGCGCGGGCTCGAGCACCTGCGCCAGCGTCCAGGTGCCATGGTCGCGCAGCAAGGTCAGCCAGGCGCCGAACGCCCCCGGCACCGTGGCCGCCAGCAGGCCCACGCCAGGCACCTGCTCCAGCCCCAGACGCTCGAACGCCTGCACCGTGGCCTCCTGCGGCGCCGGGCCCTGGCCGCAGATGGACAACACGCGCTGTTGGCGTTGGCTCCACAGCAGGATCGGCGCCTCGCCGCCCGGGCCGTTGAGGTGCGGCTCCACCACCTGCAGCACAAACCCTGCGGCCACGGCCGCATCAAAGGCATTGCCCCCGCGCTCAAGCACGCTCATCGCGGTCTGCGAGGCCAGCCAGTGCGTCGAAGAAGCAACGCCGAAGGTGCCGGTGATTTCCGGCCGGGTGGTGAAAGTCATCCAGGAATCCCCACGGCATGCGGAGAACGCCAACAGGCTCTTACATCAGCACGATGTCGTACTGCTCCTGCCCCATTGAGCTTTCGGCCTGCAGCGAGATAGGCTTGCCAATGAAGTCCGACAGCCCGGCCAGGTGCTGGCTTTCCTCGTCAAGGAACAGCTCCACCACCTTGGGCGAGGCGATGACGCGGAATTCGCGCGGGTTGAACTGGCGCGCCTCGCGCAGCACCTCGCGCAGGATGTCGTAGCACACGCTGCGCGCGGTCTTCACCTCACCGACGCCGTGGCAGGTGGGGCACGGCTCGCACAGCATGTGCGCCAGCGATTCGCGCGTGCGCTTGCGCGTCATTTCCACCAGGCCGAGTTGCGAGAAGCCGCCCACCATGGTTTTGACGCGGTCGCGCGCAAGCTGCTTCTTGAACTCGGCCAGCACGGCGCTCTTGTGATCCTCGCGCAGCATGTCGATGAAGTCGGCAATGACGATGCCGCCCAGGTTGCGCAGGCGCAGCTGGCGCGCGATGGCGCCCGCGGCTTCCAGGTTGGTCTTGAAGATGGTGTCGTCAAAGTTGCGCGCACCCACGTAGCCGCCGGTGTTCACGTCGATGGTGGTCAGCGCCTCGGTTTGGTCCACGATCAGGTAGCCGCCCGACTTCAGGTCCACACGCCGCCCCAGCGCGCGGGCGATTTCCTCGTCGATGGCGAACAGGTCGAAGATCGGGCGCTCCCCCTTGTACAGCTGCAGCTTGGCCGTCGCGGCAGGCATGAACTCGCGCCCGAACTGCTGCAGCGCAGCGAACTGCTCGCGCGAGTCGATGCGGATGCTCTGCGTCTCCTCGCTGGCGATGTCGCGCAGCACACGCTGCAGCAGGTTCAGGTCCTGGTATAGCAGCGACAGCGGCGGCAGGCGCATGGCGGCCTGGCGAATGCCGGCCCAGGTCTTGCGCAGGTAGGCGATGTCCTCGGCCAGTTCCTCGTCGCTGGCGTCCTCACCGTTGGTGCGCAGGATGAAGCCCCCGCCGCCGCCCGTGGCCTTGTCGCCGACCAGCGCCTGCAGGCGCGCGCGCAGCGCGTCGCGTTCAGCGGGTGGGATCTTTTGCGACACGCCCACGTGGTCGTCCTGCGGCAGGAACACCAGCAGCCGCCCAGCGATGCTGATCTGCGTGGACAGGCGCGCGCCCTTGCTGCCGATGGGGTCCTTGATGACCTGCACCATCAGCGACTGGCCCTCGAACACCTGCTTCTCGATGGGCACGGGTGGCTCCCCCTTGCGCGCGAACATCGGCGCCTCACCGCCCTCCTGGCGCTGCCACACGTCGGCCACATGCAAGAAGGCAGCGCGCTCCAGGCCAATGTCGATAAACGCCGACTGCATGCCCGGCAGCACACGCGAGACCCGGCCCAGGTAGACGTTGCCGACCAGGCCGCGCTCCAGCGTGCGCTCGACGTGCAGTTCCTGCACCGCGCCGCTTTCGACCACCGCGACGCGCGTTTCCTGCGGGGACCAGTTGATGAGAATGTCTTGTTGCATGGCGGCGGAATTCCTTGAAGCAGCCATGATGCCTCAAAGCGTTGCACCGCACGGGCCCGCAGAAAAATTAGGCACCCAATCGGCCTCCAGCCCTTTCTAGGAAAGCGCTGGCAGCTATCGAAAGAGAAGTACCCTGTTACAACGCCAGCGGCTGCGCCAGACCGCGCATGCCGTGCAGCAGTTGCGGCTGCAGCGCGACCACGCCGCCGATGACGATGAGCGCCGGCGGGCGCACGCGGTGCTCCTGCGCCAGCGCGGGCAGCGTCTGCAGAGTGCCGGTGATGCAGCGCTGCGTGGGCAGCGAGGCCTGTTCGACCAGCGCCGCCGGCGTGTCGGCAGGCAGGCCGTGGCGCGCCAGCTCGGCGCAGATGGTGGGCAGCGTGCCGATGCCCATGTAGATCACCACGGTCTGGCGCGGGCGTGCCAGCAGTTCCCAGTCGAGCGCCACCTCGTTGTCGCCGCGCAGGTGACCGGTGGCGAACACCAGCGTGGCCGCGTGGTCACGGTGCGTGAGCGGAATACCGGCGCAGGCCCCCGCGCCCTGGGCGGCCGTAATGCCGGGCACCACCTCAAACGGAATGCCCGCTGCGGCCAGGGCCTGGGCCTCCTCGCCACCGCGGCCGAAGATGAAGCCGTCGCCGCCCTTGAGCCGCACCAGAGGACGGCCGCTGCGCGCCAGGCGCACCATCAGGTCGATGATGGACTCCTGCGGCAGCGTGTGGTGCGAGGACTCCTTGCCAACGTAGATCAGGTCGGCATCCTCGGCCACGTAGCGCAGCACCTCCTTGCCAACGAGGTGGTCGTACAGCACCAGGCGCGCGCCGCGCAGCGCCTTGACGGCGCGCAGCGTGAGCAGCTCGGGGTCGCCCGGCCCGGCGCCGACCAGGCTCACGCGCCCGGGCGGCAGAGGGGTGTTGGCGCATTCCTCGCGGGGCGGGGCGCGGAACCAGCGCGCATCTTCAACGAACTTCATGGCGGCCTTTCTTTGTCGGCATCGTGGTGCAGGCATTGTTCGGGCGCATGCATGGCGCCGTCCTTGAACCAGTTCAAGGACAGCCAGGCCCACCCACAGCGACGATGCGGTTACTCGCAAGAAGAGGGGAATGGACAGCGACCTCGCGAGAAGTGCCGCGGCATCCGCCACGGACACTACCCATGTGCTGATCCCTGACGCAGAGGACCCACAATGACCGCAAAAAGAATTGCCAGGCTGGTCGCGCTAGCGGCCGCCACCCTGGTGTCGGCCACCGCCATGGCGCAAAAGCCTGTCGCGGAGGCGGAAAAGAACTACCAGGCCGGCGGCTCGCCGCTGGCCGAGGTGCCGATGTACCAGAGCACGAACCCCAAGGCGCCCAAGATGACGCAGGCCGAGTTCGACCGCGCGCGCCAGATCTACTTTGAGCGCTGCGCCGGCTGCCACGGTGTGCTGCGCAAGGGCGCCACCGGCAAGCCGCTCACCCCGGACATCACGCTGGGCAAGGGCACGGACTACCTGAAGGTCTTCATCGCCTACGGCTCGCCCGCCGGCATGCCGAACTGGCAGACCTCGGGCGAATTCGACGAGGCGACTGTGGACCTGATGGCGCGCTATATCCAGCAAGACCCTCCCACCCCGCCGGAGTGGAGCCTGGCCGACGCCAAGAACACCTGGAAAGTCATCATTCCTCCGGACCAGCGTCCGAAGAAGAAGATGAACAAGTACAACATCGACAACATCTTCTCCACCACGCTGCGCGACACGGGTGAAGTGGCGCTGGTCGATGGCGACACCAAGGAGATCATCAACATCGTCAAGACCGGCTACGCAGTGCACATCTCGCGCATGTCGGCCTCGGGGCGCTACCTGTTCGTGATCGGCCGTGACGCCAAGATCAACATGATCGACCTGTGGATGGAAAAGCCCGACAACGTGGCAGAAGTGCGCGTGGGCCTGGAGGCGCGTTCGGTCGATACCTCCAAGTTCAAGGGCTACGAGGACAAGCTGGCCATCGCCGGCTCGTACTGGCCGCCCCAATACACCATCATGGACGGCGACACGCTGGAGCCGCTGAAGATCGTCTCCACGCGCGGCATGGTCGTGGGCACGCAGGAATACCATCCGGAGCCGCGCGTGGCCTCCATCGTGGCCTCGCACTACAAGCCCGAGTT
>Ga0222428_100267_pt1 | contig 31276 bp, 25 predicted proteins | sample 2B5Ametagenome_FD_182471 | JGI IMG/M metagenome (GOLD analysis project Ga0222428, IMG submission 182471) | Enriched microbial communities from leaf-cutter ant dump, University of Wisconsin, Madison, United States - 2B5A (version 2) | ecosystem: Environmental > Terrestrial > Nest > Insects nest >...
CCAGCGCCACGCCGTGCTGGCCGGCGCCGGTCTCGGCGATCACCTTCTTCTTGCCCATGAACTTGGCCAGCAGCGCTTCGCCCAGGCAGTGGTTGATCTTGTGCGCGCCGGTGTGGTTCAGGTCCTCGCGCTTGAGGTGGATTTGCGCACCGCCTAGCAGGCCCGACAGGCGCTTGGCATGAAAAATCGGGCTGGGGCGGCCCACGTAGTCAGCGAACAACTGTGCAAGCTCGTCCTGGAAATCCTGGCGCTGGGTGATCTCGGCATAGGCGGCGTTGATGTCGTCCATGGCCTGCTTGAGGTGCGGCGGCACTAGCTGGCCCCCGTAGGGGCCGAAGAAACCAGCAGCGTCAGGCATGGGGGCGAAGGAGGTAGAGGCTGTCATCGCTGTGCAAAGGAGTGGTTAGGAATTCAGTTTTGATAGCTGCCAGCGCTTTTCTGGCAAGGGCTTGAGGGCGATTTGTGCCACATGCGTCACCCATGCCATGGAGCGCCCGCAACGGCGCAACGCAATATACGCGCAGATGCGGGGCCCGGGGCCGGCCAGCGCATCAGGGCTTGCCCCAGCGCAAAACCCGCAGGGCTCCATGGCAGAAGGGCGCCGCAGCCATGCGCTGCGGCGCCCGCGTCAGGCGAGTAAAACCGGGCCTGCGTGCCTCAGCCCTGCTTTTGCAGCATCTTGATCACGCTGGAGAAATCTTCGCCCCCATGCCCGGCGATGCTGTGCGCCGCGTAGATCGCGCGTGCCAGCCCGCCCAGCGGCGTGGCGGCCTTCACGGCCATGGCGTTTTCCTGTGCCAGGCCCAGGTCCTTGAGCATCAGGTCGGTGCCGAAGCCGCCCGTGTAGCCCTTGCTGGCGGGGGCGTTCTCGTGCACGCCGGGGAAGGGGTTGTACTTCTCCAGTGCCCAGTTGCCACCCGAGCTGCGGCGCATGATTTCGCTCAGCACCTTGGGGTCGAGGCCGTTGGCCACACCCAGGGCGATGGCTTCGCTGGTGCCGGCCATGAGGATGCCGAGCAGCATGTTGTTGCAGATCTTGGCGGTCTGGCCCGCGCCCACGCTGCCGGCGTGGAAGATGTTGGCGCCCATCTTTTCCAGCAGCGGGCGGGCACGCTCCAGGTCGGCGTTGCTGCCGCCCACCATGAAGGTCAGGGTGCCGGCAATGGCGCCGCCGGTGCCACCGGAAACGGGGGCGTCGATGAAGGCAATGCCTGCGGCCTCTGCGGCCTTGGCCACCTTCTGGCTGGTGGCGGCGGCGATGGTCGAGCTGTCGATCACCAGCGCGCCCTTGGCGATGCTGGCCAGCAGGCCGGGCTGGCCGTCGCGGCCGAGGAACAGGCCCTCCACGTGCTGGCTGGCGGGCAGCATGGTGACGACCGCCTCGGCGCCTTGCACGGCGGCTTGCGCGCTGGCCGCGGCCTGGCCGCCTTCGGCGACCACTTTGGCCACGGCGTCCTGGCTCAGGTCGAAGGCCTTGACGCTGTGGCCGGCCTTGACGAGATTGATGGCCATGGGGGCGCCCATGTTGCCCAGACCGATGAATGCGATTTGCATGGTGTTGTCTCCTGTGGTGTGTGAAAAAGAACTACGGTTTTGATAGCTGCTAGCGCTTGACTGGCAAGCGATAGAGGCGAAAAACACTGATAAAAATCATGCGGCGCGCTCCTTGCGCCGCCGCGGTGTTGCCTTGGCCTGCGGGTTGTAGGCGAGGGCGGTATCCACCCAGTGCTGCCACTGCACGCGCGTGGCGTAGCCCGCGGGCTCTATCCAGAAGTAGCCGGGCATGCCGCCGCGCGGGTCCAGCGCGCGCACGCCGGGCTGCTCGGCCACGGCGGCGTGCTGCGCAGGCGGCAGGCGCACCAGCAGGTCTTCGCCCTTGACGGCCAGGCACAGCTTGCCGTCCACCATGAAGGCGTGGCAGCCGAACAGTGGCCGCTCCTCCACCGTGGCCTGCGCACCCAGGCGCTCTGCCAGTGCGTTCTGCACGGCGGCGATGAGCTGCAAGGTTTCACTGGCCAGGGGGCGGGCGGGCATGTCAGTCCTTGGCGTAACGGGCCAAAAAATCGTTCAGGGTGCTGGGGTCGTCCTGGCGAAACACCATGCCGCACGCCCGGCACATCTGAAACTGGTTGCCACGCAGCGCGACCCCGTGGGTGGCGCGTAGCCACTTCAGGGGGCGCCCGGTGGGCTGGAACGGGCCGCTGGGTGGCTCGGCGCCCAACTGCAGCGCCAATGCCTCCAGCGCGTCGCTGCCGCACCCCGGGCAGTGCATGAAGCGGGTCTCGGTAAAGAGATGCTGCATGGGGCGGGCCAGGGTGGTGCTTTAACGGATCACGTCGGGTGCGTCGCCGTCGAGCATGCGCCGCCCGATGATGACGCGCATGATCTCGTTCGTGCCTTCCAGGATCTGGTGCACGCGCGCATCGCGCAGCAGGCGTTCCAGCGGGTATTCGCGGATGTAGCCGTAGCCGCCGTGCAACTGCAGCGCTTCGTTCACCACGGTAAAGCCCGCATCGGTGGCGAAGCGCTTGGCCATGGCGCAGTAGGTGCTGGCGTCGGGGGCGCCCGCGTCCAGCTTGCTGGCGGCAAGGCGCACCATCTGGCGTGCGGCGACCAGTTCGGTGGCCATGTCGGCCAGCTTGAACTGCAGCGCCTGGAAGCTGGCCAGGGTTTTGCCAAACTGCTTGCGCTCTTGCATGTAGCGCTGGGCGTGGCCCAGGGCACCTTGGGCGGCGCCGACCGAGCAGGTGGCGATGTTGATGCGCCCGCCGTCCAGGCCCTTCATGGCGATCTTGAAGCCCTCGCCCTCGCGGCCCAGCAGGTGGTTGGCGGGAATGCGCACGTTGTCGAAGCTGATCTGGCGCGTGGGCTGGCTGTTCCAGCCCATTTTTTCTTCTTTCTTGCCGTAGTGGATGCCGGGCAGGTTCGCCGGCACGGCGAAGGCGCTGATGCCGCCCGCGCCCGACTGCGCGTCGCCCGTGCGGGCCATGAGCACCAGCACGTCGGTGGACCCAGCGCCGCTGATGAAGGCCTTGCTGCCGTTGATCACGTACTCGTGCCCGACCAGTTCGGCACGGGTCTTGATACTGGCGGCGTCGGAGCCGCTGCCGGGCTCCGTCAGGCAGTAGCTGGCCAGTTTTTGTCCACTGGTGAGCGGCTCGCCCCATTCGGCGCGCACTTCATCGGTGGCCCAGGTGCCGAGCATCCAGGTTGCCATGTTGTGGATGGTGATGAAGGCGGTGGTGCTGGGGTCGACGGCGGCCAGTTCCTCGAACACCAGCGTGGCGTCGAGTCGGGGCAGGGCGAGGCCGCCGGCATTCTCGGGGGCGTACAGGCCGCAAAAACCCAGCTCGCCCGCCTTGGCGATGGCCTCACGCGGGAAGGTGCCCTGGGCGTCCCACTCGGCGGCGTGGGGGGCCAGCTCCGCCTGGGCGAATTGGCGCGCCGTATCGGCAAAGGCGCGCTGGTCTTCGGTCAGTTCAAAGTCCACGGGCGTGTCTCTCCTGCTTTTTGTTCTGCTTCTGTTTTAATAGCTTTCAGCGCTTGCCAGGCAAGGGCTGAAAGCATATTTCTTCAAAATTCTTCAAAAAAGCTGGCCTGCAGTGCAGCAGGCCAGCCGGGCGCCTTACTTCAGGCTGATGGTGGTGTTCACGCCGTGGCTGGCGGTGCTGTCGTCGAACCAGCGCGCCGTCACCGTCTTGGTCTGTGTGTAGAACAGCACCACCTGCTTGCCGTAGGGGCCCAGGTCGCCCAGCTTGGAGGCGCGCGAGCCGGTGAACGAGAACAGCGGCACGGGCACGGGCACGGGCACGTTGATGCCGACCTGGCCGACGTCGATCTCTTCCTGGAACTTGCGTGCCGCGGCGCCCGACTGCGTGAACACGGCAGTGCCGTTGCCGTTGGGGTTGGCGTTGATGAACTCGATGGCTTCGTCCAGCGTCGCGGCGCCCACCACGCACAGCACGGGGCCAAAGATTTCCTGGTCGTAGATGGTCATGCCGGGCTTGACGTCGCTGAAGATCGTCGGGCCCACGAAGTTGCCCTTTTCATAGCCGGGCACGGTGGGCTTGCGGCCGTCCAGGGCCAGCGTGGCGCCTTCGGCCACGCCGCGCTCGATCAGGCCCTCGATGCGCGACAGTGCGGCGCACGAGATCACCGGGCCCACGTCGGTGCCGGGCTCGGTGCCGCCGCTGACCTTCAGGCTCTTGGCCTTGGCCACCAGGTCGGGCAGCCACTGCTGCGCTTCACCCACCAGCATCACCACCGGCAGGGCCATGCAGCGTTGGCCGGCCGCGCCGAACGATGCACCGGCGATGGCGTTGAGCGTCTGCTCCTTGTTGGCGTCGGGCAGCACGACGGCGTGGTTTTTCGCACCCATCATGCACTGCACGCGCTTGCCGTTGAGGCTGGCGCGGTTGTACACATGCGTGCCCACGCGGGTGGAGCCGACGAAGCTGATGGCCTTGATGTCCGGGTGGTCGCAGATGGCGTTCACGGCGTCTTCGCCGCCATGGATCACGTTCAGCACGCCCGGGGGCACGCCGGCTTCCAGTGCCAGCTCGCACAGGCGCATGGTGACGAGGGGGTCTTGCTCCGAGGGCTTGAGCACGAAGGTATTGCCCGTGGCGATGGCCATGGGGAACATCCACAACGGGATCATGGCCGGGAAGTTGAACGGCGTGATGCCCGCGCACACGCCCAGCGGCTGCAGCACGGTGTAGGTGTCGACGCCGTTGGCCACGTTGTTGGCCAGCTCGCCCAGTTGCAGGTTGCCGATGGCGCTGGCGTGCTCCACCACCTCCAGGCCGCGGAACACGTCGCCTTCAGCGTCGGGCAGGGTCTTGCCCTGCTCGGCGGTCAGGATGGCGGCCAGTTCCTTCATGTTTTCGCGGATGAGCTGCTGCAGCTTCAGGAAGATGCGCGCGCGCGCACCGATGGGCGTCTTCTTCCAGGTCTTGAAGGCTTCCTTGGCGTTGGCCACGGCGGCGTTGATCTCATCGGGCGTGGCGAAGGGCACGCGCGCCAGCACTTCTTGCGTGGCGGGGTTGACCACGTCGCGCCACTGGGTGGTCTTGGATTCGACGAACTGGCCGTTGATCAGCAGCTTGACGGTAGGAATGGGTGCGCCCATGGTGCGTGTCTCCTTGATGGGTGGTTGAAACAATCGGGGGCCATGGTATGTGTGCGAAATTCATCATGCAATAGCTAAACTTGCACCTTGGCTTTGCAAATTTGCACAATGAGGCAAGCATGGACTGGGACCACCTGCGCTACTTTCTCGAACTCGCCCGTGCCAGCACCCTGGCCGCCGCGGCGCGCCGCCTGGGCGTGGAGCACACCACGGTGGCGCGGCGCATCCAGGCGCTGGAAAAACAGCTGGGCACCCCGCTGTTCGCGCGCGAGGCAGCGGGCCACCGCCTGACGGAAGCGGGCCGCCACCTGCTGCCCGCGGTCGAGGCCATGGAAGCCGCCGCGCTCGGCGTGGAGCGCGCCACACCCGTGGCGGGCGGCGGCCCCTCGGGTCTGGTGCGCGTGGGCGTGACCGAGGGCTTTGGCACGCTGATCCTGGCGCAGCACCTGGCGCAGCTCACGCAGCGCTACCCGCAGCTGTCCATCGACCTGCTGGCGCTGCCGCGCCTGCTGCACCTGTCGCGGCGCGAGGCGGACATCGTCATCTCGCTGGAGCGGCCCAAGCGCGGTGCGGTCATCGTCACCAAGCTGGCCGACTACAGCCTGCACCTGTACGGCCAGCGCGAGTACCTGGCGCGCCGTCCCCTGGTCACGCGCCGCGAGGACCTGCGCCACCATGACTTCATCAGCTACGTGGACGACCTGCTGTTCACCAAGGAGCTGCAGTTCATCGACCAGCTCTACCCGCCAGAGCGCTTTGCACTGCGCAGCACCAGCGTGAGCGCGCAGTACGAGGCCGTGCGTGCAGGCGCGGGCCTGGCGGTGCTGCCCGCCTTCCTGGCCGACCGCGACCCCATCCTGGCGCGCGTGCTGCCGCAGGAGGCGCGTTTCACCCGCACCTTCTGGATGAGCATGCCCGGCGAGGCCAAGCACCTGGCGCGCATGCAGGCCGTGTGGGGGTTTCTCAAGGAGGTGGGGCAGCAGGAGGCCGGGCGGCTGATGCCGGGGTGAGGGTACGGCCTCTATTACAGTGCACGGTTTTGCAGACGGCTGCTGAAGTGCAACGCACCCCTGGGCCGCTGCGCAGCGCCCTGGAAATTCGCAATGAAAACTGAAACGCTGTTGATCTTTCTGCCCGCCTGCTTCGCTTTGAACATGGCACCGGGGCCGAACAACCTGTTGTCCGTCTCGAACGCCACGCGCCATGGCTTTGGCGTAGCCTGCCTGGCCGGGGCAGGGCGTTTGCTGGCCTTCGCCGCAATGATCGCCATCGCTGCCACCGGGCTGGCGGTGGTGCTGCAGGCGTCCGAGGCGCTGTTCCTTGCCATTAAGGTAGCGGGCGCGTTCTACCTGTTCTACCTCGCGCTGCAACTGTGGCGTGCAGCGCCTGCCGAGGCCCAGGCACCCGTGGCCTGCCGCCGCACGCGCTGGGGCCTGGTGCGGCAGGAGTTTTGGGTGGCGGCGGGCAACCCCAAGGCGATCCTGATCTTCACGGCTTTCCTGCCGCAGTTCATCGACGCCACGGCACCTGCCATGGCGCAGTTCGCCGTCCTGGGTGCGTGGTTCCTGCTGCTGGAGTGGGTGGCGATCGCGGCCTACGCCGCCATCGGCAGCCACCTGCGCCGCTGGTTTGCCGCACCCCGGCGGCGCCAGTGGTTCAACCGCGTGTGCGCCGCGCTGCTGGGCACTGCGGGCGTCGGCTTGCTGGCCGCGCGGCGCTCTGCCGGTGGGGTGTGACCCCGCGTCGGTTCAAGCAAATTCCTCGACGCGTCTGTCTTGGTGGGGCATTGCGCCAAGCGGGCACCGCCGCGTGCGGCTTTTTGCTGCCTTGCCTGAAAGGGGGCTTTCCACAAGTGGCATGTGCGGCGTTGCCAAGGCGGGCTGGGCCACCGGACAGGTTGCGCCTTGCACCTGCCGCCTTGGTCGGGCAAGGGACACTATGAAAAGGCCGTGAAGATGTTCCTATTTTGATAGCTGCTTGCGCTTTTCTGGAAAGGGTTTGAGGTCGATTTGACTTGTATTTTTGTGCGCGCTGGCGATCGTTTGTCGGTACGCATTTCAGGGTTTTCCCTTGGTTTATGCTCACCCTCTTGCCCGTTTCGTCGGTGTTTGCTGCGGCGCCGCTGCGCGGCCCCTGCTCTTTTGGTCTGGTTGAGACAAAAGGTGCCAGGAACGGGCGCCTGTTCATCCCCCCATCCACGAGAGCCTTTGCCATGACCCACAAGGTCCCCTCTGACGCAAGGCGCACGCACGGCCAAGACGACCTGCAGCGCAACCTCACCAACCGCCACATCCAGCTCATCGCCATCGGCGGCGCCATTGGCACTGGCCTGTTCATGGGCTCGGGCAAGACCATCAGCCTGGCCGGGCCGTCCATCGTGTTCGTCTACGCCATCATCGGCGTGATGCTGTTCTTCGTGATGCGCGCCATGGGCGAGTTGCTGTTGTCGAACCTGCAGTACCGCTCGTTCATCGACTTCTCCGACGACCTGCTCGGCCCCTGGGCCGGGTTCTTCACGGGCTGGACCTACTGGTTCTGCTGGATCATCACGGGCATCGCGGACGTGATCGCCATCTCGGCCTACGCGCAGTTCTGGTTTCCCGGCGTGCCGCAATGGGCCCCGGCCATTGCCTGCGTGGGCCTGCTGCTGGCGTTGAACCTGCTCACGGTCAAGCTGTTCGGCGAAATTGAGTTTTGGTTCGCCATGATCAAGATCGTGGCCATCGTCACCCTGGTGGGCACGGGCCTGTACATGGTGACCACGGGCTTTACGGCACCCACGGGGCGCCAGGCCAGCCTGGCCAACCTGTGGAACGACGGCGGTATGTTCCCGCACGGGGCCATGGGCTTCTTCGCCGGGTTCCAGATCGCGGTGTTCGCTTTCGTTGGCATTGAGCTGGTGGGCACCACCGCCGCCGAGGCCAAGGACCCCGAGCGCACGCTGCCGCGTGCCATCAATTCCATTCCGGTGCGCATCATCGTGTTTTATGTGTGCGCGCTGCTGGCCATCATGGCCGTCACGCCCTGGCGCGACGTGGTACCGCACAAGAGCCCGTTCGTCGAGCTGTTCGTGCTGGCCGGGCTGCCGGCGGCGGCGGGCATCATCAACTTCGTGGTGCTGACCTCGGCGGCTTCGTCGGCCAACAGCGGGGTGTTTTCCACCAGCCGCATGCTCTACGGCCTGGCGCTGAAAGGGGATGCGCCGCAGGCGTTTCACCAGCTGTCGCGCGCCAGCGTGCCTTCGCGCGGGCTGATCTTTTCCTGCGCCTGCCTGCTCGGGGGGGCGTTCCTGATGTGGGTGATTCCCGATCTGGTGCAGGCGTTTACGCTGGTTACCACGGTGTCGGCGATTCTGTTCATGTTTGTGTGGTCGCTGATCTTGCTGTCGTACATCGCCTACCGCCGCCAGCGCCCGGCACTGCACGCAGCCTCGCGCTACAAGATGCCTGGCGGCATCGCCATGTGCTGGGCCTGCCTTGCGTTCTTCGTCGGCATTCTGGTACTGCTGACGCTGGAAGCTGATACACGTCAGGCGCTGCTGGCTACACCGGCATGGTTCGTGCTTCTGGCGTTAGCCTACCGGGCGATGCGCCAGCGCCCGGCAAGGTGATGGCAGGGTAGCTACCCACGCGCGGCGGCGCGAAGCACGCTATCCTGGGCACAGGCGAAAGCAGGGCGAAGACCAACCGGGCAAAGGTTCACGGCATGGGCGCAACGGCATCTTCTTTATTCAGATCCTGGATACCGGGCATGGCGGTGGCGCTGGTAGGCCTGGCGCTGACCTATGCGCTGGTCCAGCAGCAGCGCAGCGCCAGCGAGACCATTGCCAACGTGCGCTTCACGGAGGAAGTGCGCTCGTCGGCCAACGCTATCGCGCAGCGCATCGTTGCCTACACCGAGATCGTTGCCGGCATGCGCGACCTGTTTGTGGTCAATCCGGATCTGGGCTACCGGGATTTCGAGCGCGTTGCGGCCGAGCGTTCGATACGCCAGCGTTATCCCGAGATCCGTAATCTCAACTTTTCCCGCTGGGTGCCCACCCAGGGATTGCCTGCGTTCACGCAGCGCCTGCGCGCCCAGGGACGCACGGGTGAGCGCGCGCAGCAGGAGATCCTGAGCCAGCTCACGGACGGGCCTGACCACTACGTCATCGAATACCTCTGGCCCTGGGAGAGTAACGAGCGCATCTGGGGGCTGGACATTAGCTCGCAGCCAGCCAACCTGGCGGCCGTGCTGGCAGGGCGGGCCACGGGCCAGCCTACGGTGTCTGCCCCGTTCGAGCTGCTGCAGGAGAAGGAGCAGCGCCAAGGTTTCATCCTGCGCCAGCCCATCTTCGCTGAGGGGGCGGGCGCGGGCTTCGTCGGTTCGGTTGGAGTGTCCGTGCGGGTCAGCGCCATGCTCGATGCCCTCGCGTCGGAAGGTTTTTTCAACGGTGTGGCGTTGCGGCTTGAAGACGTGGGCAGCGTGGCCGATAGCGCTGCGCCCACAACCGCACCCGCGCTGGCGCCGGCGCTCCTGGGCCAGTTCGGCGTCTGGCCCGACGCCTCGGCGGCGCGTGAGCTGCGCGTGCTGCAGGTGCACGACCGGCGCTGGCGCCTGACCTTCGTGCCCACGCGCTCCATGCTCTCGGACGTGGAGCGCCAACTGCCCTTGTGGATGGGCGGCGCGGGCGTAGCGCTGACGCTGCTGCTGGCTGTGCTGGCCAGCCTGCTGGTGCGCGAGCGTGCCCTGGCATTGGGCGAGGCGCAGTCCTCCAACGAAGCCCTGGAGCAGAGCGAGCAGCGTTTTCGCGCGGTGTTCAACCAGGCGGCGGTGGGCGTGTCGCTCACGCGCGTGGATACGGGCCAGATCCTGCGCGTGAACCAGCGCTACTGCGACATCGTCGGCTACAGCGCCGAGGAGCTGCTGCAGCGCGACGTGCAAAGCCTGTGCCATCCCGATGACTATGCCGCCAACGAGGCGCAGCTCAAGCGCCTGGCGGCTGGCGACATCACCGCCTTTCACATGGAAAAGCGCCTGCTGCGCAAGGGGGGCGGCGAGGTCTGGGTCGATCTCACGGTTTCGCCCATCTGGCAGCCTGGCGAGGCGCCGGTCTACAACGTCAGCGTGATCCAGGACATCACGGGGCGCCGCCGCATGCAGGAGCAGTTGCGCGAAAGCGAGCGCAACTTGCGCGACATCCTCGACCACTTGCCCGTGGGCGTGCTGCTGGTGCAAGGGGGCGAGCGCATCGTGTTCCGCAACCGCAGTTTCGTGCAGATCACCGGTTACACCGAGCAAGACGTGGACGGCACGCAGCATTGGTGGGAGCGTGCCTACCCGGACGCGCAGCTGCGCGAACGCACGCGCCGCCATTGGGATGCACTGTGCGACGCGGCGCGCCAGGGCGACGGCAGCATCCGCGCGGGCGAGTACGACATCACCTGCCGCGACGGGCAGCGCCGTACCGTGGACATCTCCGGCGTGCTGCTCGGGCCGGACCACCTGGTGTTCTTTGAGGACCTGAGCGAGCGCAAGGCCGCCGAGGAAGAGGCCACCTACCTGGCCTATTACGACCCCCTGACCGGCCTGCCCAACCGGCGCATGCTGCTCGACCAGGTGCGCCAGGCCATGGCGACCAGCGCCCAGACCGGGCGCTGCGGCGCGCTGCTCATGCTCGACCTGGACCACTTCAAGACCATCAACGAAACGCGCGGCCACGACTGGGGCGACATGCTGCTGCGCCAGGTGGCGGAGCGCCTGCGTGCCTGCACGCACGAGGAGCACACCGTGGCGCGCCATGGCGACGACGAGTTCATGGTGGTGCTGGAAGCGCTGGCGGACAACGCCGCAGACGCCGCCGTGCAGGCGCAGGAGGCGGCGCAGCGCATCCAGGCGGCGCTGCGCGCGCCCTACATGCTCGGCGGGGAGCCCTGGCATGCCACCGTAAGCATGGGCGCGGCCATTTTCCAGGGGCTGGGCGAGAGCGTGGATGACCTGCTCAAGCGCGCCGACCTGGCCATGTACCAGGCCAAGGCGGCGGGGCGCGATACGCTGCAGTTCTACGACCCGCGCATCCAGGCTGTGGTGCACGCCCGCGCCGCGCTGGAGGCGGACATGCGCGCGGGCCTGGAGCAAGGCCAGTTCGAGCTGTTTTACCAGGCGCAGATGGACCACGGCCGCATCACCGGCTGCGAGTGCCTGCTGCGCTGGCGCCACCCGCGCGATGGCTTCGTATCGCCCGCCGCGTTCGTGCCGCTGGCCGAGGAAACGGGCCTCATCCTGCCGCTGGGCGAATGGGTGCTGCAGACAGCCTGCCGCCAGCTTGCCGCCTGGGCGCGCCAGCCGGCGCTGGCACACCTGACGCTGGCCGTCAACGTCAGCCCGCGCCAGTTTCACCAGGCGGCGTTCGTCTCGCAGGTGCTGGCGGCGCTGGCGGGCTCGGGCGCCGACGCGCGCCACCTCAAGCTGGAGCTGACCGAGGGGCTGCTGCTGCAGGACGTGGAGGACACCATCGCCAAGATGGTGCAGCTCAAGGGCTACGGCGTGGGCTTCTCGCTCGACGACTTCGGCACCGGCTATTCGTCGCTGTCGTACCTCAAGCGCCTGCCGCTGGACCAGCTCAAGATCGACCAGGGCTTCGTGCGCGACGTGCTCACCGACCCCAACGACGCCACCATCGCCCGCACCATCGTCGCGCTGGGCACCAGCCTGGGCCTGCACGTCATCGCCGAGGGCGTGGAGACCGAGGCGCAGCGCGAATTCCTCGCGCGCAGCGACTGCCACGCCTGGCAGGGCTACCTGCTCAGCCGCCCCGTGCCCGTGGCGGAGTTCGAGGCGCTGGTGCTGCGCCAGCAGGCCGGCGGCCAAAGCTCCTGAAAACATAGCTTCCAGCGCTTTCCTGGTAAGGGCTGGAGCCCAATTTTTACCTGAATGTCAAAACCTGTGCGGGGCCGGTGCGCGCAAGGCGGTCACGGTATGATTCAGGGCTTTCCCGACCACGCGCCCCCTTCACACCTGCCTGCCCCGTGCGTCTCCAGTCCATCAAGCTCTCCGGCTTCAAGTCCTTCGCCGAGCCCACCAACTTCATGCTGCCCGGGCAACTGGTGGGCGTGGTGGGGCCGAACGGCTGTGGCAAGTCCAACATCATGGATGCCGTGCGCTGGGTGCTGGGCGAGAGCAAAGCCAGCGAGCTGCGTGGCGAGAGCATGCAGGACGTGATCTTCAACGGCACCACCAGCCGCAAGCCCGCCAGCCGCGCCAGCGTGGAGCTCACGTTCGACAACAGCGACCACCGTGCCGGCGGACAGTGGAGCCAGTTCGGGGAGATTGCCGTCAAGCGTGTGCTCACGCGCGACGGCAACAGCAGCTACTACATCAACAACCAGCCGGTGCGCCGTCGCGACGTGCAGGACGTGTTCCTGGGCACGGGGCTGGGCCCGCGTGCATACGCCATCATTGGCCAGGGCACCATCAGCCGCATCATCGAAAGCCGCCCGGAGGAGCTGCGCCTGTTCCTGGAGGAAGCGGCGGGGGTCTCCAAGTACAAAGAGCGCCGGCGCGAGACGGAAAACCGCCTGCACGACACGCGCGAGAACCTCACGCGCGTTGAGGACATCCTGCGCGAGCTGAACGCCAATCTGGAGCGGCTCGAAAAGCAGGCCGAGGTCGCGGCGCGTTACCACACCTTGCAGCAGGACGTAACGCTTAAGCAGCACCAGCTCTGGTTCCTCAAGCGCGCTGACGCCGAGGAAGAACAGAACCGTGTGCGTACCGAGGGCCTGCAGGCCGTGAACGACCTGGAAGCGCGCATGGCCGAGCTGCGCCATGTCGAGGCCGATTTGGAAGCCATCCGCCAGGCCCACTACGCTGCGGGCGACGCGGTGAACCAGGCCCAGGGCCAGCTCTACGAGGCCACGGCCGAGGTTGGCAAGCTCGAAGCCGAGATCCGCTACGTGGTCGAAGGCCGCCAGCGTGTTGAGCAGCGCCTGGCGCAGCTGGCCGAGCAGGCTGCGCAGTGGGCCGCGCGCCGCGAAGAAGCCGCTGCCGAGATGGAAAACCTCGAAGGCGCAGGCATGGACGCCGAGGAGCAGGCCGAGATACTCGCCGCCCAGGTGGAGGAGCAGGCCGCGCGCCTGCCCGACCTGGAAGATGCGCTGCGCCAGGCGCAGTCGCGCGCCGCCACGCAGCGCGCCGCCGTGGTGCAAGTGCAGCAGCAAATCCAGGTGCTGGCCGCCGAGCAGCGCAGCATCGACGAACAGCGCCGCCAGCAAGAGACGCGCCACGAGCGCCTGCGCGCCGACCGCAACGCACTGGCCGCCCCCGACGAGGCCCGCCTGGCGGACTTGCAGGCGCAGCTTGCCAGCGCGCAGGACAGCGCTGAAATGGCCGAGGCCGTGCTGTTCGAGCTGCAGGAAGCCGTGCCCCAGCTCGACGAAGACCGCCGCACGCGCCAGCAGGCGGTGAACCAGGAGAGCGCGCGCCAGGCCGACCTGTCGGCGCGCATGGAGGCCCTCAAGGCCTTGCAGGAAAAAGTCAAAGTCTCCGGCAAGCTCCAACCCTGGCTGGCGCAGCACGGGCTTGATGGCCTACCGGGCCTGTGGAGCCGCATCCACGTCGAGCAGGGCTGGGAAAACGCGCTGGAGGCCGCACTGCGTGAGCGCATGGGGGCGCTTGAAGTCGGGCGGCTGGAGAGCGTGCGCGGGTTTCTGGGCAGCGGCGCGCACGACGCACCGCCCGCGCGCCTGGCCTTCTACAGCCTGCCGCCGGGCGCGGAGGCCGCCGAGCCGCCCCCGTCTGCGCAGCGCCTGCAACGCCTGTCGGCCCTGCTGCGCGTGAGCGATGGCGGCTTGCGTGCGCTGCTCGTGCAGTGGCTGCACGGCTGCTACACCGCCGCCACGCTGGACGATGCACTGGCCCAGCGCGCCAGTCTGCAGCCGGGCGAGACCATTTACGTGCCCAGCGGGCATGCCGTGGGGCCGTACAGCGTGGGCTTTTACGCGCAGGATTCGGAGCAGGCCGGGCTGCTGGCTCGCGCACAGGAGATCGAGCACCTGGACAAGGAGCTGCGCGCCCAGGCGCTGATTTGCGACGAGGCGCGTACCGCGCTGGTGCGCGCCGAGGGCCAGTACGCCGACGCCGCGCAGCGTCTGGTGGTGGCGCGCCGCGAGGCCAGCGAGGCCCAGGCCCAGGCGCATGCCCTGCAGGTCGAAACTCTGCGCCTGGCGCAGCAGGCCGAGCAGATGCGCGCGCGCAGCCAGCAGATTGATGGCGACTTGGCCGAAGTCACGGCGCAGCTTGACGACCTGCAGGAGCGCAGCGTTGCCGCCGAGGCGCGCTTCGAGGAGCTCGACATACAGCTCGCCGACAGCCAGGAGCGCGAGGCGCAGCTGGGCGACGCCGTGATCGAAGCCGAGCGCCGGCTGAATGAATGCCGCGAGCAGCAGCGCGCGCTGGAGCGCCAGGCACAGGAGGCCACGTTCTCGCAGCGCAGCCTGCAGGCGCGCCGGGCCGAACTGTCGCGCACCATCGAGACGGCACAGCAGCAGGCGCGCGCCCTGCAGGACGAGGAGCAGCGCGCGCGCGAGGAGCAGTCGCGCCTGTCCGCCGCCGCTGCGCAGGGCGGCCTGGAAGACGCGTTGGCGCTGAAGCTGGCGCGCGAGAAGGCGCTGGGCGAGTGCCGCAGCCAGTACGACGGCCTGACAGCGCAGCTGCGCGCCAGCGACGAGCGGCGCATGCAGGCCGAGCGCACGCTGGACCCGCTGCGCCAGCGCATCACCGAATTCCAGCTCAAGGAGCAGGCCGCGCGCCTGGGCCTGGAGCAGTACAGCCAGCTGCTGGCCGACGCGCAGGCCGACCTGGCGGCCGTGGCGCAGTCCATCTCCGAGGGCAATGTACGCCTGCACGGCCTGCAGGGTGAGATCGACCGGCTGCACCGCGAAATCCAGGCCTTGGGCGCGGTCAACCTCGCTGCGCTGGATGAGCTCACGCTGGCGCGCGAGCGCAAAACCTTCCTGGACGCGCAGACCGAAGACCTGACGCTGGCCATGAATACGCTGGAGGCGGCGATCCAGAAGATCGACGCCGAGACGCGCGAACTGCTCTCGGGCACCTTTGAAACCGTCAACGGCCACTTCGGCCGCATGTTCCCCGAGTTGTTTGGCGGCGGGCAGGCGCGGCTCATCATGACTGGCGACGAAATCCTCGACGCTGGCGTGCAGGTCATGGCGCAGCCGCCAGGCAAGAAGAACCAGACCATCCACCTGCTCTCGGGCGGCGAGAAGGCGCTCACCGCCATCGCGCTGGTGTTCGCCATCTTCCAGCTCAACCCGGCGCCGTTTTGCCTGTTGGACGAGGTCGATGCGCCGCTGGACGACGCCAATACCGAGCGCTACGCCAAGCTGGTGTCGGCCATGAGCCGGGGCACGCAGTTCCTGTTCATCAGCCACAACAAGATCGCCATGGAAATGGCGCAGCAGCTTATTGGCGTGACCATGCAGGAGCAGGGCGTGTCGCGTATCGTGGCAGTGGACATGGAGTCGGCCCTTTCCATGGCGGAGCTATGAGGCACGGCATGCGCCGCACTACTACAGAGAACCATCTTCTATGAGTACCTTGCAACTCAGCCTGGCCATCATCGGCGGCATCGTGCTGGCGGTCATCGTGGCCTACAACGCCTGGAACACCCACCGCAACACGCCCCGGCGCGCGCTGCCCGAAAGCCGTGACGGCCGGGAGGGGCAGGAGCCGTCGCTGCCGCCCGAACCGGCGCTGCGCCAAGAGCCATCGTTTGACGGCGCCGTGGCGCCTGCACCCATGCCGCTGAACGAGCCGAGCCTGGCGCCCGCCGATCCCGACGTGCTGGCGCAGCAGCACGTACCCACGGTGGACGCACACGATGCGCTGCACATTCCCACCCCGGCACCGGCGCACGAGCGCCGCCTGCAGCTCGACCCGCTGATCGACGCCATGGCCTCGCTGCTGGTGGAGAACCTGGTCTCTGGCGATGCCGCGCTGGCGGCCTTGCCGCCCACGCGCCGCGCGGGCAGCAAGCCTTTTGCCATCGAAGGCTTCAACGCCACCACCAAGCTGTGGGAGCCGCCGCAGCCGGGCCAGCGCTACATGGCGTTCCAGGCCGGGGTGCAGCTGGCCAACCGCACGGGGGCGCTGAGCCAGATCGAGTTCTCTGAATTCGTAGGCAAGGCCCAGGCGTTCTGCGATGCGGTGAATGCCGCCCCTGAGTTTCCCGATATGCCGCATGAGATTGCCCGCGCGCGCGAGCTGGACCAGTTCGCCAGCGAACACGATGCGCAGCTGTCCTTCATGCTGCGCGCACGCCAGGCAGCCTGGAGCCCGGGCTATGTCCAGCAGTGCGCTGCCCGCCTCGGCTTCGTGCCCGGCCCTATCGCCGGGCGCCTGGTCTTGCCCAGCTCCACCCCCGGCCAGGCGCCGCTGTTGCATCTGGCCTGCGACCAGCATGCGGCCTTGTCCGAGGACCCGGACCAGTCCGCCGTGCGCGATCTGGCGCTGAGCCTGGATGTGCCCCAGGTGCCGCGCGGCGAGCAACCCTTCGCGCGCTTGCGCGAAGTGGCCACGGCACTGTGCCAGGCCATGGACGGCGTGCTCTGCGACCAGGATGGCAACCCGCTGCCCGCCATGGCCATGGACGCCATCGCCGCCGACCTGGAGCAGCTCTATGACGTGCTCGACCAGCGTGAGCTGTCTGCCGGATCGGCGCTGGCGCGTCGGTTGTTCAGCTGATGGGGGGACTGATGTGTGGGGCCTGTGCGGCATGCCGCCGTACTGCGCCCCGAGGGGAGCACTTTTCGCATGGCTGAACAATCCGACCTTTTTTCGGCGCCAGAGCCCGCAGCGCCTGCGCTGGTAGCTGCAAAAGTAGAAGCATTGCGCGCCCAGCTTAACGCCTGGGCCCATGAGTACTACGTGCAGGACGCCCCCAGCGTGCCAGATGCCGAGTACGACCGCGTGTTCCGGCAGCTGCAGGCGCTTGAAGATGCGTACCCCAGCCTGGTGACGCCCGACTCGCCCACGCAACGCGTGATTGGCGCGGTGATGGAGGGGCTGGCGTCCGTGCGCCACCGCGTGCCCATGCTCTCCATCCGCACTGAAACCGACACCGAGGCCTCGGGCGCAGAGGCGTACGATGCACGCATCCGGCGCGAGCTGAAGCTGCCACCGGATGCGCCGCCTGTCGAATACGTGGCCGAGCCCAAGTTCGACGGCCTGGCCATGAGCCTGCGCTATGAGAATGGCCGCCTGGTGCAGGCCGCCACGCGCGGCGACGGCGAGGTGGGCGAGGACGTGACGCACAACGTTCGCACCATCCGCCAGATTCCGCTGGCATTGCCTGCGGGCGTGCCTCCCGTGCTGGAGGTGCGGGGCGAGGTCTATATGCGCCGGGCAGATTTCGACGCGCTCAACGAGCGCCAGCGTGAGCAGGGCGGCAAGACCTTCGTGAACCCGCGCAACGCCGCTGCCGGCGCCGTGCGCCAGCTCGATTCGGGCATTGCCGCGCAGCGGCCACTGTCGTTCTTTGCCTACGGGCTGGGGGAGGTGCAGGGCGCTGAATTCGCCACGCACTTCGAGGTGCTGGAAAAGCTCAAAACTTGGGGTTTTCCGGTTGCAGCCCAGGCGGGGATTGCGCTGGGCGCTACTGAGTTGGTAGCGTTTCACCAGCGCATCGGCGCCGCGCGGGACCAGTTGCCCTACGACATCGATGGCGTGGTCTACAAAGTCAACAGCCTGGCGCTGCAAAGACAACTCGGTTTTGTGACACGCGAACCGCGCTGGGCCGTGGCGCACAAGTACCCGGCGCAGGAGATGATGACGCGCGTCGAGGGGATCGACGTGCAGGTGGGCCGCACCGGCAAGCTCACGCCCGTGGCGCGCCTGGCGCCGGTGTTCGTGGGCGGCGTTACCGTGACCAACGCCACGCTGCACAACCTGTTCGAGCTGCGCCGCAAGCGTGTGCGCGTGGGCGACCAGGTGATCGTGCGCCGCGCGGGTGACGTAATCCCCGAAGTCGTTGGCGTGGTGCCCGCGCCGCGCGCAGCGTATGTGCCCAATTTCCGCATGCCTGCGCAGTGCCCGATCTGTGGCAGTGCCGTGGTGCGGGAGCCGGGCGAGATGAACCACCGCTGCTCCGGCGGTCTGTTCTGCCCCGCGCAGCGCAAGCAGGCGGTGCTGCATTTCGCCCAGCGCCGTGCAATGGATGTGGAGGGCCTGGGCGAGAAGCTGGTGGATCAGCTGATCGACAGCGATGTGATCCGCACGCTGCCCGACTTGTTTCGCCTCGACGTGCAGGCCCTGGCAGGGCTGGATCGCATGGCGGAGAAGTCGGCGCAGAACGTGCTCGATGCGCTGGAGCAGTCCAAGCGCACCACGCTGCCGCGCTTCCTGTTCGGGTTGGGCATTCGCCATGTGGGCGAGGCCACGGCCAAGGACTTGGCGCGCCATTTCGGCGCGCTGGACGCCATCATGGAGGCCAGCGTGGACCAGCTTCTGCAGGTCAACGACGTTGGCCCCGTGGTGGCGCAGAGCATTCACACCTTCTTCGCCCAGCCGCACAACCGCGAGGTGGTGGCGCAGCTACGCGCCTGTGGCGTGGCCTGGGAGGAGGTCGCACCCGTCGAAGGTGCCACGCTGCCGCTGGCGGGCAAGACCATCGTGTTGACGGGCACGCTGCCCACGCTGGGCCGCGACGAGGCCAAGGACCTGCTCGAAGCGGCGGGCGCCAAGGTGGCAGGCTCGGTCAGTAAGAAAACCTACTGCGTCGTGGCCGGTGCCGAGGCCGGTAGCAAGCTGGACAAGGCGCAGGCCCTGGGCATCCCGGTGCTGGATGAAGACGGCCTGCGCGCGCTGCTGCAAGGGCAGTTGCCGGGTGGCGCAGAATTCTCCTGATTTGATAGCTGCTAGCGCTTATCCAGCAAGGCTTTTCGGCGATTTTGATGGATATTTCGCTTTGCCGGGCGCTACGGTTTCCGGCAGGCCAAGAAACCGGGGCCTGGACCAGGCAGCCAGCGGTGCTGGCTGCGTGCCTCCTCCCACGCAAAGCGTGAGAGAGGGCACGGCACGGGGGGTTCTCTTCAGTGCTTGTGTCCGCCGTGGTCGTGCGGTGCGGGAGTTGGGTTCAGCGCGCGTGCCGGGGCTTGCACGTTGACCGTGGTGCGCTTGCCGTCCTTGTCTTCGAAAACCAGGGCCAGCGGGATGTCGTCGCCTGCCTTGACCTGCTGCGGCAGGTTCATCAGCATGATGTGGTAGCCGCCCGGCTTCAGGTCGACGGGCTTGCCCGCGGGCACTTCGATGGCGGGCACTTCGCGCATCTTCATCACGTTGTCTTGCATCAGCATCTCGTGCACTTCCACCGTGGCGGTCAGCGGGGACGAAGCGCCGACGAGCTTGGTGTCCTGCGCCGACTCCAGGCGCATGAAGGCGCCGGTGGCCTTCTGCTGCGCCACGGTGGCGCGAACCCAGGCGTCCTTGACGGTGACCTGGGCCTGGGCGGCGCAGGCGGCGGCCATGGCGGTGGCAAGGGTGAGTGTGCGGATCAGAGACTTCATGGTGTTGCCTTTGCAAAAGAAGTGAAAAATGGGTGGGGAGAGGCCGGGCGTGACGTCATTCGACGTCGATGCAGTGCACGCCGAACTCGCCCGTGCGGCAGTCGGCAAAGTAGCGCAGCAGCGTTTCGCGCACGGTGCGAAAGGCCAGTTCGTCCCAGGGCACTTCTTCCTCGGTGAACAGGCGCGCTTCCATGGTTTCGTAGCCCGGCGCGAACACGTCGCTCAGCAGCGTGGCGCGGTAGAACAGGTGGACCTGGCCCACACGCGGCACGTTGAGCAGCGAGAACAGCGGCCCCAGCGTGAACTGTGCGCCGGCTTCTTCCACGGTTTCCCGGGCTGCGCCCTGGGCGCTGGTTTCCTGCAGTTCCATGAATCCTGCGGGCAGCGTCCACTTGCCCTTGCGGGGCTCGATGTTGCGCTTGCACAGCAGCACCTTGCCGTCCAGCACGGGTATGGTGCCCACCACATTGAGCGGGTTCTCGTAGTGGATGGTGTGGCAGGCGGGGCAGACGGCGCGCTCGCGGGTGTCGCCATCGTCGGGAATGCGGTACTCGACGGCGCTGCCGCAAGTGCGGCAATACCGGATGGTGCGTTGGAACATCATGGGCTAATTGTGCCGTTGTACGATGCTACGTTTTTCAAACCGTGAAGCAAGGAGCGTTGGCTGTGATGGCTTTGGGGATTCCGGTGCGGTGGGGGCGTGCCATGGCCGTATTGGCGCTGTGCGGCGCCTTGGCAGGGTGCTTCCAGCGCCAGGTGGCGCCGCTGGTGCGCTTCGAGCCAGAGGCCTTCAGCGCGGCGGCGGGTTTTTCGCGTTTCTATGAAACGTCTCCCGCGCTGGCATGCGAGGCGGCTCGCCGCACGCTGCTCAGCCAGGGCTATGTCATCAGTAGCGCCAGTGACGAGCAGGTCACGGGGCGTAAATTCTTCCAGCCCAGCGCCGAGGCCCATGTGCCGCTGGAAATGCGCGTGGTGTGCGCCACCGAGGCGGGCGACGCGGCCGTGGTTTTCGCCGTGGCGGTGCAGGAGCTGCATGCGGTGCGCAAGGCCAACCATTCGGCCTCTCTCGGCGTGGGCGGTTTGGGCTCGCTGTCGCTGCCCGTGGAGGGCAGCAACGACGGCATGGTCAAGGTTGGTACGCAGACGATTTCCGACCCGCATTTCTACCGCAGCTTCTTTGACCTGCTGGGCGAGCACCTGGCGCAGTGATCAGTCGATCTGCACGCGCAGACTGCCCAGGCCCTCGATACCGCCTTCCAGCAGGTCGCCGCGCTGCACGGCACCCACGCCTTCGGGCGTGCCGGTGAAGACCAGATCGCCCGGTTGCAGCTCCCATGCGCTGGAGAGCTGTTCCAGCGTTTCGCCGATGTTCCAGATCAGCCGGTCGATGCTGCTGCGCTGGCGCTCCTGGCCGTTAACCTGCAGCCAGATGGCGGCGCTGGCGATGTCGCCGGCCTGCGCGGCGGGCGTGATGGGCCCGATGGGAGCGCTGTGCTCAAAGCCTTTGCCAATGCACCAGGGGCGGCCCTGCTTCTTCATGTCGTTTTGCAGATCGCGGCGCGTCATGTCCAGGCCCACGGCGTAGCCGTAGATGTGGCGTGCTGCGTCGCGGGCGGCGATGTTGCTGCCGCCCACACCGATGGCGACGACGAGCTCGATCTCATGGTGCAGGTTGCTTGTCAGGCTGGGATAGGGCATGTGGCCGGTGGCACCGGAGGCCACGGGAAGCACCGTATCGGCAGGCTTGAGAAAGAAGAATGGCGGCTCCCGGCCGGTGAACCCCATTTCCTGTGCATGCTCGGCGTAATTGCGGCCAACGCAGTAGATGCGGTGCACCGGAAAGCGGTCTTGCGTGCCTAGCACGGGCACGCTGGCTTGCTGGGGAGGAACGATCACGTAGGACATGGTGGCACCAGGGCAAAAGCCTGCAGTTTGCCATGCGTCCAGCGTGCTACGGGCGGTGCTTCGTGCGGCGCATCCCTGGGGCTACACTGCCGCCATGACACGAGGCTATGACTTCCGGCGGGCGCCAGGCCATCTGGTGCGGCGCGCACACCAGCGTTCCGTGGCGATATTCGCCGAGGAGATGGCGCGTTTTGACGTCACTCCGGTGCAGTTCGCCATCCTCATGACGCTGATGGACAAGCCGGGGGTCGACCAGGTGACGCTGGCGGCCCATGTGGCGCTTGACGCCGCTACATCGGGCTCGGCCATTGGCCGGCTGGAGGCGCGCGGCTGGCTGCGGCGGGAGTGCGATCCACGCGACCGGCGCCGCAAGCTGCTGTGGATCACCCCTGAGGGCGCACGGGCAGGCGCAGAGATGGCGCTGGCGGCACCGCGCATCCAGGAGCGCCTGGTGGCACCACTGGCGCCCGAGGAGCGCGCGCAACTGAGCCTGTTGCTGTCCAAGCTCGAAGAGGGGGCGCCATGAAGCTTTACAGCTACTTTCGCTCTTCGGCCTCGTACCGCGTGCGCATCGCGTTGCAGCTCAAAGGGCTCGATTACTCCTACGTGCCGGTGCACTTGGTGCGCGGGGAGCACCTGCAGCCCGCGCATGCGCAGCGCCAGGGGGATGCGCTCGTGCCGCAGCTGCAGACCAGCGATGGGCATGTCCTGGGGCAGTCGATGGCCATCATCGAATACTTGGAGGAAGCCTACCCGGACACGCCCCGGTTGCTACCCGCCGACGCTTTGGCGCGCGCGCGCGTCCGCGGCCTGGCGCAGATGGTGGCCTGCGACATCCATCCGCTCAACAACCTGCGCGTGCTCAAGTACCTGGTGCATGGCGTGCACGCCAGCGAGGAATCCAAGACCGCCTGGTACCACCATTGGGTGCGCGGTGGCCTGGAAGCCTTCGAGCGCCAGCTCGCGCTGCTGGCCGAGGAGCGCGTGCGCGAGGGCATGGCGCCTTCGCGCTACTGCTGGGGCGACGCTCCTACGCTGGCCGACTGCTGCCTCGTGCCGCAGCTTTTCAATGCCCAGCGTTTCCAGGTGCGCCTGGACAACCTGCCACTGACGATGGGGGTGCATGCCGCGTGCATGCAGCTGCCTGCCGTCCAGCGGGCGCAGCCCTCGGCCTGCCCGGACAGCGAGGCCTGATGCATCCCGACTGGATCATTCCCGACTGGCCCGCACCTGCTGGCGTGCATGCGCTGTGCACCACGCGTGCGGGCGGCACCAGTGCCGCGCCTTACGACAGCTTGAACCTGGGCGACCATGTGGGCGATAGGCCTGAGTCCGTCATGGCCAATCGCTTGCTTCTGCAGCAGGCGCTGGAGCAGCACAGCCCGGGTGCGCACGCGGTGTTCCTGCGGCAGGTGCATGGCGCGCAGTGCCTGCCTCTGGGGGCTTCGACCGCTGACGGCGCGTGCGCCGATGCCTGCGTCAGCAATGCGCCGGGGCATGTGTGCACCATCATGGTGGCCGACTGCCTGCCGGTTCTGCTGGCGCACCGCCGCGGCCGCGTGGTAGCGGCCGCGCATGCCGGCTGGCGCGGCCTGGCGGGGGCGGATGGGCAGGGGGTGCTGGAGTCTGTTTTTAAGGAATTTTCGGCTTTAGCCCAAGCTGAGAAAGCGCTAGCAGCTCCTGAAACCATAGCGCGCGACACACTCGCCTGGCTCGGGCCGTGTATCGGGCCACAGGCGTTCGAGGTGGGGGGCGAGGTGCGGGCAGCCTTCTGCGACGCCGACTCCGGGGCGCAGGCGCATTTCAGCCCGCAGGCCGGGGGGAAGTTCTTGGCGGATTTGCCTGCGTTGGCGCGGCGGCGGCTGGCTGCGCTGGGCGTCACCGCCCTCTATGGCAACGACGGCAGTGCGCCGTGGTGCACGGTGGCCAACCCGTCACGGTTCTTTTCGCACCGGCGCGACAACGCCATCCTCGGCGGTAGTGGGCGCTTTGCCGCCTGCGTCTGGATCGCTTGACCCCTGCGCGGCCAGCCACGCCTGCTGCTCGGCCTCCCGGCGGGCCTGCAGGGCCCGCTTGCGCCCGGGAGTTCCCAGGATGTAAGCCACGATCGCCATGGGCAGCAGCCCGTACAGCACAAAGGTGACGATAGCGCCCAGCACGCTGCCGGTGCTGCTGGAGGCTTCCGCCAGCGCCATCATCAGCGTGACGTACAGCCATGCAATGATGACGAGGTACATGGAGAAAATGTGAAAAACAGGCCAATGGGCGACTAGACTGCGATGCAATCGTTGCTTTTGCCATTCGCGCTGGGCAACAATGGGAAAACCACCACGGCATTCCACTCAAAGAGATCGAGGCATGAATTCTGAAGCAATCTGGGGCGAAGGCGCCCAGCAATTCCAGCAAATGTTCGCCAATGGCTGGAGCCAGGCTCTGGATTCTTTCCAGAAAATGGATTTGGGCAGCGCCAAGGCACCCATGCCCTTGCGCCTCGCGCCTGAAAAACTCCAGGCACTGCAGGCCCAATACCTGCAGGAAGCCAGCGATCTCTGGCAAAAAGGGCTGCAGCAGGGAACGTCGGCGGCGGGGGACAAACGGTTTTCCGGTGAAGGCTGGGCGCAAAATCCAGTCGCTGCATTTTCAGCCGCTGCCTATTTGCTCAATGCACGCACGCTGATGCAGTTGGCCGAAGCGGTCGAAGCCGACGAAAAAACCCGCGCGCGTATCCGTTTTGGCGTTGAACAATGGATGGCGGCCATGGCGCCGAGTAATTTCCTCGCGTTCAATCCCGATGCGCAGAAAAAGGCCTTGGAAACACAGGGCGAAAGCATTGCCAAGGGCATTGCCAATTTGCTGCACGACTTGCGCCAGGGCCATGTGTCAATGACCGACGAGAGCCTGTTCGAGGTGGGGCGCAACGTCGCCACCACCGAGGGCGCGGTGGTGTTCGAGAACGACTTGTTCCAGCTCATCGAATACAAGCCGCTCACGGGCAAGGTGTACGAGCGTCCTTTCCTGATGGTGCCGCCGTGCATCAACAAGTTCTACATCCTCGATCTGCAGCCCGAGAATTCGCTGGTGCGCTACGCGATCGAGCAGGGGCATCGGACCTTCGTGGTGAGCTGGCGCAATCCAGATGCCTCGCTGGGCCACAAGACCTGGGACGACTACATCGACGAGGCCGTGCTCACGGCCATCGCGACGGTGCAGAAGATCGCCGGGGCCGAGCAGATCAATGCCCTGGGCTTTTGTGTCGGCGGCACCATGCTGGCCAATGCCCTGGCCGTGTTGGCGGCGCGTGGCGAGGAACCGGTGGCCAGTGCCACCTTCCTGACCACCCTGATCGACTTTGCCGACACTGGGATCCTCGACGTCTTCATTGACGAAGCCTTCGTGCGTTTCCGCGAGATGCAGCTGGGGCAGGGCGGACTGATGAAGGGGCAGGATCTGGCCTCTACCTTCAGCTTCCTGCGGCCCAACGACCTGGTCTGGAACTACGTCGTGGGCAACTACCTCAAGGGCGAGACCCCGCCGCCGTTTGACCTGCTCTACTGGAACAGCGACAGCACCAACCTGCCGGGCCCCTACTACGCCTGGTACCTGCGCAACTTTTACCTGGAAAACAAGCTGGTGCAGCCCGACGCGCTCACCGTGTGCGGCGAGAAGATCGACCTGGGGCGCGTGGATCTGCCGGTCTACATCTATGGCTCGCGCGAGGATCACATCGTCCCCATTACCGCGGCCTACGCTTCGACACAGGCGCTGCCCGGTGACAAGCGCTTCGTGATGGGGGCATCGGGGCATATTGCGGGCGTCATCAACCCGCCCGCCAAGGGCAAGCGCAGCCATTGGATTCGCGCCGACGGAGAGCTTCCGCCCACGCTGGACGAATGGCTGACGGGTGCCACTGAGCATAAGGGCAGCTGGTGGCCCGACTGGGCTGCTTGGCTGCAGGCGCATGCCGGCAAGCAGATCGCTGCGCCCAAGGCCTATGGCAAAGCGCCGCGCTTCAAGGCCATCGAGCCGGCGCCGGGCCGCTACGTGAAGCAAAAAGCCTGACATTCCCTTGTTCTTGGAAACGCTTTTTCATCGCCGCGCGGCTGCCGCCGCGGCGCATGCATCCCTGTTGTAACTAGAAAGACTGCCATGGAAGACATCGTCATCGTTTCCGCCGTTCGCACGCCCGTGGGCAAGTTTGGCGGCTCCCTCGCCAAGACGCCGGCCTCGGCGCTCGGCGCCATCGTCATCCAGGAGGCTCTGGCACGTGCCAAGGTCGGGCTGGACCAGGTCGGCGAAGTCATCATGGGCCAGGTGCTGGCGGCGGGCTGCGGCCAGAACCCGGCGCGCCAGGCCCTGATGAAGGCCGGAGTGGCCAAGGAAACCCCTGCCCTGACCATCAACGCCGTGTGCGGCTCGGGCCTGAAGGCCGTGATGCTCGCTGCCCAGGCCGTCGCCACCGGTGACAGCGAGATCGTGGTAGCCGGTGGCCAGGAGAACATGAGCCTGTCGCCCCACGTTCTCAATGGCTCGCGCGACGGCCAGCGCATGGGCGACTGGAAGATGACCGACACCATGATCGTCGATGGCTTGTGGGATGTGTACAACCAGTACCACATGGGCATCACCGCCGAAAACGTGGCCAAGCAGTACGGCATCACACGCGACATGCAGGACGCGCTGGCCCTGGCCAGCCAGCAAAAGGCGGCCGCCGCGCAGGATGCGGGCCGCTTCGCGGATGAAATCGTCGGAGTGAGCCTGGCGCAGAAGAAGGGGGATCCCATCCTCTTCAACGTGGACGAATACCTCAACCGCAAAACCAACGCCGAGGCGCTGGCGGGGCTGCGCCCAGCTTTTGACAAGGCTGGCACGGTGACGGCGGGCAATGCCTCGGGCATCAACGACGGCGCTGCCGCTGTGGTGGTGATGAGCGCCAAGAAGGCCGCTGCACTGGGCCTGAAGCCGCTGGCGCGTATCGCGGCCTATGGCACCTCTGGCCTCGATCCGGCCACCATGGGCATGGGCCCGGTGCCCGCCTCGCGCAAGGCGCTGCAGCGTGCGGGCTGGAACGTGGCGGACGTCGATCTGTTCGAACTGAACGAAGCCTTCGCTGCCCAGGCCTGCGCGGTGAACAAGGAGCTGGGCGTTGACCCCGCCAAGGTCAACGTCAATGGCGGCGCCATTGCCATCGGCCACCCCATCGGCGCTTCGGGCTGCCGTGTGCTGGTCACGCTGCTGCACGAAATGCAGCGCCGCGACGCCAAGAAGGGCCTGGCGGCGCTGTGCATCGGTGGCGGCATGGGCGTGTCGCTGGCGCTGGAACGCTAAGAAAACGCACCGAGGCCGGCGGCCTCGGTGTTTGCCACAGCATGGCAATGCACGAATCTTGGTTAGAGTGACCAAGGCAACTATCACAACAGGAGCAAGAGAATGAGTCAGAAAGTAGCGTATGTCACTGGCGGCATGGGCGGTATCGGCACCGCGATCTGCCAGCGTCTTCACAAGGAAGGCTTCACGGTCATCGCGGGTTGCGGCCCGACGCGTGACTTCCAGAAGTGGCTGGATGAGCAGAAGGCCTTGGGCTACACCTTCCACGCCTCGGTGGGCAATGTTGGTGACTGGAATTCCACCGTTGAGGCTTTTTCCAAGGCCAAGGCCGAGCACGGCAGCATCGACGTGCTGGTGAACAACGCGGGTATTACGCGCGACCGCATGTTCCTGAAGATGACGCCCGATGACTGGGCGCAGGTGATCGACACCAACCTCAACAGCATGTTCAACGTCACCAAGCAGGTGGTGGCCGACATGGTGGAAAAGGGCTGGGGCCGCATCATCAACATCTCCAGCGTGAACGGTGAGAAGGGCCAGGCAGGCCAGACCAACTATTCCGCCGCCAAGGCCGGCATGCACGGCTTCACCATGGCGCTGGCGCAGGAGTTGGCCACCAAGGGCGTGACGGTGAACACTGTGGCGCCTGGCTATATCGGCACTGACATGGTGAAAGCCATCCGTCCTGACGTGCTGGAGAAGATCGTGGCGACCGTGCCCGTCAAGCGCCTGGGCGAGCCCAGCGAGATCGCTTCCATCATCGCCTGGCTCGCCAGCGACGAGGGCGGCTACGCCACGGGCGCTGAGTTCTCGGTCAACGGTGGCCTGCACATGAACTGAGCGCCTTGCGCCCACAAAAAAACCCGCCTCGGCGGGTTTTTTTGTGGATCAAAGTACGATGTACCGCGATGCAGCCTGCGCGCTGCCCGCGCTCAGAGGCGGGCGGGTGCGCGTTTGCGATCGCGTTCGTCTTCGGGCCAGGCAGACAGGATAGCGGTGGTGTTCATGGCAAATCACTCCTTTGATGAGTAAACAACGCACCGTCCAAGCAAGGCGTTGACAGCAAAATGCAAAAAATTTTTGCTCCTAAAGGAATAGCTGCTAGCGCTTGCCTAGAAAGGATTTGAAGCGATTTTTACGAGGAAGCCTGGGCGGCTTCAAGCGTTTCGATCTCCGAGGACAGCACCAGCCAGCGCTCCTCCAGCGTTTCGATTTCGTCCCCGCAGGCCTTCAGGCGCCGGCCACAGTCGGCGATCTCGGTGGGCGGCAGCGGTTCAGTCAGGCGCTGCTCAAGCTGCGCCTTCTCCGCACCGAGCTGCGCCAGGCGCTTGTCCACCTGTTCCAGCTCGCGCTTGAAGGGTTTGGTTTTCTCGGCCAGCTGCTGGCGGGCCAGGGCACTGGCCTTGCGCTGCTCGCGGCCATCCCGCGCCATCGGTGCGGTGGCCGCCGTAGGGGCGCTCGGTTCGGCGTTAGCGCGTGCCAGCTCGCGCAGGCGCCGGGCTTCTTCCAGCAGGTAGCGCTGGTAGTCGTCCAGGTCGCCGTCGAACGGGCCGACCTGGCCGCGTCCCACCAGCCAGAACTCGTCGCACACGGCGCGCAGCAGGGCGCGGTCGTGGCTGACCAGCATGACGGTGCCCTCGAATTCGTTGAGTGCCATCGACAGCGCTTCGCGCGTGGCCAGGTCGAGGTGGTTGGTAGGCTCGTCGAGCAGCAGCAGATTGGGGCGCTGCCACACGATCATGGCCAGCACCAGGCGCGCCTTTTCGCCGCCGCTCATGCTGCCCACGGCCTGCTGCACCATGTCGCCGCTGAAGTTGAAGCTGCCCAGGAAGTTGCGCAGGTCCTGCTCACGCGCGTCCACGCCCAGCGTGCGCGCCAGCCGCACCATGTGGCCCAGCGGGTGGTCGTCGCCGTGCAGCACGTCCAGCTCCTGCTGTGCAAAGTAGCCAATCGACAGGCCCTTGCCCTCGGTCACCTTGCCACCCAGCGGCGGCATCATGCGTGCGATGGTTTTGACCAGCGTTGACTTGCCTTGGCCGTTGGCCCCCAGGATGCCAATGCGCTGGCCGGCCAGCACCGTGCGGTTGACGCCGCGCAAAATGGTGGTGGGGGCCCCGCCGTCTGCGGCGTGGTAGCCGAAGGCAGCGTCGCTGATGGCCAGCATCGGGTTGGGCAGGTTCGCAGGTTCCTTGAACTCGAAAGTGAAATCGGCGCTGGCCAGCACGGGCGCGATTTTCTCCATGCGCTCCAGCGCCTTGACGCGGCTTTGCGCCTGCTTGGCCTTGGTGGCCTTGGCCTTGAAGCGGGTGATGAAGCTCTGCAAGTGCGCGATCTTGGTCTGCTGGCGCTCGTAGGCTGCCTGCTGCAGGGTGAGCTGTTGTGCGCGCAGTTCCTCGAACTGGCTGTAGTTGCCGCCGTAGCGCGTGAGCTGCGCGTTGTCGATGTGCAAGGTGACCTGGGTCACGGCGTCGAGGAATTCACGGTCGTGGCTGATGACGACCAGCGTGCCTTCATAGCGCTGCAGCCACGCTTCGAGCCAGACGAGGGCGTCCAGGTCCAGGTGGTTGGTAGGTTCGTCGAGCAGCAGCAAATCGCTCGGGCACATCAGCGCACGGGCCAGTTGCAGGCGCATGCGCCAGCCGCCCGAGAAGCTGTTGACGGGGCGATCGAGCTCCTGCACCTGAAAACCCAGGCCCAGGATCAGCGCCTGCGCGCGTGCCGTGGCATCGTGCGCGCCCGCGTCGTGCAGGTCGGAATGCGCCTGGGCAATGGCCATGCCGTCGCCCGCCTGCTCGGCCTTGTTCAACGCCTGGCGCAGCGCCAGCAGGCGTGTGTCACCATCAAGCACGAAGGCCGTGGCCGGCTCGGCGGTTTCTGGCATGTGTTGCGCCACTTGGGCCATGCGCCACTGCGGCGGTATGAAGAAGTCGCCGCCATCTTCGTGTAGCGAGCCGTTGAGCAGCGCGAACAGGGTGGATTTGCCGGCGCCGTTGCGGCCCACCAAGCCGACCTTTTCGCCAGGGTTGATGGTGGCCGAAACGCCGTCCAGAAGCACCTTGGCACTGCGGCGCAAGGTGACGTTCTTCAGTGTGATCATCAGGGAGTGAGGAAGTCCGCCAGGGCGCTGCGGGTGATGAGCAGCACCTGGTCTTCGCCCGCGCTGGTTTCGAGCCAGAACACGGGTAATTGGGGGAAAGCCGCCTCGAAATGCGCGCGCTCGTTGCCGATTTCGAGCACCAGCACGGCATCCTCGCGCATGCAGGCAGGGGCAGCGCGCAGCAGGCGGCGGATGAAGTCCATGCCGTCAGTGCCGCCAGCCAGCGCCAGTTCGGGCTCGGCGCGGTACTCGGCGGGCAGTTGCGCCATGCTCTGGGCGTTGACGTAGGGCGGGTTGCACAAAATCAGGTCCCACGGGCCGGGCACGTCGGCCAGCGCATCGGACTGCACCAGGTGCACGCGCTCGTGCAGGCCGTGGCGCTCGACGTTGATGCGGGCCACGGCCAGGGCGTCGCTGGAAATATCGGCGCCGGTGACCTGCACTTCGGGCCAGGCCATGGCCGCGAGCACGGCCAGGCTGCCGTTGCCAGTGCACAGGTCGAGCACGTCGTGCGTCTGGTCGCTCAGCCAACCGTCAATGCTGCCGTCGGCCAGGAGCTCGGCAATGAAGCTGCGCGGCACGATGGCGCGTTCATCGACGTAGAACGGCACCCCCACCAGCCAAGCCTCGTGCGTGAGGTACGCCGCAGGCTTGCGCGTGGCGATGCGTTCTTCAAAAAGCGTAGCTGCCAGCGCTTGCTGGGCGGGCGTTACAGGCTGATTTGCCACGGAGTCGGGCTCGTCGCCCAGGGCACTGTCCAGTGGCAGTCCGAGGCGCCACAGCACCAGCCAGGCGGCCTCGTCGTGCGCGTTGGCGGTGCCGTGGCCAAAGCCTGCGCTTGCGGCCTCCAGGCGTGCCGCGCCGCTGGCGATGAGCGCGCCCACGGTGGCGCCTTGCACGGTGGCGCTCATGGCTGCTGCGCCTGGGCGTTGAGGTTTTCGAGCGTGCGGCGGTAGATGTTCTTCAGCGGTGCTATGTCGGCCAGTGCGATGTGCTCGTCGATCTGATGGATGCTGGCGTTGGGCGGTCCGAGCTCGATGACCTGCGGGCAGATCTGCGCGATGAAGCGGCCGTCGCTGGTGCCGCCGGTGGTGGACAGCTCGGTATCCAGCCCGGTTTCGGCGTGGATGGCTTGCTGCACGGCGCTCAGCAGGTCGCCCGGCTCGGTCAGGAAGGGCTGGCCGCCCAGCGTCCACAGCAGCTCGTACTCCAGGCCGTGGCGGTCGAGCAGGGCGTGCACGCGCTGCTTCAGGCCTTCGG
>Ga0222428_100270_pt1 | contig 30907 bp, 26 predicted proteins | sample 2B5Ametagenome_FD_182471 | JGI IMG/M metagenome (GOLD analysis project Ga0222428, IMG submission 182471) | Enriched microbial communities from leaf-cutter ant dump, University of Wisconsin, Madison, United States - 2B5A (version 2) | ecosystem: Environmental > Terrestrial > Nest > Insects nest >...
TGGTGATCACTCCTCACACCCCCGCCCAGCTGTGGATATCTCGGGCAGGGTAGGTTGAACACCTGGGTCAAATTTGGATCGGCAGGGCCCTCACGGGTGGGTCAAATTTCAGTCGGCGCTAACAGCCTACTCATCCAGGCAGGCGCATGGGCAGCGTTCAAGCATCACCGAGCGCGGTTCACTGAGACGGCGGCGCTGCTTGAGGAATTCAAGCAATCCGACCAGGCTGAGCGGCAAATTGGAGGCAGACCGTATTGGCGAAAGCGTCTGCCGAGCAGGTACGGGGCAATTGGTGCGGGTGCTTGCGCCTCGCAGACAGAGCAAATTGCTGGCAACGAGAAGGACCGGTAGAAAATGGCACCGCTCTTAGCCTAAAGTGCTCTCATGACAAACAATCCGACTGAGAGAGCGCTGCTGGCCAGAGGGTTTGACAGTGAACTTGCCGCTTCCATCCGACGGCAGGGATACACAGTTGAATCGTTGAAGCGCACCGACGACAGGAGTCTGACTGCCCTGGGCTTGTCTGATGCACAAGTAGATTCGCTTCGTCAAGAGACACGCCCTCCGATTCCCACCGAAGACCTCACACGTGTCCTATTTGACAACCGTTGGGTGTGCTGTGTTTGCAGGGACGCTTCGCGGCCCATCATCGTTCATCACATCCGAGAATGGTCAGAGAGTCGAGACCATTCGCCTGCAAATTTGGCTGTTTTATGTTTGTTACACCATGGCCAAGCGCACACCCGGAACCAGCTTGAGCAGAACCTGACTAGCTCCCGAATTGTCCAGTGCAAGACGGATTGGGAGGCTCAAGTTCGTCGGAAGGACGCATTGGCAATCCAGAGTGGAACGCAGCTTCAAGCCGATACATGGTTTTACTTCAACCACCTTCGCATCTACGAACTTGCTCTAGAACTGGGAATTGACATCACCGCCCAACCGGCGCTGCCGGCAGCCGTTGCCGCCGGCGTGTGCCAGGCTGACGGAGCAGTTTGCAAGGCTGCAGCTCCAGGTAGTTTTATGTATGCAGACTCGGACCGAGTTCCGCTTTACGTTTTCATGCTGGAATTGCTGCGTTCCGTGTTGAGAGATGCTCCGGTCCGCAACATTTCGGACTACTTGGACCGCGGGGTACTAGGTTGTCTTGTGCCAGGCGATATCGTTTTCGTGCAGGGCCACCACACTTTCGCGCCTCAGCCTTCGACTTTGCCCGATGTGCAGTTAAGTCAAGGGCGACGCAGCGCGAACCGCGTGGTCGTCAGCTTTGTGTTCGACCTCAGAGAGGCGACTTCAAGTTCGGCATGGAGTATGTGGCTTCGAGGAACTGGAAACGTGGGATGTTTGCTAAGGGTCCAGCGCCTCTCTCGTGCCGAATCGAAGCTCCATATTGAAGGCACTGTCCTCGCGATTCGTAGCGCTTACTCTGAACTGAAAGAAAGGCATTACGAGTTGCACCTGCTTGAGTCTGGCCTACTTCAGATGCCCGAGGATGACAGCGAGGAAGACTTCTCTCTGTTCGGCGAAGCGAACTAACCATCGCACCGGCTAGCTGCTACTTCGGAACTAGCAGTGGGGTTGGAGAGCACACCACTAGCCGTTTTGCACCCCGTGTAAGCGCTACGTAGAGATGGCGCGCGTCCATAGCAGCAGGATTCAGCACTACCGCAACGTCCGCCTCCAGCCCCTTGAGCAATAGGGTGCTGCCTACCGCTCGCCGGGCCACCGGACGGCCCAGGTGACGATTGCGCTCCCGTGCATGCACCACGGCTTCCAGGAACGAGTATTCACCTCGGCCTGCAGCCTGAAGCGCACCCTTCAAGACTTGAAGCACCTCCGGCCGATAAACACGCACGCCATCGGCATCCTCAAATGCCTGCAACGCTGCCAGCGCCGTCGCATAGGAGGGCACTTTCAAGAAGTCCAAAGCTCTCGCCTCAACGGCATTGGCCTCCTTCCTTGCCGTACCTTTAGACAGGGAATCAACGCGTCGTAGCAGCTCCTTTCCGCCCAGGTTTGTCATGAGCTCAGCGGCGAACTCAACCAAGGCGGGGAGCGAGTCACTTGATGTTGCATCAAAGTTACGTCCAAAAGTCGTCAGGTCGCGAAGGTCCACTGCCTCGACAGTGACAGCCCCTGGAGTGTGAGAGGCAACTTGTCGCTGGCCCGCTGGGTTGGTGCTGTCTCCAATCACAAGCACCGTCCCTTGTGGCGCCGGTGCTTTGGTCATCGCCGCTTCCATGCGTTTCAGATGCGCGGCATTCACGTCCGCTGGCAACTGCACCCAGGTCACTTCAGCGGGCGCGCTACTGAGGTCGATTGGCTTCCTCGCCATAAGCTGAGCACGGGACTCCAACAGCCAACGACCAAGGTTGTCAGCTCCCGCGTTTCTCCAACGCCATGGCGTAGACAACTCGCCAACGGAGGGAAAAAGGTGATGGACATCTTTAGTCCAATCCACGGTCGGTTCACGAAAACCGAAGATGGCCTGCAAAGGGTCTCCCAACACGCAGGTCGGCAAGACGCCCGCAGCCCAACCAACAATCTGGTGCTGCGGAATGGTGCAGTCTTGGTACTCATCAACCAGGAGCCGGCAGTAGGTGGCCGCAAGCGCATCGGAAATATCTCCGCTTGCCAAAAGCTTCCATGCGGCGTTGCGAACAGCGGGGTAGTCCGTTGCGGGATTCTCCAGCCGGAGGACGTCGGGCTTGTGACCGCTGCGCGCGGGAAACTTCGAGATGAGGCGAATGGACCAACTGTCGATGGTTGAGACACGGTACGCATCTCTCGGCACCTTCGCCTTTGCAAGCCGAGCCTCCAGCGCTGCCTTACCTGCGTTTGTGTGGGTCAAGACCAGCGCGGGCTTGGCGCCCCCTTGCAACTTCAGAGAATCAGCGATGAGTTGCGTCTTGCCGCACCCTGCAGGCGCTGTGACGGCACCTCGGCTTAGATTCAGAATGTCTAACTCAGGCATCCGCGTGGGCCCAACTGAACAGGCCATTGATGATGCCTACGAATCCGGCGTCCGAATGCTCGAGCGCGGGGCCAACGATATCCCGCGCGACGTCCTCCATCTTGGTGATGGACTTAAACCAGCCCGCTTTGCGAATTCGGGAAGCTTCCCCCAGGACAGCGCGCGTCGCAGCAGAATAGCTGCCAGCTGCCCCCTCTGCTTGAACGACAGCCAACGAGAGTTTTCCAGACGAGCGAGTACGGATGTGCTGGTCAACGACACCATCAGGCATCAGTTCAATGCCCCTCTGGAGTAGCGCCGAGACTGCGGTCGTGGGAAGACTCGCGAACAACTCATCCTCCAGAGCTCTGCGGTCACGCCAAATCGCGTGGTAGCCGCCCGCAGCCTTGAAAGCTGCGACGACGACGGCAGTCGGCTCTTTGTCGTTGTCCTGCATCGCGGCGACACGGTAGCCCAGCTGCTGGAACGCAGCCGCCCGACGAAAGCACCTGTCGGCATCGCCGCCGGACGCATCTACATAGTCAACCCCAGAGGCGCGAAGGGACCGATATCCTTTGCTGGTCCAATACTCGTCCAAGCCGCGAATGAGGCCAACCTCACTTGCGCCTTCGCAAACGATGACTGTGCGAGCCAGGAAGGCTTCGGGGTAGCAACGAATAGTGCTCTGAGCATCATCACTCGCGCCAACCGCCAATGCTTGATGGGTCCCGCCAGTGCTCCGCACGACGAAGAGCTGACTGCCAGCCAGCTCGCGCAAGACAACAGGCGAATGACTGGTCATGAACACTTGAAGCGGCGTCGAAGTCTCCTTCGCCCCCAATGAGCCCAGCAGTCTGGTCAGGCGATGCGGCTCGAGGCCGTACTCAATTTCATCGACCAACACAATGTTGGCCGTATTCGCTGCGGCACGATGAAGTCCGGCTATCAGCAGTCGCGTTGAGCCTGTTCCCAGACTGCGCAGCGGGATACCCGCCGCGTTGTGAAGTGATATCGCGCCGTCGCCAAACGACACCGAATGCGCGTCAAGCAGCGCGGTCGCCCCGCTCCCGACGGAGACTCCGAGCCCGTTTGCCGTGTCGGTGACCGTCTTCAGGGTTGCCGCCAACTGCGGTGCAGCTTTAGTGCCAAATCCGGCTCTGGCCTCACGTGCAGCTTGGACCAGCTCCGCACCGATATCTGCTCTCTCCTCTGATAGCCGGTTCAGCACTGAACCTCTGGTCCAAGACAAGTTGGAACTGGGGTGATTTCCCAAGCGAGATGGCGCGATGGCTGCACGCTCTTTCCAAGGGAGGCCACGAGGAGGGTCTACGCTCGCTGTCCGCTCTGAAAAAAGCGACCAAACGGGTTCCAGGTCAGCCCTGACAGCAAAGTGAACGGTCAGGACGGTTTCCAGCCCTTTACGGGGCTCGTCCTCGACGTTGCCAGTATCGGCATCGAACCCCCGAAGGTACTCGCCATAACTTTCGATGCTAAGCATCGAGTCTGCCAAATCACCGAGGGTCACAGCGATGCTGATGGGCTGAGTGACATCAAGCGCGTGAAAGTCGGTGTCAGCGATAGCCAGGTTCCGACGGGCTCCAAGGCAGAAGTCGATGGCGTCAAGGATGGTGGATTTGCCGCTGTCACCAGGACCAATGAGGCAGTTCACCCCAGAGGACGGGCACCATTCCAGGGAACGAAGCGCACGAAAATTTCGAATCTCTACCTTGCGGATGCGCACCAAACCATCTCCTTTGCTAGTTCCCACCCTAGCTTTGCACCAAGGTTATGTCATGCGGAGTGCGGCCACGCACCGTGGCTGCCCAGTAGTGAGGTGAGCCAATAGAGTCGGCATAACCGAGGGCCTGTAACACAGAGCATACATGACGGATAGTGACTTACTTAAAGGCCTAAAACCACTTGTTTAAGCGTGATTGCTATCTGTCTCCAGACAACTGGAGACAACGATGGAATGGGCGCGTGGGATTGTGGTCAGAGGTGGTGAACTCTGGGCTGAGGTCGAATCAACAAATGGAGCAACGGGTCTGGTGGCGCTGACAGAGCTCTATCGGCGCGGGCTTCCGACTGTAGACAAAACAGTCCGGAGGACGGTGACGGTCAATTTCCGAGATTTTTCGCCGTGCGACGCTCGCAAGTACACAGACTATTTCGGCATCGAGATGACCAAGGGGGAGGCTGGGGGTCATCAAGTTTTCGAAGTGCAACATGACGGCAAGACGTACTTGGTGCCAGCGCTTGCCCTGATGCGCGCGCTTTTTAGGCCAACCCCGAATCTGCTACATGAGATGTTCGGCCCTAGCGCGCTGGAGCGCACCCTTTGGCTAGATTACTCCAATCGCTCCGCCGACATCGTTGTCGATGCCAAGTGGGCAACTTCCTCAGTAAAGGAGCGGCACAGCAACTGGCAGGGCCCCTTGCGGTGGATGGCCTCTCACCGTACGGCACGTAGGATGGCTGACAGCGTGCACCGCAATGCAATGGCCGGGCGCCTTGCGCTCAACCTAGCTGACTGCGAAGCCGAAATCGTTCTTTCAGGAAGCCAGGGGCCGAACGCCGTACTGGTGACTGAGGCTCGAATTCTCTCGATTACCCCCTCTGAACACCCTGACCTACCCGTAGTCGGTTGCGAGCATCGGATTGCGTTCCTCGACCGCGATTGGGCGAAAGGAAGAAATCTCAACAAAAGAGTTTCGACGCCAGTGCCGTCTCATGTTGACGGCACCTTGGAGCTGACCGACGACGAGTGGTCAGCAATTGGCCCCCTCCTAGCGGGCGCTCGCAGACGGGCGTACTCCTATGAGCTCTGCCAGCGCAGCCTCTTCGACGGTGTACTACGCAAGCTCGCCACGGGGGAGACTTGGCGCAAAAGTACCTACAAGGTTGGCGACTGGCGAAACGCCGCAACCACGCATCGCACCTGGACGCGCAGAGGCACATTTGAGCAGGCACTTAAAGTCTTGCAGGATATGCGTGGAGCCATTCCTCAGGTCAGTTCTCAACTTTAATGTCGAAACTTCCCGCCTCTTACAAACGCCAGTTCTGGACTTTAATGTCTGGGTGGCCCTCGAGAAGGTGGCTCTCTAGAGGGAAGCCCAGTTCTCAACTTTAATGTCCGCCTCCAGGTCAATGGCGCGCTGGTCGCCGGTCACCAGGGCTGCCACCACGCCAGCGGCGCGTGCCGCGCGCTCGCGCTGCGCGGCTTCGGCCTGGGGCTGCGCCAAGCGCAGCACGATGGCATCACGCACCTGCTGGCGCCATTGCTCCACCGGGTGGTGCCACCCCTCGGACAGCAGCCGGGGTGCGGCGTCCCTGCGGCCCGCGCGCACGTAGCCCATGGCCTGCACGCCCTGCTCCCACAGCCACAGTTCGTAGTCGAAGCCGTGCGGGTTGCGCGCGCCGTGTGGCACCTTCAGGCGGACGGTGGCCTCCCAGCGCTGGCCCGCGCGCAGGGCCGGCAGCGGCCGCTGGTGCTCGTCCGGCGCATCGGCGCCCTGCCAGCCGCTGGCGTACCAGCCCAGCTCAACCATGGGCGGCAGGCGCACGGCCTGCCCATCGAGCCACGCGGACTCCACTGCGAAGCGAAAGCGCAGTCCGGCTTCGCCGCGCTGCGGCATGGCCGCCACCATGCCTTGCACGCGCAGGTCGCGCCCTTCCAGCCGCGGGTCAAGCGCCTGGGCCTGGAAGGCCAGGGCGCGCAGGCCGCACAGAGCGAACATGGCCAGTGCGGCGCACGCCATCACGCCCGCACGCTGACGGCACCAGGGCAACATAGCCAGCAAAACTGCAGCCGCCATGCCCGCCGCGTACGCACTGCCCGGCCACAGCTGTGGCTGCACCAGTTGCAGGGCCGCCCCGGCCAGCACACCGGCCAGCAGCCAAGGCAGGCGCCAGGCATTCATGCAGCCATGCTCCCGGGTACCATGTGTCCCTTTATTCGCCGACTGAAACGAGCCAGACCATGAGCGTTTACGACCAATTGAAAGCCTTGAACATCACCCTGCCCCCCGTGGCTGTGCCTGCCGCAGCTTACGTGCCCTACGTGCAAACGGGCAACCTCGTTTTCCTCAGCGGCCACATCGCGCGCAAGGATGGCAAGCCGTGGGTGGGCCAACTGGGCCGCGACGTGACCACGGAACAAGGCCAGGCCGCCGCGCGGGCCGTAGCGATCGATCTGATGGGTACGCTGCACGCCGCCACCGGCGGCGACCTGAACCGGGTGCAGCGCATCGTGAAGCTGATGAGCCTGGTCAACTCCACCAGCGACTTCACCGAGCAGCACCTGGTGACCAACGGCGCCAGCGAACTGCTGGGCCAGGTCTTCGGCGCCGAGAAGGGCGCGCATGCACGCAGCGCCTTCGGCGTGGCACAGATCCCGCTGGGCGCATGCGTGGAGATTGAGCTGATCGCCGAGCTGGGCTGACAGCCCCCCCTTGCGGGCAGGATGCACTGCGCGCACACAAAAAAAGCGGGCCTGGCCCGCTTTTTCAATGCTCAGAAGCTTTCCCACTCGCCATCGTCAGGCGCCGCCTTCTTGGGCGCAGTGGCGATGCGAGGCGCCGCGGCGGGCGGCTGGGGCGCAGGCTGGGCTGCCGGCTTGGTCACGGGTTTGGGCGCGGCCACCTGGGGCGCGGGGGCGGCCGCCTTGCCGGTCGCTTTGCCTGCCACAGCACGCGGCTTGGCCGGCGCCGGCATGGCCGGTGCGGGTCGAGGCGCCGCCGTACGCGGCGCCTGGTAGGCAGGCGCCTGCCCGGTGGCCATGCCGGCCACCTTGAACGCCGAAACGGCCTGGGCCAACTGCTGCGCCTGCTCGCGCAAGCTGTGCGCGGCGGCTGCGCTCTGCTCCACCAGTGCAGCGTTTTGCTGCGTCATCTGATCAAGTTGGCCCACCGCCTGGTTGACCTGCGCCACGCCGGCACTCTGCTCCTGCGAAGCTGCGGTGATTTCGCCAATCATGTCCGTCACGCGCTGCACGGCCTGCACCACTTCCTGCATGGTGCTGCCCGCGCCTTCCACCAGGCGCGAGCCGGTTTCCACGCGCTCCACGCTGGCCGTGATGAGTCCTTTAATTTCCTTGGCCGCATCGGCGCTGCGCTGCGCCAGACTGCGCACCTCACCGGCCACCACAGCGAAGCCTCGGCCCTGCTCGCCAGCGCGCGCAGCTTCCACGGCGGCATTCAAGGCGAGGATGTTGGTCTGGAAGGCGATGCCGTCGATAACACCGATGATGTCGGCGATCTTCTGGCTGCTGTGGTGAATGTCCTGCATGGTCGAGACCACTTGCTCGACCACTTCACCGCCACGGCGGGCCACACCTGAGGCCCCTGCAGCCAGGCTGCTGGCCTGTTGCGCGCTGCCCGCGCTTTGCTGCAGCGTGCTGGTGAACTGCTCCATGGCTGCCGCCGTCTGCTGCAGGTTGCTGGAGGTTTGCTCCGTGCGCGCGGACAGGTCCTGGTTGCCCAGCGCGATCTCCGCGCTGGCGGTGGCGATACTGTCCGTGCTCTGGCGCACCTGGAGCACCATGCGCGACAGTGCCTCGCTCATGGCGTACAGCGAGCGCAGCAGATCGCCGAACTCGTCGCCCCGCGTCACCGCCTCACGTGCGCTCAGGTCACCGCTGGCAATGCAATCGGCCAGGTGGCGCGCCTGGGCCAACGGGCGCTGAATGCTGCCAATCAGGAAATAGGCGCCAACGACGATGGACAGAATGAGCAAGCCCACCACCACAGCCGCGATCTTCACGGTGAGCAGGCGGTTGCTGGCGATGTCCGCCTGGCTGGCCTGGGCCTGCTGCCGCTGCAGCTCCACGAAGTCGTGCAGGGTCTTGAGGTAGGCTGCCACTGCCGGGTTGTAGGACTGCTTGACCAGCGCCACCGCTGTATCGTTTTGCCCCTCTGCCTTGAGCTTCAGGGCCTGGCCACGCAGGTCGATCATGGCCTTGCGCGCAGCGGCGATCCTGGCCATCTGTGCCTTGTCGGCCTCGCCGGTGGCCAGGGCTTCGAGCTTTTTTTGCACCTCGGAAATTTGCGCCGAGGTTGCGGGGATGATGGCCTTGAACTCCGCCTCCACCGCCGGATCGCTGCTCACCACCAGGGCCTGGGTGCGCGCGGCGTTGGTTTCCGTCAACCCCGCCCAGCGCAAGGCAGATTCGACGCGCGTGCTCATCTCGCGCGATGTGGCATCTGCCTGGGCCTGGGCCTGGGACGTTCGGTAGCCGGAGAACCCGACCACAGCCGCCAGCGCCACGACGATGGCAATGACAGCCGACCACAGTTTGTGGGCCATGCGAAGTTGCGGCATTTGTTCCTCCTGGTGCCTTGTCTCTCGTTGTTGCGCCGCGTCTATTGCGGGCAGGCGCTGCTTGGAATTTACCTATCTTTACAACAGAGCGTAGCATCAATTTTGGCCGCACTGCACCCCGATAAACATCACTCCACGCGTGTCACCCGCTGGGGCTTGAAGCCCAGGTCTGCGGCCTTGCCCTTGCGCGCGCGCGCGGCACGGGCGTTGTTCAGGCTGCGGATTTCGAGTTGTTCCTCGCGCTCCTTGCCGCCGCGCCCCAAGCCCTCGATGCGCACGCTGCGCGTGTACGCGGCGGCACCTGCCAGGCTGTCCTTGTCCTCCAAGTCGATCAGCATCAGGCCGCGCCCGCCGTTGGCCATGGCTTTCAGCTCGCTGATCTCGAACGTCAAAATGCGCCCGCCCGCCGAGGCACAGGCCACGTGCGTGGCAGGCAGCAGCGGCTGGCTGCCGCTGCTGCCTGCCGCGTGCGAGGGCGCGCACAGTGTCTCGCCCTCGCCCAGGGTGACGAAAGCCTTGCCGCCCTTCTGGCGCGACACCAGGTTCTCCACCTGCGCGAGAAAGCCGTAGCCGCCCGAGCTGGCGAGCAGCAGCTGGGCCTGCGGCGGCCCGGCGAAGTAGTGCAGCAGCTGGGTGCCCGTTTCCAGCTCGATCAGCGTGGTCACGGGCTGGCCATCGCCGCGCCCGCCGGGCAGGCTGGCCACGGGCACGGAGTACACCCGGCCATTGCTGCCGAAGACGATGAGCTGGTCGACCGTACGGCACTCGAAGGTGCCATAAAGCCCATCGCCCGCCTTGAAGGCAAAACTGCCCGCCTCGTGCCCGTGTCCTTGGCGCGTGCGCACCCAGCCCTTCTGCGACACCACCACGGTAACGGGTTCATCGAGCACCTTGACCTCGGCCACGGCCTTTTTCTCGGCCTGGATGAGGGTACGGCGCGCGTCGGCAAACTGTTTGGCGTCAGCCTCGATTTCCTTGACCATCAGACGGCGCAGCGAAGCGGGGTTGGCCAGAATGTCCTCCAGCCGTCCCTGTTCCTCGCGCAGTGCCGACAGCTCCTGCTCGATCTTGATGGCCTCCAGGCGCGCAAGCTGGCGCAGCCGGATTTCCAGAATGTCCTCGGCCTGGCGCTCTGACAGGTTGAAGCGCGCCATCAGCGCTGCCTTGGGCTCCTCGGCCGCACGGATGATGGCAATCACCTCGTCGATGTTGAGCAGCACTAGCTGCCGCCCTTCGAGGATGTGAATGCGCTCCAGCACCTTGGCCAGGCGGTGCTGGCTGCGCCGCGTGATGGTGCCCTGGCGGAAGTCCACCCACTCGGCCAGCATCTGGCGCAGCGACTTTTGCGTGGGCCGACCGTCCAGCCCCACCATGGTGAGGTTGATGGGGGCCGAGGTTTCCAGGCTGGTGTGCGCCAGCAGTGCGGTGATCAGCTCCTGCTGCGGCACCTTGCCGGTCTTGGGCTCGAACACGATGCGCACCGGCGCGTCTTTGCTCGACTCGTCGCGCACACCGTCGAGCACGGCCAGCATGCTGGCCTTGAGCTGGGTCTGCTCCTGCGTCAGGGCCTTTTTGCCCGCCTTGACCTTGGGGTTGGTGATGTCCTCAATTTCTTCCAGCACCTTTTGCGCCGAGACGCCGGGCGGCAGCTCGGTCACCACCAGCTGCCACTGGCCACGCGCCAGGTCTTCGATCTTCCAGCGCGCGCGCACCTTGAGACTGCCGCGCCCACTGCGGTAGGCGTCCTGGATGTCGGCCGCGCTGCTGATGATCTGCCCGCCCCCCGGGTAGTCAGGGCCGGGCACCAGGGCAAAGAGTTCGTCCTCGGTGAGCTGTGGATTCTTGACCAGCGCCACGCAGGCGTCGGCCACCTCGCGCAGGTTGTGGCTGGGAATTTCCGTGGCCAGGCCCACGGCAATACCGCTGGCACCGTTGAGCAGCGCAAACGGCAAACGCGCAGGCAGCTGGCGCGGCTCCTCGGTACTGCCGTCGTAGTTGGGCACGAATTGCACGGTGCCCTGGTCGATCTCGTCGAGCAGCAGGCCGGCAATCTTGGTCAGACGCGCTTCGGTGTAGCGCATGGCGGCGGCGCCGTCGCCGTCGCGGCTGCCGAAGTTGCCCTGCCCGTCGATCAGCGGGTAGCGCTGGTTGAAGTCCTGTGCCAGGCGCACCAGCGCATCGTAGGCCGACTGGTCCCCGTGCGGGTGGAAACGGCCGAGCACATCGCCCACCACGCGCGCGCTCTTGACGGGCTTGGCCGGGGCGTTGCCGCTGTAGGACAGGCCCATGCGGTCCATGGCGTAGAGAATGCGCCGCTGCACGGGCTTGAGGCCATCGCACACATCAGGCAGCGCGCGGCCTTTGACGACCGACAGCGCGTATTCCAAATAGGCGCGCTGGGCGTAGCCGCCCAGGTCGAGCGCGTCGCCCGCTTCGGGAGCGGGGGGAAGGAGGAGAGAAGAGTCGCTCATGCTTCAAAAATAGGAGCTGCTAGCGCTTGATGGGAAAGCCCTAGCGGCCAAAAACATCAAATATCCACTTCCACGGCGTCGCCGTGCAGCTCCATCAGCTCGCGGCGCGAAGCGGCCTCGCCCTTGCCCATGAGCTTGGTGATCAGGCCTTCGGTGTCAGCAAAGCCCAGGCTGCCCAGTTGCACCGGCAGCAGACGGCGCGTGTCGGGGTTGAGCGTGGTTTCCCACAGCTGTTCGGCGTTCATCTCGCCCAGGCCCTTGAAGCGGCTGAGCTGGCATTTCTCGCGTGGCACACCGTCCTTGGCGGCCTTGTCGAGGATGGAGGCCAGCTCGGCCTCGTCCAGCGCATAGAGCTTGGCCGCGGGCTTTTTGCCGCGCGCCGGAATGTCCACGCGGAACAAGGGCGGACGCGCCACGTAGATATGGCCGGCCTCGATGAGCTTGGGAAAGTGGCGGAAGAACAGCGTGAGCAGCAGCACCTGGATGTGCGCGCCGTCAACGTCGGCATCCGAGAGGATGCAAATCTTGCCGTAGCGCAGGCCCGAGAGGTCCGGCGTGTCATCGGGCCCGTGGGGATCGACGCCGATGGCCACCGAAATGTCGTGCACCTCGGTGTTGGCAAACAGGCGGTCGCGCTCCACCTCCCAGGTGTTGAGCACCTTGCCGCGCAGCGGCAGCACGGCCTGGTTTTCCTTGTCGCGGCCCATCTTGGCGCTGCCGCCCGCCGAGTCGCCCTCGACCAGGAACACCTCGTTGTAGGCCAGGTCGCGGCTCTCGCAGTCGGTGAGCTTGCCAGGCAGCACGGCCACGCCCGAGCCTTTTTTCTTCTCCACCTTCTGGCCGGCGCGCTGGCGCGTCTGCGCCGCCTTGATGGCGAGTTCGGCCAGCTTCTTGCCGTACTCCACATGCTGGTTCAGCCACAGCTCCAGCGCCGGGCGCACAAAGCTGCTCACCAGGCGCACGGCATCGCGCGAGTTCAGGCGCTCCTTGATCTGGCCCTGGAACTGCGGGTCCAGCACCTTGGCGGAAAGAACATAGCTGGCGCGGGCAAACACATCCTCGGGCATCAGCTTCACGCCCTTGGGCAGCAGGCTGTGCAGCTCGATGAAGCCCTTGACGGCCTGGAACAGCCCGTCGCGCAAGCCGCTGTCGTGCGTGCCGCCGGCGCTGGTAGGGATGAGGTTGACGTAGCTCTCGCGCACCGGCGCACCCTCTTCCGTAAAGGCCACCGCCCAGGCAGCGCCCTCGCCCTCGGCAAAGCTCTCGTCGGCGCCACCGGCAAAGCCTTCGCCTTCGAACAGGGGGATCACCGGGTCGGCGCTCAGGGTCTGCGACAGGTAGTCGCGCAGGCCGCCCTTGTACTGCCAGGTCTGGGTTTCGCGGTTTTTCTCGTTGACCAGCGTCACGGCCACGCCGGGCATGAGCACGGCCTTGCTGCGCAGCAGGTGCGTCAGCTCGCCCAGGGGCAGACTGCTCGACTCGAAGTACTTGGCGTCGGGCCATACGCGCACGGTGGTGCCCTGCTTGCGCTCCCCGGCCTCCAGCGGGCGCGCCACCAGGGGCTCGACCACATCGCCCCCCGCAAACACCAGGCGCGCCACCTGGCCTTCGCGGTGGCTGGTGGCCTCCAGGCGCGTAGCCAGCGCGTTGGTCACGCTCACGCCCACGCCGTGCAAGCCGCCCGAGAAGCTGTAGGCGCCGCCCTTGCCCTTGTCGAACTTGCCGCCGGCATGCAGGCGGGTGAAGACCAGCTCGATCACGGGCGCGTTTTCCTCGGGGTGCAGGCCGAAGGGAATGCCCCGGCCATCGTCCTCGACGCCGACCGAGCCATCGGCATGCAGCGTCACTTTGATCTTTTTGCCAAAACCGGCCAGCGCCTCGTCGGCGGCGTTGTCCAGCACCTCCTGGATGATGTGCAGGGGGTTGTCGGTGCGGGTGTACATGCCCGGCCGCTGCTTGACGGGCTCCAGGCCCTTGAGCACGCGGATCGAGCCCTCGGAATAGTCGGATGCGGAAGGGGGTTTGACTGCCATGGGCGCGGATTGTAGTGCGGCAGGCGCCGTCTCACTGGATGAAAAAACAGGTTGTCAAGGGCGCGCTGCAGAGTTTTCCCGGATTGGCTACATTCGCGCAATGCATAAACAAAATCAAAAACTGTCTATAGGCCAAGTGCTGGCCTGCGGGGGACTCATCGTTACGCTGTCCATGGGCATTCGCCACGGCTTTGGCCTGTGGCTGCAGCCCATGACGCAAGCAATGGACTGGACACGCCAGGACTTCGCCCTGGCCATCGCCGTGCAAAACCTGGTGTGGGGTTTCACGGGCATTTTCGCGGGCATGCTGGCCGACCGCTTCGGCGCTTTCAAGGTCATCGTCGGCTGTGCGGTTCTTTATGCGCTGGGACTGGTGGGCATGGCGTATTCGGCCACGCCGCTGGTGTTTGCCGTCACGGCCGGGGTGCTGATCGGCATGGCCCAGTCGGGCACCACCTACGCGGTCATCTACGGCGTGATCGGCCGCAACGTGGATGCCTCGCGCCGCTCCTGGGCCATGGGCATCGCTGCGGCGGCGGGCTCATTCGGGCAGTTTTTGATGGTGCCGACCGAAGGCTGGCTCATCAGCCAGTTTGGCTGGCAGCAGGCGCTGGTGCTGCTGGGCATGGCGGCGCTGCTCATCGTGCCGCTGGCGCGTGGCCTGCGCGAGCCCGGTTTTGCGGGCGGTGCCCTGCTGAAACGCGAGCAAACCATTGGCCAGGCGTTGCGCGAGGCGTTCAGCTACCCCAGCTTCCAGCTGCTGATGGCGGGCTACTTCGTCTGTGGTTTTCAGGTGGTTTTTATCGGCGTGCACCTGCCCAGCTACCTGAAGGACCAGGGCCTGTCGCCCCAGGTGGCCAGCTATGCGCTGGCGCTGGTGGGCCTGTTCAACGTCATTGGCACGTATGCCGCCGGCTCGCTGGGCCAGCGCCTGCCCAAGAAGAACATCCTAGCCTTCATCTACTTTGCGCGCTCGGTGGTCATTACGGTGTTCCTGCTGGCGCCGCTGTCGCCGATGAGCGTGTACCTGTTTTCCGCCGTGATGGGGATGCTGTGGCTGTCCACCGTGCCGCCGACCACGGCCGTGGTGGCGCAGATTTTTGGCGTCGCCCACCTGTCGATGCTGGGCGGATTCGTCTTCTTCAGCCACCAGATCGGCAGCTTCATGGGCGTATGGCTGGGTGGCTACCTGTACGACCGCCTGGGTAGCTACGACATCGTGTGGCTGCTGACCATCGCACTGGGCGTGCTCGCGGGCCTGGTGAACTTGCCTGTGCGCGAAAACGCCATCCAACGCGCCGCCCCCCAAGGCGCCTGACCATGCCCAGCAAGCGCCAGGCCCTGGCCTACGCTGCAGCCCTGGTGGCGCTGCTGGCGGTGTTCGGGCTGTACACGCAGCCCGAGTTCCTGATCACCCTGGCGGACCAGCTCTGGGCGTGTTTCTAGGGTGAATCGCCCCCGGCTTGTGCGAACGCCCGCTCTGTACACCCGGGCATCGCCCAGCGCCAGCGAGCATCAGGCCACAGGGCTACGCGAATCCTTGGCGTTGGCCGTGGCGGAGGCTGATCTGCGCAGCCAGCGCATCAGCCCGCCCAGCACGGGAAATTTTTCGTACAGCTCCTCGGCGGCATCCCAGTAGTCGCGGTGCAACGTCACACGCCCCTGCGCATCGAAGCGCACCAGGGTGGCCCCGTGGATGCATTGCACCACCTGCGGCTGCCAGCGGCGCATGCGAAAACGGAACTCCCAGCCCAGAAAAGCCTGGTCGCCTTGCTCGATATGCTGGGTCACGGTGAAGCGCGGCTCGTCCAGCGTGGCGAACATGTGGGCAAAAATCTGTGCGATGGCTGGCACGCCGCGCACGTCGTTGAAGGGGTCCTTGAAGCGTGCGTCAGGCGCGTAATAGGTGTCCAGCGCGGCCAGGTGGGCCGGCGACAGCTGCTCGTAAAACGCGATCAACCGCTGTGCAGCGGATGGCGTATCGGCACTGGCGATGGCAGGCAACGTGTCCATGTTCAAAGCCCGGTGATACGGTGCACGAGGGGGAAGTACCAGCGGTAGGGCAGGCAGCGCATGAGCTTGAGTACGCCCGTGAAGCGCTTGGGAAAGTGCATCTCGAACTGCCCCCGCTCCCAGCCGCGCACGATGGCCTGCGCGGCCTGCTCGGGCGTGAGGAGCGCCGGCATGGAAAACTGGTTTTGCGCCGTCAGCGGGGTATCGACGAAGCCGGGGTTGACCAGGCTGACACCCACCCCCTGGGGGCGCAGGTCCAGAAACAGGTTTTCCGCCAGATTGATCAGCGCCGCTTTGGTGGGGCCGTACGCCAGGCTTTGCGGCAGGCCACGCCAGCCGGCCACGCTGGCCACCAGGCTCAGGTGCGGCGTACGCCCCGCCGCTGCCGCCTGAACCAGCGCGGGCACCACGGCCGCCAGTACCTGCAGCACCCCAGTGACGTTGACGCGCTGGTGCCGAAGCAGTTCGGCCAGATCCAGTGCGTTGGCCGACATCGGGCGGTAGTGGCCGGCGCAGTAGCACACCAGATCCAGCGGTGCCGCCGCGAGCAGTTGCTGCGCCGCGCTGGCGACGGCCTGCGCATCGGTCACATCCAGCACCAGCGCCTGGCTGCCAGGATGCTCGCGCACGAAGGCGTCGAGCAAGCCTTGCTGGCGCGCCGACACACACACCTGCGCGCCACGCGCATGCAGCAGCGCAGCCACGGCACGCCCAATGCCGCTGGATGCGCCGATCAGCCACACGCGTCGGCCGCGCCAGTCGGTGATGGGAGGGTTGAGGGGCATGACGCTACTCCTTGGAGAAAGACAGCAGCACCTCGCCCAGCGTGACACCAAACTTGCTCATGGTGGCGCGGTTGAGCATCACACGCTCGTCAACCAGGAACATCCAGTCGTCAAACTGCACTTCATATTCCTTGCCGTCCACCGGCAGGCGCAGCGTGTAGCTCCAGCGGAAGGCATTGCCGGACGCCTGCCCCTGCGCCTCGCCCACCACGTCGTCGGCACGGCCGGTGTAGCGCCCGTTCTCGTGCTTGGTCAGATGCCACACGCGGCGCTGGGTGCTGCCGTCGGAATAGCTAAAGGCTTCGTCCAGCACGCCCTGGTTGCCTTGCCAATGGCAGTCCATCACCACCGTGAAGCGGCGCACCACCTCGCCACCGCGCTTCTGAAAAATGCCATGCGCATGGATGCGGCCGTTGAAATAGCGGTCCAGCTCCAGGCTGGGTCGCTCCTGGGCATAGTCGCTCACCTGGGGGCTGGCGCACCCCGCCAGCACGGCCGAGCCCGCCAGCACGGTGAATAAGACACGGCGGCGTGTGTTCATGATGTCACTCCTTGGGTACGGTGAGGGAAAGCGATCAACAGCCGATACAGCAGATAGGCGGCCATGAGCTTGAGCGCGCAAGGCAGCAGCGCATAAATCCATGCCAGGCGTTGCAGCGCCAGCGGGTCTTGGCTGCCGGGCTGGTAGCCCAGCCATTGCAAAAGGGGCAGCGTCAGCCCAGCGGCCAATGCCAAGTTGAGCTTGGTGGCCAAGTTCCACCAGCCCAGGTAGGCGCCGTCGTGCACGCCTTGGGCGCCGTGGCGCTCGATCAGCAGGGCCAGCAGCGCACCCGGCACGGCCAGGTCAGCGCCCAGCGCCGCCCCCGACAGCACGCAAATCAGCCCAAAGGCCACCACCTGGCCGCTGCCCAAGCCAGCCGCCCAGCCAAAGCAGGCCACAGCCACCAGCATGCCGGCAAGCCACGCCCACTCCAGCCCGAGGCGACGCACGACACGCACCCAGAGGGGCATGGACAACGCCCCGCTGACGAAATAGAGCACCAGAAACAGCGCGATGTGCGCCTGCGTAGCCAGTAACCGGTCCTGAGCGAAGAACAGCATCAACGCGGCCGGTATGGCACTGGCAATGCCATTGCACAGGAACACCGCCAACAGCCGCCGGAAGGCGGGCTCGGCCAGCGGCTGCCACAGCTGCGCCTGGGGCGCTTGCCAGGCCCCTGCGGCAAACGGTGGACGCGGCGCAAGCCACAGCGCCCACCAGCCGGCTACCAGTGCCAGCGTGAACACGGCCAGCATGGTGCCCGCCCCCCACGCCACAGACAGCGCGCTGGCCGTGACCACGCCCACCAGCCCGGCCCCTTCGCGCCAGGCCACGATGCGGCTGCGCTGTGCGGCATCGCCCCCCAAGCGCACACCCCAGGCCTGGTGGGTAATCACCAGCAAACTGTGCGCAAGGCAGGTGAATAAAAGCCCTGCCACCATCCACGCCGCCAGCGCGTCAGGCCCTTGCACGCGCGGGAAAAACAGGCCGGCCATGCCCACCCCCAGCAGCAGCACCAAGAGCCCCGCCATCCACAGCACGGCATGCACGGTACGGTGGTAGACCCGGTCGCTCAACCGCCCCAGCAGCGGTTCGGCCCCCGCATCGATCAGGCGCACCAGCATCAGCAACGCGCCTACCGTGGCCAGCGACAGGCCACGGTCACTGGCGTAATAGTGCGGCAACACCACATACAGCGGCAGCGCCGCAAAGGCCAGGGGCAATCCCAGCAGCCCGTAGGCCAGGCCCGCGCGCCAGGGCAACACTTGCGAGGCGTCCCATGGCAAGGCACGGGTCATGGCCCAGCTCCTGGTTGACGCGCCAGCAAGGCACTGCGCAGGCCAGGTTCGGAGGTGCGGGGCGAGAGCCAAATGCCAAAGAACAAGCGGGCCAGCTCCGCGTCGCCAATAGCGCCCAGCGCCTGGCTACCTCGCCACAGGCGCATGCCTTGTTGCGGCAGGTACAGGCCCGTGAGCCGGTCGCCCGGCTGGACATCGGGCAGCAGGGTCGCCAGCTGCTGCTGCCAGCGCTCGGCCTGCGCAGGCGCCAGTGCCGTCTGGCGCTGGATTTCCTCGATGGAGCGCCGCGCGATGGCAGCGCCGGTGAAAGCACGGTGGTAGGTCAGCTCCAGCGCCAGTGGGTGGGCGCCGAAGGCGTCGGCCTGAAAGCCCGGGGTCACCCACAGGCGCGCATCGTAGATGCGCAGGCCGAGAAAGCGCATCTGCCCTTCGCCAGCCAGCGTGGCATCTGCCAACGACTGGTGTACCCAGGGGGGCGCGGCATCGCTCCCTGGCCCCACTGCCGGGTTGGCTGCCGCAGCCGCCAGAGCGACGGCGGAGAGTGCCGCCAAGGCCCGACTCTTGAGTAATGAAAATTGGCTCCAAGGCATATGCAAAGCGCGCTAGCCGCTATGATTTTTGATAAACCACCTAGACGGTGGCACCCGGCAAACGCAAGGCCAAGGGCGATGGCGCCAGCGACGCGGAGGATGCCCGGCGTGCGGCGGCGGCCGGTGCGGTCCCCTGCGCTGCCTGCGACAGGTGGAACACACTCACCACCTCCGCCAGTTGCGCCGCCTGCTGCTTCAAGGCTTGTGCAGCCGCCGCACTTTGCTCGACCATCGCTGCGTTTTGCTGCGTGGCGCGGTCGAGGTGGGCCACGGCATCGCCCACCTGGGCAATGCCTTCGGTCTGCTCTGCGGTGGCGTTGCTGATTTCGGCAATCAAGTCCGCCACGCGCTGCGCCTGATCGACGATATCGGTCATGGTGGCGCCCGCATCGCCCACCAGGCGCGCGCCCTGCTCCACCTTGGCCACGCTGCTGTCGATCAGGCCCTTGATCTCCTTGGCAGCATCCGCACTGCGCTGCGCCAGGGCACGCACTTCGCCCGCCACGACGGCAAACCCCCTGCCCTGCTCACCGGCGCGTGCCGCCTCCACAGCGGCGTTGAGCGCCAGAATGTTCGTCTGGAAGGCAATCGAGTCGATCACGCCAATGATGTCGGCCATCTTGTGGCTGCTGGCGGTGATTTCATCCATGGTGCTGACCACCTGAGCCACCACGGCCCCGCCCTTGTGCGCGGCTTCGCTGGCGGAGGCCGCCACTTGCGTGGCCTGACGGGCGGACTCGGCGTTGTGGCGCACCGAGGCCGTCATTTGCTCCATGGAGGAGGCTGCCTGCTGCAGGTTGGCCGCCTGCTCTTCGGTGCGCTGCAACAGCCCGGCGTTACCGCCTGCAATCTCTTCGGAACCCGTGGTGACCGCGTTTGACGCCTGGCGCACCTGGCCCACCACGCGGGCCAGGCTGGCCTGCATGGCGCCCAACGAGGCCAACACACTGCCAGGTTGCGCCTGGGCGGCGCCGGCCACCGGCTGCAGGTCGCCCTGGGCCACATAGCTGGCGACTTCGGCCAGCGCCGTGGGTTCTGCGCCCAGTTGGCGCACGATGCTGCGTGCCACGCTCCACGCCACGACCGCACTGATAAGCAAGGCCAACGCCAGCGCCGTGAACATGACGCCCAAGAAGCTCTCGGCCTCGTCCATGGCTGCCTTGTTGGTCTTTTGAATGCGCGCTTCCTTGAAATCAATGAGCTTGTTGATCGCCGCCAGCCACTGCACGTACTGGGGCTTGGCCTGTGTCCACAAGGTCTGGGCGGCGGCGGTATCGCCGACCTGCACCTGGGCAATGATGGCCTGCGTAGAGGCCACCGCCTGGGACTCGGCGCTGCGAATCTCGGCATACAACTGCCCGAGCTCGGGCGCCGCGCCGGGGCGGGTGATGAGCTTTTCCAGCGGCGCCGCGGACTGTGCGTAAAAGTCAGCCAATGCGCCGATGGTGGCGATCTCCTTGTCGCGCTCGGCGGGTGTGGGGCTCAGCACCACATCGCGCACGGCGATGGATCGGTCATGGGCGGAGCCGCGAAAGTTGATGGCGTGGCGCTGAACCTGGGCGTGGATGTCGCTGTTGACATGCAGCGCATCCGCAATGCGGTTGACCTTCACCACGGCGATGCCCGTGAGCACTACAAGAAGCGCCAAGATCAGCCCGAACCCCACGTACAAGCGGGTAGCAACTGCCATTCGTGAGAAAAACATACGGAATCCTTTAGCGGGGAAGGAAAGTCTTTGCTGTAGACAGCAAGGCTGGATAACCAAATTGCGCTTGCCTGCGCGTCAATCTCGCACCAGCGTGTACTGAACCACGTCGATGCTGCCGGCATCGAATGCGGCCTCGCAGTACGCCAGATAGAACTCCCAGGTCCGCTGGAAGGCTGGGTCAAACCCTTGCGCCTGCACCTGGGCACGCCGCTGGGTAAAACTGTGGTGCCACCTGCGCAGGGTTTCGGCATAGTCGGCGCCGAAGGCGAACTCCTCGACCACACGCAACCCGGCCTGCCGGGCCGCTGCACGAAAGCGCTCAGGACTGGGCAGGCAACCGCCAGGGAAAACGTATTGCTGGATGAAATCCGTGCCCCGCACATAGCGCTCGAACAGCCTGTCGTCGATGACGATGCTTTGAATGCAGGCGCGCCCACCGGGTTTGAGCAAACGCGCCACGGTGCCAAAGTAGCTGGGCCAGAAGGCTTGACCAACCGCCTCGACCATTTCAATGGAGCAAATGGCGTCGAACGGCGCATCCTGGATATCGCGGTAGTCCTGCAGGCGCAGCTCCGCCTGGGCGGACAGCCCGGCCTCGTGCAAGCGCTGGCGGCCAAACGCCAGCTGCTCGGTGGAAAGCGTCACGCCGGTCACATGGGCCTGGAGCTCCCCCGCTGCCATCTCGGCCAGCGCACCCCAGCCACAGCCAATCTCCAGCACGCGGTCGCCCGGCTGCACGCCGGCGCTGCGCAAGGCACGGCGCACCTTGGCGTGCTGGGCCGCCGTCAAATCGCCCGCCAAATCGCCCTGGAACCAGGCAGACGAGTAATTCATGCTCGGATCCAACCACAGCGTATAGAACGCGTTGCCCAGGTCGTAATGGGCGTGGATGTTGCGCCTGCTGCCCGTGCGCGTGTTGCGGTTAAGCAGGTGGCGCAGCCGGTAGGCCAGCCGCCCCCACCAGGCGCCATAGACCAAGGATTCCAACGCATCGCGATTGGCCATCAGCAAGCGCAGCAGGTCGGCCAAGTGCGGCGTGCTCCAGTGCTGGTCGATATAGCCCTGCGCCAGACCAATGTCGCCCGAGCGCAGCACCGCGCCGAACACCTGCCAGTCGTGCAGGCGCAGGCTGGCGTGCGGGTGCCCTCCCGGGCCAAATAGCAGGGCGGTGCCATCGGGCAGCTCCAGGTGCAACGTGCCGTGCTGCAGCCGCTGCAAGTGACGCAGGGCGTGTCGGGCCGTACTGGGCAAGTCGGCTGGCAACGACAACGGCAAGGGCAACGAGATCGGTGTCGAGGTGGTGGTGTTCATGGTCAGCGGTCGGTTGCAGATGAACGGGTCACAGGCAGCACGTGCGCCTGCGGCTTGGCGTAAAACGGAACCTGCTTAAGCCACAGCAGCAATGCATTCCAGAGGATTCGGGCCGTTACGCCCAAGGTGAGCAGTGGGTAGCGCCACAGGGCACGCCGACGGCTGGCAGCATTGAGCGGCTCCAGCCGCCCGGCCATACCGGTGAGCAGCAACGGCCCCTCGGCATCGTGGTAGTCGATGCGCACCCGTGCGGATTGCAATCCCTCGGCGCCGCTGCGGCGAAATTCAAAGCGGTAGCCGCCCTCCACGGTGCAAAAGGGCGAAACATGAAATGCTTTGCGTGCCTGCAGTTCCTGCCCATAACGCGGGTGGTCCAGCAGGTAGGCGTGGCGCTCGCCAAAGGTGTTGTTCACTTCGGCCACGATGGCGCGCAGGCTGCCGTCCGTACGGTGGCAGTACCAAAAGCTCACCGGCTTGAAGCTGTAGCCCAGTACGCGCGGGTAGCACTGCAGCCAGATTTCACCCTGCGCGTCGGTAACGCCCTCGGCTTGCAGCAGTGCCTCCAGCCAGGCCAGTGCGCCGCCCTGCTGCGGGCCTTGCCCGGCGCCATGGTCGGCATCCCGAAACGCAAGCCATCCAGGCCGGTTGAGTGCCAGCACGCCTGCGGCATCGGGCTGCTCGCGCAGCGTGCGCATGGGCAGCAGCAAAAAGAAGGTGGGCACGATGAAACGGTGGCGGCGCGGGCGCAGCCGGGTGTGCCACACGTGGCCGAAGCCGATGTGCGGCACATTGCGCCGCACGCCAGCACGGGGCGCGGGAGTGTTCATGCGGCCTCCCGGTAGCGCATGCGCATTTGTGCCAGCAGTGCATCGGCCGCGCGGTAACCCGATTGCAGGCCGTCCTCATGGAAACCGTAGCCTGTCCATGCGCCGGCGAACCAGGTCCGCTGCACACCTTGCAGCTCGGCCACCTGCTTTTGCGCGGACCAGGCACTCAGGTCGAAGACAGGGTGGCCGTAATCGAACTCGCCCAGGATCTTGGCCGGGTCGATAGGGCTCACGGGATTGAGCGAAACCAGCACCGGCTGCGCAAAAGGCAGGGGCTGCAGGCGATTGAGCCAGTAGTGCAAGCAAACCTGGGCCGACTCCTGGGCGCCATCGGCAGCGCGCTCGTAATTCCAGGCGGCCCAGGCGGCCCGGCGCCGCGGCATCACACGGGTGTCGGTGTGCAGCACAGCGCGGTTGGGCTGGTAGCGTATGGCCCCGAGCACACGCCGCTCGGCAGCGCTGGGCTGCGCCAACAGGCGCAAGGCCTGGTCGCTGTGCACCGCCAGCACCACGGCGTCGAAAGGCTCGGTGACCCCGGCCGCTCGCACGGACACGCCGGCCATGGTGCGCTCAATGTGCGTTACCGGCGTGGCCAGGCGCGCATCCAGCCCTTGCAGGATGGCGTGGACGTACTGGCGTGCGCCGCCCGCCACGGTGTGCCACTGCGGCCGGTTCTGCACCTGGATAAGGCCGTGGTTGTGGCAAAAGCGCGCCATGGTGGCCACCGGGAAACGCAGCATCTGGTCGGTCGGACAGCTCCAGATGCAACCCAGCATGGGCAGGAAATACCAGTGGCGAAAAGCCGCGCCAAAGCCATGCTGGTCGAGGAAATCGCCCAGTGGCTGAACAAGCGCTTGTTCCTGTCCACTTTCGGCCAAGTCCGTACACAGGCGGTTGAAGCGCAACAGCTCGGAGAGCATGCCCCAAAACCGCGGGCGCAGCAGATTGCGCCGCTGGGCAAACACGGTTGCCAGATTGGAGCCGCTCCACTCCAGTGCCCGGGCACCCAGTACGCCGGCGCCTGGCACCTGGACTGAAAACGACATGTCCGATGGCGCCGTAGGCACCTGCAGCTCGGCCAGCAATGCAATCAGACCGGGATAGGTGCGCTCGTTGAACACCAGAAAGCCCGTATCCACCCCATGCGTCACGGTGTGCCCATGGCGGTCGGGCAAAGACACATCAACGGTATGCGTATGCCCACCGAAATAGCTGCCGGCCTCAAACAACGTCACCCGCGCATGCCCGCGCAGCCTGTGCGCAGCCGCCAAGCCCGAAATGCCCGATCCAATGACTGCGACTTTCATGGTTTTTGGCTCCGTTGTGGTTGATGGTTCAGCACGATTGCGCTTTTCATGTGGCGTAATGTACTAGACAAAACATTTTTTGTCCTAGACAATTAATCCAACAATTCAATCAACCATGAACTCTTTGACACCTCCCAGCGCCCTGTCGACGCCTGTATCCAGCGACAACGGCTTGCCGATTGCCGCCGTCGAACGCGAGACTGGGCTGGGCAAGGACACACTGCGTGTGTGGGAGCGGCGCTACGGCTTTCCAACGCCCTCGCGCAGCCCATCAGGGGATCGGCTTTACAGCGCAGAGCAGGTGCAACAGCTCAAGCTGATCAGCCGCTTGCTTGATGCGGGACTGCGCCCTGGCAAGGTGGTTGGCCTGGATCAGGCCACATTGCAGGCCCTGCTGAACCAGCACGCTCCGGCACAGACCACCATTTTGTCCAAGACAACATCCGGAGACGTCGCGAACGACCCGGCGATCGGAGAGTTGCTTCACGCCATCGGCACGCACGACCCGCGCGCCCTGCGACACGGCCTCTGCCACGCGCAATTGCGCATGGGACTGGCGCCTTTCGTGACCGATCTGGTGGCGCCCTTGACGACAGCGGTAGGCGAAGCCTGGGTGCAGGGACGCTTTGAGGTTTTTGAAGAACATCTTTACACCGAGGTCGTCACCGGTGTGCTGCGCACTGCAATTGCCTCGCTGAACACGCAGGCAATGCCCCAGGGGCCCAAAGTGCTCCTCACGACGATCCCGCAAGAGCCGCACAGCCTCGGGCTGCTGATGGTCGAAGCACTGTTGGCACTGGAGAGCTGCACTTGTGTGTCACTGGGCACGCAGACGCCACTCACCGACATTGCCGAGGCGGCACGGGCACACCAGACCGACGTGGTAGCGCTGAGCTTTAGCAACTTGCACAAAGCGACCATGGTGCTCAACAGCCTGCGCGAGCTACGCGCCCAACTCCCGGCATCCACGGCGCTTTGGGTCGGTGGTTCCTGCACCGCGTTGTACCAATGGCCGCTCGCCGGTGTCAGCGCTGTACAGCACCTGTCAGGCTTGCAGCCTTTGGTGGCGCAGTGGCGCCACACCCATTAACCCGCGAGAGGATTTGACATGCGCCCGAGCGCGCCCACACGCCACGACACCACCACTGTTTTGCGGCGACGCAAGCTCCCTGCGGCCCTCGCGCTGCTGGCCGCAAGCACCTGCCTCCTATTAGCCAGTTGCGCCAGCACGCTCCCGCCGCCCGGCGTGACAGCAGTCACCCCGTTTGACGTACAGCGTTACGCGGGCCGCTGGTACGAGCTGGCACGCCTGGATCACAGTTTCGAGCGCGGCATGACCGATGTTTCGGCCACCTACACCGTGCAGGAAGATGGGAGCGTGCGCGTCGTCAATCGCGGCTACATGCCAGCCACAGGCCAGTGGCGCGAGGCGGTCGGCAAGGCCTTATTCACCCAAGCCCCCACCATCGGTTCGCTCAAAGTCTCCTTTTTTGGACCCTTCTACGGCGGCTACCATGTCGCCGCGCTCGACCCCGACTACCGTTGGGCGTTGGTTCTCGGCCCGGATACCAGCTACGCATGGATTCTGTCGCGCAGCAAACACCTGCCCACCCCAGAGCGCGATGCCATCGTGGCGCAAGCGCATGCCCTGGGTGTAGACACCTCCGCACTGATCTGGGTGACGCACACGAACACCCCACCTGCAAAAGCGCCCATCAAGAGCGCAAGCCTAGACTGAACGCGCGCTACCGCACGCAGCCCAGACTAATCCCCTGGAGGTTCGAGCGGCCCCGGCAGGAGCTAATTGTGCAACCCATTGAATTTCAATGGGCTTTTCTTACTCACTGACAAAGCAAAAAAGCCCGACCCCTTTCGGAGTCGGGCTTTTGCTATCAATGGTCGGCGTGGCGGGATTCGAACTCGCGACCCCTTGCACCCCATGCAAGTGCGCTACCAGGCTGCGCTACACGCCGACAAGACCTAGATTATTACACACTTTCAGGTCGAAAAAGAAAGCAGCGCCCGAATCTCGCACAATTCCTGGCGTACCGCTTGAACGTCCAGAACGCACTCTTGCCCATCCACGGCCGGCGAACACTCCAGAGGCTGGCTACCCTCCTGAATCTCCTCGCCCCCCTCTTCCTGCGGCACTGCTGCATCGCGGTCGGCCAAGACCAGTTCCTGCAGGCGGTTGCGTGCGCCGCTGATGGTGAACCCCTGGTCGTACAGCAAGTCGCGGATGCGACGGATCATCAACACCTCATGGTGCTGGTAATAGCGGCGGTTGCCGCGCCGCTTCATTGGCCGCAGTTGCGTAAATTCCTGCTCCCAGTAGCGCAGGACATGCGGCTTGACGCCGCACAGCTGGGCCACCTCACCGATAGTGAAATAGCGCTTGGCGGGAATGGAAGGAAGCGTGTTACCCATGGATGCAATCACCGTGCGCGAGAACAACCTGAAAGCCTACTGCACTCGCACGCGCCGCGCCAGCGGCATGTGCGAGTGGATGCAAAGCGTTGCTATGCGCCGCCCTGAATCTGCTCCTTGAGCTTGCTGCTGGCATGGAACGTGACCACCCGGCGGGCCTGGATCGGGATGGCCTCTCCCGTGCGTGGGTTACGCCCGGGACGCGGCGCCTTGGTGCGGATCTGGAAGTTGCCAAAGCCCGAGAGCTTCACGTCCTGCCCCTGCGCCAAGCGCTCCGAAATCAGGTCGAAGAAGGCATCGACCATGTCCTTGGACTCGCGCTTGTTCAAACCGATCTGGTCGAACAGCAAATCGGCCAGCTGTGCCTTGGTCAGCGCCGGGGTTTCCAGGCTCTCTACGGCGAATTCGATCACGTCAGCTCCTCCTGTGGTTTGTCTGGCCCGTCACGCGCGCAGCTTGGCCCCCGTGCGGGCGGCCAACTGCTCAACGACCGCCTGCACGGCCGCCTCGATTTCGGCCTCGGTCAGGGTGGCCACATCGCTGCCCAGCGTCAGGCGCACGGCCAGACTTTTCTCGCCTTGCGCCAAGGCACCAACAGCGGCCTCTTCGCCCGCACGCAGAGGCTTGGGACGGTAAACGTCAAACAGCACGGCGCCGCGCAGCGTGGTGGCAGGCAGTGCGGCCTCGATGGCGCCCATGAGCTGGGCGTGGGTCACGCTCTCGGCCACAACCACCGCCAAGTCACGCTGGACGGACTGGTGCTTGGCCACCGGGCGGAATCCAGGCACCGGGCGCTGCAGAACGGCATCCAGATCCAGCTCGAACAGCACCGGCGCCTGCTGCAAGTCCCAGGACTGGCGCCAGCGCGGATGCAGCTCGCCGACATAGCCGATCTCGCGCCCTGCCACGCGCACGCGCGCGCAGCGCCCCGGGTGCATGGCCGGGTGCTCGGCCGGTTCGAACTGCGCCTGCAGCGGGGCCAGCAGCGCCTCGACGTCGCCTTTGACGTCGAAGAAGTCCACGCCCTGCTCCTTGCTGCCCCATTGCAGCGGCTGTGCCGCGCCATAGGCCAGGCCTGCGACGCGCATGGGCTGGTGAAAGCCCTCGACCGTGGTGTCTGAGCTCTTGACGCTGGCATCGCGCAGAAACACCCTGCCAAGCTCGAACACGCGCACGCGCTCGGCCTTGCGGTCGAGGTTGAACTTCAGCACCTGCAGCAGCGAACCCAGCAGCGTGGAGCGCATCACGCTCATCTGGCTAGCGATGGGGTTGAGCAGCCGGATCGGTTGCGCGTTGCCAGCCAGCTCATGCTCCCAGCGCTCCTCGACGAAGCTGAAGTTGATGGTTTCCTGGTAGCCCAGCCCGGCCAGTTGGCGCCGCACGGCGAAGGGATCGCGCGTCGATTCCAGCGGCAGCTTGGGCGTGATGGGGGCCAGCGGCGGCGTAGTGGGCAACTGGTTGTAGCCCACCATGCGGGCGACTTCTTCGATCAGGTCTTCCTCGATGAGCAGGTCGAAACGGTACGACGGCGGCACCACGGTGAGTACGCCCTCGCCTTCGGTCACATCCAGGCCCAGGCGCTGCAGCGCCTGCACGCATTGCACCTGGGTCAAGGGCATGCCGATGACCTTGGCGGCGCGCGCCACGCGCAGCGTGACGGGTTGCGCCTGTGGCAGGTTGACGCACTGGTCATCCATGGGGCCGCACTGCGTCTCGGCGGTGCCGCAGATCTGCACCACGAGTTCGGTGATGCGCTCGATATGCTCCACGGTGAGCTGCGGATCCACGCCACGCTCGAAGCGGTGGCCCGCGTCCGTGGAGAAGTTGTAGCGGCGCGAGCGCCCGGCAATCGCCTTGGGCCACCAGAAGGCGGCCTCGATGTAGATGTTCTTCGTGGTGTCGGACACGGCCGTGGCGTCGCCACCCATGATGCCGGCCAGCGACTCCACCGCGTGCGCGTCGGCAATCACGCCCACCTTGTCATCGACGGTGACGGTGTTGCCATTGAGCAGCTTGAGCTGTTCACCCGCGCGGCCCCAGCGCACTTCCAGGCCGCCGTGGATCTTGTCCAGGTCGAAGATGTGCGACGGACGGCCCAGCTCGAACATCACGTAGTTGGAGATATCGACCAGCGGCGCCACGCTGCGCTGGCCGCAGCGCGCCAGGCGCTCGACCATCCACTGCGGCGTGCGGGCCTGGGTGTTGACGTTGCGCACGATGCGGCCGGAGAAACGCCCGCACAGGTCGGGGGCACTGACCTTCACCGGCAGCTTGTCGGCATGGCCAACGGGTGCCACGGGGAAAGCCAGCGGCTTCAGCGGTGCCCCGGTGAGCGCGGCGACTTCACGCGCAATGCCGTAGACGCTCAAGGCATGCGCCAGGTTTGGCGTGAGCTTGAGGGTAAACAGCGTGTCGTCCAGATTCAGGTACTGGCGGATGTCCTGGCCCAGCGGTGCGTCCAGCGGCAGCTCGAGCAGGCCGCCGTGGTCGTCCGCCAGCCGCAGTTCGCGCGCCGAGCACAGCATGCCGTGGCTTTCCACGCCGCGCAGCTTGCCCACCTTGATGAGAAACGGCTTGCCATCGTCGCCCGGCGGCAGCTCGGCGCCCACCTGGGCGCAGGGCACGCGGATGCCGGGGCGCGCATTGGGCGCGCCGCAGACGATGGTGAGCGGCTCAGCGCCGCCCACATCCACCTGGCACACGCGCAGGCGATCGGCGTTGGGATGCTGCACGGCCTCCTTGATCTCGCCGACGACGATCTTCGAGAACGGGGGCGCCACGGGCGCCAGTTCCTCGACCTCCAGGCCGGCCATGGTCAGGGTCTCGGCCAGTTCTTGGGTGGTCAGGGGCGGATTGCAGAATTCACGCAGCCAGGATTCGGGGAATTGCATAGTCGGATAGCTCGGTATTCAGGGCAGAGCGCTGGAGAGCGGCAGTGCGGGTTTGCTCTTAAAACAGGAGCTGGCAGCGCTTATTCTGTTTTGATTTCACGAACAAAAATATCTGAAATCGTTGCAGAATAAGCGCTAAAAGCTCTCATTTCAGGAGCGAAACTGCGACAGGAAACGGATGTCGCCGTCAAAGAACAGGCGCAGATCGTTGACGCCGTAGCGCAGCATGGTCAGGCGGTCGGGGCCCATGCCGAAGGCGAAGCCGATGTATTTCTCGGGGTCCAGCCCCATGTTGCGCACCACGTTCGGGTGCACCTGGCCCGCACCCGACACCTCCAGCCAGCGGCCCGCCAGCGGCCCGGTCTGGAACTGGATGTCGATCTCGGCGCTTGGCTCAGTGAACGGAAAGAAGCTGGGGCGAAAACGCAGCACCAGGTCATCCTGCTCGAAGAAGGTCTTGCAAAAGTCGGTGAACACGACCTTGAGATCCTTGAAGCTCACGTTCTCGCCAATCCACAGGCCCTCGCACTGGTGGAACATGGGCGAGTGCGTGGCGTCGCTATCGACACGGTAGGTACGGCCTGGTGCAATGACGCGAATTTCAGGCATAGCCTGCCCGGCATCGAGCAACGCACGGTATTTCTTCACGTGCTGCACGGCAAAGCGCACCTGCATCGGGCTGGTGTGCGTGCGCAGCAGGTTGGGTGCCTCGGGCGTGCCGCCTTCGACATAGAAAGTGTCGTGCATGGAGCGTGCCGGATGGTCCTCGGGCGTGTTCAGCGCCGTGAAGTTGAACCAGTCAGACTCGATCTCTGGCCCCTGCGCCACGTCAAAGCCCATGGAGCCAAAAATGCGCTCGATGCGCTCCAGCGTCAGCGACACCGGGTGCAGCCCGCCCTGCCCACGCTGGCGGCCGGGCAAGCTCACGTCCAGCGCCTCGGCCTTGAGCTGGGCCTGCAACTCGGCGTCGGCCAAGGCCTGGCGGCGCGCCGTCAGCGCGGCCTCGATGGCCTGCTTGGCTACGTTGATGGCGGCGCCGCGCGATTTCTTTTCCTCGACGGAAAGCTGGGCCATGCCCTTCATCAGCTCGGTCACGCGGCCCGACTTGCCCAGAAACTGGGCCTTGGCGTTTTCCAGCTCGGCGGGGGTAGCGGCCTGCGCAAACTGCTGCTGCGCGCTCGCCACCAGGGAATCCAACTCGTTCATACGACTCTCGTGCATTCGTGCATGCGTGAAAAGAAACAAGGGCTAGTGCCTTTTCAAGCCCTAGCCCTTGCTGGTAGTGCGCTGGCAGCTATAAAAAAATAGCTGCCGATCGTGAACTCAAGCAGCCAGCTTGGCCTTGACTTGCTCCACGATGCTGCCGAAGGCAGCCTTGTCGTGCACCGCGAGGTCGGCCAGCATCTTGCGGTCGATCTCGATGGCCGCCTTCTTCAG